>Ga0335069_10005362_pt1 | contig 18868 bp, 22 predicted proteins | sample Lox_Sample_11_FD_206714 | JGI IMG/M metagenome (GOLD analysis project Ga0335069, IMG submission 206714) | Soil microbial communities from Loxahatchee National Wildlife Refuge, Florida, United States - Lox_Sample_1.1 | ecosystem: Environmental > Terrestrial > Soil > Wetlands | place: USA... | reverse complement strand
TCTCCCTGGCCCAGGGCGGTCCGGGCCACCTCCTCGAAGGCCTCCTCGAGGTGCCCAACCAGGGCGCGGTGGTCGAGGCCTCCGCTCAAGTGAGCACCGGACCCAGAACCGCCTTCATGGCGTCCGGCGTGAAGGGCTTGGTGAGCATGAAGAGCGCGCCCGCCTGGAAGGCCTGGTCCCGCATGCCGGGATCGCTCTCCGAGGTGACGAAGCCCATCTTCACGGCGTTTCCCTCGGCGCGGAGCTTCTGCAGCAGCTCGATCCCCGACATCTCCGGCATGTTCCAGTCGGCCATGACCAGGGCTGGCGGCGAGGCGTGGATTGCCTTCAGCGCCTCGGCTCCGTTGACGGCCTCCACGAAGGTCACGTCGTAGCCGGCCTGGCGCACGGCCCGCATGACGATGCTGCGCATGGCCTTCGAGTCGTCCACGACCAAGATCTGCATGTGCCTCGCCCCTTTCTCCGCGGGCGAGTCTTGCAGTCGCCGTGCCCGCTGCGACCGAGGGCACGGCACGGCTTTCCCCCGTCGGCGCGCCGCTGGTCGTGGGTCCCGACCCATATGCAGGTGGCCGGCGCACAGGGGCGAGCCGCCACCCGGGTCGCGGGAGACACCCGGCCTCCACCCCTGCCACCGGGCCGCCGTCGCCGCCGACCCGGGGCCCGGAACGCCGTCAACACCGGGCTTCCCGGGCCTCGACCGCGGCCCCGGCCCCGCCCCCGCCCTACCCACCCGGAGGGCAAGGCGCTTGCAGCGTCGAGCAGCGGCGGCCCCGCACCTCGCCCGTACCGCCCTCGATCACGTCAGAGAGCGCCGATGCCGACCCTCCCACCTCCCGACAAGATGGCCGCCGTGGTCTCCGGGGTCACCGAGACCATGCTCGGCCTCTGCTTCAAGCCGGCGGCGGACGATGCGCCCTGGACCCACCTGGTGTGGCGCGCTGCGATCCTCCCCATCCCCGGCGCCTATCCGCTCACCGTGGGGCTCTCGTCCGACAAGCCCGGCTGCGAGGTGCTCGGCTCCAAGATGTTCCAGGTCCCCGTGCAGGAGGTGTCGGATGACATGCTCTCCGACTCGCTGTGCGAGCTGGTGAACATGACCGCCGGCCTCCTCAAGTCGCACCTCAAGCTGGAGCAGGCCCTGGGCCTGCCCAAGATCACCCCCGAGAACCAACCGCCCTTGCCGCCCCCTCCCGGGGACAAGAATCGCATCGTGCTGCGGGCCGACCACCTAGGTCTGGTGCTGTGGGTCTTCGAGGGGATCGTCTAGACGCAGGGAGGAACGTTCATGCCCGCCATTCTCACCGTGGACGACAGCCGCGCCGTCCGCACCATCATCGGCAAGCAGGTCAAGGAGCTCGGCTTCGACCTGCTCGAGGCCGAGGACGGGGTCCAGGGGCTGGAGCAGCTGGCCCAGGCCCAGGTCGACCTGGTGCTGCTCGACGTCACCATGCCCAACATGGACGGCCCCACCATGCTGCAGAAGATGCGGGAGGGGGGAAACCAGACGCCGGTCATCATGCTCACCTCGGAGTCCAAGCGCTCCATCGTGGCCGGGGCCATGAAGCAGGGGATCTCCGACTACATCCTCAAGCCGTTCAAGCCCGAGGAGCTGCGCCAGAAGGTGCTGTCGGTGCTCCAGGGCGAGTCGGGCGCCGACGCGGTGGTCCAGTCCGAGGGCAGCGCCAAGCCCAGCGCGACCGAGCCGGCGAGCGGCCCGACCCCGGCGGGCGGCAAGTTCGTGGACATCGTCTTGGTCGACGACATGGAGAACGTGCACAAGAAGTTCCGCTCCCTGCTGCCCGGCCACGTGTCGCTCAACGCCTTCACCAGCGCCCAGGCGGCGCTGGGCGCCTGCCGGGAGCGGGTGTACCGGGTGGTGGTGGTGGACACGGAGATCCCCGACGTCAACAGCGCCGTGCTGGCCCAGCAGATCCGGGTGCTGCAGCCCCACGCCGCCATGGTGGGCCTCGTGCTCCGCACCGCCAACGACGTCACCAAGGAGATCAGGGAGCAGGGCTTCGACGACGTGCTCTTCAAGCCGTTCCGGTCCGAGGTGGTCGACGACTTCCTCCTGCGCTACTTCGACAACCAGGACTTCCTGCAGGTCGAGGACAACATCCTCAAGGTGGCGCCCTTCTCCGGCAAGGCCGACAAGGTGGAGCGCTTCTACGGGCGCATCCACGGGGTCTTCCCCGAGGCCCTGGAGAAGGTGGCCGCCGCCTGCTACGACGAGGTGGTGCTGGACCTGGGGACGCCGCCGCTCGAGGGAGACCGCCTCCCCAAGCTGGTGCTGGCGGTGTCCGAGAAGTCCAAGGAGCTGGGCATGTCGCTCGCCCTGGTGGGCCCGCCCGACGTCTCCAAGATCCTCGGCGGCTACACCGAGACCAAGGACCTCAAGGTGTACGGCAACGTGCAGGAGGCGCGAGCCGGCATGGCCGCATGAGAAGGTGACCCATGAGGCCGACGGCGCAGAGAGCTGAGGCGGGGGCGCAGCCTCCGAGCGATCATGTCCACTGACAAGCTGGCCAGCGAGCTGGAGGGGATCCTGGTCAAGCGGATCCAGTCCGACCAGCTCTTCCTCCCCAGCCTCCCGGCGGTGGTGGTCAAGGTCATGGAGGTCCTGCGCGATCCCGACGCGGGCATGAAGGAGGTCGCGTCGCTCCTGGAGCGCGACCCGGTGATGGCCGCGCGCACGCTGCGCATCGCCAGCAGCGCCGCCTTCGCCGGCGGGTCGAAGCGCATCACGCTCCAGGAGGCGCTGGCCCGGCTGGGCACCAAGGCCCTGAAGGGCCTCCTGGTCGAGGCCTCCACCCAGAAGCTGTTCGTGTCCCGCAACGTCCAGATCAACGATCAGCTCAAGGTCCTGTGGGAGCACTCGGTGGCGGTGGGCCTCCTGGCCCGCGACGTCCTGGCGCTCACCGGCCAGGGCGACTCGGAGTCGGCCTACCTGGCCGGCCTGCTCCACGACGTGGGGAAGCCGGTGGTGGCCTCGGTGCTCCTGGAGCTGGAGCGCCAGCTGACCGAGGTCTACCAGAAGGGATGGATCGACTCGGGCGACTGGCTGCGGGTGGTGAGGAGCGTGCACCGCAAGGTGGGGGTGGCCCTGGGGGAGAAGTGGCAGCTCCCCGCCCCCATCGTCGCCTGCATCAAGGACTCCGGCGAGTACGACAAGAGCGAGCGCCACTCGCTGTCCAACGCGGTCTGCTTCTCCAACGCGCTGGCCAAGAAGACCGGGATCTACGCCGGCGAGGTCGACGCCGAGGACAACGACGCCATCATCATGATCGGGCGCTCGGTCATCGGCATCTCCGACGACATCCTCCGCACCCTCACCAAGGGGCTGCGGGAGCGGATGGTGGGCCTGTACGACTAGCCTCCCCCCCCAAGCCGCCACCCGTCACCTTCCTCCGCCACCTTCGACCGCTGCCGCCGAGGTCGCTCGCCCCGGCTCCGCCCCCGAGGGCCCGGGGGAGCGGCGACGGCTGCGGTGACGCGGACGAGGCGGGGCTGGCCCGGCCCGTCACCCGGGTGACGTCGCACCTCCGCCAGTGGTGTGACGACCGCGCAACCGCCTGGAACTCGGCCACTCCCTAGGAGGCACGCGCCTTGCTCTCCCACCTGCCGGGAGACGACATGGCCGAAGCTCCACAGACCCCCGAGGTGCCCAGGGCCGGCGGATCGAAGATCGTTCCCGTCCTGCTCGTGGTGAACATGCTCCTCGTCGCCGCCGTCCTGGCGGTCTTCCTGCTCCGCCCCGGCGGCGGCAAGAAGTCCGAGGGAGGCGAGGGCGCCCCGCTCGCCGGGGAGGGAAAGGGCGCACAGGTCGACGCCAAGGGGCCACCCGCCCCGGGCCCGACCCAGAAGCTGGCCGACTTCGTGGTCCACCTGCGCGACCCCGAGGCCGACCGGTACGCCCGCGTCTCCTTCGAGGTCGAGGTGGGCAGCGAGGAGGAGAAGACCCGCCTCACCGGCTACATGCCGCGCATCCGCGACTCGGTCATCGCCTACCTCTCCGACCGCACGCTGGAGGAGCTCCGCGGCGCCGAGTCCATCGCCCGGACCAAGTCGGCCCTGGTCGAGCGGATGTCGCAGCTCGCCCCGGGAGTGCACATCCGCGGCCTGTACGTGACCGACCTCGTCATCCAGTGAGCCCCGCATGCCCGCCACCCTGACACCCGAGGAGATCAAGGCGCTGATGAGCGCCATCCAGGACGGGCGCGTCAACACCGACGCCGAGCCCGGCGGCCTCAAGGCCTCGGTCGTCCCCTACGATCTCACCAGCCAGGACCGGATCATCCGGGGGCAGATGCCCACCCTGGATGCCATCAACGAGCAGGTGGCCTCCATGCTGGGCATCGGGCTGGCGGGTCGGACCCGGGTGCCGCTCCGGGTCAGCTCCTCGCCCGCCACCCTGCTCAAGTTCGCCGACCTGGTCCCGCTCCTCGCCCCCCCGGCCTCGGTCTGCGTGCTGGGCCTGGGCGCCTCCTACGGCTTCGCGCTGGCCGTGCTGGAAGCCGGCCTGGCCGAGGCGCTCCTGGCGGCGGCCCTGGGCGACCGGCGCATGCGCACGCAGGAGGGTGGCTCGGATTCGCGGCGCGAGCTGACCAGCGTCGAGCAGCTGGTGCTGCGCCGCCTGCTCCTCATTCTCACCGAGTCCATGACCCAGGCCTGGGCACCGGTCATCCCCTTCCAGCCCGAGGTGCTCCGCTTCGAGCTCGATCCGCGCATGGCCACCATCGCCCCCCCCACCGACGTGGGCATCGTCTCCGGCTTCGAGCTCAAGGGCGGCATCGAGGGGCGGCTGCAGCTGGTCATCCCCTACGCCGCGGTCGAGTCGGCCAAGCAGAAGCTCTCCTCCCCCCGGCGCCTGTCCCAGCGCGCCGACGAGCGCTTCGCCGACGCGCTGGCGCGCGAGGTGGAGCAGGTCACGGTGGAGATCTGCGGCATCTTCGGGCGCACCCGCATCCCCTTCGCCCGGCTGCTCGACCTCGAGGCCGGGCACGTTCTGCTCCTGGACACCGACGAGGGCAAGCCGGTGCCCATCGTCATCCAGGGGCGCGAGAAGCTCTGCGGGACCCCGACCTTGGCCGGCGGCAGCCTGGCCCTGGTGGTCGACCAGCCGATGCGCACGCCCGCCCAGACCCCCGCCTTGGTGCACTAGAGGAACCGAGCCATGGAAGCCCAGACGCCGCAGAAGACCGACGCCTCCTCCCGCCGCCTGGACATGCTGCTCGACGTCCCGCTGGAGGTGAACGTGGAGCTGGGCCGGACCCGGATGACCATCCAGGACCTGCTCCAGCTCGGCCCCGGCTCGGTCATCGAGCTCGACAAGGTGGCCGGGGAGGCCCTGGACATCCTGGTCAACGGCCGGCTGGTGGCCCGCGGCGAGGCGGTGGTGGTGAACGACAAGTTCGGCATCCGCATCACCGACATCGTCTCGCCCCAGGAACGCATCCAGCGCCTGCGCTAGGAGGTCCCCGTGCTCGCCCTGCTCGCGGCCGCCCTCCTCTCGGCCCAGCCTGCTGCCCCGCTGACCGCCCCCGCGCTTTCGTCGCCCGCCGCCACGCCGGGTGCGGCCGCTACGGCCTCCGCTCCCGAGCTCCGCCTGCCCCGGGCTGGCTTCGACCTCGGCGCCCTGGCGGCCCCGGCGGCGCTCATCGCCGGCCTGGCTGGGGCCACCCTGCTGCTGGCCCGCCGGCGGCGAGCCCCCGGGCGCCGCGTGCAGGTGCTGGAGACCACCTCGCTCGGCCCCAAGCGCAGCCTGGTCTTGGCCCGCCTCCGCGACGAGGTGCTGCTCCTCGGCGCCAGCGAGGCCGGCATCACCCTGCTGCGCGCCCAGCCCGCCGCCGAGCTGGAGCTGGACGCCGCCCCGCCGTTGGCCCCGAGCCCGTCCACCGCCGACCGACGCGCTGCGCCGCTCGCAGACCTCATGGCTCGACTGCGGCGCGCTCGCCCGGACCGGCCCTCGGCGGCCCACTTCGAGTCGCTGCTGGTGGAGAGCGCCGAGGACCAGGAGCTGCGGCGCAAGCTGGCCCGCGGCCTGTCCGGGAGCGTGCGGTGACCCCGCTCGCGGCCACCGCGGCCGATGCCGCGCTGCAGGTCTCGGTCAACGGCGGCGGATCGGCGCCGGTGAAGCTCTTCCTCCTCTTCACCGCCCTCTCCTTCGCCTCGGCCCTGCTGGTCTCGGTGACCTCGTTCACCCGCATCGTCATCGTCCTCGGCTTCCTGCGGCAGGCGCTGGGCACGCCCCAGGCCCCGCCCAACCAGGTGCTGGTGGGGATGGCGCTGTGCCTCTCCTTCTTCGTCATGGGGCCGACCGCATCGCAGGTCTACGGCACCGCCCTCCGCCCCTACCTGGAGGAGCGGATCGGCCCGGAGGAGGCGCTGGAGAAAGCCGCCGTGCCCGCCCGCGAATTCATGCTCCGCCAGACCCGCGAGCAGGACCTGGCCGCCTTCTATGACATCGCCGGACGGGAGCGGCCGCGCGAGGGCGAGGCCATCCCCATGTCCATCGTCATCCCCGCCTTCATGGTCTCGGAGCTCACCACCGCCTTCCGCATGGGGCTGTTCCTCTACATCCCCATGCTGCTGGTCGATCTCCTGGTCTCCTCGCTGCTCATGTCCATGGGCATGATGATGGTGCCCCCCACCCTCATCGCCCTGCCGGTCAAGCTGGGCGTCTTCCTCCTCGCCGACGGGTGGCGGCTGGTCATCACCTCGCTGGCCAGGAGCTTCGGATGAGCCCCGACCTGCCCGGCGCGCTGATCCGCGACGCGCTCCTGCTGCTCGCCTCGGTGGGTGGCCCGGTCTTCCTGACGCTGCTCGCCACCGGGCTGGTGCTGGGGATCCTCCAGGCCGCCACCCAGATCAACGACAGCGCGGTGGGGTTCCTGCCCCGGGCGCTGGCCGGGGTGTTGGTGGTCTGGGCCCTGGGCGGCTGGATGATGCAGCGGCTGGCCGCCTTCCTGGTGCACTCCGTCCAGCTCATGGCCGGGAGGTAGCGGTGCGACTTCCCCTGGCCAGCGCCTACGGCTTCCTCCTCCTGCTCGTCCGCACCGCGGCGCTGTGCTCCACCGCGCCGGTGCTGGGCTCCCGGGTGGTGCCGGCTCGCGTCCGGCTGGGGATCGCCCTGGGGGTCTCCCTGGCCGTCTTCGCCGGCGCGGGCTCGCCCGCGGTCTCCCCCCCGTCCGGCCTGGCCGACCTCCTGGCCGCCTCCGCCGGCGAGACCGCGGTGGGCCTCCTGGCGGGCCTGGGCGCGAGCTGGCTCCTCGACGCCGCCCTCTCTGCCGGCCACGCCGCCGGCCTGGCGGCGGGCCTGGGCTTCTCGGCGGTGGTGGACCCTTTCACCGGCGCCCAGTCCACCGCCGTCTCGCAGGCCATCTTCGTCGTGGCCCAGGGCTGCGCCGTGGCCTTGGGAATCCACCGGGAAGCGATCGCCTGGCTGGCGCGGGCCGCCGTGGCCTTCCCGCCGGGCGCGCCGGTCGACCTCCCCTCCCTGGCCATCCACACCGTCGGCCTGGGCGCGGTCAGCATCGCCCTCTCCGTCCGCCTGGCCTTCCCGGTCATGGCCGCGGTGCTGCTCGGCCACGCGGTCATGGGGGTGATGGGCCGCATGGCGCCCCAGCTCTCGCTGGGTGCCATCGGGTTCTCCGTGGCCATCCTGGCCGGCGGCTGGGCCCTCTACCTGGCCGCGCCGGCCGCGGCCGAGCTGGCCGCCCGCGCCGCGGTGGCCGCCTTCCGGGGGTGAGCCGTGGCCGAGGAGTCCGACCGCGAAGCCAGGACCGAGGAGGCGACCCCGCGCAGGCTGCGCCGGGCGGCCGAGCAGGGCCAGTTCCCCATCGGTCGAGACGCGGTCCTGGTGGCCGGGACCGGGGCCGCCTGCCTGGCGCTGGCGGCGCTGGCCGGCGTGCTCCGCAACGGCCTGGCCTCGCTCTTCGGCCAGGCCGCCGCCTCGCTCGACCGCACCCCCTTCGCCAGCCTGCCCGGGCGCCTGGCCATCCCGGCGCTGGCCGCCGCCGGGGTGTGCGTGGCCGCAGCGCTGGCCGGGGTGCTGGCCACCCTGGCCCAGACCCAGGGGCGCACCGGCTCGGAGCGCCCGACCTTCGACCTTTCCCGGGTGCTGCGGGGCTTCTCGGCCCTGCGGCGGCTCGCCGAGGGCGACTTCGCCCTCCAGCTCCTCCTGGCCCTGGGCAAGGCCGTCTTCATCGGCCTCTCGGTCTGGCCGTCGGTCCACCGCGACCTGGCCCGGGCGCCCTCCCTGCTCACCGCCGACCCCGGAGCCCAGCTGGCCGCCGGCTTCGGGATCCTGGCCGCGGCCGCCCGGCCCGCCTTCACCGCGCTGGCGATCCTGGCCGCGGCGGACTTCGGGCTCACCCACTGGCGCTTCCACCGCGACCAGCGGATGACCAAGCAGGAGGTGCGCGACGAGATGAAGGAGGAGGAGGGCGACCCGCAGATGAAGAGGCGGCGCAGGAAGCGCCACCGCGACCTCCTCCGTAACCAGGCCGTGGTCGAGGTCCCCCGGGCCGATGCGCTGGTGGTGAACCCCACCCACGTGGCGGTGGCCCTGCGTTACCGACGCGACGAGGGGCGGGCCCCGCGGGTCACGGCCAAGGGCAAGGGCGAGCTGGCCGAGCACATGCGGGCGCTGGCCCGCCAGAACGGCGTGGCCATCGTCCAGGACGTGCCGCTGGCCCGCTTCCTGTACCGCAAGGTGAAGGTGGGCCGGGAGATCCCCGCCCAGACCTACCGGGCCGTGGCCGCCATCCTGGCCTTCGTCTACCGGCTCGCCGGCCGGCGGGAGGGGTTGCGCGCATGAGCGGGGGTGAGGCGTGAGCGAGACGACCACGGCAGGCGGGGCGCGCAAGGCCGGTCGGGGCGAGGCGGCGGTGGCCTTCGCCGTCCTGGCGGTGATGGCCATCCTCATCGTCCCGGTCCCGGCCCCGCTGCTCGACATCCTCCTCACCCTGTCCATCGCCTGCGCGGTGCTCATGCTGCTCATCGCCTTGGGCCTCACCCGGGCGGTGGACTTCTCCGTCTTCCCCTCGCTCCTGCTGGTGGTCACCCTCTTCCGCCTCTCGCTCAACATCGCCACCACCCGGCTCATCCTGCTCCGCGGAGGTCAGGGCCCGGGCGCCGCCGGCCACCTCATCGAGACCTTCGGCCGCTTCGCCGTCGGCGGCAGCCTGGTGGTGGGGCTGGTGGTCTTCCTCATCCTGCTGGTGGTGAACTTCGCCGTCATCACCAAGGGCTCGAACCGCGTCTCGGAGGTGGCCGCCCGGTTCACCCTGGACGCCCTGCCCGGCAAGCAGATGGCCATCGACGCCGATCTCAACGCCGGCATCATCGACGAGCGCGCCGCCCGCGACCGCCGCAAGGACCTGGAACGGGAGATGGAGTTCTTCGGGGCCATGGACGGCGCCTCCAAGTTCGTGCGCGGGGACGCCGTGGCCGGCCTGGCCATCACCTTCATCAACATCCTCGGCGGCCTGGCCGCCGGCATCCTGCGCGACCACCTCTCCCTCTCCAGCGCCGTCGAGACCTACACCCTGCTCACCGTGGGCGACGGTCTGGTGTCGCAGATGCCGGCGCTCATCATCTCCACCAGCACCGGCATCGTGGTGACGCGGGCCGCCGGCACCGACCTGGGCAGCCAGATCGGCGCCCAGCTCTTCGGCCGCCCGGCGGTGCTGCGCATGGCCGCGCTGGTGCTGGTGGCGCTGGGCCTCCTCCCCGGCATGCCGCTCATGGCCTTCGGCCTGGTGGGAGGTGCGCTGCTCCTCGCCGGGCGGGGCGCCGAGGCGCAGCGGCAGGCGGCCGCGGGCGCCCTGGCCCGCCCCAAGGGAGAGGAGGCCAAGGGCGGCGAGCGGGTCCAGGACCTCCTGGCGCTCGACGCCCTGGAGCTGGAGGTCGGCTACGGCCTGGTGCCGCTCATCGACCTCGACCGCGGCGCCGAGCTGCCGGGCCGGGTGACCGCCCTCCGCAAGCAGCTGGCCGGGGATCTGGGCATCATCCTCCCCTCGGTCCACCTTCGCGACAACCTGCGGCTCGAGGCCAACCAGTACCGGGTGCTCCTGCGCGGCATGGAGATCGGCCGCGGGACCGCGCTGGCCGAGCGCATCATGGCGCTCGATCCGAGCGGCAGCGCCCCGGCCATCGAGGGGATCCGCGGCGTGGACCCGACCTTCGGCCTGGTCGCCGTCTGGATCGTGGCCGCCGACCGGGCGCGCGCCGAGGCCATGGGGCTCACCCTGGTGGACCCGGCCTCGGTGATCACGACCCACCTCTCCGAGCTGCTCCGCCGCAACGCCCACGACATCGTGGGCCGCCAGGAGGTCCAAGAGCTCCTGGGGGTGGTGGGACGCGACGCCCCCAAGCTGGTGGAGGACGTCATCCCCGGCGCCATCTCCCTGGGCGACCTGGTCCGGGTCCTGCGCGGCCTGCTCCGCGAGGGCGTGTCGGTGCGCGACCTGCGCACCATCCTCGAGGCGGTGGCCGACGCCGCCCCGCGCTCCAAGGAGGCCACCTACCTGGTCGAGGCGGCGCGCCGCCGGCTGGCGCGTCAGATCACCGCCCGCGTGGCCGGTGCCGACGGGATGGTCCGGGCGCTGACCTTGGACCGCGCCACGGAGGAGACGCTCCGCGCCACCCTGGGCGCCACCGAGGGCGAGCCGGCCCTGGCCCCCGACATGGAGACCGCCCGCCGACTGGTCAAGTCCCTGGAGCATCTCGCCGGCCGGCTCAGCACGGAAGGTCACCCGGTGGTGGTCCTCGCTCCGCCCGACCTGCGGCGACCGCTCTACGACTTCGCCAGCCGGTTCCTGCCGGAGATCTCGGTGGTGGCGGCCCGCGAGCTCGCACCCGGGACCACCGTGGAGCCGGCCGGCACACTGCAGGCCCAGGCCCAACTGGCGGGCGCGGCCTGAGGCGGCACCCCGGTTGCACCGCCTGAGGAAGAGGAGCCAAGTCGATGACGCCGACGGTTCGGACCTTTCGCGCCCCTGACTCCGCCGCCGCGCTGGCTGCCGTCAAGGCCGCGCTGGGCGCCGAGGCCGTCATCCTCTCCACCCGGGCGGTGGACGGCGGGCTCTTCCGTCGGCCCGAGGTGGAGATCACCGCTGCCGTCGAGCCGCCGCCCGGGCCGCCCCGCCCCCGCCCCCGCGAGCGCCCGGCACCCGAGGTGGAGCCTCGGCGCCCGCCTCCGCCGGCGCCACGGCCGGCCGACGACCTGCTGCAGGACGAGATCCGCCACCTCCGGCGCAGCGTGGAGGAAGCGCGCCGCGCCCTCGCCTCCGTCACCCAGGAGGCGCGGGCCGGGCGGGACCTGCAGCTCCCGCCGGCCGGCGCCGAGGTGTACGCCCGCCTCGTCCGCCGGGGAGTGGAGGCGGCGCTGGCCGAGGGGCTGGTGCGCTCCGCGCTCGCGGCGGCGCCCCCGGAGCCGGCTCGGATCCTGACCGTGGTGAAGGACCTGCTGGGAGAGCGCCTGGTCCCCTGCCGCGCCCCCTGGCTCCACGATGGCCGCCACGTCATCGCCATGGTGGGCCCGACCGGCGTGGGGAAGACGACCACCCTGGCGAAGATGGCCGCCCGGGCCCTGCTCGAGACCCGCAAGCGCGTCGCCTTCGTGACGGTGGACACCTACCGCATCGGCGCCACCGAGCAACTGGCCCGGTATGCCGAGATCATGGGCCTTCCGGTGCTGGTGGCCCGGGACCGCAGCGAGCTGCTCCGCGCCATGGAGCGGGTGGCCGACGCCGAGCTGGTGCTGATCGACACCGCCGGCCGCTCCTCGCCGGAGGACGTGGCCCGGCAGGCCGCCCTGGTCCGCACCGTCCCCCGCCTCCAGCTCCAGCTCTGCGTGGCCGCCTCCACCGGCGCCCTGGAGCTGGCCGCCGTGGCCGACCGCTATCGCGACCTCAAGCCCGACCGGCTGGTGATCACCAAGGCCGACGAGGCCGCCGGCCCGGGGAGCGTGCTCTCCGCCTCGGTGCGAATCTGCCGCCCCATATCCTGCGTGACCGACGGCCAGCGCGTGCCCGAGGACATCCACGCCTACACCGGCCCGGAGCTGGTCGACCTGGTGGTCGGCCGGGATCCGTGAGCCATTCGGAGGATCCCGCCTTGGACCAGGCCCAGAGCCTACGCCAGCATGCCCAGACCGGGCGCGACGCCCACCCGCTGCGCGTGCTGGCCGTGACCAGCGGCAAGGGCGGCGTGGGGAAGACCCACATCTCAGCCAACCTGGCGGTGCTGGCGGCACGGGCCGGGCGGCGCGTCCTGCTCATCGACGCCGACCTCGGCCTGGCCAACGCCGACATCGTCCTCGGGATCTGCCCCACCCGCCACCTCGGCCACCTCCTCGACGGCAGCGCCAGCGCGGAGGAGGTGCTCACCGAGGGCCCGCGCGGCATCCGGGTGCTGGGCGCGTCCAGCGGCATCCAGTCGCTCACCCAGCTCAGCGACGAGCAGAAGCTGACCTTGGTGTCCGCCTTCGAGCCCCTCGACGATCGCTTCGATCTGGTCCTGGTCGACTGCGGGGCCGGCATCGGCGACAACGTCCTCTTCTTCGCCGGCGCCGCACAGGAGGCGCTCCTGGTGGTGTCACCGGAGCCCACCTCCCTCTCCGACGCCTATGCCACCGTCAAGGTCCTCTCCCAGGAGGCCGGGGTGAACCACTTCTCGGTGGTCGCCAACCAGGCCGTCGACTTCCAGGGCCGCGATGTGTTCAGGCGCCTCACCCAGGTCACCGACCGCTTCCTCGACGCCAAGCTCCGCTACCTGGGCAACATCCCTCGCGACGAGGACCTGCCCCGTGCCGTGCGGGTCCAGCAGCCGCTGGTCGAGCTCTACCCGCGCGCCCCCGCCAGCCGCGCACTGGCGGCGCTCTGCGACGCGCTGCTCGGCTCGGAGCCCCCGGCCATGCTCCCGGGGGGCGTGAAGCTGTTCTGGCAGCAGATCCTGCGGGGCCAGGAGGGACGCGCCTGAAGGTCGCTCATGCATCGCGCCCACGCACAGTACGGCCAGGCCGCCGCCACCGACGCGGAGCTCCTCGCCCGCCACGGCGCGTTGATCGACCGCTGCGCGCGCAGGCTCTCGGCCCGCACCGGCCACACCGTGACGCCCGAGGACCTGTGGTCGGCAGGGGCGATGGGCCTGCTCGAGGCGGCGCGCCGCTACGACGCGGCCCGCGACGTGCGCTTCGAGAGCTTCGCCGAGCACCGCATCCGCGGGGCCATGCTCGACGAGATGCGGCGCATGGACCACCTGCCGCGCCGGCTCCGCACCGACGTGGAGCGGGTGGAGCAGGCGCGGTCGCGGCTGGCCCAGCAGCTCGGACGCGACCCGGACACCGACGAGGTGGCCGCCGCCCTCCACCGCGAGCCCCAGGACGTGGCCGAGCTCCTCCAGCTCCTCTCGCCCCACCTGCCGGTGAACGAGGAGCTGGCCGCCTCCCCGGAGGCGAGCGCGGACGAGGCCCTGGACCGCGGCGAGGTGGCCCGCCGCCTGGCGCGCGAGGTGGCCGGCCTGCCCGAGCGGCTGCAGGTGCTCCTGGCCCTCTACTACGACGAGGACCTCACCTACCGCGAGATCGCCAAGATCCTGGGGGTCTCCGAGCCGCGCGTCTGCCAGCTCCACTCCGAGGCGGTGAAGCGCCTCAAGGCGGGGCTGTCGGGGGGGCGGGCGGTGGAGGCCTAGGCGAGGCCCAGGCGCCCTCTTCCTCTGGGCGCTTCTCCCCTGGGCCGAGCCCCGGCCGCGGGGCCGGGCTCGGGGTGAGGGGACCCGGCGCCTCGCTCACCTCTTGGTGTTGAACCGCAGGGTGGCCAGCTCGTCGAGGGCCTTGCTCTCGCGGCGCTCGCGGTCGGCGTCGAGCTCGGCCCGCTTCTTCTCCTGCGCCCGCCGGATCACCTCTGCGCTCCGGTGCGCCGCGGTGTAGCCGGTCCGCGCCTGCTGCTCCCTGCGCTGCGCGGCGGCGAGGTCGGTCTCGGCGTGCTGTACCCTCCGCAGGCTCTGGAGGTGTGCGAATTCCTCGAGGACCCACAGCTCGGCGGCGCCCGGGGCGCGATCGTCCGCACGGGCCTGCAGCCGCAGCCCCGCCAGCCGGCGCGCGGCCAGGTCCCGGCCGCTCTGGGCGCGGGCCAGATCCTGGAGCGCGGTCTCCTCGGAGCGCTCCCGGACGTTCACCAGTCGGTCGAGTCGGGTCTTGGTCGGCAAGCGTCGCTCCTCCGGGCGAAGGCCTCCCCCCCCACCGGGCTTTCATGCGGCGTGCCGCCCGGCGACCGGGGAGAGCGCCGGTCTCCCACCCCCCTTTGCACGGCCCGGGCCGCGTCGCAGGCCTGACGGTGGCACGCCCCCTGCTCTGTGGCCGGTCAGGAGACGGATCCATGGCGGATGGCATCTACGTCAGCATGTGCGGTGCGGTGGCTCGGACGGAGCAGCTCGACGCCATCGCCGACAACCTGGCCAACGCCCAGACCCCGGGCTTCAAGGCCTCGAGGCCCGCCTTCGAGAGCTTCCTTCCACCGGGGGCCGGGCCCGCTTCCGACAAGCACTATCCGGCAGCGGTCGGCACCGGCTTCGACCTGCGCCCCGGTCCCACCCAGCGTACCGACAACCCGCTCGACGTCGTCCCCGGCGACGGTCTGTTCCTCCAGGTGCGGAGCAAGGCGGGCACCGTCGCCTACACCCGCGACGGCCGGATGACGGTGGACCCGGATCGGCGCCTGCTCATTGACGGCCTCCCGGTCCTCTCCAGCGATGGCCAGCCCATCTCTCTCCCCCCTACGGGCGCCCCCCGGGTCGACGCCAACGGCTCGGTCTGGGTGGGAGACGAGCCCGCTGGCCAGCTGGGTCTGGCCCGGCTCCAGGGTCCGGTGGACCGGGTTGGCCCGGCCCTGCTCACCCCCGGCGCCGGCGGCCAGGCCGTGCCCGCCGAGGACGGCACCGTCCGGACCGGGCAGGTGGAGCTCGGCAACACCACCCCCATCGAGAGCGTGGTCCAGCTCATCTCCGCCCAGCGGACCTACGACGCGTCGATGCAGGCCATCCAGACCTACAGCCAGCTCAACCAGCGCGCGATCGAGGTCGCGCGCGCGAAGTGAACTCGAGGAGTCCAGGATGCTCCGCTCCCTCTACACCGCGGCCACTGGAATGGAAGCCCAGCAGCTCCAGATGGACGTGATCGCCAACAACCTGGCCAACACCGGCACGGTGGGCTTCAAGAAGGTGCGGGCCGAGTTCGAGGACCTCCTCTCGGAGACCTTGCGGGGTGCCCAGGCACCGGACCCGCGCGGCGGCGCCAACCCCACGCCCCTGCAGTGCGGGCTCGGCGTGAAGACCGGCGCGACGACCCGCAGCTACAGCCAGGGGGACCTGACCAACACCGGAGGCCCCCTCGACCTGGCCATTCAGGGCGGCGGCTTCTTCCGCGTCCAACGGATCAACGGCGACTACGGGTACACGCGCGCCGGAAACCTCCGCGCCGACTCCACCGGCCGCCTGGTGACGGTGAACGGAGAGGCCCTCGACCCGGAGATCACCCTGCCCGCCGACACCACCCAGGTGACCATCAACGCCGACGGGACGGTGCTGGCCACGGCTGGCTCCAACACCACCCCGCAGACGGTGGGGCAGATCTCGCTTTACACCTTCCCCAACTCCGGCGGCCTCGAGGCGGTGGGCGGCAACCTCCTGGTGGCCACGGCGGCCAGCGGCGAGGCGACCGCCTCCAAGCCCGGCGAGGGCGGCACCGGCGCCCTGAGCCAGGGCTTCCTGGAGGGCTCCAACGTCCAGGCCGTCGAGGAGATGGTGAACATGATCTCCACACAGCGCGCCTACGAGCTCAACACCAACGTCATCAAGACCGCCGACCAGATGCTCCAGAAGGTCACCAGCCTCCGCTAGCCCATGAACTCCCTCGTCGCCATCTCCCTCGCCGCGCTGGCTCCGGCCGGGCTCGCCCCGGACCTCTCCGACCTCGCTGTGAGGGCCGTCGTCGCTGCCCTGGCCCTGCCGCACGCCCGGGCCGAGCTGGTCGAGGTGCAGGTGACGGCCGGCCGAGGCTGCCCGGCGGACCGGGCCGAGGCCTTGCGGCCGGTCACCGGCTCCGGCGAGGTGCCGCTCCGGCTCCTCGGGACCTCCCCGGACGGCCACCCCTGCGAGGCCTATGGCTGGGCGCGGGTGCGGGTGGTGAGGGCCGGCCTGGTGGCCACCCGCGCCGTGGCTGCCGGCGAGACGCTGGAGGGTGCGGTGGAGCCGGCCGAGGTCGAGGTCCGGCCCGGTCACGCCCCGTTCCTCGGCGAGCTGCCCGGCGGTGCTCGGGCGGCGCGCGCCCTGGCCGCGGGCGCGCCGCTCTCCAGCGCCGACGTGCGGGAGGGTCCCGCGCCGGGCGAGCCCATCACCGTGGTGGTGCTGGGCGAGGGGCTCGAGCTCTCCCGCGAGGGCCGCGCCCTGCCCTGCACGCCTGGCCGTGGCTGCGCCCTCCTCCCCGGCGGCCGCCGGGTGGAGGGACGGCTCGAGGCCGGCCGGCTGGTCCTGGAGACGCCATGAGCCGCGCTCCGCTCGCCCTGTCTCTCGCCCTGGGCCTGTGCGCCTGCGCCGGCCCCGGCGTCGACCACGTGGCCAAGTACCAGCCCAAGAACCGCGACTACCCCGCCCCGGAGGCGAGCGCCCGGGCCACCGGCGAGACCACGCCCGGCTCCCTGTGGCAGGACGCCAACGCCGGCGCCCTCTTCACCGACGCCCGCGCCTTCCGGGAGCACGACCTGGTGGTGATCAAGATCGAGGAGATCGCCGACGCCAAGCGTTCCTCCGACACCGATCTCTCCCGCCAGAACGACGCCACCGGCGGGATGGGCGTCACCTCGACCTCGGCCGCGAACTCGGTCACCAAGAGCATCCTCCCCACGCTCTCCGCCCAGCACACCAGCGACAGCACCTTCAAGGGGTCCGGCTCCATCGCCCGCACCGAGCGGCTCATCGCCACCGTGCCGGCGACGGTGAAGAAGGTCCTCCCCAACGGCAACCTCTTCGTCGAGGGGCACCGGGTGGTGCTGGTGAACAACGAGGAGCAGCACTTCTACATCTCGGGGGTGGTGCGCCCCATCGACATCGACGGTGACAACAGCGTCAAGTCCAGCCTGGTGGCCGACGCAGAGATCGAGTTCACGGGCAGAGGGGTGATGACCGAGAACCAGCAGAAGGGATGGATGCAGAAGTACCTCGGCTGGATCTGGCCGTTCTGAGCGCCCCATGCCCAAGCCCTTCCCTTCCCCTCGCCTCCTCCCCCTCGCGGTCGCGGCCCTTCTGTGCCTGCCGATGCCGACCCGTGCCGCGCGCGTGAAGGAGCTCACCGACGTGGTGGGCATCCGCGAGAACCTCCTCTTCGGCTACGGCCTGGTGGTCGGGCTGGCCGGGACCGGCGACACCGACCGGGTCGCCTTCACCGCACAGTCCATCGTCGGCATGCTGGGGCGGCTGGGCATCCGCGTCGATCCCAAGCAGATCCAGGTGCGCAACGTGGCCGCGGTGATGGTCACCGCCCGCTTGCCCCCCTTCGCTCGGCCGGGCACCCGCATCGACGCGGCGGTCTCCTCGCTGGGGAACGCCCGCTCGCTCGCCGGCGGCATCTTGCTGGTCACGCCGCTCACCGGCGGCGACGGGCGCGTCTACGCCGTGGGGCAGGGGCCGGTGCAGGTCGCCGGCTTCGAGACCTCCGCGAGCGGCGCCGGGGTCAGCAAGAACACCCCCACCTCGGGGCGGGTGGCCAACGGCGCCACCGTCGAGCGGTCGGTCGACTTCAGCCTGGGGACCGGACCGGTCACCCTCTCCCTGCGCCGCCCCGACCTCACCGACGCCGCCCGCATCGCCGCGGCGGTGAACGCCAAGCTGGGGCCGGGCACCGCCCGCGCGCTCGATCCCGCCGCGGTGGAGCTCACCGTCCCCGAGGCGCGCAAGGCCGACGAGGTCACCTTCCTGGCCGAGGTGGAGCTCTTGGAGGTCCAGGTGGACCAGCGCGCCCGGGTGGTGGTCTCGGAGCGGACCGGGGTGGTGGTGGCCGGCGAGGGCGTGCGGCTTCGCCCGGTGGCGGTGGCCCACGGCGGTCTGAGCGTCCGGGTGCAGCGCGACCCGGTCATCTCCCAGCCCGAGACCCGCTCCAAGGGGCAGACCGTCACCGCCAGCAAGGACTCCGTCGACGCCGCCGAGGCCACCGGCAGCGCCATCGCCCTGCGGGCCACGGCCACCGTCGAGGACCTGGCCCGCGCCCTGAACCTGCTCGGCGCCTCGCCCCGCGACCTGGTGGCGGTGCTCGAGGCCATCAAGGCGGCGGGCGCCCTCGAGGGCGACCTCGAGGTGCTGGAGTGAACCTCGGACCCTCCAGCGCCGCCGCGCCCGACCCGGTCCTTCACCGGGCGGCGCACGACATGGAGGCCCTCCTCCTCCGCCAGCTCCTGCGCTCGAGCGGCGTCTACGACGGCGGGGAGGGGCCGGGCGCCTCGGTCCGCGCCGACATGTTCGCCTCCGCCCTGGCCGACGCGGTGGTCCAGGCGGGCGGGCTGGGGCTGGCCGACACCTTGGAGCGCACCCTCTCCGGCGCCGCCCCGCCCGTCGCGGCGCCGCTCCCGGCCACGTCGGCCGCCGGCCGTCCCCCTCCGCCCGCCGGCCTCCTGCCGGTGGCCGGCCACGTCACCAGCCCCTTCGGCCTGCGCCGCGATCCCTTCAGCGGCGAGGTCCGAGAGCACGATGGCGTGGACCTGGGAGCCCCCGCGGGCTCCCCCATCCGGGCCACCGCCGACGGGATCGTTCGCAGCGCGGGGCCGCGCGGCGGCTACGGCTTCGCGGTCGAGGTGGACCACGGCAACGGTCTCACCAC
>Ga0335069_10005361_pt1 | contig 18869 bp, 14 predicted proteins | sample Lox_Sample_11_FD_206714 | JGI IMG/M metagenome (GOLD analysis project Ga0335069, IMG submission 206714) | Soil microbial communities from Loxahatchee National Wildlife Refuge, Florida, United States - Lox_Sample_1.1 | ecosystem: Environmental > Terrestrial > Soil > Wetlands | place: USA... | reverse complement strand
CTCCATTCCGCGGCGGCGTGCATGGCCAGCGCGAGCCCGGGTATGTGGCGCTTCAGCGCCGTCGTCGCCCGCATCGTCGCGCTGGCAAGGTGCGTGTCCATCGTGACGATGACGACGCGGATCGGCGTGGCGCCGGCGTGCGCCTCTTCCGTTGCCGGGCGCAACGACACCGCGGAACGGGGCGCCGCTGCTGAACGAGCCGTGGAAACCCTGACCATGGCGGGCAATCTAGAGCGTCCCTACCGGTGTGTCAATCGGTGTTTACAATAACGAAAGTCACGTTAAATTGTCATGTGCCCCGAAACGGACGGAAGCCGGCAGCCGACGTGAACCTTGGCCGGCGTGCGGGTGCCGGACGGAGATGTCGATCGTGGTGGGTCTTGTCATCGTGGCGCTGGTGGCTGCGGCCGGCTGGCTGTGGACGCCGGACGAGGACCGCAGCGTGCTCGAGGCGCGCTACGCCCGGGCGCCGAGCACCTTCGTCGCGGCCGCCGGCCTGCGGATCCATGTCCGCGACACCGGTCCGCGCGGCGCTCCTGCCGTCGTCCTGCTGCACGGCTTCGGTTCCAGCCTCCACACCTGGGAGGCCTGGGCGCAGGACCTGCAGCGCGATCACCGCGTGATCCGGCTCGACCTGCCCGGCGCCGGGCTCACCGGCGCCGACCCCGGGGGCGACTACTCCGATCGACGCGGCGTCGAGGTGATCGCGGCGCTGATGGACACGCTGGACGTGCCCCGCGCGACCTTCGTCGGCCATTCGATGGGCGGGCGACTCGCCTGGCATCTCGCGGCGGCGCTGCCGTCACGCGTCGAACGCCTCGTGCTGCTGGCGCCCGACGGCTTTCCGATCCCCGGCACCGACTACGCGCGGGCCTCGGGACAGCCGGCGCACGTGCCGCTGGTTGCCCGGGCGATGCAGGTCGTGCTGCCGCGCGCCGTGTTGCGGATGAACCTTGCGCCCGCCTTCGGCGACCGCTCGGCCCTGACCGATGCGCTCGTCGACCGTTACTACGACCTCATTCGAGCGCCGACGGTGCGTTCGGCGATGGTCGCGCGGCTGCAGCAGGCCGAGCGCGACGACCCGGTGCCCGAGTTGCGGCGGATCGAGGCGCCGACGCTGCTCGTGTGGGGGGCCGCCGACGCGATGATTCCGGCGTCGAACGCGACCGACTATCTTGGCTGCCTGCCGCACGCGCGCCTCGTCGTGCTGCCGGGTGTCGGCCATATCCCGCAGGAAGAGGTTCCGGCCGAGTCGTTGCGCGTCGTTCGCGAGTTCCTCGACGAGGATCGCCGATGACGCGAGCGGCGCCGGGCATGCCCCGGCCGGCGTCCGCGCTAGCGCTGTTCGTCGTCGCGCCGGATGAGCCCGTACGGCTCGACGAGGCGCCAGACGTGCTCCGGCACCATCGACTTGACGCGGCGCGGCGCTTCGCGCCGCAGGTGGATGACGGTCTCGACCGCCTTCATCTCGACGCGCGCGCGCGCGAACTCCAGCCCGCGCGGCCCGATTCGCGGCATCAGCCAGCCGACCACGGGGCGAAGCCAGTCGGGCATCCGGCGCAGCGGCAGCCCGCCCGCGGCGCGCTCCGTATTGGCAAGGAATCCGCGCACGTGCGCGCGCCGCTTGCCGGCGCTGCCGGGCGCGGCGATCCGCAACTCGTTCTCGACGAGGCGCACCAGCTGCTCGCCGCGGTCGTTTCGTACCACCAGCCATTGCTCGCCTTCGCCGCCCATGTAGCCCACCGTGAGGTCCGCCAGCGCGTTGGTGTAGTCGACGCAGGTGCGGCAGGTCAACGGAAAGAAGTCGGGCGGAAGGCGAGACAGCGGCAGCTGCAGGAACGGGATTTCGCGGCGGCGACCGTCCGCGAAGCGCAACTCGACGTGATAGTCGGCGCGGAACTCCAGGTAGGTGATCGTTTCCGGCTTGTCCGACAGCAGCGCGAGGAAGCGGTGGAAGTTCTCGGTCGTCGTGTTGTCCGAGCAGGGGGTGCCGATGACGTCGATCCGATCGAAGCCCAGTTCGTCCTGCAGCGCGCGCAACGCGTAGACCTGGCACGGGATGCCGATGACCGCGATCCGGCGGTAGCCGCGCTCGCGTGCCGGCTGCAGCAGCGCGAGAAGCGGCGCATGGCCCATTCGCATTCCGCGCGCCTGCGCCATGCCGTCGGGGCGCGTCACGAGCATCGGCTGCGGGCGCCAGCGGTCACCGGCCGCCGCGGTCATCGTCAGCACGGCGTCGACCTCGCCCGCCTCCAGGAGCCGCTCGCCAATGCGTGTCGCGATGCCGGTCCATTGCGCACCGGGACGCGGGGACGCGAGCGCGGCACGCAGCATCCGCCGGTACGGGCCGAAGAATCGCTCGTCGGCGCGATCCGGATCGCGGGCGCGTCCGTGGACGCGCCGCTCGAGCGACGCGTAGTCGGGATCGATGAACTGGCAGGCGCGGCCGCAGCGTTTCGGATCTTCGCTGCGCGAGATGCCGCAATCGGTGCACAGGCGGCGCGCGGCGGCCGGTCCGACCGGCGGCGACCAGGTCGCGGCGGTGTCGTCGGTGCGGTCGCCGGGGCGGTCGCCGGTGCGCGTGTCCATCGGGCCTTCGTGCATGCGGCCGCATCGTATAGCACGACGGGCGACGGCGGCCTGCGGCGACATCTGACAGAATGCCCACCGATCGCGACGCCGACCGCGACGCCGACCGCGACATCGTCCGCGACGCCGTCCGCGACGCCAATGAGGGACTGACACGATGGCCGTTCCATTCCCGTTCTCGGCCATCGTTGGCCAGGACGACATGAAGCTCGCGCTGCTGATGGCGAGCGTCGATCCGTCGATCGGCGGCGTGCTCGTCCTGGGCGATCGCGGCACCGGAAAATCGACCGCCGTGCGCGCGCTGGCCGCGCTGCTGCCGCCGATGCGCGCGGTCGTCGACTGTCCGTACGGTTGCGCCGTCGAGTCGCCGGCCGGTCTTTGCGGCACGTGTCGCGGGCGCGGCGTGAAGAAGGCTCCGCTGAAAAGCCATCTGGTGCCGGTTCCGGTGGTGGACCTGCCGCTGGGTGCGACCGAGGATCGCGTCGCCGGCGCGCTCGACCTCGAGCGCGCGCTGGCCGACGGCGTGAAGGCCTTCGAGCCCGGTCTGCTGGCGCGCGCGCATCGCGGCTTCCTCTACATCGACGAGGTGAACCTGCTCGAGGACCACCTCGTCGACCTGCTGCTCGATGTCGCGGCCTCCGGCGAGAACGTCGTCGAGCGCGAAGGCATCAGTGTCCGGCACCCGGCGCGTTTCGTGCTGGTCGGCAGCGGCAATCCGGAAGAGGGCGAACTGCGGCCGCAACTCCTTGACCGCTTCGGCCTTGCGGTCGAAGTGCGCACGCCGACCGACCTGCCGACACGCGTGGAGGTCGTGCGACGCCGCGACGCGTTCGACCGCGATCCGGCGGCTTTCCTGCGCGCCTGGCACGCGGAGGACGAAAAGCTGCGCCGGCGCATCATTGCGGCGCGCCGTCGCCTCGCCGCGACCGAGGTTCCGGACGCGACGCTGGAGCGCGCCGCGGCGCTGTGCATGAAACTGGGCACCGACGGCCTCCGTGGCGAACTCACGCTGATGCGCGCGGCGCGCGCGCTGGCGAGCATCGACGGCGATCGCGTCGTCGGTGACCGGCACCTGGCCCGCGTCGCGCCGATCGCGTTGAGGCATCGGCTGCGCCGCAATCCTCTCGACGATACCGGCTCCAACGTGCGCATCGAACGCGCGCTGGCCGAGGCATTCGACGGCCAGGCCGCCGCGACGTGACCCTTGACGCAGGCAACGCCGACGCCGACGCCGACGCCGCCGCCGCGCCGGCCATGCGCGCCGCCCGCGCCGCGGCGGACGCGGCCTGGGCGGCGGCGCTCTTCGCCATCGATCCCATCGGAACCGGCGGCATCGTCGTGCGCAGCGCGGCGGGACCCGCCCGCGATGCCTGGGTCGAGCAGCTCACCGTGCGCCTGCAGCGCGCCGGAACCTGCCGCGGCGTCCGGCGGGTACCCTGCAACATCGGCGACGGGCGCCTGCTGGGCGGCCTCGACCTTGCGGCCACGCTGCAGGCCGGTCGACCGGTCGCCGAGTCCGGCGTGCTGGCGCAGTCCGACGGCGGGGTCGTGCTGCTGGCGATGGCCGAGCGGCTGCCCGCCGGTACGGCGGCGCGCATCGCCGCGGTGCTCGATCGCGGCGAGGTCGCGGTCGACCGCGACGGCTTTAGCCTGCGGGCGCCGGCGCGCTTCGGCGTCGTCGCGCTCGACGAAGGCATCGGCGATGACGAGCGCCTCCCGGAAGCCCTGGGCGATCGCCTCGCGTTCCGCGTCGACCTGGAACCCTGCGGCGTCGACGATGTGCGCGACGCCTTCGAGCAACTCGACGTCGAGGCGGCGATCGACGCGCCGCCGCAGCCTGCCCAGGTCTCTGCCGTCGAATTGCCGGAGGCGTTCGTCGAGGCGCTGAGCGAGGCGGCGCTGGCGCTCGCGATTGCGTCGTTGCGCGCGCCATTGCTGGCCCTGCGCGTGGCGCGCGCTTCTGCCGCGCAGGCCGGTCGCCGCCGCGCCGAGACCGCGGATGCGGCCCGGGCGGCGCGACTCGTCCTCGGGCCGCGCGCCCGCGCGCTGCCGGCGTCGCCCGCGGAGGCAGGCCGCGACGACGATGCGCCGCCGCCCCCGCCGCCGGAAGCGTCGCCGCCGCAGCCTGCGCCGCCGGCGCAGGATTCCGCGCCGCAGGAGCCGCCCCCATCGCCGCCAGCGCAGGAACCACCGCCGCTGCTCGACGTCCTTCTCGCGGCGGCGGCCGCGGTGCTTCCGTCGCACCTGCTGGCCGCGCTGTCGCGCGGCGCGACGGCCAGGGCGCGGGCCGCGGCATCCGGCCGAACCGGCGTGCAACAGCGCAGCGGCGCCCGCGGCCGCCCGATCGGCAGCCGGCATGGCGAGCCCCGCGGCCAGCTTCGTCTCGCGGTCGTCGACACGCTGCGGGCGGCAGCGCCATGGCAGCGACTGAGGCAACGCGCGCGATCCGACTCGCGGGCGCCCGGCCACGCGCGCCGGATCGAAGTCCGGCGGGGAGACTTTCGGGTCGCCGTCTACAAGAAACGTTCGCAGACGACGGTGATCTTCGTCGTCGACGCGTCCGGTTCCTCCGCGCTTCACCGGCTCGCCGAGGCGAAGGGAGCCGTGGAACTCTTTCTCGCCGACTGCTACGTCCGGCGCGACCAGGTGGCGCTGGTGGCCTTCCGCGGCAGCGCGGCGGAAATCCTGTTGGCGCCGACGCGTTCCCTTGCTCGCGCCAAGCGGTGCCTGGCGGCGTTGCCCGGCGGGGGCGGCACGCCGATCGCGGCCGGACTCCTGGCCGCGCACGGCGTTGCCGGCGCTGCGTTGCGGCGCGGGGAAATCCCGCTGCTGGTGGTACTCACCGACGGCAAGGCCAACGTCGGGCTGGACGGCAGCCCCGGGCGCGAGCGAGCCATGGCCGATGCGCAGGCCGTTGCGCGGCAGCTACGCGCGGCCTCGATCCGCAGCCTGCTGATCGACTCCTCGCCGCGTGCGCAGCCGGCCGCACGGACCCTGGCCGAGGCCCTTGGGGCGGAATACGTCGCGCTGCCGCATGCGGACGCCCGCGTCATCGCCGGCAGCATCGGCGGCAAGGTCGGTGGCCGCGGCGGTAGCGAGGCGGGTGGGCACGCCGATGGCGCGGGGCGCGGCTGAACGCCGCGCAAGTCAGGACACGAATGAAACGCCCTTGCACGCCATGCGAAGCGTAAATCAAAGTAGACGGCATTGAGCGTCAATATGAATTGACATTGGCGGGATTCTGGTTCATCGTGCCAGCGGCAACGCGGCCAACGATGCTCCCGATGACGTTTGCGCTACCGCTCGAAACCCTTTCTGCGGCGATGGGACGCCTGTCGTGGCCCGTTGACGGCACGGACTGGCCGAACCGGGCGTCGAGCCGGTTCGTCGACGCGGCCGGACTGAGCTGGCACGTCCAGGTCGCCGGCAGCGGGCCGGTCGCGGTCCTGCTTCACGGAACCGGCTCGTCGACGCACAGCTGGGCGCACCTGCTGCCGCGCCTGCAGGCGTCGTTCACCGTGGTCGCTCCCGACCTCCCGGGTCACGGCTTCTCCGGACGCCTGAGGCGCGACCGTCCGTCGCTCGAAGGAATCGCCGCGGCGTTGCGCGACCTGTTCCGGGCGCTCGATATCGAACCGCAGCTCTATATCGGGCATTCCGCGGGCGCCGCGATCGGCGCGCGGCTGTGCCTGGACAGCCGGCCGCACCGCATCCCGCTGGTGAGCCTCAACGGCGCCCTGCTTCCTTTGCCGGGCTGGCAGGGCGCGCTGTATTCCCCATTGGCGAAACTCGTCGTCCTCAATCCTCTGGCCCCGCACCTCGTTGCCTGGTGCGCGGCCGACGGCAGCGCCGTCAGGCGCCTGCTCGACTCGACCGGCTCGTCGGTCGATGCGGCGACGAGCAGGCGCTATGCCCGCCTGCTGCGTACGCCGGCGCACGTTGCCGGCACGCTCGAGATGCTTGCGGCCTGGGACCTGCGCCCGCTCGCGCGCGAGCTGCCGCGGCTCGGCGACGCACTGACGCTCGTCGTCGGCGACCGCGACGGGACGGTACCGCCGACGGAGGCGCAACGCGTCCACGCGCTGGTGCCCGACGCGCACGTGGCCGTCCTCGCCGGCCTCGGCCACCTGGCGCACGAAGAGGATCCGGAATCCGTTGCACGACTCGTCGCCGCGATCGCGCGGCGCGAGGCGCTCGGTGCAGGCGCCCCGAAGGTCGCGTCGGCACCGCCCTCGAAGGGAAGGACCCCATGAACCGTGGCCTGCTCGAATCGATCAACGATCCTGGCGACCTGCGCCGCCTGGAGCGCCGTCGGCTGCCGCAGGTGGCACGCGAACTGCGCGACTTCGTGATCTCGTCGGTTTCGCGCACCGGCGGCCATTTGGCGTCGAACCTCGGCAGCGTCGAACTGGCGATCGCACTGCATTACGTCTTCGATACGCCCCGCGACCGGATCGTCTGGGACGTCGGGCACCAGGCCTATCCGCACAAGATCCTCACCGGGCGCCGCGAGGCGATGGCGGGCCTGCGCACGCACGGCGGCATTTCCGGATTCCCGCGCCGCGACGAATCGCCGTACGACACGTTCGGCACGGCGCACTCGAGCACGTCCATCAGCGCGGCCCTCGGCATGGCGGTCGGCTCGCGCCAGGAAGGCGTCGCGCGCCGCGTCGTCGCGGTGATCGGCGACGGCGCGATGTCCGCGGGCATGGCCTTCGAGGCGATGAACAATGCGCAGTCGGCGGGGGTCGACCTGCTCGTGATCCTCAACGACAACGAGATGTCGATTTCGCCGGCGGTCGGCGGCCTGAACGAGCACCTGGCACGCCTCGTCGCCGGGCGTCCGTACCGGACGGCCCGCTCCGCCGCGGAGCGCGTGCTCGGCAACATTCCCGCGCTGAAGTCGTTCTTCCGGCGCGCGGAGCGGCAGGCCAAGGGCTTCTTCCTGCCCTCGTCGCTGTTCGAGCATTTCGGGTTCAACTACCTCGGACCGATCGACGGCCACGACCTCGACGCGCTCGTGCCCGTGCTGCGCGGGATCGCGCAGCTGCGCGGCCCGCAGTTCCTGCACGTGCGCACGCGCAAGGGCAAGGGCTATGCGCCGGCCGAGGCCGACCCGGTCCTGTACCACGGCGTCGGCAAGTTCGATCCGGCCGTCGGCCTTGCGCCTGCGGCGGCTCCCGCGATCAGGACCGGCGCGGCCCCGCGCGCCACGTACACGCAGGTGTTCGGCGACTGGCTGTGCGACGCCGCCGCCGAGGATCCGCGCGTGATCGGCATCACGCCGGCGATGCGCGAAGGCTCGGGGCTCGTCGAGTTCGCGCGTCGTTACCCGGATCGCTATTTCGACGTCGGGATCGCGGAACAGCATGCGGTGACGTTCGCCGCCGGGCTCGCCTGCGAGGGCCGGCGGCCGGTCGTCGCGATCTACTCCACGTTCCTGCAGCGCGCCTACGACCAGCTCATCCACGACGTCCAGCTGCAGAAGCTCCCGGTGCTGTTCGCGATCGACCGCGGCGGCCTCGCGGGCGCCGACGGCCCGACGCACCACGGCTCCTTCGACCTGAGCTACCTGCGCTGCGTGCCGAACATCACGGTCATGGCGCCCTCGGACGAGAACGAATGCCGACAGATGCTCGGCACCGGCCTGGCGCTCGACGGACCCGCGGCGGTGCGCTATCCGCGCGGCTACGGCAGCGGCGCCCCGATCGAGCGGTCGATCCGCGCGCTGCCGGTCGGCCGCGCGCAGCTCAGGCGAGCCGGGCGCGGGGTGGCGATCCTCGCCTTCGGCCCGCTGCTGCACGAGGCGCTCGCCGCCGGCGAGATCCTCGATGCGACCGTCGTCAACATGCGCTTCGTCAAGCCGCTCGACGAAGCGCTGATCCTGCACATGGCCCGCCATCACGACCTCGTCGTGACGATCGAAGACAACGTCGTGCGCGGCGGCGCCGGCAGCGGCGTGGCCGAAGTCATCGCCGAGGCGAACCTTGCCGTTCGCATGCTTCACCTGGGGCTGCCGGACCGGTTCGTCGGCCACGGCGAGCAGGCGCAACTGCTGGCTTCGCTGGGCCTCGACCGCCATGGCATCGTCGCGGCGGTGCGGGCGCGCGAACTTCGCTCGCCGGTTCCCCGTCCGTTGCTGCCGTCGCTGGACGCGACCGCAGGCGCGGACGCGCCGTCGCTGGTGCTGCATTGAACCGCGCTGCCGAGGGAGCCGTTTTCGCGCCGCCCGTGGGACGAGCCACGGCGCGCGCCGGCGCGCATGCCGTCGTGATCGGCAGCGGATTCGGCGGGTTGGCCGCCGCGATCCGGCTCGGCGCCCGTGGCTATCGCGTCACGGTGCTCGAGCGCCTCGACGGGCCGGGTGGGCGCGCCGGCGTGGTCCGGCAGGACGGCTTCACCTTCGACCTCGGCCCGACGATCGTCACCGCGCCGCAACTCTTCGAGGAGCTGTGGGCGCTGTGCGGCCGGCGTTTTCGCGACGACGTGGAGCTGCGCGCGCTGTCGCCGTTCTACCGCGTGCGGTTCGACGACGGCGTCGTGTTCGACTGCTCCGCCGACATGCCGGCGATGCGCGAGCAGATCCGGCGCCTGGACCCGCGCGACGTCGAAGGCTACGAGCGCTACATGCGGTTCTCCGGCGAATTGTGCTCGCTCGGGTTCGAGCAGCTGGGGCACAAGTCGTTCGATCGCTTCTCGACGATGCTGCGGGTGGCGCCGCAGATGCTGCGCCTGCGCAGCTACCGGTCGGTGCATGCGACGGTGTCGAGTTTCGTGCGGAATCCGCGCCTGCGATTCCTGTTGAGCTTCCACCCGCTGTTCGTCGGCGCCAATCCGTTCCGGGTGACGTCGATCTACGGGTTGATCTCGTTCCTGGAACGCCACTGGGGCGTGCATTTCGCCATGGGCGGAACGGGCCGCCTCGTCGCCGGGATGGTCGACCTGATCGGCGGGCAGGGCAATGCGATCCGCTACGGCGCCGAAGTCGCCGCCATCACGGTCGACAACCGGCGCGCGACCGGCGTGCGGCTGGCCGACGGCGAGACGATCCGCGCCGACGTCGTCGTCTCCAACGCGGACGCCGCGTGGACCTACCGCCACCTGCTTCCGGCCGCGTCCCGCCGGCGCTGGAGCGTGCGGCGCGTCGAGCGCGCGCGCTACTCGATGGGGCTCTTCGTCTGGTACTTCGGCACGCGGCGGCAGTACCCCGACGTACCGCACCACACGATCCTTGTCGGGCCGCGCTATCGCGAACTGCTGCACGACATCTTCGAACGCAAGGTGCTCGCCGAGGACTTCAGCCTCTACCTGCACCGGCCGACTGCGACCGACCCGTCCCTGGCGCCGCCCGGCTGCGACACGTTCTACGTGCTGTCGCCGGTCCCGAATCTCGAGGGTGGCGTCAACTGGGCCGAGGCGGCCGAGCCGTACCGGCTTGCGATCCAGCGGCACCTGGAGGCCACGATGTTGCCGGGCCTCGCCGACGCGATCGCGACCTCGCGCGTTGCGACGCCGGTCGACTTCCGCGATCGGTTGCTGTCTTTTCGCGGCGCGGGCTTCAGCTTCGAGCCGACGCTGATGCAGAGTGCCTGGTTCCGGCCGCACAACCTCAGCGAAGACGTCGAGCGCCTGTACCTCGTGGGTGCCGGCACGCATCCGGGACCCGGCGTCCCTGGCGTCCTGTCTTCGGCCCGCGTCCTCGACGAGATCGTTCCGCATGCGACCGCGCTGGCCTGACGCGGGCGGGTCCGCCGCCGACCTCTCCGCGTGCCGGCGGATGCTTGCCGGCGGATCGCGGACGTTCTTTGCTGCATCCTGGGTCCTGCCGCCCGATGTCGCGCGCGCGGCGACCGCGCTCTACGCGTTCTGTCGCGTCGCGGACGACGCGGTCGACGTCGATGCCGGCGGGGCGGCGGCCGTCGAGGCGCTGCGCGAGCGGCTCGACGCCGCCTATGCCGGGAGGCCGTGCGACGTGGTGGCCGACCGCGCCTTTGCCGCGGTCGCGGCCCGCTACGCGATACCGCGCGCGCTGCCGGAGGCTCTTCTGGAGGGCTTCGCATGGGACGTCGAGCGAAGGCAGTACGACGACATGCCCGCGCTGCTGGACTACGCGGCCCGTGTCGCCGGCACGGTCGGTGCCATGATGGCGCTCATCATGGGGGTGCGGGATCGTGCCGCGCTCGCCCGTGCCTGCGACCTGGGCGTCGCGATGCAACTGACCAACATCGCGCGCGACGTCGGCGCCGATGCGTGCCTCGGTCGCCTCTACCTGCCGCGCGACTGGATGCGCGAGGCCGGCATCGATCCGGACGCCTGGATGCGCACGCCGCATTTCGTTCCTGCGCTCGGTTCGGTGATCGCGCGGGTGCTCGAGGTGGCGGAGTCGCGCTACCGGCGCGCGGCCGATGGCATCGCGCGCCTGCCGCGCGCCTGTCGTCCGGGCATCCACGCCGCGCGCCTGCTGTATGCGGAGATCGGTCGCGAAGTGGAGCGCAACCGCGGCGACTCGGTGCACCGGCGGGCCGTCGTCCCGGGCCGGCGCAAGCTGCGCCTGCTCGGGTCCGCCATCGTGGCGGCCGGACTGCATCGCGCGCGCTACGCGGCGGACGAGGTCGCGGCTGAGTCGCGATTCCTCGTCGACGCGGCGGCGGGCGAGACGCCCCCGTGGCTTCGTCCGGACCCCGGCGCCGGCGAGTGGCTGCTCGACCTCTTCGAGCGTCTCGAGCGGCGCGACCGCGCGTCGGGGGCCTCGCCCGCCTGGGGCGCGTGAAGAACCGCGCGTACGCGGGGGCGTGACCGGTAGGCGTCGAGACGGCGTCGTGCGCGGCCGTTTTCGTCAGCGCGGCTGCGGCTGCCGCCTCCTCGGCATCCTGAAGGGCAGCAGGCAGCGTACCCACGTCGCCGCGAACCGATCCAGCGACAGCGATTCGTGGACGGCGACCGCGTCGCGGCCGAGCACGCGCGTGCCGACCAGCGACCGCGCGTAGAACGGTCCGTCTTCGAGCGAGCGCAGCAGTCGGGCGCCGCCTTCGACGTCGCCGTGAGCGCGCCGCGACAGGCCCCAGGCGCTGCGCTTGAGCGCGATGCCCGGCGTCGGCTCGCACGCATCGATCCGGCCCTTCCGGTCGATCTGCAGCGACAGGGTCGCCGCCGGGTGGCCGGCGTCGCGCGACGCCGCTTGGTAAGCGATCGCCGTCGCGCCATCGTCGAGGTGCGCGCGCGACCACTCCCAATGGCGGAATCCGGCCTCCAGCGGCTCGTCGCCCCAGTTGCAGTCGAAATATCCGGTGCCGCGCCAGTGCCAGTCGGGCTGCTGCAGGTCGACCCTGACGCGGACGCGCGGCGCGATCGGCCACCAGTGGTGCCGCGCGTGGGCATCGAGCGCGAACTGTCGCGTCGGCGTCGCCTCCGGCTCGACCGCGACGCGACCACGAAGCCGGGTCGGCCACGGCGCGGTGATCTCGTCGAAGTCGACGAAGACCTTGTCGCCGGAACAATGCATCGCGCTGCGACCGATCTGCAACGCGTCGGCGGCTCGCCGGACGGCCCCGCGCGGTCGTTCGGTCATCGTCCAGAGGTGTCGGCGAGGCCCGTAGATCGCGACATTCAGCGCGCAATGATCCAGCGGATCGCAGGCGCCGCGGTGGCGCGCCCACGCGTAATACGGGGAGAACACGCTGCCGACGAAGCCGATGATCGCCAGGCCGCAGGACGGATCGGTGTCGCTGAAGGCGTCGAGGTACCACCAGGCATAGCCGCCGGCGGCGACGCTGCGGTCGAAGGCGGGCTGCACGCTCATAGCGCCTGTCGCAGCCGACGGACCGCGAGGCGACCCGACAGCGCGGCCATCGGCACGCCCGGGCCCGGATGGACGCTGCCGCCGGCGAGAAGGAGGCGGTCGATGCCGCTGTCCGCGCCCGGGCGGTCGAATGAAGCGCGCCAGCCGTGCGAGGCCGCGCCGTAGAGCGCGCCGCCGGTGCGCGGAAAACGCGCCGCGAATTCGCGCGGGCCACGGCAGAGCAACGGCGCCGCGCCCGCCGCCAAGGGCGCGCCGCAACGCTGCAGCGTGGCCCGCATCGCGTGCTCGGCGCGTTCGAGGTCGACGCCGGGCCCGGACGGGTGATCGCCGGTGGCCGGCGCGTTGACAAGGACGAACAGCCGCTCGGAACCGCCGCGTCCGCTCGGGTCGTGCTCGGCATCCGACGTGCCGCGGTCCTGCGCGCAGACATAGACCGTCGGGTCGTGCGGCAACTCGCCGCGACCGAAGAGGGCGTCGAACTCGGCGCGATAGTCGCGCGAGAAGAAAACGTTGTGGTGCCCTGGGCGAAAGCCGTCGAGGCACCCGTCCACGAGCCAGGTGACCGCGGACAGCGATCGTTGCCGCGCGGACGGTGCCGCGGCAGCCAACGACGCGGCCGCCGTGGCATCGAGCAGTCCGGGTCCCCCCGGCCCGCCCGCGAGCGCGGCGACGTCCGCGTTGACGATCACGGCGGCGGCGTCAATGCGCTCGCTGCCCGCGAGTTCCACGCCGCAAGCGGCGCCGCGCTCGACGTCGATCCGAACCGCCTCGGCCCCGTAGCGAAACCGTGCGCCGCGCGCGCGCGCCAGCCGCTCGATCGCCGCCGCGAGCGCGCGCATCCCGCCGTCGACGAGCCAGACGCCGGCCTGCTCGACGTGCGCGATCAGCATCAGTGTCGCCGGCGCATCGAACGGGGACGAACCGCAGTAGGTGGCATAGCGACCGAAGAGCTGCCGCAGGCGCGGATCGCGGAAGTGCCGTCCGAGGGCGCTCCAGAGGCTCTGGAACGGCTGGATCGCGAACAGGTCGCGGACGCTGCCGCGAGCGATGTCGGCGACGAGGCCCGGCATCGACGGCCGCTGCGCCGTCATGAAGCTCGGCATCAGTACGCGATGCGCGGCGGCCGCCTCGGTGCAGAAGCGCTTGAACCCCTCCGCTTCGCGGCGGCCGGCGAGTCGTCCGATCGACTCGGCGCTTCGCTCGACGTTCGCGTGCAGGTCGAGCATTTCGCGCTCGCTCCACGCGTGGCGCGCAAGCAGCTGCGCTTGCCGCGTCGGCACTTCGTGCTCGAAATGCAGGCCGTGATCGGCGAAAAGTTCCTCGAATACCCAGCGCATCGTGAGGACGGTCGGTCCGGCGTCGAATTCCAGGCCGCCGATGCGGACGCCCTGCATCTTGCCGCCCGGCCCATCGGAGCGCTCGACGACCTCGGTCGGCACCCCCAGCGAGGCGAGTTCCAGCGCCGCGACCAGGCCCGCGATGCCGGCGCCGACGATCACGACCGGCCGGTCGGGGGCCACGGCGAGTTTCTTCATCGGCCCCTCATCCCCGATTCACCGGTGCTCCGACGGCGCCGGGCGACACGCCGGCCAAGATCCCGCCTCCCGCTGCGTGGCGTTCCGCAGGCCTCGATAGCTGTAGGCGTCAATAAAACTTGACATTCACAAGTGTAGCGAGGAAATTACGCTCATTGCGGGGATTTGTCTCCCGGGGAGAGGAATGATGGACACCGCGTCCCGGATCGACGACGCACTGCAAGGCGCGGTCGCCGGCCTCGACTCCAGCGATGCACCACCGAGAACCGCCGCGGCGATTCGCCATGCGGTATTCCCCGGCGGGTCGCGGATCCGCCCGCGACTTTGCCTCGCGGTGGCGATGGCGTGTGGCGACGACGACCCGGCGACCGCCAATGTCGCGGCCGCGGCGATCGAGATGCTGCATTGCGCCTCGCTTGTCCACGACGACCTTCCATGCTTCGATGACGCGGCGATGCGTCGCAACCGCCCGACCGTGCACCGCGCGTTCGGCGAACGCGAGGCGGTGCTCGCCGGCGATGCGCTGATCGTCATGGCGTTCGAGGCGCTGGCGCGCAACCTGCCACGCAGCCCGGAGCGCACGGCACAGTTGCTCGCGACGGTGGCGGCCGCGTTGTCGATGCCGTCCGGGATCATCGCCGGGCAGGCCTGGGAATGCGAGCCGGTCGTCGACCTGCGCGCCTACCAGCGCGCGAAGACGGGCGCGCTGTTCGTCGCCGCGACCGTCGCCGGCGCGCAGGCCGCCGGCGCGCCCGGCGGCTCGTGGCGCACGCTCGGTGCGCGGCTCGGCGAGGCCTACCAGATCGCCGACGACATCCGCGATGTCGCGGCGCGGCCGGAAGAGGTGGGCAAGCCGGTCGGGCGCGATCGGGCGCTCGGGCGTCCGAACGCCGTCGAGGAACTGGGCATGGACGCCGCCGTCGAGCGCTTCACCTCGCTCGTCGGCAATGCCGTCGCGTCGATCCCGCGCTGTCCGGGCCAGGACCTTCTGCGCCACCTGATCCGCGCCGAATCGGAGCGCCTGATCCCCGAGGAGTACCTGGCGCGCGCGGCGTGATTGCCGGCACGCTTGCCGGCGCGCTCGAGTTCCTTCGCGCGCGGCGCGACCGCCTGCTGTCGAGCCCGGCGTTCCAGCGGGCCTCGACGGCCTTCCTGCTGACCCGTCCCGTCGCTCGCGCAAGTTCGCGCGAGCTTTTCGATCTCGTGGCCGGCTTCGTGTATTCGCAGGTGCTGCTGGCGACGATCCGGCTGCGCCTGCTCGACCGCGTCGCCGAAGGGCCGCGCACCGGCGCCGAACTGGCGATCGCGACCGGGATGCCGCGCGAGCGCCTGCAGCACCTGCTGCAGGCGGCCGTCGCGTTGCGGCTGCTGCAGCAGCGCGGTCCGCGCAGCGAAGCCGACGCGCCGCGCTACGGCCTCGGCTTCCTCGGTGCAGCGCTGCGGGGCAACCCGGGCGTCGCGGCGATGGTCGACCACCATGCGTTGCTGTACGGCGACCTCGCCGATCCGATCGCGCTGCTGCGCGACCGTGACCGCCGGACCGCGCTGGCGCGTTTCTGGGCCTATGCGCAGGCGCCGGAGCCGGGCGAACTCGACGACGAATCCGTCGCGCCCTACACGCGGCTGATGTCGTCCTCGCAGCAGTTCATCTGCGACGAGGTTCTCGCGGCGTACCCGTTCGGTCGCCATCGGCACCTGCTCGACATCGGCGGCGGCGACGGTACGTTCGCCGCCGAGGCCGCGCGCCGCCATCCGCGCCTGAGCGTGACGCTCGTCGACCTGCCGCCCGTCGCGCGAGCCGCGCGCGCCCGGTTCGAGCAGGCCGGCATCGGCTCGCGCGCCGTCGCGATCGGCAGCGACTTCCGCGTCGACCCGCTGCCGACGGGGGCCGACCTGGTGACGCTGGTCCGCGTCGTGCACGACCACGACGACGACATCGTGGCACGGGTGCTGCGCTCGGCGCGGACTGCGATTCGCGACGACGGCGTCCTGCTCGTCGCCGAGCCGATGGCCGCGCAGGCCGGCGCCAAGGCGCTGTCCGACGCCTACTTCAGCATGTACCTGCTCGCGATGGGCAGCGGCAAGCCGCGCGATCCGGACGCGCTGCGCGCGTTGCTGCGAGACGCGGGTTTCCGCGAGATTCGCGTGCACGCGACACGCAATCCGCTGTTGCTCGGGCTCATCAGCGCGCGGCCGGCGACCTGAACGGTCGGTTCGAGCGACCGCTGGCGAGAAGACATCCGGGGCGCTTCACGGCGATCACGGCGGCCTGCACCGTCCGGCGGCAGCACCAAAAACCACAACGTCATCACCGTCATGTCCCCTAGACATGTCATTTGGTCATGATAGATTGACAATTGCGATAGTCAGCGTAGATTGACACCATGGTTTCGAATTCGGCCCAGATCGAATCGCGCTCCGACGTCCGAGGGGAGTCGTCCAAGGCGATTGCCGTGGTCCTCGAAGGTCCGGAACGGCTCGCCGTCGAACACGTCGACCTGGATCCGGCCGGGCCCGGCGACGTCGTCGTCGACGTCGAGTGGAGCGCCATCAGCACCGGGACCGAACGCCTGCTTTACCTCGGACGCATGCCGCCTTTCCCCGGTATGGGCTATCCCCTCGTCCCCGGCTACGAGGCGGTCGGGCGCGTTCGGCAGTCGGCGAGCGACGCGCAGGAGGCGCCGCGCGTCGGAACCCGCGTCTTCGTGGGCGGCGCCCGGTGCTTCGGCAAGGTGCGCGGGCTTTTCGGCGCGGCCGCGTCGCGCCTGGTCGTTCCCGCTTCGCGCGCGATCGTGGTCGCCGAGGACCTGGGCGAGCGCGCGGTGCTTCTTGCGCTGGCAGCCACCGCCTACCACGCGCTGCATCAGCCGGGCGCGCGGCTGCCGGACCTCATCGTCGGTCACGGCGTCCTCGGTCGACTGCTGGCACGCCTTGCGCTGGCCGCCGGCGGCCCGATCCCGGTCGTCTGGGAGCGTGACGCCGTCCGTCGCGAGGGCGCCGAGGGCTATGTCGCGATCGATCCGCAAAAGGACGACCGGCACGACTATGCGTCGATCTACGACGTGAGCGGGGATGCGTCGCTGCTCGACGACCTGATCGCGCGCCTTGCGCCCGGTGGCGAGGTCGTGCTGGCCGGTTTCTACAGCGAACGGCTGAATTTCGCGTTCGCGCCCGCGTTCATGCGCGAAGCGCGCTTTCGCGTGGCCGCCGAATGGAAGCCGGGCGACCTGGCCGCCGTGCAGGAGCTCGCCGCCAGCGGACGGCTGTCGCTCGACGGGCTGATCACGCACCGCGCCGCCGCCGGCGCGGCGCAGGACGCGTACCGCACCGCTTTCGCCGACGCGCGTTGCCTGAAGATGGTTCTCGACTGGAGAGCGACCGCATGAACGCACCGATGAATCCGGCGGCGATCCCGCTCGAACGACTGAAGGAACAGCTGCGCGCCGAGGCCGCCAGCGAGCCGGCGCCGGTGTCGACGGCGCCGCCGACGAAGCAGACGCAGATCATCGCGATCTACGGCAAGGGGGGCATCGGCAAGAGCTTCGCGCTGGCGAACCTGTCGTACATGATGGCCCGCCTCGGCAAGCGCGTCCTGCTGATCGGCTGCGATCCGAAGAGCGACACGACGTCGCTGCTGTTCGGCGGGCGCGCGTGCCCGACGATCATCGAAACCTCGTCGCGCAAGAAGCTCGCCGGCGAGCCGGTGGGCATCGGCGACGTCTGCTTCAAGCGCGACGGCGTCTTCGCGATGGAGCTCGGGGGCCCGGAAGTCGGGCGGGGCTGCGGCGGGCGCGGGATCATCCACGGCTTCGAGACGCTCGAGAAGCTCGGGTTCCACGATTGGGGCTTCGATTACGTCCTGCTCGACTTTCTCGGCGATGTCGTCTGCGGCGGGTTCGGCCTGCCGATCGCGCGCGACATGTGCCAGAAGGTGATGGTCGTCGGCAGCAACGACCTGCAGTCGCTGTACGTTGCCAACAACGTCTGCTCGGCCGTCGAGTATTTCCGCCGCCTCGGCGGCAACGTCGGCGTCGCCGGGCTCGTGATCAACAAGGATGACGGCACCGGCGAGGCGCAGGCCTTCGCCGCCGCCGCGGGGATCCCGGTTCTCGCGTCGATTCCGGCCAACGAGGACATCCGGCGCAAGAGCGCGAACTACGAGATCGTGGGCCGGCCGGGCGGCGCATGGGCTCCCTTGTTCGAGCAGTTGGCCACTCGAGTCGCCGAGGCTCCGCCATTGCGGCCGAAGCCTTTGTCGCAGGACGAACTGCTCGGACTTTTTTCAAGCGATGCGGTCGGTCGAGACGTCGTGCTGGAGCCGGCGACCGACCGCGACATGATGGGCCGCGCGACCGTCGAGCGGAAATCGCTCGAGGTCGTCTACGACGCGGTCTGACGCCATGGCCGGAGCCGCCGATACGACGCCTGCCGGCTTCACGCCGGCGGCGCCGCGCGTGATCCCGATCGCCGACGCGTCGGCGGCGCCCTCGTGCGACGGGTCGAAGCGCGAACTGCGCGCCGCCGCCGCCGCGAACGGCAACGCACAGATGCTTCAGCGCCTCGCGACCGACTATCCGACCGGCCCGCACGACCAGCCGCAGAGCATGTGCCCGGCGTTCGGCTCGCTGCGCGTCGGGCTGAGGATGCGGCGCACGGCGACGATCCTGTCGGGCTCGGCCTGCTGTGTCTACGGATTGACGTTCACGTCGCACTTCTACGGCGCGCGGCGCTCGGTCGGCTACGTGCCGTTCAACTCCGAGTCGCTCGTCACCGGGAAGCTCTTCGAGGACATCCGCGAGGCCGTCTACCGGACCGCCGATCCGGCGCTCTACGACGCGATCGTCGTGACCAACCTGTGTGTTCCGAGCGCCTCCGGCGTGCCGCTTCGCCTGCTGCCGCGCGAGATCAACGGCGTGCGCATCGTCGGCATCGACGTCCCCGGCTTC
>Ga0335069_10005360_pt1 | contig 18873 bp, 18 predicted proteins | sample Lox_Sample_11_FD_206714 | JGI IMG/M metagenome (GOLD analysis project Ga0335069, IMG submission 206714) | Soil microbial communities from Loxahatchee National Wildlife Refuge, Florida, United States - Lox_Sample_1.1 | ecosystem: Environmental > Terrestrial > Soil > Wetlands | place: USA... | reverse complement strand
AGCGCGCGCTCCACGGCCTGGTTCGCCCGCTTGTAGCAGTTCTTCCGCCGGCCCCTGTACCCCTTGGCCAGCTTGAGAATCCGGTTGCGGCGACGGCGCGCCTTGAAACCCTTCTTGACCCGCATGGCCTCTTCCTCAGTTCGCCCCGTAGGGGAACAGCTCCTTGACGACCTTCTTCGCGTCCATGTCGCGAAGGTGGCCGGTGCCGCGGTGGCGGCGGTCGTTGTTGGCGGTCTTGGAGAAGGTGAACAGGTGCTTCCCGTAGGCCTTGGCGTGCTTCACCTTGCCCGACTTCTTCACCTGGAACCGCTTCTTCGCCGCACTGCGCGTCTTCAGCTTCGGCATGGCTGACTCCTAAACGTGTCCTGGCCCGGGGGGGGCCTTGGGGGCGGACGCTGCCGCGGCCGGGGCCGGCTCCGCCTTCCGTTCCGCTTCCAGCTGTGCCGCCCGCTGCCTGGCCAGATCGCGCGCCCGCTGGGCGACCTTGGGGTTGGGGGCGAGAATCATGAACATCTGCCGGCCTTCCATGCGGGGCACCTGCTCCACCACGCCCACTTCCTTCACGTCCTTGATGACGTCCTCGAGCAGCGCCTGGCCGAGCTCCTTGTGGGTGATCTCCCGGCCTCGGAACATGATGGTGATGCGCGCCTTGTTCCCCTCCTCGAGGAAGCGCTTCACGTTCCGGACCTTGAACTCGTAGTCGTGCTCCTCCGTCTTGGGTCGCATCTTCACCTCCTTGAGGTGAACCACGACCTGCTTCTTCTTGGCCTCCGAGGCGCGCTTCTTCTCCTCGTACTTGAAACGGCCGTAGTCCATGATCTTGCAGACCGGAGGCTTGGCCATCGGGTTGACCTCGACGAGGTCCATCCCGAACTGATTGGCCTGCTCCAGTGCCGCTTCGATCGTCAAGACACCCAGCTGCTCGCCAGCAGGCCCGACCACGCGTACTTCGCGGGCGCGGATCCGCCGGTTCGTTCTCTGGTCGCGAGCGATGTGAGTCGACCTCCAGCTGGGGGAAGCCTGCCCGGGTGGGCGCAGGGGTCCAAAAGGCGGGGCAAGATACTTACCTGACGCCCCAAGTCAAGCGAGCCCCCCGGCCAGGCCACCAAGCCGGACGGAGCCTCTCCCCATAGCGCGGAAAGGCGCACACTGCACGGCGCGATGCGAACGCTGCTGCCCTTGGTCCTGGCCGGGTGGACGGTGTCGGTCTCGGCAGCGCCCCGCTCCGGGGGGGACACCTCGGTGGGGCTGCTCCTCCACGACACCTGCGCCGGGGCGAAGGCGCCGGTCTGCAGCCGGCTGGGCCGGATGTTCATGCCCGGGTTCGTGAGCCGGAGCGAGCAGAAGGCGCTCCGGGCGTCGAAGGCCTACTGCGAGCTGCTCGGGACACCCTGGGAGTGCCTCGACGCCCGGGAGCGGGTGCTCCGGGAGCGCCCTCCCGACGTGGCGGCAGCGGCCACGTTCGCCTCGGGAGCGTGCTCGGCGGGCTCGCCCCGGGGTTGCGTGCTCTGGGCGGAGACGGTGGGGTGTGGCCGAGGGGTCCCGGCCGACGTGAAGAAGGGGCTCGCGGTGCTCCGCCGGCAGTGCGAGCACAGCCCGCAGGCCTGCCTCGAGCTGGCGGTGTGGCTCGACTTGCCGGGCGCCCGGGCGGCGCTGGAGGGCTCGGCGGCGAAGGAGAATGCCACCTACCTGGCGGCGGAGATCGCCCTCACCAACGACCGGGTGGACCGCGCAGCCGAGCTCCTGGGACTGCTCCCGAAGGGGCCGTCGCCCTGGCCGGAGCGACGGTCGTTCCTCTCCGCGATGATCGGCCTCGCCCGCCACGACGACGGGGCGTTCCGCGCCGGGGTGGCGCAGCTCCAGAGTTTGAAGCCGGACGAGCGGGTGACCCGCATCCTCGAGCGGGTGGCGTCGGGGGACCGTGCGGCGGGGTGGATGGCCGCGCTGATCTCCGCCTGGACGGAGGAGCGGAAGCCGGAGCTGCGGAGCGATCCCTTCCTCCTCCCCTCCTTCGAGCCCCAGTCCACGTGCATCCCGGACGAGCGCGAGCCCGCGAACGCGGCGACGGCCGACACGGTGGAGGGCTTCGTGACGCGCCTCGCTCATCGGTTCCACGGCCGGCCGCGGGTGCCACCCTCGCCGGCGCTGCTCGAGGCGGCGCGGATTCACGCCACCGGGCCGGACGAGGGCGTCCGGCTGGTCGCGGTGGCGCTCCTGGTCGAGCCCTTCCTCACCCCCGAGCAGCGAGACCAGTCGCGCGCCTCTGCCGCGGCGGCCCTCGGCAGGCTGGCGGAGGCACACCCACGGGAACCGTTCTTCCAGCTCGCGGTGGTTGCCGGCCCGGACGCCGAGACGGCCCCGGTCGGGCCCCCGGCGCTCGAGCGGCTGGAGCGCCTGGCGAAGCTCGGTGAGCTGCGGTTCCCGGGCCGGCTCCTGAGGGAGACGCTGGAGCGCCATCTCAGATCCGACGACTTCTGGGACTTCGGGCTGAGCACTGCGGTGGAGGTGGTGCTCGACGTCGATCTCGAGCGGTACCTCGAGCGGGTGCTGAACGAGGCCGGCGAGGGCGAGCGCCGGGTGGCGGTGGTCCGGACGCTGGCCTGGCAGATGTCCCGGAGCGGCTGGCTGGTGCACCTCTTCGCCGGAGCGCGCCTGCTGTCGGACGTTGCGGAGCGGACGGGCAGCGACGCCGACCGGGCGATGGCCGCCTCGACGCTGGCCCGCGGCCAGCGGCTGTGGAGCGGATGGACGACGTTTCCCCGGCTCGGGCGTTGGCCGGCGTCCGCGCTCCCGGACGAGTTACGGGCGCGCGGCTTCGAGGACGAGGTGGGCGTGCTGGAGCGGTACGCGGCGATGGGCGCGGAGTGAGCAACCTGGGGAACCGGCCGATGAACTGGGGGACTCACCCCGGCAGGGCGGCTTCCTTGGCGAGCAGGTCGAGGAAGGCATCGAGTGACATGCTCTTGAGGTCCTCGCCGCCGTAGCGCCGGGGCGCCACCGCGCGCTGTTCCACCTCCCGGTCACCCATCACCAGGGTGAAGGGGATCTTCTGCAGCTGGGCCTCGCGGATCTTCGCGTTCATCGTCATCCCGCGGTCGTCCAGCTCGGCGCGGTAGCCGCGGGCCCGGAGCAGATCCAGGACTTCGCGGGCGTAGGGCAGCTGCCGGTCGGCGACGGTGACCAGCTGGATCTGGATCGGCGCGAGCCAGGTGGGGAACGCGCCCGCGTAGTGCTCGACGAGGATGGCGATGAACCGCTCGAAGCTGCCGTAGATGGCGCGGTGGATCACCACCGGCCGGTGCTCGGCGTTGTCCTCGCCCACGTAGGCGAGCTCGAAGCGCTCCGGGGCGTTGTAGTCGGCCTGGATGGTCCCGAGCTGCCAGGTACGGCCGATGCTGTCCTTCACGTGGAAGTCGAGCTTGGGGCCGTAGAAGGCGCCGTCGCCGGGGTTCTGCTGGTACTCGATGCCGAGCGACTTCACCGCCGACTCGAGCGCGGCCTCGGCACGGTCCCAGAGCGCGTCGTCACCGATGCGCTGCGGTGGCCGGGTGCCGAACTTGGCCACGTAGGTCAGGCCGAACGCGGCGTACACCTTGTCCAGCAGCTGGATGAAGCGCTTCACCTCGTCCGCGAGCTGTGCCTCGGTGCAGTAGATGTGCGCGTCGTCCTGGGCGAACTGCCGGACCCGGGTCAGGCCGCTGAGACTGCCGGAGGCCTCGTTCCGGTGGAGCACGTCCTGGGTGGAGTAGCGCAGCGGCAGCTCGCGGTAGCTGTGCTTCCGGGAGGCGAAGTACAGGTGGTGCGAGGGGCAGTTCATCGGCTTGAGGCTGAAGTCGTGCTCACCGGTCTCGTTGTCCAGGACCAGGAACATGTTCTCGCGGTACTTGCCCCAGTGCCCGCTCTTCTCCCAGAGCGCCTTGTTGTAGAGGAGTGGGGTCTTGATCTCCTGGTACCCGTTCTCGCGGGTCCAGCGCCGCATCCGGTCCGCGAGCACCTGGTAGAGGACGGTGCCCTTCGGGCTCCAGAAAGCGGCGCCGGGAGCCTCGGGGAAGAACTCGAACAGGTCGAGCTCGCGGCCGAGCTTCCGGTGGTCGCGCTTCTTCGCCTCCTCCTGCTGCTTCAGCCAGGCGTCGAGCTCCTTCTTGTCGAAGAAGGCCGTCCCGTAGATGCGCTGGAGCATCGGGTTCCGGTGGTCGCCACGCCAGTACGCGCCGCTGGTGCTGAGGAGCTTGATCGCGCCGATCTTCCCGGTCGACGGCCCGTGGGGACCGAGGCAGAAGTCCACCCAGTCACCGTGGCGGTAGAGGGTCAGCGTCCTGGCGCCCTTGGCGACGATGTCCTCGATGATCTCCACCTTGAACTTCTCGCCCTTGGACTCGAAGAGCTTGATCGCGTCGGCGACGTTGACCTCCTCGCGCACGAACGGAAGGTTCTGGGCGATCTCCTTGTTCGCCTCCGCCTCGATCTGCTCGAGCTCCTCGGGCGTGAACGGCCGGTCGCGGAAGAAGTCGTAGTAGAAGCCGCCCTCGATCGTCGGACCGATGGTGACCTGGGTGCCGGGGAACAGCTTCTGCACGGCGCTGGCGACCACGTGCGCGGCGTCATGACGGATGGTGTCCAGGGCTTCGGGAGTCTTCGAGGTGAGGATCTCCAGCTTGCCGTCCCCGGTCAGTGGCCGGGTGAGGTCGATCTCCTCGCCGTTGAAGCGGGCGAGGACCGCGGCCTTGGCCAGGCCGGGGCCGATGGACTCCTTGACGAAGTCCCCGACGCGGATGCCAGCCGGGGCGTTCTTGGTGCTTCCGTCCGGCAGGGTGATCTGGATGGAGTCCGCCATGAGAGGAGCGATACCTACCGGGAACGGGGGGGCGGACGCCACTTCCCCTCAGAGAGGCGCACTCGGCAAAGAGGCGTCACGGCTGAACGGCTCAGACCCCAGCCGGCACCACGTTCACGCGCGGCGACCAGGTGATCGCGATCCTCCCCGGCCTCGAAGGGCCGGACGGTCGTGGTCCCGAGGGAGAACGGGCCCCAGCTGGCCGCGCGGGGGAGCTCCAGAGCGGCGCGCGGTCGCGGTCGTCTCGGCTGTGGGCCCTAGTGGTTTCGAACCACTGACCCCTACCGTGTCAAGGTAGTGCTCTACCGCTGAGCTAAGGGCCCCGAAGAGGCAGGGGAATACCTGCCCGCCCCCCGGGGGTGTCAAGCGCGCTCGACCCGCGCGGCGTAGCAGCCTCGCCCGGCGTTGTGCACGTGGAGGTACGCGGTCCCCGGGAGCTCGAGCAGTCGCTCGAAGAGCGGCGCCGCCTCCCGGCCATTCACCACCACCCCGTCGAGCATCCGGCCTGCCTGGTCGAAGGCCCGGACCGAGAGCGTCCGGCGGGCGAGCACCTCCGGCACCTCGTTCACCCCCGGATGCGCTTCCTCGGCCCCGTCCTCGACGAAGATCGCGTGCTGCGAGCGGTACGGCGTCGCCGCCGGCTGATGCTCGAAGTTCAGGAGCAGCATCCGGGCACCCGGGGGCGCATCCCGGAGTGAGACCCGACACGGGAATCCCGGCGACTCGTCGGCGATCTTCACCTCCGCGCCCCGCTTCGCCAGCTCCTGCTCCGAGAGTCCGTAGAGCGAGCGGAACAACGACGACGGCAAACCCACCACCCGAAACCCCACGACGTACCTCCTGACTCGGTGTCGCCCGGCAGAGTGTCACGGGGCGACGTGAAGGACGTTTCGCTTCTTGCGGTCGAAGACCGATCGGCACCGGGCGGCGTCAGCCCGCGAGCTCGACCGCCCGGCGCAGCACCGCATCGAACATCGCGGGGGTGAGCCGCCCGGTCTGCGTGTTCTGCTGGCTGACGTGGTACGCGCCGAGCAGCCGCGGCGCGCCCCCCAGCGAGACCTCCGCCCCGTGCGCGAACCTCGGAGCGGGCCGGGGAACCTCGACGCCCCGCGCCCGGAACACGCCCAGGACCGACGCCCAGGCGATGGCCCCCAGGGCGAGCACCACCACGGGGCGAATCAACTCCAGCTCGCGGGCGAGCCATGGCGCGCAGCGGGCAAGCTCGTCGGGACGCGGCACGTTCGCAGGAGGCGCGCACCGGGCGGCCAGGGTGACCCACACTCCCCGGAGGACGAGGCCGTCGTCCCGGGACTCGCTCCGGGCCCGATTCGCCAGCCCGGCCCGGTGCAACGCCGCATAGAGGAAGTCACCGGAGCGGTCTCCGGTGAAGACACGCCCCGTGCGGTTCCCTCCGTGCGCCGCCGGCGCGAGCCCCACGATGACCAGCCGCGCGCGTGGGTCTCCCCATCCAGGCACCGGCCGCGCCCAGTACGTCCACTCGCGGAAGGCCCGGCGCTTCACCCGGCCCACCTCCTCGCGCCAGCGCACCAGCCGAGGGCAGGCGACGCAGGTCATGATGCGACGCTCGAGCGCGTCGAGCGTCTTCAGGCGAGTGACCACCGAGGCCGGGTTCCGCACCGCTGGGGGACGGCCCGAGCGCGCGCTCATCGGTCACCCCCGACTCCTGGAACGCGGCGCCACCGGTCGAGGCTCGGGCGACCCGGGAGGCGCGCCTGGGCGGGCACCCCCGGCTGCCGAGAGGCCCCAGGCTCCGCTCCACTCCCGGCTGGACACGGCCCGCAGCGCCGGCGCTGCGGCCCTGCGTCGGCCCATGAGCCAGTCATCGGACCCCGCCGTCCCGTGGCCCGGCAGTCCGGGGCGAGACCGCCGGCACGCCGGGGGTCGCCGACACGAGCTGATCGATCAACCGGCGCGCCGCCTCGGCCCGCGCGACCTCGTCGCCGACCTCCACCAGCAGCTCCGCATCCGGGTGCAGCACCAGCATCCCATGCACCTTCCCCACATCCACGGTCGGCGGCACCTCCACCCGCAGCGGCAGTCCGCACACCCCGTCCGCCGTCACCGATCCGAGCGGCATCCGGATGCGGACCCGCGTCCGCGGCGGGACCGCGCCGCAGTCGACCCCCGCCGCCGCGAGCCCGGACAGCTCCACGCCGGAGAAGGCCCGGGCGCGCGTCCACTCCTCGCGCTCCGGCCACCCTCCCCTCGCCCATCGAGCGGCGACCGGCCGCATCACCCGGAGCCGGGCGGCGAGCTCCTCGGTGAACGGTCCCTCGACGTCCACCGCCAGCCGCCCCGGGGACCAGCGCCGCACCCGTGCCACGTCGAGCCCACGCTCCTCGACCCACGGCCCCACTCGCCCGACGAACGGCGCCAGCGCCGGCGTACCGAGCGGCGGGCGCACCTGCACGAATGCCGAGCCCGCGAGCTGCAGCGTCTCCGCGGTGGAACGCCGGAGCCCGTTGGTCCGCGTGCGCACCCAGAGCACCACCTCGGGCCGGGCCAGCGCGCGCAGCCGGTCCGGGTCCAGCTCCTCGGAGGCCACCACGTGCATCCTGACGCCTGGCAGCGCCCAGTCGCCGGGACCGACGGCCAGCGCCAGCGCCACCGCTGCCCAGCTCACGGAACCCGCCGCGCCGGCGCCACCCAGAGGTACCCCCAGCGCAGGAAGTACTGGGCGGTGCTGATCGCCACGCACAACCCGGTGAAGTACCCCGCCACCAGGAGCCAGGCGTGCAAGAGCGGCGAGTCGGTGAACGTCTCGTCGAACAGCCCGAGCACCAGGAAGCAGGTCAGCGCGAACGTCGCGTACTTCCCGACGCGTGACGGGGACGCGGGAATCCCCAGGCCCTTGCGCTTCACCACCACCGCCCCGACCGCCATCGAACCGTCACGGAACGCCACGAGGGCGATCATCCACAGCGGCGCCTCGTGCTCGACGAAGAGCACGATCAGCGCGGCGCCCATCAGCAGCTTGTCCGCCAGCGGGTCCAGGAAGGCCCCCAGCCTGGTCTGCTGATGGAGCACCCGCGCCAGCAGCCCATCCAGCGAATCGGTCAACGCCGCCGCCAGAAACACGACCAGCGCCCAGCCCGGTCTCCCGCCCAGATGGAGAAGGACGAACACCGGCACCGACAAGAGGCGCAGGTAGGTCAAGAGGTTGGGAACGGTCCAGGCGTTGGACGGCACGAGCAGCACAGATGAGAGTCGATCCGGCTGGAGCCCGCAACGTCAGCGGATCGGCGGAATCCTGGGTGCATGGTCCGACGTGGGGTGCTGGCGGTCGGGGTCTGCTCGATGTGCATCCTGGGGTGTGGAAGCTCCACGCGCGGTCCCGGCACCATGGGAGCGGGTGGACCCGACTCCGGCGTGCCCGGAGCCGCCGCGCTCAGCGTGTCACCCACGGCGCAGAGGGTGCTCGCCGGCTCGGGTGCGGTGAGCCTCCGGGCGACGCTCGTCGGTGACTCGGTCCCCATCGGCTGGACACTCTCCGGACCCGGAACGCTGGGCCCGAGCAGCGGCCCGCAGACCACCTACACGCCGCCAGCGACGGTGGATGCCGAGACCACGGCGACCGTGACCGCGAACGCAGGTCCCCGCCTGAGGTCGGCGGTGACCATCACCGTGGTGCCCTCGACGGAGGTCGACGTCGCCGGGCGGGTGGTGGGCCTCCTGGGGAACGGCCTCACCGGGCTGACCGTCGCCATCGGCGACAGGACCACCACGACCGGCGCCGACGGTCGGTTCTCCATCCCCGGAGTCACGCCTCCCTACGACCTGGCCATCGTCCTCTCCGGAACCCCGGTCATGGCCGGCCTCTACCACGGTCTCACCCGGCCGGACCCCACCCTGGTCTTTCTGTTCTTCGTCGACTCGATCGGGGCGAAGACCGGCGTGATCTCGGGGACGGTCTCGGGCGGAGATCCGATCCCCAGCGATGGAGAGGTCACCGGAGCGGTCTTCGCCTCACCCGAGGCCTCGGGAGTCGTCAGCATCGGCTCCAGGGACTACAGCCTTCCGCTCTCCTGGTTCGGACCGGCGACCACCATCGGGACGGTGCATCTGCTCCAGTGGAGGACCCCGATGCCGGGGGCCCCGCCCACCGCTTACACCGCCTTCGGGACCGTCACCGCGATCAGAGTGACCGATGGCGAGACGGTCTCCGTGGGGAACGACCCGCTGTACGACCCTGGCGCGGCGTCGATCTCCGGGACGGCCGTCCCTCCCGCCGGGTATCAGCTGTTCTCGAAGACCCTGGACCTGGAGTTCGCCGATGACGCGATCCTCCCCATCGGGGGGGAGACGAACGCGGAGACCCATTTCGCCTTCCCGGTCCCGGGCAACATCACCCTGACCGCGGTGGTGACCGCGGCGGCGCGGCTCGACGGAACGGGAGACACCTTCCGGCGCGAGTCGGGCATCACCCGCGGAGCGACCGACGTGACCATCGTCCTTCCGACACCTGCCGTGCCGTCCACGCCGGTCGACGGCGGCACCGGAGTCTCGACGTCCACCGACTTCCGCTGGAGACCACTCGCCGGCGGGGTGCACCTGGCCATCTTCAACGGGGAGGCGACGAAGCCGAGCTTCTACGTGGTGACCGCCGAGGCCTCGACGCACATTCCCGATCTCCCAGCACTGGGGGCGGCACTTCCCTCGGCTTCCAGGTACTCGTGGTTCGTCGTGGGGTACGCCCCGTTCGCCAGCGTGGACGCGTACACCGGGATCGGTGCCCTGGTCCCCCCCATCGGGAGCTTCGAGGGGTCGATCAGCGACCCGCGCGGCTTCACCACCCGCTAGAGCCCGCCACGGCTCAGGGGTGCTTCTGCAAGAAGCGGTCGATGGAGTCCTTCTTCTGGCTCGCCTTGCCGGTCTGGAACTGGGTGTCGGTGATCCGCACCTGACGCCCGGCCTGCAGCTCCACGAAGCGCCGCTCCCACTCCTCGGCCGTCACCTCGGTCGGGCCCGGAACCTCCACCCGCGGGCCCTTCGGCGGCGGCGTGGCCGCCTTCTTCACCTGCGCGTTCACCGCCACCCGTCCCTCGGCCACCCGCACCACCGTCTCGCGGATCTTCGGGGGCCGGGTGCCGGCGATGAGCGGCGTGGCGTCGACGCGGAAAATGGTGCCGCGAACACCGGCCACGGCCCGGGCGGCGCTCACCTCGAACGTCGAGTCGCTCCCGGCGATGGCCTTCTTCACCTTCGCCCAGACCCCGCCCACCAGGAGCTTCAGCGACACCCGGCTCCGCTCCTGCGCCTCGAACTCGGCTCGCTCGACGACCAGCTCGCTGTCCGGCCCCAGCACCACCACGCTCTGGTCGGTCAGGGTGAGCTTCACGTTCCCCGCGGGGCCGGTGCGCAGCGTGTCGTCGAGATCGACCTCGGCACCCAGCTGCAGCGGCTGCTCTGCACCGCCCTTCGAAGTGCGGAACGCCGGGCCCTCGACCACGGTGACGCTGCCCACCGCGCCGAGCGCAGTGGGGGCCGACAGCAGAGCCACGAGCAGCGCCGCGCGCATCACTTGCCGAGCTTGACCTCGAGCGCGTTGCCCGAGACCCCGGTCACCTGGACCTTCTTCTTGCCCAGCGACCTTCCGTCGATCTGCTCCGCCAGCCGCTCCGCCGTGCCGAGGTAGGTCACCTCCAGCTTGCCGGTGCCACCGCTGAGCGAGGGCGAGCCCACCTCGCGCACGCCCGCGCTCCACACGCTCAGCTGCTGGCGGAACGACTGCAGGGTGGAGAAGTCGCCCGCGTTCTGCACCTCCACCACGATCCGGGCCCCGTTCTGCTCGGAGGCCCGCAGCGACTCGATGACCGCCTTCCGCACCTGGCCGGTGATCTCCCCCTCGTGGCCCTTCACCAGATTGAAGGCGCTCTCCTCGCGCGAGTTGACGCTGACGTTGGACATCTCGCTTCGGAGCTTCCCGGACACCTTGGCCAGCTGCGCGCCGGCGGAGGTCTCGAAGACTCCCAGGTCGTAGTCCCCGGTGAGGGGGAAGGCGGAGCGCTGCTGGCCGGGCTGGACCAGGATCCCGTCCGCCGGAACGTCGCGGAACGCCACCGTTCCGTAGAGGATGTAATCGGCCTTGCTCAGCGTCCCGATCTCCTTGGCCTCGGTCGCGCCGAGGGACACCGCCGAGGCCACGCGCACCTTGCCGGCGGCGAACGACGGATCGAGCACCGTCCACCCGTCGCGCTTGAAGGCGTCGGTCAGCACCGTCGAGGTGACTCCCGAGGTCGTCGTCACACCCTTGTCGTCGATGGTCTGTTCTTGGAGCAGCACCACCATCCGGCGCCCCTGGAGCCGCTTCACCAGCGCCTGCACCGCCTGGAGGTCACGGTCCAGCTCGGCTGTCCCCACCTGCGCCCGGACCTTCACCTTCACCACGCCCCGCTCGGTGCTCTGCGACAGCACCTCGTAGCTGCGGACGTAGCCCGCACTGTGAGAGTAGACCTGGTCCGAGACCAGCTGGCTGTTGACCGCAAGCGACTGGGCGCTGACCAGGACGCCGGCCACCTGCTCCACCGCGCTCCGGAGCGCCGCCTCCTTCGCCTCGCGCGCCGCCCGGTCGACGTTGCCACCGACAATGGCCGCCTCGCCCTCGGCCTCCTTGGTGACGACCGCCGGAACCCTCTCCGCCGCCCAGACCGGGCCGAGCGCCAGGGCCAGGGCCAGTGCCGCGCATCGAGGTGCGTTCCTCATGGGACGATGACCACCCGGCCCTCGGCCAGGGCCCTGGAGGAGAGTTGCTCGAGCGCGCGGGCCTCGGCGTCCGCGAGGACCAGGTCCGATCCCTGCGCCTTCTGCGCTCTCACCAGCAGCGGCGTCCCGCCGAGGACCGGGGCATGGGTCGCCTGCTCGAGGCTCTTGAAGTACCGGGCCGGGACCGCGTCCTTGCGCGCCTCCGGGCCCATCATCTCCACGGTGTAGAGCACCTTGCCCGAGGCATCGAGGAGTCGCGGCGCGAGCACCGGCTGCGCCCCCAGCCCCCGCGCATCGACCAGGAGCCCGGTGTACCGGCCCTCGGTCGCCTTCGCCGCGACGGTCTCCCCCTGGGCGGAGGAGGGCTCGAGCACCGCCTGGGCGATCCCCGACAGCGGCACCTCCACGTCCATCTCCACGCCCTGGTCGCTGTAGTACCGCTTCTTCACCACCTTGAAGCCCTTCACCACGCCCTCCACCCGGCCCTTCACCTCGTCCTTGGCCATCGCCTCGCCCACCGTCTTGTCGGACGAGATGTGGATGCCTTTCGCCTGGGCGATGAGGTTCCGGAAAGCGTCGAGCTGCGCCGCCTTCTCCGCGCCGAGGCGTGCCTGCGCCGGGCTGAGCGAGCGCATATCGGGGGCGCCCGAGCCGGTCGCCTTGATGACCTGACCCTGCCAGTCGACGGTGCCCTCACGCTTCGCCGCGTCGGTCTTCGGCGGATCGCTCTTGGCGGGCTCGGCGGCGAGCAGGCACAGCGTGAGCACAACGGGATGCAGCAGCATCGTGGCGGAGCACCTCCACCTGCCCCCGGGCACCGAACGTCGGCGGTCAGCGCCCGCCAGTCGCGGGAAAGGTGCGGAAATCAGACGTGACCGGTCCAGAGCGTGTCAAGGACCGCGCCCGGGGGCGACGACGCCGCTGGGGCGAAGACACCCCGGGGCCGGGTGCACGCCAGGACACAGCCACCTCAAGCGGCCTCGTCCGACTCCTCCGCCTCGGAGGCGGTCTCGACGAAGCGACGGATCAGCTGCCGGTGGCGCTCGGTGAGCAGGGTGAACCGGACGCCGTCGGTCTGCGTGTCCTGCGCCTCGACCCACTCCCGCACCACCTCGCCCTCGGCGTAGATGACCTCGTTCGAGCCGGGCAGCTGGAACTGGAGCCCCACCCGTTTCCCGGCGTGCTCGGGCTCGAGGAGCCGTGCCAGCCGCACCCCGCCCGGGCTGATGTCGCGCGCACGCGCCGTGTAGGGCACGCCACCGACGTACTTGTTGAGCAGGATGTCGATCTGCGCCCGCCCCGTTCTGCGTTGCTCGGCCATCGGTCCGCTCGCCTCCATGGGGCTCCCGGACGAAGCATGCCTCCCGGGAATGACAGGCCGCTGCAGACCTGTTCACCCGGGCCAAACGGTAGGCCAGGGTGTCGATCGGTCAAGAAAACGCCCGGACTTCCTGGTAAGCGACCCGCGCCTATCACCGACGAAGGGAAAGCATCAGACATGCGACGACTGTCCTGGCTCCTCCTCGCGATCGCCGCGCCGGCCGCCCTGGCCGCCGCGGTGGACGGAGGCATGAGCAGCACCCCCAGCAAGCCCGACGGCGGCGTGGCCGCCGCGCCCGAGAAGCCGGTCGGCTACCTCAAGACCGCGGACGACAAGGAGCTCTACGCGCTCGGCTACAGCTTCGGGCGGAACCTCCAGGTCTTCGACCTCAGCCCGGCAGAGCTGGAGATCATCCGCAAGGCGCTCACCGAGGGCGCCACGGACAAGAAGCCGCTCATCGCGCTCGAGACTTACGGGCCGAAGATCCAGGAGCTTGCGGCCGCGCGCCACACCCGCGCCGCGCAGAAGAAGGAGTCCCGCGACAAGCCGTACCTCGATGCCGCGGCGAAACAGAAGGGCGCGCAGGTCCTCTCCTCGGGCGTGATCTACATCCCCGAGAAGGAGGGAACCGGGCCGAACCCGAAGTCCTCCGACGAGGTGACCGTCAACTACGTGGGCAAGCTCACCAATGGCACCGAGTTCGACTCGAGCTACAAGAGGAACCAGCCGCTCAAGTTCCAGCTGGACAAGGTCATCCCCTGCTGGACCGAGGGGGTGCAGAAGATGAAGGTGGGCGGCAAGGCCCGCATCGTGTGCCCGGCCAAGGCCGGCTACGGCGAGAACGGACAGCCCCGCGCGGGCATCCCCGGTGGCTCGGTGCTGGACTTCAACGTCGAGCTGCTCGACGCCAAGGCCCCGCCTCCGCCTCCGGTCCCGACGCCGGGCGCTACCCCGGGCTTCACTCCGCCTCCCGCGGGCAAGTGAGCGACGCGCGCCGCTCCGGGAAGCCGTCTCCCGGCCGGCGCACGCCCGCCGAACGACGCCGCTCCGCGCGCGCCGGGCAGCCCCAGCGCGCGGCGGACGTTCCCGACGTCTCCGCTCTGCGCGCGGCGCTCCGGCGGTGGACGGGTGAGTGCATTCGCCCACCCCACCTCCGGTTCCGGCACCCCTGGCTCGCCCCCATGCCGCTCAGCGCGGCGGCGGCGCGGGTCCTCGCCGGCAGCGCCTCGGCCGGCCAGCGCGCGTCGGGCTCCGGTGACGGCTTCAGCTCGGGCGACTACTCGCTCGGGCTGTTCCACCACGACGCGAGCGAGGCGTCGATCGCCCTGCTCGAGGACCCCGAGTTCCGGGACGCGGCGGCCGGCAGCCTCCTCTGCCTGCTCGACTGCGCCGACCCGGACGGCCGCGTCCACCGCGCCGAGCTGCCGCACAAGGCGCGCGAAGCCGAGCCGTCCAAGCCGGTCATCGCCCAGTACGCGCTCCGCTGCACCCGGGCGCTGGGCCTCGAGTGGGCCGAGCGCCACCGCGTCTACCCCCGCGTGGTGGCCTTCCAGCGGTGGCAGGAGCGGCACCTCGCCGGGCTCCACGGCCTCTTCCTGACCTGGAGCTCACTGCAGAGCGGGTTCGACACCGACGTACTCTCCGCCGGCTTTCCCGACCGGACCATCGAGGGGCCGGACACCAATGCCTTCATGGTGCTCGAGGTCGAGGCGCTCGCCGAGCTGGCGCGGCTGCTGGGACACACCGCCGAGGCCGATGCCTGGCTCGAGTCCGCGGCCACGCTCCGCCGGCGCATCGAGGACCTGCTCTGGAACGAGACCGTCGGTCACTACGTCGCGCTGCGCTGGGAGCACGGGGTGGGCGCTCGGGACGCGGAGGTCGTCGGCGCCCGCGACGTGGACGGCGTGGTCCGGCCGTTCGTCAGCTGGACCGGCCTCCTCCCGCTCTACGCGGGCATTCCCTCGCCCGAGCGCGCGCAGCGGATGGTGCAGCTGCTGCTCCGGCCCGAGGGGTTCTGGGGACCGGTCGGCGTGCGCACCTGCCCCGCCGACGACCTCTACCACCAGCAGTCGCCCCGGGTGCTGCTCTACGATTTCAAGAAGGGACGCCGCGGCCCGGTGTCCAACTGGAGCGGCCCGGTGTGGGTGCTCTCCAGCGCCTACCTCGCCGAGGGCCTCGCCCGGTATGGCTTCGCCGCCGAAGCCCGCGCCCTCGCCGTGCGGACGGCGTCGCTGCTGGCCGACGACCTCGCCCGCACCGGCCTGCTCCATGAGTGCTGGAATGACGCCGGCGTGGGGCTCTGGCCCAGAAGCGGGACGTTCGTCAGCTGGAACGTCCTCGGCCCCTGGCTGCTCGACCGGCACGCCTGACCGCCCGGACTCCAGACGTGCGAAGGCCCGGGACTCCTTCGACGGAGCGCCCGGGCCAGTCGTGAAGGTGCGTTCAGTTCAACGGGTCGAAGGTGTTACTGCGGACGAACGTTCTGCGCCTGCAGCCCCTTCGGACCACGGGTGATGTCGAAGGTCACCTTCTGCCCCTCGGCGAGGGTGCGGAACCCATCGGCCTGGATGGCGGTGTGGTGGCAGAACACATCCTCGCCGCCGCCGTCCTGGGTGATGAAACCAAAGCCCTTCGCATCGTTGAACCACTTCACGGTACCAGTTGCCATTTCGTTGCTTCCTTCATTTGTCGGCCGGGGATTCACCCCCGTGCCAGCGACCCCGGCCGTCATGGCTCGAGCGCCCTCAAGCAACATAAGAGCTTCTTCCTCCACTGTCCACGCGCTTTTCCAGGAAGAACGGCCGAAAGGGTATGACGCGGTGCCTCACCACCCACAGGCCCGTGCCGTCGCGGGGGCAGGCGGAAGAGCGGATGGAACGGCGAGGCAGCGAACGGGTCCTCATCTTTCTGAAGGGCGGCATCGGCGACGTGGTGTTCGCCCTGCCGCTCCTGGGTGACCTGCGCGCCGGCCTTCCCGGGGCGGAGCTGGTGGCGCTCAGCCACGACCAAGGCGCGGACGTGCTCCGGTACGCGCCCGCGGTGGACACGGTGCGATCGACCGGTCCCATGTCCACCCGGGCCTCGGTGGCCGCCTCGCTCCAGGCGCTCGGGCCCGGGCGCTTCGACCTGGCGGTCACTCCGGTGCGATCGGCCCGCGCGGCCTGGTTGCTGCTCCGCTCGGGCGCTCGGGCCCGGGTGGGCTTCGGGGGCGGTCCCGAGCGGCTGCTCCTCACCCACGTCGCGCCTGCTCGGCCGTTCGAGGTCGTCTTCTCCCGCCGCTTCGAGCGGCTGGCGACCGCGCTCGGGCTGCCGACCGGTGCGCCGGCGCGGCTCGTCGTCGAGGACGACGCGCGGGAGGAGGCCCGGCTCCGGCTGGCGGCGTCGGGCCGAGCGGACGCGCGCGCACTGATCGCCCTCCACGTCGGCGGTGGGTGGCCCACCAAGCGCTGGCCCCTCGCGCACTGCCGCGCGCTGGTCCATCACCTCGGAGAACGGGGTGCGCAGGTGCTCCTGGTGGGTGGGGCCGAGGACCGGCCACGTGCGCGGGAGATTGCGGCCGGAGTCCCCGCCTCGGCCGTCCTCGACCGGACGGGCGCGAGCGTCGCGGAGACCCTGGCCGACTTGTCACTGGCCAGTGCCGCAGTGGGGCTCGACTCGGGACTGTCACACGCCGGCGTGGCACTCGGCCTCCCGACGGTGCTCCTCTTCGGGCCCAACGACCCGGAGTCCGTCGCGCCGGTGCCGCATGCCCGCCTCCTCACTCAGCCCCTGCCGTGCCGGCCCTGCAACCGCGCCGGCAAGGAGCGGTGCCCCCGGGGTCACCACCGTTGCATGGTGGACACGACCCACCATCAGGTCCTGGCGGCGCTCGGCGCCCTCGGAGTCCCCGTGGCGTCGCTCACGGCCCGCTGATCGACGCGAGCGCCTGGAACCACCGCGCCGCGCCAAGCCGGGGACGCACCTGCTCGCACGCCAGCCCGGAGCGTCGCCAGGCATGCCTGAGCGTTCGATGGCCTATGCTCCCCGGGGGGCGACACTGGACGTGGACCTGGACACCACACGGGCGGAAGTCGGTCCCGCGCCCCTGCTGGGCGAGGGGTGGGAGCTGCGTCTGCGCACCGGCCGCGCCGCGGGCACCGTCCTCGTCGTTCCGAGAGCAGGTGCGGTGCTCGGGAGCTCGCGCGGGTGCGAGCTCCGGCTGACCGACGACGGCGTCGCGCCCCGGCACCTCCGGCTCTCCGAGACCAAAGGTGGGCTCGAGTTCGTGCACCTCGGTGGGCGGTGGCCCACGCTCCTCGATGGGGAGCCGCGGACCACCGGAACGCTCGGCGAGGGGAGCCAGCTCCAGGTGGGTGCGGTGCTGCTCTCGGTCGCCCGGCGCTCGATGACCGCCCCGCCAGGGGGGCCTGCCACCGAGGACGACGAGTCACCGCTCGCGCCAGGTACCGTCCTGGCCGAGCGGTACCGCATCCACGAGCTGCTGGGCCGCGGCGGGATGGGCGCCGTGTACCGCGCCGAGCACCTGGCGCTCGGCAGCACGTTGGCGGTGAAGGTGCTGCGGGCCTCGCACGGAGCGCACGCCGACATCGTCCGCCGCTTCCAGCGCGAGGCGGTGGCGGCGAGCCAGATCCGCCACCCGGGCATCGTGGAGGTCACCGACTTCGGCCGCACGCCGGACGGCCACTTCTACCTGGCGATGGAGCTGGTCGAGGGCGAGACGCTGGCTCGCAGGCTGGCGAGGCTCGGTCCGCTCGCGCCCAACGAGGCGGTGTCGCTGGTGCGCGAGCTCGCCCGGGCGCTCGGTGCGGCGCATGCGCGCGGCATCTACCACCGCGACATCAAGCCGGAGAACGTGCTGCTCACCCGCGACGGCAGCGCGAAGCTGGCGGACTTCGGCATCGCTCGCCTCGCCGAGGGCCCGCGCGACGCACGCGAGACTGCCGCCGGTCTCATCTTCGGCACGCCGCACTACATGTCGCCGGAGCAGGCCGCCGGCCAGCGGCAGGACGGGCGCAGCGACGTGTACGCGCTGGGGGTGCTGCTCTTCGAGCTGCTCAGCGGGGCGCCCCCCTACCTCGGGGCGAGCGCCACCCACGTCCTCGCCGCGCATCTCCTCTCGCCCGTGCCACGGCTGGCGGCGCACGGGCCGCATGGACCGCTCCCGGCGACGCTCGCCGACCTCGTCGCGCGGATGATGGCCAAGAACGCCGGCGACCGGCCGGCGACGATGGCCGAGGTCGAGGCCGCGCTCGACGCCGTCCTCGCCGGCCAGGAGCTCCCACCACCCGCTCCGCACCACGGCGTCTGGCGCTGGACCCGCGGCGCGCTGGCCGCGCTCGCGCTCGTCGCGGTGGGGGCCACCATCGCGCTCTCGGCACGCCGCGCCCGCACCCCGCTCCCTGCTCCCGCGGCGCGACATGGCGCTGGGTCCGCGGCCACTCCGCCCGCCGTTGCGCCTGGGCCCGGACTCGGCCCGTCCAGCCCCTCGTCTCGGTCCGAGCCGCCCGCCCGCCTCGACCTCACGCCCGAGCCCGCGCCCGTCGCGACGTCGGCGCCTCCCGAGCCCAGCCCTGCGCCCACCCCGCGTGCGGAGCGCCCCCCATCCGTTCCGGTGGAGCTGCGCTCGACCCCCGCGGGAGCCCGGGTCACCCTGCACGGGCGGCTGCTCGGACGCACGCCGCTCTCGGTCCGGCTTCCGCCGGGCAGCGCGGTGCTGCTGGTCTTCGAGGCCGAGGGCCGCCAGTCGATCGCCGAGCGGGTCCGGGCACGGGCCGGACTGGTGGTCACCGCGCACCTCCCGCCGGCCCCGGTCGCTCCCGGTCTCGACGACCTCAAGGCCTCGCCGTACTGAGGCCGCTGGTCTAACCTCGGCGCCCGAGATGCTGGCGGCGGTGATGGCTGGCCTGCTGCTCTCCACCCCTCCTGGCGACGTGGAGCAGGCCCGGGCCGACTTCGAGCGGGGTGCGGAGCTGTACCGCGCGGGAGAGTTCCGCGC
>Ga0335069_10005359_pt1 | contig 18873 bp, 19 predicted proteins | sample Lox_Sample_11_FD_206714 | JGI IMG/M metagenome (GOLD analysis project Ga0335069, IMG submission 206714) | Soil microbial communities from Loxahatchee National Wildlife Refuge, Florida, United States - Lox_Sample_1.1 | ecosystem: Environmental > Terrestrial > Soil > Wetlands | place: USA... | reverse complement strand
GGTCGAGGGCGCCAATCTCAACAACGAGGACTTGGCCTCAAAGTCAACCCGGCGACCCTCTCCCGAACCTTTGGATGTGCGTGCGACCGGAGGATCGCACGAGTGGACCTGATACAAGAATCAACGCCCGACTCGGCGCGACCAGGCCGAGCACGCGCGCGAGCTACGTGCGCTCGCGCGCGATCGACGGTCCTCGTGCCCGTAATCACCAAAACTCGGCCGCGATCTCGACTGCTCGGCGGGCGACACCAGCAGAACCATGGCCTGTCTTGCCCAGCATCGCGGTAAAGCGCCGCTCGACGGGTCATGATGTCACGGGGCATCGACCGGGATTTCTCTTGAACCGGTGAGCACCTTCGCATCCTCGGGCGCCGGTTCGCCGGGCGACCGCACGACCTTCGCTTCGTCGCGCGCGATCATCGTGGCGATCGGGCCCGAGAAAGCGATGATTCCGCGCGATCTTCGCTCAGTCGGGGCCGACCTTCGCTTACTCGCGAGCAAATGTGACCTAGTCGGCCCCCGATCTTCGCTCATCTCCGCCCGATTGAGCGAGAGTCGCGCCCGATTGAGCCAAGTCAGCTCCCGGTTGTCGCGAAGGGGCGTCATCCCTTCTCTCGTTTCAGGTGAGACCTGCCCTCCTCCTCGACCCGTTCAGCGAAGGTCTCTCGCATACGAGCGAGTCGCTGCTCACAGCAGCGCTGGTGATCCCCAATTCATCCGCCCGTACTTGAGCTCGGCCTCGAGGCGGCCTGGGGCTCGGCCGCGGTATGCGCTCTGCAGCGCAATCCGGCAGCGGAAAGGGGAGACCCATGAACAATGGGGTGAGAACGTGTCTCTTCGCCGGGGTCATCGCCGTGTCTTGTGCGCGGCGTGACACGGTGCACGCGCAGCCGCCGAACGACCCGATCGCCCAGGCGCAGACGACGCGCCCGGTTGCGCAGCTTCGCCCCGAGCAACGGAAGACGCCGCACGACCTGTCGAACATCTTCGGCGTCACTTCGGCACAGCCTGCCTCCGCCGCAGAAACGGGCCAGATCGACCATGGGCAGTACGTCGCGTTCGATTTCTATCGCGACCCCCTCGGATCCACGCGCCCCGGCGAGTCGCCCGAGGCGATGATGCGCGCGGACATTGCCGCGAAAGCGGCGGTCATGGCCGCGCAGCAAAAGCTGCTCGCCGAGCGGTACGACTTGACTCCTCGGACGCTCCCGGGGGTCGTCATGTCCCGCGGCAAGCCGCAGCCCATCGGTCCTACCGCGCGCCTCCGTGGCGGCAAGACCTGGGACGATCTATCGGCCATGACGCCCGAGGCGATCCGCAGCGCCGGGCTGTTCCCATATCCGGCGCTGCCGCACGTGAAGCAGGGCGGTGGCTACGGAGGGCAGGTCTTCCCGCAGATGCAGATCGAGATGTTCCCGCGCCTACAGCGCTTCGACGTCGACTTCGATCTGCCCGAAGCGTTCCTCCCCGAGTTCCCGCCGGCCATGTATCTGCAGTCTCGACCGGAGCTCGGCGACGTGTCGCGAGGGGAGGTCGTGTCGATCAACAACTACTACCGCCTCTTCAAGGACATCCTGACGCCGGTGCAGCTCGACGGCTTGCGACTCCTCCTCACGCCCTTTGCGCAGGAGGAGTTCAACCCCACCGACGATCGCAAGAGCGTGCAGCCGACCCTCGGCGTGACTTGCCTCGATTGCCACGTCAACGGTCACACGACGGGGCAGTTTCACATGAATCCCGACAACCGCCCCGAGAATCGCCGCTTCCGTCTCGACACCGTCAGCCTGCGCGGGCTCTTCAATCAGCACATCCACGGCTCGAAGCGCAGCCTGCGCTCCGTGGAGGACTTCACCGAGTTCGAGCAGCGGACCGCTTACTTCAACGGCGACGAGATCCACGCCATCAAGAAGGGCATGAACATCCTGGATCGCATCCAGGTCTCGCACATGGCGCAGATGCAGAACATGTTCGACTTCCCGCCGGCGCCGAAGCTCGACGACAACGGGCACCTCATCGCCTCCAAGGCCACGCCGGAAGAATTGCGCGGCGAGGCCCTCTTCAACGGCAAGGCGCAGTGCGCGAGCTGCCACCCGCCGCCGTTCTACATGGACCAGCTCATGCACGACCTGCGCACCGAGCGGTTCATCGACGAGGTGCCGCTCGGCGAGATCAAGGCGTTCACGCTGCGAGGGATCAAGGACAGCCCGCCGTACATGCACGACGGCCGGTGTCCGACGCTGGAGGACACCGTCGAGTTCTTCAATCTGGTCCAGGGGCTCAAGCTGACGGCCGAGGAGAAGACCGACCTGGTGACGTTCCTGCGCCAGCTCTGACTCGAGCCGGAGCCCGCGAGCTCTCTCAGGTCCAGGCCGCCTTCAGGATGACCCTCCCGCGGGCGCGAGTCGGAACCTCGCGGAGATATACGTGCGTGGCGAAGAGCCCGAAGGCCTCGAGTACCAGCCCCTGATACGAGTGGCGGAAGTACGGGATCTCGCTCAGCGGCATCGCCGACACCTCCACCCGTGCGTCCTTCGGGCCGATCTTCCAGATCGCGACGGAGCCTCCGATGAACACACGCTTCCAGAGACGGGGGAAGAGGGACAGCCCTACCCACGGATTGGACCCCGTGGCGAGACGGACCGCCGTCTGCAGCATGGTCCCCTGGATGCGGCGGCCCACCGCCAGGCCGTTGTCCGAGACCTGCCGCGGGTCGAGACCAATCCGGTCGCAGGCTCGATAGTGGGCCACCGCGAGCTCGATGGGAAGCCACGTGCCCGCGACCAACCCGTCAATCTTCGGGCGATCCTCGTCACCGAGTTGCGCCCAGTACTGGTCCCACATGGCCCGTTCTCGAAGCACGAGCACGGACGCAGACAGCAACGTGCTGCGAACGCGGACCACCGGCTCGTCCTCGAGCGCGGGCTCACCGGCGAAGTGCTCCTCGCGTGTCACGCTCCTCCAGGTCGCGGATGATAGCGTGGTGGTCGTGCGAGCCCCACGCCTCGTCCTCGTCTTGCTGACCGCATGCGGCGCCAGTCATGAGTGTCCCGCTGCACCCGCGTCCACAATTCCGCCTGCGCCAGCAGTCGCATCGGCGACCCCCATCCAGTTCGGGCAAACCTTCCGGCTTTCTTCGGCGGTGCTCGGCGAGGAGCGCCTGCTCAACGTCTATCTGCCCCCCGGCTACGAGCGCACGGACGGGGCGGCCGCGACGCGGTACCCGGTCCTCTACGCCCTCGACGGTGGCATGGAAGAGGACTTCCCCCACATCACCGGCGTGCTCGACGTCTCGATCCGCAACGAGGTGATCCGGCCGCTGATCGTCGTCGGCATCCAGAACACCGAGCGTCGCCGCGACCTCGTGAGCGCCACGGCCATCCCCCAGGAGCAACAGATAGCCCCGCACGCCGGCGGCACCGACCGCTTCCGGCGCTTCTTGCGCGAGGAGCTGCAGCCCGAGATCGCTCGACGCTACCGCGTCTCGGGCGACAGCGCCGTGGTGGGCGAGTCCTTCGCGGGCCTGTTCGTCCTCGAGACACTCCTCCAGGACCCGGATCTCTTCGACACGTACATCGCCATCGATCCGAGCGTCTGGTGGAACGGTGGCGCTCTCGTGAAGAGCGCGCCGGAGCGGTTCGCACGGTGGAGCTCGAAGCCCGTCAAGCGACTTTTCGTCGCCACGGCGGACGCCAAGGAGATGCAAGACGGCATTACCGCCCTGATGACGGCCCTGCACGACGCTAGACCCCAGGGCCTCACCGCGACGTACGATCCGCTCCCGGCGGAGCATCACAGCACCATCTTCCCTGTCGCGGAGATCCGTGCGTATCGCGCGCTCTTCCCGATGACGCGTCCGTAGCGATCGAAGGGCGGAGGCGCAGGCATCTGGCGACCCGCCGATGGTAGGATGCCTGCGTGAGCCACGGCCCGCTGCGTGTTCTCGTCGTCGAAGACGAAGCGACGGTCGCTGCCACGCTCGTGCAAGGGATGCGCGCAGAGGGGTTCGCGGTCTACCTGGCGACCCGCGCCGACGAAGGAGTGCGTCTCGCCTTCGCCGACCCGCCGGACGCCATCGTTCTCGACATCAACCTGCCGGATCGCAGCGGTTTCGAGGTGCTCGAGGAAATCCAGGGTCGTTGCACTGCTCCCGTCGTCGTCCTGACGGGGCGCCTGGAGCTCGGGGATCGCCTGAAGTGCTTCGAGCTCGGGGCTGCGGACTACGTCGCCAAGCCGTTCTACTTCGAGGAGCTCGTGGCGCGCATCCGCTCTCGCCTCCGCGCGCGCGAAGGCGTGACCCCCCGGGTCGTGAACTGGGCCGACGTCGTCGTAAACCTCGACGGGCGCACCGTCGTGGTGGGGGACGCTCCGGTAGCGCTCACTCGAAGCGAGTTCGACATCCTCGCCTATCTCCTCGAGCGCCCCAAGCTCGTCGCATCACGAAGGATCCTCGCCAAGCGGACCGCGCTCTCCCTCGGCGAGCCGGACGTGCGCACGGTCGACGTCCACGTCGCACGCGTGCGCAAGAAGCTCGGTGAGGCGGCGGCGGCGATCGTCACCGTGTGGGGCATCGGCTACCGCTTCGACCCTCCTGACCCTCCCGAATCGGGCGATCCGAAACCAGCGTCGTGAGCGGCAGCCTGCGCGCGGGCGACGAGGTCGTCTACCAGGCGGACGAACTCGTCGGGCGCGAACGGCTTCGCCGCGAATGCGTCGACCGTCTCGAGCGGCGGTGCCACGTCTTCCGGCGCGTAGGAGGAGCACAGGACCACGCGTGCTGCAGGGAATAGCGCGCGAAAGGCGACGATCAATTCGTCCACCGTGATGCCGGGCATCTCACAGTCGCTGCACAGCACGTCGATGGGCGCGCGGTACCGACGAGCGATCGTCAGCGCCTCCGTGCCGTTCGGTGCCTCGAGGACCGTGAAGCCGCGCGCCGCGAGCATGCGAGCCATCGCGATGCGGACGCGCTCGTTGTCTTCCACGAGCAGCACCGTGCCGGGTCGACCCACGTGCGGCGGCTCGGTCGTCTCGGTCGTATCGGCCTCGTCGGCGCCACGCTCGTGGACGGGCCACAGAATCCGAACCTGCGTCCCACGCCCCGGTGCGCTCGTCACGAAGATCTTGCCGCCCCCGGCTTCCACCGCCGACTTGACCGAGGCGAGCCCCAGCCCGGTGCCCGCGGCGCCCTTCGTCGTGAAGTAGGGCTCGAACATGCGGGCCATCGTCTCCTCCGACATGCCCATCCCGTCGTCGTTCACGTCCACCAGGGCGCAAGGACCTTGGATGCCGCCGGCCTGGCCCTCCGCGGGCGTAGCGCTTCGCACGCGCAGCTCGAGCTTGCCGCCCTTCGGCATCGCATCGCGCGCGTTGAGCGCGAGGTTCGTGACCACCCCTTGCAATCGGCCTTCGTCGACCAGAACGGTCAGGTGGTCTTCGACGTCGACCGCCATCGTGATGTTCGAGGGCAGGACACGCTCGAGCAAGGCGGCCGCTCGAGTCACGGCCAGGCCGAGAGAGACGGGCCTGGAAGGCACGGGTGCCTGGGGTGTGAATCCGCGGAGCTGTCGCGTCGTCGACGCCGCTTGAGCCACTGCCTCGTCGATCTGACGGAGCCCCGTGGTCAGATAGTCCGCCTTGCTGCGGATGAGGTCCACGTTGCTCTGGACGACGACGAGGGCGTTGTTGAAGTCGTGCGCCATGCACCCTGCCAGGCGCCCGAGGATCTCGAGCTCACGCGCCTTCCGGAACGCGGCTTCGCGGAACTCGAGCTCTTCCCGCGCCTCCTGTGCGGCGTGCTGTTCCTCTCTCAGCTGCTCCAGTGCGCGAGTCTTGTCGAGGAGCAGTCGCTCGACGCGGGTCAGCAGATACGAGATGGTCACGACCATCGCCGCTGACCCGATCGTGAAGTTGGTGACGAAGCGCCCGACGGCGGGGAGTGGAAAGGCGGCCAGCGCTTCGTAGCCCGGGAGGACTCCGATGGCGCCGGTGTGGTGGAGCACGGCCACGCCCCCCATCATGAGTGCGTCCAACACGAGCACGACGAGGCCCCAGCGCATCCCCCGAAGTGCGGTGGTGAACACGACCGCCGCGCCGAGCCCCAGGGACATGTTGGGGAGGAAGCCCTCGAGAGCGGGGCCGACCACGCCGGTCGCCATGCAGAGCGGCAGGATCAGCAGCCAGACTCGCACGCGGAACACGCCGCTCCCGCGCAGCGTCGCCGCCAGGAGGAACGCTACCGCGGATGCTGCCCAGAGAATCGCTCCCGGCCGGTCCTGGGTGAAGAGAAGCAGCGCAGCAGTGACCGCCCCGGACGCAGCGACCGCCGTCCAACCGAGCCCGGTCAGAACCTGGTCGCGCCAGTGCTGCTGCTCCGCGTAAACGGCTGAGACCTCAGCGCCCATGAAACCGTCCGCTTCATGTCGCTTCCCATGGGCCCGTGAGTCAAGGCGCTCACACCAACTTCACGGCTCACCTTCACAGTCCCTTAACACCCTGGTCGATACGATCCCCTCGATGCTGATGCGCCGCCGCCGTGCGTGCGCTCGGGTCGAACCTTGGCGGGGAATGGATGTCCGGCGACTTCGACGTCAAGTCATTCGAGCTGGCCCTCAGCGACTACACCGTGGAAGAGGTCCGCGCGGCGCTGGACCAAGTCGGCGAGCACCCGCTGCGCGGTGCGGAGAGAGGTCATGCGGCGTACAGCGCGCATGGGACGGTCAAGGACGGAGAGCCCAAGCAGGGCGTTCGCGTACGCTACCGCTCGAGGCTCTACCACTTCGAGCTGACGGCAGTGATCGGCGACCGCTACGCGCGGCACACGCTCTCGATGGGCATCGAGAGCTTCACGGGATTCGCCGTCGCGTTGCTCGACCTGCTGACGCACGGCGGCTGAGCAACCGGCTCGGTCCCCTCAGTGTCTGGCCGCGGCGGCTTCGAGCGTCGCAAGCGGCTGCGCGCCCACGACTCGTCGCCCGTTGACGAAGAGCGTCGGCGTCCCCTTGACGCCGAGCGCGTCGGCGTCGGCGACGTCCGCCTCCAGCCGCGCCTCGAGACGCGCGTCGTCCAGGTCGCGTGCGAAGCGTCGCGCGTCCAGTCCCATGTCTGCCGCGTAGCGCTCGAGGGAAGCGCGATCGAGCGCGTTCTGATGCGCGAAGAGCGCGTCGTGGTACTCCCAGTACTTGCCCTGCTCGCCGGCGGCGAGAGCGGCCTTCGCAGCGAGCCACGCGCGATCGTGGAAGGGGAGCGGCATGTTCTTGAAGACGACTCGCACTTCTCCCGGGTGCGCCTGCTCGAGCGAACGGACGACGGGCTCGGCCCTCGCGCAGAACGGGCACTGGTAGTCCGAGAAGAGCACGACGTTGATCGATGCCGAGGCCGGGCCGCGCGCCGGAGCGCCCGTCGTAGGCACCACTTCCACCGCTTCGCCGACCCCCGCGCCGTCCCCCTTCCCGTGACGGCAGCCCTCGTCGTTGCACGCGTGCCCGGTCTCGTCGTCGTCCTCCACGACCGACGGGAGGCCCGAAGCAATCGTCTGCTCGTAGACTCGGGACGGCCGCACTCCGGAGGCGACGAGCTGGCGGGCCGCGGCCAGCCGCTCCTCGACGACCTGCCTGAAGACGTCGTAGGGCTGCGCGCCGACGATGCGCCGCCCGTTGACGAAGAACGTGGGCGTCCCCGCTACGCCGATCTGCGAGGCGAGCTGCATGGCACGGTCGACCTCGCCCGACGTCTTCGGGTCGGCGCGGTCTTCGTCGAACCGACCGAGGTCGAGCCCTGCCTCGGTGGCGGCTGCCTCGATGGCGGCGTCGTCCAGAGCGCCGGAGAAGAGGCGCGCGTGCAGCGCCTCGAACCGACCCTGAGCCGAGGCGGCGAGCGCGGCGACCGCCGCCGGTCGGGCCCGCGGATGCATCGGCAGCGGGTGCTCCAGCACCACGATGCGCAGGTCGCGAGGGTAGGTCGTGAGCAGTCGTTCGAGCGTGAGCTGCGCCTTGCGGCAGTACGGACACTCGTAGTCGACGAAGGCGGCGACCGTCACGAGCGCGCGCGCGTCACCGATCGATGGCAGGTCCTCGTCGAGGGGAACTCGGTACACGGGCCCGACGGGCGCGTTCTGCGGCGCGCCTCCTGCTGGTGCCGGTGCAGGAGCCGGTGCTCCCACGTCGAAGCCCGGGTCGCGATTGCATTCGGTGACGCTCGCGGCGAGCGCGAGGGTGACGATCCACGTTGTCCAGCTCGATCGCATGGCAGATCTCTCCTGTGCGAGTGGGTTGCTCGTTCATCGGCCGCCGGCGGCGCCGGCGGCGAGGTCGGTCTAGGGGGAGCTCATCTCGGGCTCGCGCCTGCACGTGAGCGCGAAGTCGTCGGCGTTGGGGGCAGGCTCCAGCGGCTCCACGCAGGCGCGAGGGATCCCGTCGGACGACGCGATCAGGAGCGATGCAGGAACCGCGACGCACGCGTCGCCGGAGCCCGGCTCCTCGGCGCCCGGCTCGCAGACGGCGGGCTCGTACGACGTCCAAGCGGCACCCAGCGGCACCGACGCGTCGCCTTCGTCGGCGAGAATGGCCCGCGTTCCGCGCTCGTGCTTCGTCAGCGCCGACGCCGTCACGACAAAGAGGACGGCCGCCGCAGCCACCAGGGACAGCACGGCGAGCGCTCCCGCGCGAGCGCGCATTCCGGGGTTGCGCCGAGGCCGCGCCTCCGCCGCCGCGAGGATCGCGCCGAGATCCGGAACGGAGGGCGACGGGAGCGCGCGCGCGCGGCGCACGAACAGCGCGCGCTCGCTCGCCTCCAGGGCCTCGTCCAGCCAGCGTTCACGACTCACGGCACACCTCCTCGATACGCGTCGAGCGTCGCGCGCAGCACCTCGCGCGCGCGGAAGATCTCCACCTTGACCTTCGAGAGCGACCACCCCATGGCGCGCGCGATCTCGTCGTAGGACAGACCATGATCCAGGCGCAGGAGCAGGGCCGCGCGCCGGTCCTCGGGCAGATGCGCGAGGGCTCTGGTGACGACGACGACCGCCTCGCGATCGAGCAGCTGAGTCTCGGGCGAGCGTGCTCTCACGTCGGCCACGCGGCACGCCAGGCGTGCGTCATCCTCGACGAGCACGCGGCGCGCCCGCCCGCGCGCCCTGCGCAACTCGAGCGACACGTTTCGCGCGATTCCGAACACCCACGCCGCGAGACGCGTCCCGCGAGGCACTGTTTCCACCCGGCGGAACGCGCGAACGAAGGCCTCTTGCAGGGCGTCGGCGGCGAGCGCGTCGTCGCCCAGCAGGTCGCGCAGGAAGCGTCGCACTGCGGGCGCCAGCTCCGCGTAGAGCGCGGTCAGGGCGGCTCGGTCGCACGGTGTGTCGGCCGCCCAGCTCCCGCCGTCGGCCTCGGCGTCGACCGCCTCGGCGAGGCCTGGCTCGCTCGAGAGCGGCAGCACGCGCAGGGGCGGGACGGTCACCACGTCCGTACTGTGGCCCGGCCGGCCCCGAAGTTACACAGCTGGAGCGAGGTTGCGCCTACCTGGGGCAGGTTTCGATGTGGGTGCAAGAGCGCAACCGACGCCCGAGAACCCGGGCTGCGCGCGATGGCGTGGCACGCCACGCCGGAATTCCGCGCGTGATCCAATGGCTCGGAGCGCAGCAGCGCCGTGTCCCTTCGAGTTTCCGCAGCGGCCGGTGCTTGACCCGCGAGAGCCGTGCACCGAGGCAACGTGGGAGCGTCGATTGCAGAAACCGCCAGCGTGGCATGACGGTCGTGCCCTGCCAGGAGTTGCACATGAAGTCCAAGTTGATGCTGATGGGTGCTGCCTCCGCGCTCCTCGTGAGCTTCGCATGCGGATGCGTCGCGGAGACGGGGAGTGACGAAGGAACACCCGCCAGCGAAAAGGTTGGGACCGAGAAGAGCGCCATCATCTATGGCAACCCGGCCGGGTACAACCCGCCGGGATACAACCCGGCCGCGCCGCTGGCGAACCCGCCGGGCTACAACCCGCCCGGAATGGGCATCGGTGTAGCCCCCGGCGTGGGCGTGGGCGTGAATCCGCCCGGGTACAACCCGCCGGGATACAACCCGGCCGCGCCGCTGGCGAACCCGCCCGGCTACAACCCGCCGGGAATGGGCGTCGGTGTAGTGCCCGGCGCTGGCGTGGTGAATCCGCCTGGGTACAACCCCCCCGGGTACAACCCGATGGCACCGCTGGCGAATCCGCCCGGCTACAACCCGCCCGGGACGTTCTGATCCGCGGATCGATGCGTGATGTACGGCTCGCTCGACCCCGCGCGCGCATGCGCCCGGGTGTCTGAGCGAGCCGTCGCCCATGTCCAGGCGTCGCCAGGCTGTCCAAGGCCAGCCCATGGTCGCCTGGTACTTTCTCCTCGCGTTCGCCATCACGTGGTCGCTGCAGCTGCCCGCGCTGCTCGCGGCCCACCACGTGATCGACGGCCCAACGGACCGGTACATGGCGCTCGTGGGTCTCGGAGCCTTCGGACCGATGGCTGCCGCGGTGATCGCCTCCCGGATCGAGGGCACGGGCATCCGCGCCCTCTTGCGTCCGCTCTCCATCTGGCGCGTCGACGCGAGGTGGTACCTCGCGGCGCTCGCGCTCCCCGGGGGAATCTTCGTGGTCGCGGCGGGGGCTTACGATCTGCTCGGCGGGCACCGCGAGCCGCTGCTCTATCCGCCGAGCAACGCGGCGTACGCGCTTGCGGCGCTCGTCTTCCCCTTTGGCGAGGAGATCGGCTGGCGGGGATTCGCGTTCCCCAGGCTGCGCGATCGCATCGGGCCTCTCGGCGCAAGCGTCGTCATCGGAGTCGCCTGGACGTTCTGGCACGTGCCGATGCTGACCCTGCAGGGCGTCGCCTCGTGGCTCTACCTCGTCTTCGTGCCCTTCATGGTGGGCGGCAGCATCCTCTTCGCCTGGATCTACCAACACACGCGCGGCAGCCTGCTGCTCGCGGTGCTCACGCACGTCGGCGCGCACCTGAGCAACCCAGGGCACGCGATGCCCGCGCGCTGGGCGCCCATGGTCATCCACGCGGCGGCGTACGCGCTCCTCGCCGTGATCTTGCTCCGAGCCGATCCAGGCGTCTGGAGGCGCACGTCGCCGTGAGGCATCCCGCGCGACGGGACTACTCGCCGTTCAGCGCGCCCAGCAGAGCAACACGAGCGCGGCGAGGAGCAGCGGCATGTTGATCACGATCCGGGTCGGCAAGGGGCTCTCGTCAGGGTCGAAGTGGGAGGACTGGCGTGATGCGCGGGCGCTCACCCGAGCCACCGCACCAGCGAAGGCCGAGCATCGCGCCGAAGAGGAGGGCCACCACGACGACGAACGCAATCGCGACCACCCACCACGGTCGCGGCGGGCCGGCAAAGGTGGAGGGAGGAGCCTGAAATTGCGGCCGGGCCATATGTCTTCTCCACGCGCCGAACGGAGAGGGGAAGGGGCACGCGTCGTGCCCTCTCGGATCGCCGTCGAGCAAGGGCCCCAGCACGCATGTCTACCTCCCGAGTTCACCGCTGGACCGATCTGAGCCAGGGCTTCCGCTTCGGATGCGCCTTCGAAACCGTGGTGGCCTTCTTGCTCGTGCTCGTCCTCGCGTGGCTTGCCGTCCGAGCGTGCTCGCAACCGGTCGGCGTGCCCGCGCCGGTGATCCCGCCGGCGCCTTACCCGCTGCGAGCGCCTTACCCGTGACTGCACCACTTTTTCCGCGTCCGCTCGAGCCCGCATCACGCGATCGGCTCGGTTGACGCTCGCTCGTCCGCGCCCATAGTCCGGGGCACGGCGTGCAGCAGAGCTTTTGAACCGGGAAAAGGAGAGGCGAGCCATGGCAATCAAGGGTCAGAACGGGAAGTGGGGGCACTGTAGGCACTGCAAGCATTTCGGCAGCCCAGCTCTCGCGCCGCTCGACGGAGAGCAGGCGTCCTGCAAGGAGCCGACTCTGGTCAAATTCGCGCTTCGGGTCGTCGGGACGTGCGGGTGCAACCACTTCACCCTCCGACGCGGCCTCTCCAGGGCGGTCGAGGAGCCGATGCAAGCGCGAGCGCGTTAGGCCATGAGCGAGCCCGTGCGGTGGCGCGTCACTGTCGACGGCGTGCCGCGCGATGTGCCCGAGGGCGGTACCGTGCTCGAGGCGCTCAGGCGCCTCGGGCACGAGGTGCCGACGCTCTGCCACGACGATCGCCTGCGGCCGCACTCGGTCTGCGCCATGTGCATCGTCGAGGTCGACGGGCGCGCTCATCCCACGGCGCCGTCCTGCGGGACGCCGCTCGCCGATGGGATGGTCATCCGGACCCGGTCGCCGCTCATCGACGCCGACCGCCGCGCGGCGCTCGAGATGCTCGCGCGACGCATGCCGCCCGAGACGCTGCAGTCGCCGGAGGAGCACCCGTTCGCTCGCTACCTTCGCGAACGCTCCCTCGAGGACGAGCTCCGGGGCAAGGAGGACCCAGCGCTCGTCGACGCGTCACACCCGTACATCCGGGTCGACATGTCGCGCTGCATCCACTGTCTGCGCTGCGTGCGCATCTGCGACGACCTGCAAGGGCAGTTCGTATGGAAAGTGGACGACCGCGGCGACCAGGTGGTCATCCGACCGGACTCGGGGACCACGCTGCTCCGCAGCTCGTGCGTGAGCTGCGGCGCGTGCGTCAGCTCGTGCCCCACGGGCGCGCTCGAGGACAAGACGCTCCTCGAGCACGGCCCTGCGACGGAGAGCGCCAGGACGACGTGCCCGTACTGCGGCGTGGGGTGCGAGCTCGACGTGCGCACGCGGGAAGGGCGCATCGTGCAGATCCTCCCGCCCCTCGACGCGCCCGTGAACAAGGGCCACCTGTGCGTCAAGGGCCGGTACGCGTTCGAGTTCGTCGAGTCCGCCGACCGCCTCACGACGCCGCTCATCCGCGAGCCGGCGGGGCTGCGACGCGCTTCGTGGGCCGAGGCCATCACGTTCATCGCGCGGCGACTGCGCGCCATCGTGGACCAGCACGGGCCCGACGCCGTCGCGGTGCTCGGCTCGGCGCGGGCGACCAACGAGGACAACTACGTCGCGCAGAAGTTCGCGCGCGTCGTCATCGGTACGAACAACGTCGACTGCTGCGGGCGCGTGTGTCACGCGCCCTCGGCGTACGCGCTCCAGAAGATGCTCGGTGCGGGGGCCGCCACCAGCTCCTTCGACGACATCGAGCTCGCGCGCACGATGCTCGTCTTCGGCGCCAACGTGACGGAGAACCACCCGGTCGTCGGAGCCCGCATCCGCCAGCACGCTCTGGGCGGCGCGGGACTGATCGTGGTCGACCCGAGGCGCCTCGAGATCGCGCGCGTGCCCGGCGCGCTCCACTTGCGCGTCCGGCCGGGCACCGACGTGGCGCTGCTCAACGCCATGGCGTGCGTCGTCGTCGAGGAGGGCCTCGTCGATCGTGCCTTCCTGCGCGAACGGGTCGAGGGCTGGGATTCGTTCGAGCGGTTCGTCCTGGGGTTCCGCCCCGAGGAGACGATCGCAGTGACGGGCGTTCCGCCGGAGCTCGTCCGCGAGGCGGCCAGGCGATACGCGTGCGACAAGCCCAGCATCGGCTTTCACGGCCTGGGGCTGACCGAGCACGTGCAGGGATCCGAGGGGGTGATGGCGCTCGTGAACCTCGCGCTGCTCACCGGAAACGTCGGCGCCCCGGGCACGGGCGTGAACCCGCTCCGCGGCCAGAACAACGTGCAGGGCAGCGCACACATGGGGTGCGACCCCTCGAGCCTCACCGGTGGGGCGCGCATCGAGGAGGCTGCGGCTCGCTTCGAGCGCGTCTGGGGCGCGCCGGTCCCGAGGCGTCGCGGGCGACGGCTGCTCTCGATGATGCGGGCGGCACGTGACGGAGAGGTCCGCGCGCTTTGGGCCATGGGCTACGACGTCGCCCTCACGGATCCGCAGATGGCCGAGACGCGCCACAGCCTCGAGTCGCTCGAGCTGCTCGTCGCGCAGGACATCTTCCCCTGCGTCACGGCGCGGGAGCTCGCCCACGTCGTCCTGCCCTCGGCGTGCGCATTCGAGAAGGACGGGACCTTCATGAACGCCGAGCGGCGCGTTCAGCGGGTGCGCAAGATCCTCGAGCCCCCGGGAGACGCCCGGCCCGACTGGGACGCGCTCTGCCAGGTCGCCCGCGCGATGGGACACGCCGAGGGCTTCGCCTTCGCCACGGCCGAGCAGATATGGGACGAGGTCCGCGAGGTCTGGCCGGGCGCGCGCGGCATGAGCTACGAGCGGCTCGAGGAGAGGGGCCTCCAGTGGCCCTGTCCCGACGAGCGGCACCCGGGCACCGGGCTGCTTCACGCGGGCTCATTCGCCTCCGGCGTGAAGGCGCGCCTTCGCTGCATCGAGTACACGCCCACTCCCGAGCAGACCTCGGCCGAGTTCCCGTTCGTGCTCGGAACGGGCCGGTCGCTCTACCAGTTCAACGCGGGAACGATGACGCATCGCACGCGAAACGAGGTGCTTCGATCCGGCGACCGGCTGGACATCTCGCCCGATGATGCCGCCAAGCTCGGCATCGTGGAGGGCCAGCGCGTACACGTCGAGAGCCGGTACGGACGCACCATGCTCCCGGCGCACCTCGACGACGCGGTCGACGCCGGACAGCTCTTCGCGACGTTCAGCGATCCGGCCACCGCGGTCAACGCGCTCACGGGGCCTTACCTCGATCCTCACACCGAGACGCCGGAGTACAAGGTCACGGCTGTGAGAATAGAGGGGGTGCAGGGCTGAATCGGGGGCGCAGGACGAATGCCGAGATGGCGCCTCCGCGCGTGAAGCCGATGGCGCCTGCGACCGTCTTGCCGTCGAGCAACTCCGCGACGCCGAGCTGCCCCGGCGCGACGAAGCCGAGCGCGACGCCGGTCGCGTCGGTCGCCAGCGCCGCGCGCGTCACGTTTCCATGGCCGCCGATCGAGTAAGCGACGAGGGGCCCGCGGCAGCCCCCCGGGCGGAAGAGCAGGCCCGCCCTGGCTCCCCCGTCCACCGCTTCGAACTCGCTGCAGCCGAAGGTCCCGATGGAGACCGTCACGTCCTTCGCGGCCGCACCGGCGCAGTCCTGCACGTCCACGCGGACCAATCCTCCTTTCGCGTCGACCTTGAACCCCGTCATCTGGGTCGTCCTCGCGAGCCCCGACGACGTGTAGATCGGCAGGACGAGCGCGCACGACGCGCACGCGGCCTCCCGTTCGGGCAGGAACACGTAGTGGGTCGCGATGCCGTCGCCGGACACGCGCACGAAGCCGTCGAAGGGAGAGCGACCGACGGGCACGGTCAGCGTCGCACTGCCCGTGTGATCGGCCTTGGCTTCCGAGGCCGGCGTGGCGCAGTCCTCGTCCCCCAGGGCGCAGACGGCGAGCATCAGATCCCCGACGGGAGCGTGCGTGTAGGCGTCCTGCAGAGCCACCTCGAACCGGCCGCGCGGCTGAACCGGTTCGAGCCGAGCCGTCGTTCCCTTCCCGACGCATGCCCAGTCGCCCGAGTGCACGGGCGGCTCCGGCGGCCCCGGGTTCGGGACTCCGCTGCACGCGGCCGCGAAGAGGGCGACGGCTGCGACATGGCCACGCTTCATGGCCCGGGGCCAGGCAACCGGCGGACCATTCGTGCGGCTCGGATGGTTCGACGGCTGGAGCTTGTTGCCCTATCTACGGGGCCTCATGCCCAGCCTTCACGTCGTGGTCGTGAGCACCCGCCCGGGGCGCGGCGGGCTCGCCGTCGGCAAGTGGTTCGAGGAGCGCGCGAGAGAGCACGCCGGGTTCGACGTCACGCTCGTCGATCTCGCCGAGGTGAACCTGCCCCTCCTGGACGAGCCGAAACACCCGCGCTTCCAGGACTACACTCACGAGCACACGAAGAAGTGGTCGGCCATCGTGTCGGCGGCAGACGCGTTCGTCTTCGTCACACCCGAGTACAACTACGGGATGGCACCGACGCTCCTCAACGCCCTCGATTTCCTCTTCCGCGAGTGGAATTACAAGCCGGCGGCGTTCGTCAGCTACGGCGGCGTCTCGGGTGGCACGCGCAGTCAGCAGATGGCCAAGCTGGTCATCACGTCGCTGCGCATGATGCCCATCCCGGAGGCGGTCACGATCCCCTTCTACGAGAGGGCCATGAAGGGCGGCGTGTTCGCGGGCGACGAGATCCAGGCGAAGGCCGCAAAGGGCATGCTCGACGAGCTCCTCCGCTGGACGAACGCGCTGCGCCCGATGCGCGGCTGAGCGCTCGCCGGGCCGCGCGCGTCAGGCGACGACCCGCATGGATCCGCGCCGGCCAGATTCCAGCGTGCCGATCACGGCCGCGCAGGGGGCGCCTCGGCTGCGAAGCTCGGCGCAGAGCGCGTCGGCCTTCGCCGCTTCGAGCGCGATGAGCAGGCCGCCCGAAGTCTGCGCGTCGCAGAGCACCAGCTGCGCTTCCTTGTCGATCCCCGCGTCGTACTGGACCCACTCGTTGAGGAAGCGCCAGTTCGCGTGCGTGCCGCCCGGGGCGACGCCTTCGCGCACGTAGGTCCACGCCGCCTCGATGACCGGCACGGCCCCGAGTCGCACGGTGGCCGAGCAGCCGCTCGCCGCCGCGACGTTGCGCAGATGCCCGAGCAGGCCGAACCCCGTGATGTCGGTGCACGCGTGGGCGCCCACGGTGGCCATCGCCTCCGCCGCCGCGCGATTGAGGGTCGACATGAGCCGGATGGCCTCGCGGATCGCTCCGGCCGTGTCGCGATCCTGCTTGGCCGCGGTCGTCACGATGCCGAGGCCGAGCGGCTTGGTGAGCACGAGCGCGTCACCCGGCTTGCCGCCCGCGTTCGACGCGACGCGCGCCGGGTGCACCATCCCGGTCACCGCGAGCCCGTAGATGGGCTCGTCGGTCTTGATGGTGTGCCCGCCCACGATGTCGATGCCCGCCTCGCGCGCCTTCTCGGCCCCGCCGCGCAGGATGTCGCCGAGCACCGACACGTCGAGGTCGCTCTCGGGGAAGCCCACGATGTTGAGCGCCGTCAGCGGCTTGCCGCCCATGGCGTAGACGTCGCTCAGGGCGTTGGTGGCCGCGATGGCGCCGAAGTCGTACGGCTCGTCGACGATCGGCGTGAAGAAGTCCGTCGTCAGCACGAGCGCACGCTCGTCGTCGATGCGATAGATCGCGGCATCGTCGGCCGTCGAGCTGCCGACGAGCACGTTGGGATCGGTCACCTTCGGCAGCGACCCGAGCAGGGGGAAGAGGTACCCGGGCGGGTGCTTCGCCGCGCACCCGGCGCGCTTCGCGATCTTCGTCAGTCTGACGGCCATGAGGCCTCAGACTGTAGCGAAAGACGCGTCCGTGATCTCCAGGGGGGTCTTGTCCTCGTCGGCCATCAAGCGCGCCTTGAGCTCCACGCCCGGGAGCACGTTGCGCGCGTAGTACAGAGCGGCCGCGACCTTGCCGTCGTAGAACGCCGCGTCGGGGTGTCCGGCTGCGACGCCCTTCTTCTTCTCGAGCGCCACGGCGGCGCCATCGAGGAGCATCCACGCGACGGTCGTCTCGGCCATCATCTCGAGGAAGCGGTTGGCGTGCAGGGGCACCATGCCGAGCTGACCCGTCTGGAACCAGGTGAGCAGGCGCATGGCGCAGCCCCCGAGGGCCTCCTGCGCGAGCGCCAGGTGTTTCACGGCGCCTCCGAGCGTCGGGTCGGCCCCGTACTTCTGCACGAACGTGGCGACGTCCGCGAGGAACGCCTGCAGGTTCGCGCCGCCCGCCTGACCGAGCTTGCGCCCCACGAGGTCCATCGCCTGGATGTGGTTGGTGCCCTCGTAGATGCTGAAGATCTTCGCGTCGCGGCAGTACTGCTCGACCGGGAAGTCCTTCGTGTAGCCCACGCCGCCGTAGGTCTGGATGGCGGTCTCGCAGATGCGGAACGCCTGGTCGCTGCCGTAGCTCTTCACGAGCGGAACGAGCAGGTCCACCTGTCCCTGATGGTAGGCCGTCTTCTGCTCGTCCTTGCCCTGCATCACGCGCACTTCGTCCTGGTGGTGCGCGAGCTTCACGGCGAGGGCGCGGATGCCCTCCACGCGCGCCTTCATGTCGAGCAGCATGCGCCGCACGTCGGCGTGCTCGAGGATGGACACGCGCGGGGCGGTCGCGTCCTTCCAGTGCGTGATCGACGAGCCCTGCTTGCGCTCGCGGGCGTACTCGAGCGCGTTGAGGAAGGCGCTCGAGGCGAGGCTGACGCCCTGCACGCCCACGGCGATGCGCGCGCTGTTCATCAGCTTGAACATCTGCGGCATGCCCTGGTTGAGCTTCGCGTCGCCGCCGACCGGCCAGCCGAGGCACTTGCCGGAGTCCCCGAAGTTGAGGATGCACGTGGCCGACCCGTTGATCCCCATCTTGTGCTCGATGTTGGCGAGCGTGACGTCGTTCGACTCGGCGAGCGTTCCGTCGGCCCTGGCGCGGACCTTCGGCACGATGAAGAGGGTGAGGCCCTTGGTCCCCGCCGGCGCGCCGTCCACGCGCGCGAGGACGAGGTGCACGATGTTCTCGGCCAGATCGTGGTCGCCGCCGGAGATGAAGATCTTGGTGCCGCGGATGGAGTAGCTGCCGTCGGCGTTCTTGCTCGCGGTCGTCTTGGCGCTCCCGACGTCGCTGCCGGCCTGCGGCTCGGTGAGGCACATGGTGCCGCCCCACTGCCCGCCGAACATGCGCGCGCAGTACTGGGCCTTCTGCTCCGGCGTTCCGAACGACTCGATGACCTCGGCGGCGCCGAAGGCGAGCCCCGGGTACATGGCAAAGGCCGTGTTGGCCCCGCTGATCATCTCCTCGATCAGCACCTGCAGGGCGTGCGGTGCGCCGGCGCCCCCGTACTCGGGATCGACGGCGATCGACTTCCACCCGGCCTCGTAGAG
>Ga0335069_10005358_pt1 | contig 18876 bp, 12 predicted proteins | sample Lox_Sample_11_FD_206714 | JGI IMG/M metagenome (GOLD analysis project Ga0335069, IMG submission 206714) | Soil microbial communities from Loxahatchee National Wildlife Refuge, Florida, United States - Lox_Sample_1.1 | ecosystem: Environmental > Terrestrial > Soil > Wetlands | place: USA... | reverse complement strand
GTAAAGAAGATTGACTATACCCATCACGATGCCCAGGATCAGCCATGGCCTTTCTTCGTCGAACTCCCACCAGCGTGTATTACATGGCAGAATTTCAGTTCTCGGACGCAGCCACATGTCGGCGATTCTCGCGACGGGCAGCCACAGGTAATAGCGCAATGGCGAATGATGAATTCGTTCCGCCGCTAACGTTGCAAAACGCGCATCAAGCGCCCGATCGATGCGTTGCGAGCGGTTATAGTCGTCGATCAATTGCAGAGTCTGGTCATGCTGCTCTTCGGAGTCGAAGGCTCGCGCCGGCAGGTTATCCGCATCGATATGATTTCCAGGCTCAGCCCAGTAGACTTCTTCGACAGACGCGTAATCCGCCAGCCAGGTCTTGACCCAGCGATTGAAACCCATGGGAACAAAATCGCTTTCTTCATTTGCATAGCGCGGCGCCAGCGGCTGAAATTCATGCAACGTATGCAAATTGCGTAGCGTCCACGGGATGAGCGGGGCGAGGGCAACGACGGCAACGATCACACCCGCTTTGATCAAATATGAAACTGGCAAGTGTGGGGCGGGCGCCCTCGCCCGCGAAGCTTTCACCAGCAACACGCCCAGCCACAGCCCAATCGCCGCCAGCAGTAAGCCGCCATCAGGACGCAGCAGGATTGCTCCCGCAACCGCAGCCCCGCATCCGACCCAAAGCCACAACCGAAGCTTTAACACTCCAGCTACTGCTAAATCCAGCGCAAGCACGGTAAAGAAAATTTCCCAGGTCTCCGTCAGCGCGGCTCCGGCATAGTTCGCTAGAAAGGGACACAAGGCAGCCAAGAGAAAAGCGATCCGGGCAGCGCGCTCCGACACAATTCGCCGGGTCAGATCGGCAATCAGGAAACAAGTGCCGATATCCACGAACATCTGCATAACCAGCGCCGTACCGTAGTGCTCCATCCCGAAAATCTTGAAGACCACCGCCAAAAACGCCGGGTAACCGGGTAGCCGAATGGAGGTTGGCGTGACATCGCCGATCCCGGTGATGCCGTAAATCCCATGCAGTAGCCAGTTCTTGGCGATGTCGCCGTAGACGAGCGAATCGGCTGTGATCGCAGGAAAGCGGATGATAAAAATCAGGCGGAAGGCCAGGCCGGCGAGGGTCGCGAACAAAAAGAACCGGAAGTGTTGGCGCACCAGGTTGCGCACAGCAAGAATATATCAGTTTGTGACGAGTGGTCAGTTGGCCTTTGGGCAATTGGTGATTTGTGATTTCTAATTTACAAATTACCAATTGCCAAATTGCAAATTCAGTCAGATACCTGGCTCCGCCTGAAAAGCGGCTCTGCTTGGGATGACACCACGGGTCCAACTGAGCCGTCGCCGCGATTGACCGTGCTTTCAGCGCAGCTTACGATGTAGGAGTTCGATGGCTCAACCAGTCTTTTACGACCCCAGGCAAGCCCGCTGGAAGCGGCTCAGGCGGCTGTTCGACGCTTTGGCCGTCGGCTTCATGCTGCTGGTCATTTTTTTCATCTACAACGCGCTGCGCGGAGAGCCGTTACCCAAACTGGCTTGGCAAACTGAGAAGCGTCCTTACCACTCTCTTAAAGAAAACGAGAAACTGAAAGCGCAGGAGCGGCGCCGCAAACTGGCGGCCCAGCGCGGTCATCGGCGGCATTTCAAATCTCCCTCCCTGGCCGCATTGAACTCGCAGGAAGGCGTGCGTGCAGCGTTCTATGTCGCATGGGACGCGGCCAGCTTCTCCTCGTTGCGTGAGTTTTCGCACCAGATCGACTTGCTCTACCCCGAATGGCTGCACGTGATGACGCCCGACGGCCGCCTGCAGGCCATCGATGAAAGCACCAGCAACTTTTTCGACGTCCTCGACGGCCCGACCGTCCGCACGGTGGATGACAAGGTCATGCCGTTCCTCAAGTCGGAAGACACCGGGATGGAAGTCTTCCCCATGGTGAATAACTCAGACGGCACCAACTGGGTCGACGTCAGTAATTTTTTCAACGACCCTGACGCGCGCGCGTCGTTTCGAAAGCAGATTGCAGCGTTTCTTGCAACCGACAAGTACCACGGCCTGATGGTCGACTTCGAAGATTTCGCCAAGCGCGGCCAGCCCGGATACAACGCGCTGCTAGCTGAGCTTTCTTCGGACCTGCATGCCAAAGGCCTGAAGTTGTACGTCAGCGTCCAACCTCGCAATCAGGACTTCGACTATCAGGCAATTTCCGCCGCGGCCGACGGGATCGTTGTCATGGATTATGACGAGCATTATCCCGGAGGCGAACCGGGGCCGATTGCATCGCAGGACTGGTTCGTGAAAAGCCTGCAGGTTGCTCGCAAGGCGATTCCGCTGAACAAATTCATCTGCGCCATCGGCAACTACGGATACGACTGGCCACAGCGAGACAAGCATGGCAAGCTACCGCCGGGCATGAAAGATACGAACTCATCGATTCAGGACGCATGGCTCACGGCGCGGGATTCCGAGGAGGATGTCGATTTTGATGACGACGCCATGAATCCTCACGTCAGCTACATGGACGAACACAATGTTCGGCATGACGTCTGGTTTCTGGATGCGGTGACCGCGCTCAACGAAATGCGTGCGGCGCAGGGTTTGGGAATTCAAACTTTCGCTCTGTGGCGATTGGGATCGGAGGATCGCTCTCTCTGGAAGGTGTGGGACCTACCCGGAGAAGCCGATTCGGTCGACAAATTAAAAGATGTTCCTCCCGGCGATGATGTCGACATGGAGGGTGTGGGAGAAATCTTCCGCATTGAAGATGAGCCTTCCGACGGCACGCGCGTTCTGACCGTGGACGCAGCTTCCGGGCTCATTACCGACGAGAGTTTCGACTCCCTGCCGGAGCCCTACCGGGTTGCAAGATACGGTTACAACCCCCACGCGGTGGCGATTACCTTCGACGACGGCCCCGACCCCGAGTGGACGCCGAAGATTCTCGACGTGCTCAAACGCGAGCAGGCGCCCGCAACGTTTTTCTTAATTGGTCTCCAGGCCGACCGTTTCGGCGGCATCCTGTCGCGGATTTATAAGGAAGGCCACGAGATTGGGAACCATACATTTACCCATCCCGATATCAGCAATATTGGAAAGCGTTACAACGAACTCGAGATTAATCTGACCACACAGTTATTTGCCAGCCGCCTGGGAATTACCACGATTTTGTTTCGTCCGCCGTATTCAATCGATCAGGAACCGGACACGTCCGACCAGGTGAAGCCGCTGAAGTTTGCGCAGGACATGGGCTACATCAGCATTGGCGACAAGATCGATCCCAACGACTGGAGAGATGACCCTAGACCCACCGCCAAGCAGATTGCGGATCGGGTGATTACTCATCTTCCGCCATGTGGGACGGACATGCGCTTCTGCGGCAGCATCATTCTTTTGCACGACGGGGGAGGAAATCGAAGCCAGACCGTCGCAGCGTTACCGGCGATTATCGAGGGTGCGCGCGCGAAGGGATTGCAGATTGTCCCACTTCACGACCTGCTTGGAAAAACCAAGGCCGACGTCATGCCGCCGCTGCCGCCGAGTGAGCGATGGGTGGCTCGTCTTGACTGGCTCGGGTTCGCGCTCTGGGACTTCAGCAGTAACGGTATCGTCTGGATCTTCTTCATCGGCGACTTGCTGATGACCGGACGCCTGCTCTTCGTGGGCGCATTCGCCCTGCTGGATCGTCTGCGTTCACGTTCGGTTACAGCCCAGGAGGCTGCCGCGTATCGCCCACGAGTCGCGGTGCTGATTCCCGCATACAACGAAGAGAAAGTCATCGTGCGGACCGTACGGGCCGCGCTCGCGTCCGACTATCCGGACCTGCGTGTGATCGTGATTGACGATGGTTCGAAAGATCGGACGCTGGAAGTCGCGCGTGCCGCTTTCGTCGCTGAAGAACACGGCGGGCGCGTGCTGATTCTGAGCAAAGCCAATTCAGGCAAAGCTGATGCTCTCAACTTTGGTTTGGAGCACTTGAACGATGAGGAGATTTTTGTCGGCATCGATGCTGACACGGTCATCGCGCCGACTGCGATCTCGCTGCTCGTACCGCATTTCATGAATCCGAAAGTAGCCGCTGTTGCTGGTAATGCGAAGGTCGGAAACCGGGTAAACCTCTGGACGCGTTGGCAGGCGCTCGAATACATCACCAGCCAAAATTTCGAGCGGCGTGCTTTGAATGTGCTGGGCGCGGTGAGCGTGGTACCGGGCGCGATCGGGGCGTGGCGGATTTCTGCGGTGCGCGAGGCTGGCGGCTATCATACCGACACCGTCGCCGAGGATGCCGATCTCACAATGTCATTGCTGCGGCGGGGTTATCGCGTCCAGTACGAAGACATGGCGCTCGCTTACACGGAAGCTCCGATCAATGCCAATGGACTTATGCGGCAGCGCTTCCGCTGGTCCTTCGGAATTCTGCAGTCGGTGTGGAAGCACCGCGCGGTCTTCGCTCGCAAGGGCGCGCTCGGATGGGTGGCGTTGCCCAACATTGTCATCTTTCAGATTCTGCTGCCGCTGGTTTCGCCATTCATCGATCTGATGTTCGTGATTGGAGCCATCTGGTATTTTGTTCAGAAACATTTCCATCCGGATTCGACCGACCCTGCCAGCTTCCAGCGGTTGGTGCTTTTCTTCGCGGCGTTCCTGATTATCGACTTCATTACTTCGGCGATCGCATTTGCGCTGGAACGGCGTCAGCCCGAAGCCAGAGAAGACGGCTGGCTGCTCAGCCAGGTATGGCTGCAGCGGTTCGCCTATCGCCAGCTGTTTTCGATCGTGCTCTTCCGGACGCTCAAGCGCGCCATCGGCGGCCAACCCTTCAACTGGGACAAGCTCGAGCGCACCGCCGCGCTGAGCATAAAGACGCCTGCTGCCCGCGAATCTGCGAACGTTCATTAAGGCTTTAACCACGAAGGGCACGAAGTTACACGAAGGCTATTCAATCAGGGCCCCTCAAGCCCCCGTGATGGCTATCACAGACAGCTGTTCTCGGCTGGTGTGTCCTTTAGGGAGGAGCACTCCGCCATGGCCCACACTGTCATTGAGCCTTTTCGTATAAAGAGCGTCGAGCCGATCCGCTGGACTACGCGCCAAGAGCGGGAGCAACTGCTGCGCGCGGCTTACTACAATCTTTTCCTGCTTCCCGCGGAAGATGTCCTGATTGATCTGCTTACCGATTCAGGAACCGGGGCGATGTCGACCAGGCAGTGGGCCGCGGTCATGGAAGGTGACGAGAGTTACGCCGGCAGCAAGAGCTACGATCATTTTCGCGATTCCGTCCAGGACATTTTCGGATACCGGCACGTCATTCCCACGCATCAGGGACGCGCCGCGGAGCGAATTCTGTTCGGAGTGATGTGCAAGAAGGGCGATGTCGTTCCTAACAACACGCATTTCGATACTACTCGAGCGAATGTCGAGTACGTGGGCGCCGAAGCGGTAGATCTGGTAATCGCAGAAGGCAAGCAGCCAGGCCTGGTGCATCCGTTCAAAGGAAACATGGATGTCTCCGCGCTGGAATCGCTAATCGAGCGTGTGGGTCGCGAGCGTATTCCTCTGGTGATGCTCACAGTGACAAATAACTCAGGCGGCGGCCAGCCGGTTTCGATGGAAAATGTACGCGAGGTCAGTGCGGTTTGCCAGCGGCATCGCATTCCGCTCTATTTCGACGCGTGCCGCTTCGCGGAAAATGCATATTTCATCAAACTGCGCGAATCGGGCTACGCCGACAAGTCTCCGAAGCAGATTGCCCAGGAAATGTTCCGTGACGGCGATGGCTGCACCATGTCGGCGAAGAAAGATGGCATGGCGAATATCGGCGGGTTCCTCTGCACTAATGACGACCTTCTCGCACAGCAGGAGAAAAATCTTCTGATCCTCACCGAAGGCTATCCGACATACGGCGGCTTGGCGGGACGCGACCTTGAGGCGATTGCGGTCGGCGTGCAAGAGGCACTCGAAGAAGATTATCTGCGCTACCGGATTGCTTCGACTGCTTATCTCGGCAGTCACATCGCGGCCGAAGGCGTGCCGATCGTGCAACCGCCGGGAGGACACGCGATCTACATCGACGCGCGCGCGTTCCTGCCGCACATCCCAGCGTCACAGTTTCCCGGCGTGGCTCTGGCGGCGGAACTTTACCTTGAAGGCGGCATCCGGTCGGTTGAAATCGGTGGACTGATGTTCGGCGATGCCGCCAAGATGGACCTGGTCCGTCTCGCCATTCCTCGACGCGTGTACACGCAGAGTCACATCGACTACGTTGTCGAGATCATCCTGCAGGTCTGGAAAAAACGCGGTCAGATTCAGGGCATGAAGCTCACCTACGAAGCGCCGTTCTTGCGGCACTTCACGGCGCGTCTGGAACCTCTTATAACCGTTGCACATTGCGTGTGAGTGCCTGTCAATGTTCATTGCTGACGGGCGTGCACCGAATTGTTGACAAATCCTTTACAGCCCTGAGACACCTGTTTTCTCCTCTCCTCCGAAGATAGGTTCGCCTACTGGCAACTTGGGGAAACTATGGCTCGGAGCTCAACCTTTCTATGTTCTCTCGTTTGCGTATCGGCGCTGCTTGGCGCTGCCGCTGCCCACGGGGATACGACCCTATCTCTAACTCCAACCTCCGGTCCTCCTACAACAATGGTGACCCTCGATGGCACTGGATTTTCCGCCGGTGAGAAAGTCGATCTCTCGGTGGGCTCGAAGATCTTCGGCAACGCAACCGCCGATGGCCTGGGCAACTTTACCATCGAAGCAAAAGTTCCGCGCTCGCTGCAGCCTGGTCCTTATAACGTGAAGGCGACTGGCGAGACCAGCGGCATGGTCGCGCAGCAAATTTTCACCGTCGCCACCGACTGGGCAATGTTTAAGGGTGGCCCGGCTCGCGTCGGCTTTAATCCCTTCGAGAACACGATCAACACATCGAATGCGAAGTCCCTGACGCTGTCCTGGGTCGGAGTGATGGGCGACCTGGTGGACTTCTCTTCTCCCGCAATCGTTGATGGCGTCGTCTACATTGGTTCGTTCGACGGGAAGCTGTACGCCTTCGACGCGAATGGTTGCGGACAGCAGTTTTGCAACCCGCTGTGGTTTGGATCCACGAATAACGACATTGTCTCTTCGCCTGCCGTTGCGAACGGCGTGGTTTATATCGGATCTGCGGATCGCAAGCTCTATGCCTTCCCTGCCAAAGGCTGCGGACAACAGAGTTGTTCGCCGCTGTGGACCGGCAAGACCGGTTTCGGAATTCTCGAAGGCTCACCGGTCGTCGCAAACGGAGTTGTATACGTGGGATCGGGCGACAAGAAGCTATATGCATTCAATGCGGCCGGATGTGGCCAGGCTTCGTGCGATCCGCTGTGGACAGGCGCAACTGGCGGTCATGTTTATTCCCCACCTGCCGTCGCTGGAGGCGTGGTTTACGTAGGTTCGGAAGACGGCAAGCTATACGCCTTCAAAGCTGCGGGATGCGGGGCGCCGACGTGCAGTGCGTTGTGGACCGGGAAAACGGGAAGCGCGATTATCGAGTCGGGCGCGGCAGTCGCGAATGGCGTCGTCTACATCGGCTCGTTCGATCATTTCCTTTACGCCTTCGATGCTAAGGGCTGCGGGCAACCAACCTGTAAGCCGCTGTGGAGAGGTAAGACGGACGATTCGATTGAGTCGTCGCCGGCGGTGGCGAACGGCGTGGTATACATCGGCTCGGGTGGCGCAATCTTCTACGCGTTCAATGCGGCCGGATGTGGGCAGGATGTGTGCTCGCCGTTGTGGGGAGGCGACGCTATCGGCGAACAGGCGGCGATTGTGTCGGCTCCCACCGTTGCCAATGGACTAGTCTATGTCGGTGAAAACGACGGGAATGTGCTGGTGTTCGACGCCAAGGGCTGCGGCAGCAACTTCTGCTTGCCGCTCACGCAATTGGCGACGAACAATGAGCAGATCGTTTCCTCGTCGCCGGCGGTAGTCGACGGCAAGGTGTATTTCGGCTCGGCAGACCAGAATAGCCCACCGATTGGGCGGCTGTATGTGTTTGAGCCGTCGCGTTAACTCATTCACCACCAAGGGCACGAAGACACACAAAGGCTTCGTGAAACTTCGTGCCCTTCGTGGCTTTGCCTCTTCTTTCGGCTTAATCCTGCCCACCGCTTCTCATGCCCCTCTGAGTGCTACAATTTAAGGGTCTTATTTTTGGCCTTTGCATCTATATATTTCCGAATAATTCCCGAGGTCCACCAAAATGGCAACGCTAGAAGCTCCTGTACAACCACAAATCCGTCTCCATGAAACCCCTTTCGCCAGCGAACCGCTGACCGATTTCAGCAAAGAAGAAAATGCCCGCAAAATGCGCGCGGCGATTGAGAAAGTCCGCGGACAGCTGGGCCGCGAGTACGACCTGATTATTGGCGGCAAGCGCATCAAGACCGACGACAAGATCAAGTCGCTGAACCCCGCCAAGCCCTCTCAAGTGGTCGGCATCCACCAGAAAGCCGGCAAAGAGCACGTTGAGCCCGCCATGCACGCCGCCCTGCAGGCATTCGAGCAGTGGCGCAAACTGTCTTTTGAAGAGCGCGCCAGCCTTCTGTTCCGCGTGGCGGACATGGTCCGCGAGCGCAAGTTTGAATTCGCCGCCTGGATGGTGTTCGAAGTCAGTAAGAACTGGGCCGAGGCCGACGCCGACGTCGCCGAGACCATTGATTTCTGCGAATATTACGGCCGCCTGGCGCTGCGCCTGGCGCAGGCCAAGACTGAAATTCAGCTACCCGGAGAGCGCGACAGCCTGCAGTACATTCCGCTCGGCGTGGGCGCGGTGATTCCACCGTGGAACTTTCCCTGCGCAATCATGGCGGGCATGACGATGGCTTCGGTCGTTTCGGGGAACACCGTCATTGTGAAGCCGTCCAGCGATTCGCCAACCATCGCGGCAAAATTCATCGAGATTCTCGAAGAAGCCGGGATTCCCGACGGCGTGGTGAATTTCTGCCCCGGCTCGGGCGCCAGCTTCGGCAACGCAATCGTCGCGCATCCCAAGACTCGCTACATCGCCTTCACGGGATCGCGCGAGGTTGGGCTCGACATCAACAAGCGCGCCGCCGATGTGGTTCCGGACCAGATCTGGATCAAGCGCACGGTGCTGGAGATGGGCGGCAAAGATGCCATCATCGTCGACGCCGATGCCGATTTCGACGCAGCCGTCGAAGGCGTGGCGCAAGCCGCGTTCGGCTTCCAGGGCCAGAAGTGCTCGGCTTGCTCGCGAGCCATCATCGATGAACGCATTTACGACAAGTTCCTCGATGCGCTCAAGGCTCGCGTGGAGAAGATCACCATCGGCGATCCCGCGGAAAACCCGAACATGGGTGCGGTAATCAACGAAGGTTCGATGAAGTCGATCCTTGGCTACATCGAGCAGGGCAAGAAAGATGGCAGGCTGATCACCGGCGGAAATCGTGCACCGGGCGAAGGCTATTTCGTTCAGCCCACGGTCATCGCCGACATCCCGGCAAAGTCAAAGCTGGAGCAGGAAGAGATCTTTGGCCCAGTGCTGGCGGTGATCAAGTCGAAGAACTTCGATCATGCGATGGAGATCGCCAATGACACCGAGTTCGGATTAACCGGCGCGGTCTACACCAAGTCGAAGGACAAGATCGAGCGAGCCCGGCGGGACTTCCACGTCGGCAACCTGTACATCAATCGCAAATGCACAGGCGCCATGGTCGGAGCGCATCCGTTCGGCGGGTTCAACATGTCAGGAACGGACTCGAAAGCCGGCGGCCCGGATTACTTGTACCTGTTCACGCAGGCCAAGTCGATCGGGGAAAAGAATATCTAGGAAGTTTGATTCTGGAATACCCGCTCAACTTTGGGTTGGGCGGGGTTTTTGTTTGAAGCGGTGGCTGCCCACCGCTTTGAGCGAAGTAGAATGTAGATGGGCCGCTACTTGATGTACGTTCCAGGCTCCAAAAGAGCGTTCGCTTGCGAGTCTATTTCTTAGGAGCGGGAGCTTCCAAGTCGTTTTACAGTAGGCTCCCAGTCGCGTCAGAACTGACCCTCGAAAGTCTACTCGACTCTTCCACCTATGAGTCTTTAGAACAGCCTCCTCCGTCGAAAGCGATCCAGACCCTCCGATCATTCGCTACTCACAACAGACTTTCCGGGCAGCACATGAAGCAACCCATCGAGGAAATCTTGGGCTTTTTTAATGGGCATCGATACGAATACCTAAGTCTCCAGTTTTGCCTCTTGAAACGTTTGTGGGTCTCGGACCGCGGAAAGACGTCGATCTTGAGGGATTGGCTTCAGAATGTTCGAAAGAATAGAGACACAATTATCACAACCAACTACGACACAGTTCTTGAGCGTGGTATCTCCAAACTCACGAGCGCCCCTGATCCAAGACCGATGAAAGAGAGAGGACTCTTGAATTATGGAGTGCGGCCCGATCTTCTAATGCTAGGCTACGAAAAGCTAGCCTATGACGCCGCGCCTGGGTCCATTACGTTGCTGAAATTGCACGGCTCAATCAGTTGGAGTTACTGTGCTAAATGTGAAAAGGCTAAGCTGCATCCGCTTGATAGAAATGCGGCGAACTCCGCCTTAGCTGGCGAAACCTGTGCCTGTGGAGGCGAGCTCTCGCCGATCCTTGTGGGGCCGGCCGGAAAGCAATACGAACATCCGGTGATAGCGAGTGTCGTCAATACGGCATCCGAGATACTTCAGCAAGCAGACGAAATCGTGTTCGCTGGTTTCTCAATGAGTATTGGAGACGAAGCGATCAGGAATTTACTGGCCAAGGCACACAATATTGCAGCAACCCGGCGAGTTACCGTTGTAGACAAACAGGCGGAAAGGCTAAAAGGTAACTACAAAAATGTCTATGGCGAAACGGCGCTAGAATTACTACACATGGATTGGCGAGAGCACTTGAAAAACATGCTCACTGAGGTCACTTAACACCATGGCTGACCAAATCGCCACCCTGGTCACAAATAAAAGCTCGCACCGAGCGAAGGCGCGTGGTAACAGTTGGCACCTTACCGCAGACGCCCCGCCCAATATTCCGGGCGACGGCTGCCATGTGCCACAGCCCAAATTGTCACCACAGATTCCTGCTCGGAATAGATAAGAGAAAAAGGAAATCGCCAAAGCAGAAAGCGCCGCGTGTTATTTCTTCCCAAGGGCCAACGTTCCGGCGCTTCGCGGATCGTCTGGACGCCCGGTTCAGTTCTTCGATGAAGTCTAAGGCAGCTTTCGCGCTATGGTGTCTGTACCAAGTGACCGCATTCTTCACATCCGAAACCGCGCCTTGATGATATTCGAGGCGCTTAGCGATCATTCACCATCGCCAACAATTCGCGGTGCAGTTGCTCCCAGGGAACGGTGACAGCTTTGCCAGACTTCAAATCTTCCATCCGGCGAGCGACTTCATCGTCCCACGCCGGTTCGACCGATTGACTCGGGGCTTCCAAACTGTCGAGCAACGTATTGGCTAAAGCGGCGCGCTCATCAGCGGGAAGGGCCAGTGCTCGTTTTAAAAGATCGGAAACCTCTGGACTCATGGCCCCATTTTACTCCTGTGAGTGTTTTCCCCAATAAAAAAGGCCGCCTCGTCGGCGGCCTGGTCACAAATAAAAACTCCTACGATGGCACTGCCTGGCTGGGTGCGGAAATCGTTGCCGCAGTCGCCGCCGCCGCTTCGTTCAGAATCCGGTGATGGATGGTGAACAGCGCCAGCTCAAGCCGGTCGGAAACGCCAATCTTGTCATACACGTTGCGCAAGTAATTCTTGATGACCTGCTCGGTCGTCCCTAGTTGCGAAGCAATTTCTTTGTTCTTATATCCCTGGACGATTAGAGCCACGATGCGCAGTTCTTTCGCTGTCAGGCGATCACGCACCCGCAGGCCGACCATATCGTTCTCGGTCAACTCGCTCGGCACCGCAATGTCTTGAACCCAGGTCTCGCCGCGGGCTACTTTGCGGACGCAATCCACCAAGGCCCCGCTTGTAACATTTCTGTACACAACGCCATGGGCGCCGTTGCCCATGTAGCGTTGCGCGCTCTCGCCCGTATCTGCCAGCACCACGACGCGAGTCTTCACTTTGCTCGCTCCCTGGAGCACGGCGTTGAAGTCGTTGTGGAACCCGCCGGCAATCACCAGCACGGCAGCGCGGAACTTGTCGAGAGCCATAAACATCTGCTCGGAAGTCTGCGCTTGCGCGACGATGCGCATCTCGTCTTCCACCGCCAGGACTTTGGCGATTCCCGCACGAAAGATTGCCTGATTGTCGGCCAGTATCAGTTTCAGCATGGCGTCAGTTCCTCGAATCCTCGAAGCCGGCCCTTCATGGCTCGGCTATCTGGCGGGAGACCTCCCGCCCGGGTCGCCGCAATTGCGGCACTACTCGTGACGGACGAAGTCGTACGAATCAATCACGCAGGCGACCCCGCGCGAATCCGCCGCTTTCCCGGATGCAGGTTCGTCGGTACGCACCACCCGCCCCCGGCATTGCACAATCACGTTGTCTTTCGCCCCGGTTACTTCGGGCGGAAGGGCAATTTCGAATTCGACGTTAGAACCCACTTCCAAGGCAGCGTCGGCGCGGATGTACACTCCCGCCGCGCTCAGGTTTCCCGTCACGCCGGCGTGTTGACCGCTCTCTTCTGCTTTGTGAATCTTGATGGGCAGTTCCAGGGGGAATCGCTTCCCGGTCCGTGCTTCGGACACAAGCCCTCCTTGTGTATGGCCGTTACCAGCTGCAAAAGCCAGTTTCATGCCGCGTCTCTTTCAGATGACTAGAGTTATACTATCTCGCCTTATATCACGGATAAGACCCCGACGAAAGACTTCCAGTCACCAAAGTAACGGTAGGAGTTAGGTTCCCCTCGGCTAAAAACCGGTCAAAATCCGGAGATATCGGGCGTGCATCCAATATTCATTTAGACTGAACCGATTGCACTTACAGGAGCTGTCCATGTTGGTTGGCGTTCCCCCCAAGCTACGTCTATACGTTCTGATCACCTTGGTCTTTGCCGCGACGTGCAGCCTTGGCCAGCAGCCATCTTCGAATTCGCCACAACGAAAAGCTCCTAAGCCCGAGTTGGAAGTCAGCCCCGCACCGGCACCAGCCAATCTGGCATCGCCGCAAGTGCTACAGCAACTCAACTCCGCGCTGGAATCTCTGGTCGCACGCGTTTCTCCCGCAGTCGTGCAGATCCAGGTCAGCGGCTTCGGCGCTTTGAGCGAGAGTAGCCGCGGCGAAACCGCCCTGATTGCTCGCCAGCACGCGATCGGTTCGGGGGTGATTGTCGATCCCGACGGCTACATCCTTACTAATGCGCACGTCGTTGCCGGTGCGCAACGGATTCGTGTCGTTCTACCGATGCCTTCTCAGGACTCTCCTCAACTGGCGCCCCTGGGCAAACAGCATGTGGTTGATGCCAAGCTGATCGGCCTTCATAAACCGTCTGACTTGGCTGTCCTTAAGATCGAGCAGACTGGTCTGCCAACTTTGTCCTTGGGAAACGCGAGGCGAATCCATCAGGGACAGCTCGTCCTCGCCATCGGCAGCCCGGAAGGTCTGGAAAACTCCGTCACCATGGGGGTCGTGAGTTCGGTCGCACGCCAGCCAGACCCTGATAAGCCGCTGGTGTACATCCAGACTGACGCGCCCATTAATCCCGGCAACAGCGGCGGGCCTTTGGTCGACGCGGATGGCTATGTGTTGGGCATCAACACCATGATTTTCTCTCAGGGCGGCGGCAGCGAAGGATTGGGATTTGCGATCCCTGCCCGCGTGGCATGGTTCGTCTATCAGAGTTTGCGCAAGTACGGCCACGTTCACCGGGTTGAAATCGGCGCGGGAGCGCAGGAGATTACACCGAGCCTCGCCGAAGGCCTTGGCCTGTCTCAAACTTACGGCGTTATCGTCGACGACCTGGTTCCCGGAGGCCCAGCGGAAACTGCTGGTCTGAAGATTGGGGATATCGTGATCACCGCGGACGGCCGCTCGGTCGACACCATGCCCGGCCTCACCGCAGTAATGTACCTGCATCCGCTGGACGAGGTGATGAAACTCGTCGTGCTGCGTGGCAATGAGAAAAAGACGCTTGACGTTCCAGTCATCGAACAGCGCGATCCCATGGACAAGTTCGTTGACAATGTTGATCCGCAAAAGAGCCTGGTACAGCCCCTGGGCATTCTAGCGGTCGATCTGAATGATCAGATTAAGTCGCTTGTCGGCGATCTGCGCATTCCAAGTGGTGTGCTGGTCGTGGCTCGAGCTGCAGACCTGATAGGCCCGGAGACTGATCTCAAGACTGGAGACATCATCCACAGCGTGAACAATGCTTCGGTCGATTCCGTCGACGGATTGCGGGCGGCTCTGAAGAAAATCAAGCCGGGCGGATCGATCGCTATCCAGGTAGAGCGCGACGGCGGCCTGCAGTGGCTGGCGTTTGAGTTAGAGTGAATTCGATTTAGCGGATTGCGCTCAGTTCCGTGCTGCAGCCTTGGCTTCGATTTTTTCGAATACTGCCTCGGCCCGCTGCAACGCTTCCTGCACATTCGGGCAGATGTTTTCGCGCCCTACGACTTCCTCGAATTCCGCCTGATGCATCGCCTGCGATGGCTGCTCGCGGGCGCCGCAAAGGATCAGTGTTCTGCCCGTCGCATGCAATCGTTTCGCGACCTCTTCCAAGGCAAACAGCCCGGTTGCATCAATCGCTGTCATGTTTCGCAGCCGGATAATAACGATTGGCGGCAAGTTGTGCATCTTTTCCGTGATCACGGAAATTTTTTCCGTTGCCCCAAACAAAAATGGCCCATGAATACGAAAGATGGTCGCGTAATACGGAATGTCCTTGTCCTGCAAGATGTGAACCCGGCCATCTTCCACATACTCATCCGTTACTTGTGAAACGGTTGTTGTGCTGGCTACCCGGGCGATGAAGAGCAAGGCTGCCAGAATCATGCCGGCCTCTACTGCCACGGTCAGATCGGCGAACACGGTCAACGCAAACGTCACCAGCCAGACGCTGATGTCTGTCTTGGTGAGCTTCAGCAGTTGCGGAATCTCTCGCCACTCGCCCATGTTGTAGGCGACCACCATCAGGATGCCCGCCAAGGCGGCCATGGGTATGAAGCTCGCGAGGGGAGCGGCAAACAGCAGGATGCAAAGCAGCGTCAACGCGTGAACCATTCCCGCCACCGGAGACTGCGCTCCAGAACGAATGCTGGTGGCGGTTCGCGCGATCGCCCCAGTCGCCGGCAAGCCACCGAACATCGGCGAGACGATATTGGCTACGCCCTGACCAATCAGCTCCACATTTGGATTGTGCCGGTCGTCGCTCATGCGATCTGAGACTACAGCTGACATCAAAGATTCAATTGCGCCCAACATGGCCACTGTGAATGCCGGGCCAAGAAGACCGTGAATCAGGTCGGGCCGAAAGGTTGGAATCACGAGATGCGGCAAGCCGCTGGGGATGCCGCCAAAACGAGTGCCGATCGTCTCCACCGGGAGTTTGAGCAGGTAGGCAGTTACGGTCGCTCCCATCATGGCGATGATCGCCCCGGGAATGCGATTGGAGATAGCACGGCAGACCAGCATCACCGCCACCGTGCCCAAGGCCACTACGGTTGCCTTTGGGGACCACGTCGGAAAATTGGCCACGATCGCCTTCATCCGTAGCCAGAATTCCCCCGGCACCTTGCCCATGCGAAGGCCAAAGAAATCTTTGATCTGTGTGCTGGCAATCAGCACCGCAATTCCATTGGTGAATCCAATTACCACGGGCCGCGGGATAAACTTCACCGCGGTTCCCATACCGGTCAGGCCGAGGATCATGAGTAGAATGCCGGCCATGACCGTACACATGAACAAGCCTTCCACTCCGTGCACGGCCACAATCCCGGCGATCACTACGACGAAAGCGCCGGTAGGTCCACCAATCTGTGTTTTCGATCCTCCCAGCGCGGAGATGAGAAACCCGGTCACGATGGCGCAGTAGATGCCGGCTTGCGGAGTCAGTCCGGAAGCGATGGAGAACGCCATGGCCAAAGGCAGGGCCACCAGGCCAACCGTGATTCCAGCAATTACATCGTGCAACAATTTGTTGAGGTTGTAAGTTCGCAGGCAAAGAACGGACTTCGGCAGCCACCGTTCGTCAAGCTTTAGAGAAATAGATTCCAACATTAGCATGCATTATGCGCTGTCCAGACAGCCTGCGGAAGTGACCCGAGCCATACCGGCGCCCATTCGTAACCAGGCCGCATAGCTAACAACTTTGCTTCTCGTCCGTGATAAGCTGTTGCGCGCAGTGTGGCTCCCTGCACTGTTCCAGCGCATTCCGACTTCACTCATCGAGGATAGCCATGTACGCTCGCCACTCGCTTCGCATTCCAGCCGTGTTTGTCAGCATCGTTTTTTCTCTCGCAACCTTCAGCGTCGCGCAACAAGTTCAGCAGCAAAAGTCGGGGTGGTCGAGCTACGGCCACGACGAGCACCACTCTGGAGTATCTCCACGCGCTGCGCAAAGTATCAAAACAATTCACTGGAGCACGAAAGTCGATCTCACCGATAACGGCGGGTTCGTTGGTTCGCATTTCGGGTCGCCACTTGCCACGCCAGCAAACTCGACCATTGTCTCGGTAAAAACAGGCAGCAACAGCTTTCGGGTAGAGGCGCACAATGGCGGGGATGGAACATTGATATGGAGCCAGAACACGGACTATACGGCTCCGGGCGCAGACTTCGCCCCGGGAATGTATCCCGTGCTTGATCATGGCCGGCTCATCATTCCCGCAGCTGGTGGAACCATCCTCGTCCGCAAAAGCCCCGACCAGGCTTCGGGGCAACTGACTCGCGTCGCGTTTTACGGCATCGCCAACTACAACGCCAACCCCGGCGTCTACAATGAGCAAGTTCAAATCAGTACGCCGATCACGGCCGACGCGGCCGGCAACCTTTACTTCGGATTCCTGGTTTACGGGCCGACTCCCATCAACCTGCAGAGTGGCATCGCTCGCATCGGCACGAACAAGCAAGGCATCTGGGTAGCCGCCTCTTCGGTCACTAATGACGGTCTTCTGAATCAGGTTGCGATCAGTTGCGGGCCAGCCCTGTCACCCGATGAATCCACGGTCTATCTGACGATTACCAATCCAAACGCCGGCAATGGAGATCTCGTGGCGTTGGACAGTGCGACGCTTACAACCAAGGGATTCGTTCCGCTTTTGGATCCTTCTTCCGGTGAAGACGCCATCATCTACGACGCGAGCAGCGCCAGCCCGACCGTTGGGCCGGATGGCGACGTCTATTTCGGCGTGCTGGAGAATCCGTTCCCCGATCACAATGATCGCGGCTGGCTACTGCACTTTGACGCGACCTTACAGCAGACGAAGATTCCCGGCAGTTTCGGCTGGGAGACACGGCTTCGATCGTCGATTCCTCCCTGGTGGCTTCCTACACCGGGAGTTCGAAGTACTTGCTGATGACCAAGTACAACAACTACGCGGGTATTGGCACCGGCGATGGCGTCAACAAAATTGCTATTCTCGATCCGAACGATACCGAGCCCGATCCAGTCCTTCCTCCTACGCCGGTGATGAAAGAAATATTGACCATCAAAGGCGTGACCAAGGACCCGAATTTTCCGCAGTTTCCAAACGCGGTGCGAGAGTGGTGTATCAACATGGCCGCCATTGATCCGGTAACCAAGACCGTTCTGGCCAACAGTGAGGACGGGAAACTTTACCGCTGGGATCTGACGAACAACACATTTGCCCAACGCATCACGTTAACTGGAGGAGTGGGCGAAGCGTACACTCCCACCGTGATCGGAACGGATGGCACTGCGTACGCAATCAATGACGCTGTCCTGTTCGCGCTGGGAAAATAATCGTGACATTCGGGGGCAGCGAGCTAGAAAGCGCTGCCTCCGCCTCCACCAAAGCCGCCGCCGGAGAAGCCGCCGCCACCTCCAAAACCGCCGCCGCCGAAGCCTGAACCGCTCGAACTGGCGCGCGGCGCGGAGACGAATACCTGGTGCATGTCAGTCGACATGCTGGACATCGAATTGGTGAAGAAGATGGGGTTGAACCCCGGCCCGTAAAAGCCGCCGGGGCCGGCGTACCAGGTTGGAGGATTGGTCACGATGCCAGCGAAGGCTTGCGCCCAGCGATGCTCGACGCCGAGCGCCATCGCATATGGCAGATATTTTTCGAAGGTATCGGGCGGCATGCGCTTCAAGCGGTCGGCATCCACGCGATTCATGAACTCCTGGAAGCCGAGCACCGCAATCCAGGTGCGGCCGCCCTTCTGGCTCTTGGCCGTCATCTGTCTTGCGAACAGCCACCAGATGATCGCCGAGATGATGCCGCATCCAATCAGCAAACCGATTGAACTGAACACATCCTTAAAGCCGGTGAATTGAGCGATGGCGAATGGCGCCACGATCACCAGAATTCCCACAAAGTTGTAGCCGTTGGCTGAGTCGGGATCAACCAGGTACATGCCCTTGCTTTTGAGCTGGGCCATGATGTCCTGTTTGATCACCGGAATTGCCGTATAGAAACGGTTCTTCAGACTGGAAAGTCGGATTTGCTCGCCGCCGGAGAAAACGTTGGTCAACATCACGCGCTCGTGCGGGGCAAGAGCGGTCCATTCAGCCGAAGGCTTCAGCAAATGAAATACGTAATCCTTGTGGTGAAAGACCAGCCCTTTTTCGTCGACCTCTTCGATCTTGACGAAGCCGCGAACCGCAAGATCTACCAACGTCGAGGTGATGTCCCGCGGATGAATGGTGTCGTCGAGCAGAGTGCCGGCTTCCGCTGGTGAAATCCCCGCGGGCGGCTCGTACATCGGG
>Ga0335069_10005357_pt1 | contig 18877 bp, 16 predicted proteins | sample Lox_Sample_11_FD_206714 | JGI IMG/M metagenome (GOLD analysis project Ga0335069, IMG submission 206714) | Soil microbial communities from Loxahatchee National Wildlife Refuge, Florida, United States - Lox_Sample_1.1 | ecosystem: Environmental > Terrestrial > Soil > Wetlands | place: USA... | reverse complement strand
GAATCGATCTGGGACCGCTTCACGCACACTCCCGGCAAGGTAAAGGGAGCCACCACAGGCGATGTTGCCTGCGACCAGTACCATCGCTACGCGGAAGACATTGCCATTGCCAAAACCCTCCACCAGAAGAGCTATCGCTTCTCTGTCTCATGGCCTCGCATTCAGCCCTCCGGAACCGGCGAGCCCAACACGAAGGGAATCGATTACTACAGCCGCCTCGTCGATACGCTTCTTGGCTCCGGCATCAGACCGTTCTGCACGATCTATCACTGGGACCTGCCGCAGGCGCTCGAAGATCGCGGCGGCTGGCCGAACCGCGACCTTGCCGGTTATTACGCAGACTACGCCGGCATTCTTGCCAAACATCTCGGCGACCGGATCACCGTGTGGGCTCCCTTCAACATGCCCTGGTCCTTCACCTACATGGGATATGCTGCGGGCGCGTTTCCTCCGTGCCGCACCAGCTTCGACGACTTTCTCAAAGCCGCGCACACCGTCGCCCTCGCTCAGGGCGAGGCGCTGCGTTCGATCAAGGCCGCCTCGTCAAAAGCGACCGTCGGGAGCGCATACGATATGTGCCCCGCCTATCCCAAAACCGATTCCGAGGCCGATCGCCTCGCCACTACGCGCTATCACCTGATGAACAACGTCTTCTTCCTCGAAGCGGCGATGAAAGGAAAGTACCCCAATGCATTCGTCGGCGAGGTTCCGTACGAGCGCATGGGATACCGGTCCGGCGACGACAAGATCATGCTCGCGCCCCTCGACTGGGTTGGTTTCCATTACTACACGCGCCGCGTGGTCTCCGACGCGAGCAACGCACACGCCTCCGGTGGCGGCAGCTTCGGAGGAACCGAAATCGAGTCCGACTCCGGTGGCGCGCGCGACCCCTTGACTCTCTTTCGCGCCGCTATGCCCACCGAGGGTCCGCTCACCGAGTCGGGGCTTGAGGTCTGGCCGCGCGGTATCTATGACCTCGTCATGCAGATCACGCGCGAATACAACCACCCCGTCATCGAAATCACCGAAAGCGGCTGCGGCTACCTCGACGCGCCGTACGATAAGAGCAACGGGAGTGTTCCCGACACGCGTCGTATCAATTTCTTCCGCGACGAACTGGCTGAACTCGCCCAGGCCATCGCCGACGGCGCTCGCGTTCGCTCCTTCCATGCCTGGAGCCTGCTCGATAACTTTGAATGGGCCGACGGCCAGACCGAACGCTACGGCCTGACCTACGTGGACTATCGCAGCCAGAAGCGCACCATCAAGGATTCGGGATACTGGTACGGCCGCGTGGCAGCCTCAAACCGGCTCGACGTCTGAGCGCGTCGTCTGGAAATAGATCTCAGCGGCGCCGGCTCGGCGGGCTGAAGAAATCAGCGAACACGGCGTCGGAACATCTTCGTCCTCTTGTCCCCTCGTCCCCTTGCTCCCTCGCCCCCTGCCCTTACAGCGTCCGCTTGAACAGCGGCGTGGCGAGAAACAGCGTGGCCAGGCCGAAGGCCGTCAGAAACAGCAGGTCGTACCAGATGGCCACCCACCCGCCGTCCTTGAGAAGAACGGACTTGAACCCGTGAATCACATAAGTGAACGGATCCACAATCGTCATCGCCTGCATCCACTTGGGAAACGACGACGTAGGATACATCGCTCCTGATGGATACAGGAGCAGCGTGTTGAGCACGCCAAACATCGCGCGCGGCACCAGCGGATCGTCGACCCGCACCATCAGCAGAAACATCATGCCGTTGAACGCAATCGAACTCGCGACAATCAGGCAGAGCATCTGCAGAACCACCATCGGATGAAAAACAATGCCCAGGCCCGACATCAGCGACCCGATCACTCCGATCGAGATTCCTGCCAGCGTCGCCTTGATGGCCCCGGCTATATTCAGCCCGAAAACCAGCTCTAGTTTCGTTATCGGCGTCACCAGGTAGCCCTCATGCACGCCCCGCGCCTTGTCGTCGATATAGAGCATGCCGCCGCCGATCATCACCGAGATATACATCGCCAGCGCCACCGTCATCGGCAGAAGATACTTCAGATAGTTCACGTACGGGTACAGTTCGACAACCTCCAGTGCAATCGTCTTTGTCAGCCGGTCTTCGACCTGCGGTGCATTCATCGCGTCGACCAGCGACTGCATCTCCCCTTCCAGGCTGGCCGAAGTGAAAAGATCGGAGTTGTCGACCACGAAGCCGAGTTGTGGAGCATCCTGCGCGTACACGCGGCGCGAGTACTGCGCCGGAATGATCACGGCGGCGTCGATCTTGCCGGTGCGCACATCTTCGCGAGCCTGCACTTCGCTGTTGTAATCAATGGTGCTGAAGGTCTTGATGTTGGCGGCGACGGCCGCAAAAGCCTCGCGCACCTTCACCGACTGCGGTCCGTGGTCGTAATCCACCACCGCCACGTGCGTTCCCACAATCTTTCCGCCGAAGGCGTTGCCGATGATCACCAACTGCAGAATCGGCAACATCAGCGACATGATCATGAGCGTCGGCGAACGGAAAAACTTGCGCATCTCGCGCTCGATAATGGCGAACATCCGTGTCATGGCTGTGCTCCCGGCCGCGGCGGCATCGTGAATACCGGCTTCACCTGCTCGTCGCGAAGCTGCCGCCCCGTGTAGTGGATAAAGACGTCGTCCAATGTCGTGTTCTGCACGCTCAATGAGGTCAGGGTTTCGCCAAGGCTCGCGGCGAGTTCCACAATCTGCATGGTGGTTCGCGATCCCGATCTCGTGATCACGCGATAAAATCCGGAGCCCTCCGGCTGCACGTTGGTCACATCCTCAAGCTTCTCCAGCCGGCCCAGCCACTCGTCGTCTTCGCGATCGAAATGCACTTCCACGACGTTGGCCCCCGCCACGCTGTTCTTCAACTCCACCGGCGTACCCAGCGCAACCAGCTTGCCGTGATCCACGATGGCGATCCGGTCGCACAGCTTGTCGGCCTCTTCCATGTAGTGTGTGGTGATCAGCATGGTCAGCTGCCGCGAAACTTTCAGCTTGTTCAGCATGTCCCACACCGCCATGCGCGACACCGGGTCGAGGCCGGTGGTCGGCTCGTCAAGAAAGAAAATGCGCGGATTGTGCACCAGGCCGCGCGCGATCTCCAGCCGCCGCCTCATGCCTCCGGAGAGCGTTTTGGTCTGCGCATCCCGCCATTTCGTCAGATCTACAGCTTCCAGCACCTCGGCAATATTCTTTTCTCGCTGCCCGCGGGGCACACCGTAGAGCTTGGCGTAGATCAGCAGGTTCTCGTACAACGTCAGGTCCTGGTCGCTGGTCATGGCCTGCGGAATCACGCCGATTGTGCGGCGCACATCGTCAGGATCCTTGGCTACGTCGTGGCCCGCCACAATCGCCTTGCCGGCGGTCACGGGAATCAGCGTCGTCATCATCCGGATCAGTGTGCTTTTGCCGGCGCCATTCGGACCAAGAAGCCCGAAAATCTCCCCCTCCGCCACGCAGAAATTCACATCTTTCACGGCCTCAAAGTCGCCGTACTTCTTCACGATGTGCTGCACTTCGATGGCGATCGGCTTGGGGCCGCAATCGCTGTTCATCGGAGTGCTCCCCGGGGGGCCTCCGTTCGCGTTCGTGCTCATTGCTTCACCAGCTTGGCCTTGGGAACGTAAACCTCGGCCGTCATGCCGGGGACGAACTTTTCCCCGGGGTTGGGAATCAGCAGCTTCAGCTGGATGGTCTTGATGTCGCGCTTTCGGCTGCTCACATCGCGCTGCGTGGCAAAGTCTCCTTCTGCCGATTTGGCGATGACCTTCCCCTGAATGGTGTCTCCGCTCGGCATCACCACGCGCAACGAGTCGCCAAGCTGCACCGCGTCGGCCTGCGTCTCAGGCAGAGGCGCGTAAACCCAGGTCTGCGCCAGATCGGTGATGGTCACAATAGGCGCTCCCACGGTCACCACTTCACCCTGGCGCGCCGCCCACACCGCGACTTTTCCGTCGATCGGGGAAAGCACTTGCGCGTATCCCTCCTCCACGCGCGCTTCGTCGGCCAGAGCACGTGCATTCGCCTCTGCGTCGCGGTTTTCGGCCACACTGCGCTGCGAAACCTCCGTCAGCATTTCATGCGCTCGCGCCTGGCGTAGCGATGCCTGCGCTGAATCCAGGTTCCCTCGCGCAGTGCTTACCGCTGCCTGTGCGGCCTGCAGGCTCGTCTCCGCGTCGTCTTTCGCCTGCGCGCTCATGATTCCCTGTGCTGCCAGAGCCACGGTGCGCGTGGTATCGGCGCGCTGGTGATCAAGATTCGCCTGGGCTTGCGCCAGGGTGGCCTGCGCAGCCTTCACCTGTGCCTCGGCAGCGAGCGTCGCGTTCGACGTCTCGCCGTGATTCTCCTGCTCCGTCGCCTCTGCCTCGCTCAGCTTCCACTTGTCGCTCGCCGCGGTGGCCTCGGCGGCTTTCAACGCCGCCGCCAGATCGTCACTTTCGATTACGGCAATCAGCTGGCCCGATTTCACATCCTGCCCTTCCTCCACGGTCAGCGTTTGAATGCGGCCCGGGATCTTCGAGCTCACAATCACTTCGTTCGCGTCCACGGTCCCGATCAGTTGCAAATCGCTCGAGCGATTCGTCGTTGTCAGATACCAGATGAGCGATGCGACCGTCAGCAGGCCCAGAATAATAAAGACTCGATTGCGCGCACTCACTTTCTCTTCTCCTCAAATCTCTTGATTTCGGCGACGTCGGGCATCGGCGTATCGGCCAGAACCTTCGCTGCAAGTTCCGACCCGATCGCTCGATCCTGAAAAATTGCCTTGCCCAAAAACTCTGCAAGCGCTGTTCGTCGCGCCCGCAGCACCTCCGGGTCGAAGGGCTCAAATGGCATCACCAGGCGCCACACCGGGGCGCTCATGAAATAAAACACATTCGATCCCAGCGACGACAGGATCAGTTGCATCCAGTCCACGTCGATCAGCTCGCCCGACGCGATGCCTTCTCGCACCATGGCGAAAAACATCGTCTGCAGAGGAGCGAAGATGCGCTTTACCAGAATCGGCAGTTCGCCCTCTTCGCCCTTGTGCAGCCGCATCATCTCCTGCTGCATCAGGCTTTGGAACTCCCGCTGCGTCAAAATACGGTCAAAATGATCGAGTGCCGCCCGCAGCAACCGCTCTCCGGGGCTCGCCTGGCGCAGAAACACCGCCATCGACCGGTCCCGCACCCTCCCCGACACCTCTTCGAGAGCCGCGCTGTACAGCTTCTCCTTGCTTTCGAAGTAGTAATAGAGGAGCGCCTTGTTGACGCCCGCGGCTGAGGCTATCTGTTCGGTACGGGCGCCGGCCAGCCCGTTTTCCGCGAATTCCTTGATCGCCGCGTCCAGGATGCGCGTCTTGGTCTCGGCAGAACGGTCAGCTTGCGCTTCAGTTTGAGGGTGCGGAGCCATAATTAACTAACCAGTTAGTAAAATAACCCAAACCTTGGCTCCTTCGCAAGGGATTTCCTCCGATTGCCATCAAGAGTCCATCTATCATGTTCACTTTCAGCGCTTTAAGACATTTCGGCAATGCCTGCGCTCCATACCCCAGTAAAAATCGCTGCCCCAGGTGCCTCGCATTTGGGCACCTGGGATGGTACGCACCCCCGCACGGCGAAGGCCGGTGGCCCGGCCATGAAAATCCCAGAGAGCCGCAAAGGCTGTGCCCCGTTCATCGCGTTCTTTGCGATGAACGGGCGGGTGAGGGCGGGGACGGGCTCATGCCGGGATTGGCTTCGAGCGGGCTTCAGAAAGTTGAATCGCTGCATTTTCGAAGAAGGCTGCTTCGGAAGAGAAGAAGAACTGATGCGCTTGCCGCATCTCCAACGTGGAGGCCGAGCGTCAGTCCGCACGCTGAGCCCCAAGTTGATCGCCGCTTCCAGGATGCGCGTCTTGGTCTCGGCAGAACCGTCGACCTGGGCCTCTGTCTGTGGTTGCGGACTCATGACTAAATAACCCGGATCAGATCCCGAGAGCAAGGGCCTTCACCTGCGCCGTCAATACCTCGCTCCCCAAAACATTCGGCATCCCATTCATTCCACACCGTTTCTTTTTCCTGGCTAATTGCAGATTATTTCCCGCAACTCTCTACACTCATCCTTAGTAGAAAGAAGAGCGTGATCCCAAAATGCAATTTTCCCGGGTCGCCTGGCTCCTTAACCCCTGGCACCTTGGGTCTGGCCGAGGTCCTCGGGGGTCTAAGTGCTTATTTTGGGTGGTCTGAGGGGGGCCCCCGGGGGGTCTAAGCCCTTTGTTATCAAAGACCACGAGTTACTTAAATGACATAAGCAATTCAGAATCAACCACTTATGCCCGCAGGGGGGAGTGGGGGGGTGGGGTACTGACGAGTAAACATCCCGCGGCCGCGTGCCAACGCAAATGCTCAAGTCACTAACCCACCGACTCGCTGACTCGTTGACTCGCTGACTCGCTAACTCGCTCGCTCGCCGGCTGGCAGGCCTCAGTCAAACACCACCGTCTTGTTGCCGTAGCACAGAATTCGCCGGTCGAGGTGCCAGCGCACCGCGCGGGAAAGAACCATGCGCTCCAGGTCCCTGCCCCGTGCAACCAGATCCTCAACTTGGTCGCGATGCGAAATCCGCGCCACGTCCTGTTCGATGATCGGACCGTCGTCGAGGACCTCGGTAACGTAGTGGCTCGTAGCGCCGATGAGTTTCACTCCGCGTGCATGGGCCGCATGATACGGCCGCGCGCCGGTGAACGCCGGCAGGAACGAATGGTGCACATTGATGATTGCCGCAGGATACTTCCCGACGAACCCCGGAGAGAGAATCTGCATGTAGCGCGCAAGAACCACCAGCTCAATCTCATGCTTCGCCAGCAGTTCGAGCTGGCGCTTTTCGGCGTCCGCGCGCGTTGACGCTGTCACAGGCACATGTTCAAACGGCACGCCATAGAACGCCGCAAGATTCTCGACCTCGCGGTGATTCGACACGATGACGGGAATTTCACAGACCAGCTCACCTGCCCGCCAGCGGTGCAGCAGATCAGCCATGCAATGCAGGTACTGCGAGCAGAACAGCGCCACGCGTGGCCGCCGCTCGCTCGAAGTCAGCTTCCAGTTCATTGCCTGCTCAGCGGCAAGCGGAATGAAGGCTCGTTTGAACGCACTGAGATCGAAGCCGTCGAGCGCAAATTCCACGCGCATGAAAAAGAGGCCAAGGTCATGGTCGATGTGCTGATCGGCGTGCAGTATGTTCGCGCCGCGCTCATAGAGCAGCCCCGACACGCGCGCGACGAGGCCTTTGCGGTCGGGACAATCGATGAGGAGAACGGCTGAGTCGGGCATGTGAGTCAAGATTACGTCATCCGGACGATCCCAATCGACCGCAACTCAGCTGACTCACTGACTTGCTAGCCTGCTAACTCGCTGCCTTCTCAGTCGTAGTAGTCCAATCCCAGATGCGTGACCAGATCCGCCCCCATGATGTGGCGAAGGGTGTTCTTCAACTTCATCGACTGGATGAACAAATCATGCTCAGGATACAGGCCTTTCGCTGTTTGCGGCGACTTGAGATAGAAGCTCAGCCATTCCTGAATGCCAATCGACTTGAGCTCAGGCGTGCGCTTGGCCAAGTCGAGGAACAGCACCAGGTCGAGCGCGATCGGCGCTGCCAGGATCGAGTCGCGGCAGAGAAAATTCACTTTGAGCTGCATGGGATAACCAAGCCAGCCGAAGATGTCGATGTTGTCCCATGCTTCCTTTTCATCGCCACGCGGCGGATAGTAGTTGATGCGAATCTTGTGGTAGATGTCCTTGTAGAGATCTGGATACAGTTCCGGCTGAAAGATGTATTCCAGCGATCCCAGCTTCGACTCTTCTTTGGTCTTGAACGACATCGGCTCGTCAAGAACTTCGCCGTCGCGATTGCCGAGAATATTGGTCGAGAACCAGCCCTTGACGCCGAGCATGCGCGCCTTGAACGCCGGCGCGAGCACGGTCTTCATAAAAGTCTGGCCGGTCTTGAAATCCTTGCCGCAGATAGGTGCGGAGTTCTTCTTCGACAGCTCCACGAGCGCGGGAACATCGACGGTCAAATTCGGCGCCCCGTTGGCGAATGGCACGCCTTCTTTGAGCGCCGCGTAGGCGTAAATCTGCGACGGAGCGATGCCTAGGTCGCTCTTCTCAAGTCCTCTCTCGAACGACTCGATCGTCTGGTGCACTTCAGTCGGCTCGAGAAAAATCTCGGTTGAACCGCACCAGATGATCACCACGCGGTCGACCGTCTTCTTGAACTCCCGGATGTCGGCGATGAGCTGGTTGGCAAGGTCAAGCTTGTTCTTGCCCCTCTTGACATGCGTGCCGTCAAGCCGCTTGACATAGTAGCGGTCGAAGACCGCAGGCATCGGTTTGATCTTCTCAAGGTACGGTTTCAGCTCTTTCAAAATCTCGGGCTTCAGCACCTCTGCGTGCGCGGCGGCCTCGTAGACATTGTCCTTGAAGATGTCCCAGCCGGTGAAAACGATGTCGTTCAAATCCGCCAGCGGAACAAAGTCCTTGATCAGCGGCGATTGGTTGTCGGTCCGCTTGCCGAGCCGGATAGTCCCCATCTGAGTGAGCGAGCCGATTGGCTTCGCCAGCCCGCGGCGCACGGCTTCGACGCCTGCGATCATCGTGGTGGCCACCGCACCCAGTCCAACCACCATCACACCCAGCTTGCCCTTGGCAGGCGCAACCTTGCTCGATGCCGGTTGCTTGCCGGCGATCTTCTTGATGTTCGTTGCCATCGATCGATCCCTTTCGCTTTTTTTGTTGCAATTCTGTCGAGAGTTCCACTCACCAGAACTCAAATTTCTACGCCGAGCGGGCCACCGAAGTCCGAACAGCGCGCCATCAACCCCGGATTCTCACGAAGACTTCTCCGTGCGTGCCCGGATCACGTGGCTCCAGACAAACCAGAGGGCTCCGGCAGCCAACGCCGCCACGACCACCAGGTGAAAACGATGAAACCACTCGTGCATTCGCGGATCCGTATCCCACGCCGCTCCCAGCTTCAACCCTGCCCAGGCCAGCGCAAGATACCAGATGAGCGAACCAATCGTGGTGTAGATGTGAAAGCGCAACCGCGGCATCCTCGCGATCCCGGCCGGGAACGCTACATAGGTCTGCACAATTGGCAGCATGCGCCCAATCAGGATGGCGATGGATCCGTAGCGCTCAAAAAACCAGCTCATCCGGTCCAGATCATGCTTGCTCATCAAAACCCATCTGCCGTAGCGATCCACCAGCGGCCGTCCGCCCTTGTTGCCGATCCAGTACGCGATGGCCGACCCGATATTGCAGCCGACAGATCCAACGGCAGCTACCAGGAAGAGATTGAACCGGCCTTTCAGAACCAGATAGCCGGAGAACGGCAGAATGACTTCGGATGGAATGGGAACGCCCGATGAATTGACCGCCAAAAGCGCCATGATCCCCGTGTAGCCGCCGGCATCGATGATGCGCTGGATCAACTGCACCAGCAGTGCGATAAGTTTCTCGATCATGCCTGAGCGAGTATAGCTTGCGATGTTCGCGGATTCCGGTTGCCGTTGCGCACGCTGCCGGCCTTCAGCGAGAAACCTCTCGGATTTCAAGCGATTGGGCGGAAGCGGTTTCGTCTATGGTACTCTTTACATCATAGTGACTAGGGAATAACGTACTTAATCGGAGATCTGAATGGCGAGGAAGTACTCCATGCGATGTTCGATCGCCTCAACCCTTGACGTGATCGGCGACCGCTGGACGATCCTCATCCTGCGCGACCTGTTTCTCCACCAGACGCGGCGCTTCCAGGACTTCGCGGCCAGCCTTCCCGGCCTCACGCCGAGCGTGCTCTCCGCCCGCATCAAGGAGCTGACCGCGCAGGGCATCCTCACCAGTCGCCTCTACGCCAATCATCCGCCGCGGCCGGAATACATGCTTACGCGCAAGGGGCGCGCGCTGAACCCGATTCTGATAGCCATGAAGACTTGGGGCGAGCAGTACGCCACCTCTGCCATGGGAGCCGCCAGCCTGGAGAGTGATCTGCGTAACTGACCTCGCCCTGCTTCCCGGATGGGCGGCTTTGCTAGGATGAAGCCATCCCGCAAAGAGGTGTGCCGTTGTCCGACTTCCCTCCTGTTCCGCTTACGCTTGAAGGTTCCAGCGTGCTGCATCAGTTCTTTCGCTTCGACTGGAAGTCCTGGCGCGGCTGCGCGCCGGGCGAACGCACCAGGATTGTCGTGGAGGCGAGCGAAGCGCTGCAACACAAGGGCCCCGGCCAGGCACGTTCGGCGCTCTACTCGCTCCTCGGACACAAAGGCGATCTGCTGTTTCTCCACTTCCGCGATTCCTTCGAGCAGTTGAACCAGATTGAGCTGGATCTGGCGCAGTTGCGGCTCTATGACTTTCTGACCGAGACGCACTCCTATGTCTCGGTCGTTGAGTTGGGGCTGTACGAGTCAACTCGCAAGACCTATGAAACAGCCACGGGCAAAGGATTCGCGCCGCACTCAGAGGAGTGGAACGCGGAGATTTCGGATTCGCTAGCGCGTGGAACCGAAGCCATGAAGTCACGGCTGTATCCGACCATCCCCGACACCAAGTACATCTGCTTTTACCCCATGGACCGCAAGCGCGGCGAGCAGGTGAATTTCTACACCGTGCCCTTTGCCGAGCGGCAGCGCATGATGCACGAACACGGCATGATCGGCCGGCGCTATGCCGACCAGGTGAAGCAGATCATCTCGGGCTCGATCGGGATGGACGACTGGGAGTGGGGCGTCGATCTCTTTGCCGACGATCCCGTGGTCTTCAAGAAGCTGATTTATGAAATGAGATTTGACGAAGTCAGCGCGGTCTACGCGCTCTTCGGTCGATTCTTCGTCGGCGTGCGGCTGCCAGTGGAAAAGTTGGGGAAGTGGGTCGAAGGAAAGCTTTGATTTGACGGCCCCCAGATCGGCGATGTTCTCAGGTAATCGGGTCGAAGAGCAGCAGGTCTTCCCCAGGGACGAGACATGACCACGATAAAAAGAATTGCTAAGAAAGCTCCCAACAAACCGGCCGCGCGGAAGGTCGCTACGCAGCCTAGCTCTTCGCAGGTGAGAACGATGCCCGTTTCGAAGGCGCGTGCCCGCGGACTGCTCGCTCCCCAACGCGTCGCCGCCATTCTCAAAGCGCTCGACGAGGCCTATCCCGACGCGGAATGCGCACTGCATCACCGCACCCCTTGGGAATTGCTGGTGGCGACGATTCTTTCGGCGCAATGCACAGATGTCCGCGTGAACATGGTCACGCCGGAGCTATTCCGGCGTTTTCCTTCTCCAGCGGCGATGGCCAAAGCCAGCTTGCCCGAACTCGAAGAGCTGATCCGCACTACAGGCTTCTATCACAACAAGGCAAAATCGATTCGGGGAGCTGCGCAGAAGTTGATCTCCACCTTCGGCGGCGAAGTGCCGCAGACACTGGCCGAGCTCATCACCGTACCGGGAGCGGCGCGCAAGACGGCGAACGTTGTGCTTGGAGTGTCCTTCGGCAAGGCCGAAGGCGTCGTCGTCGATACGCACGTCTTCCGCATCGCGCGGCGCTTGGAACTGGCTAAAGGCAGTACCCCGCAAAAAGTCGAACAGGAGCTAATGGAAGTCTTGCCGCGCGACCACTGGATTCGCTTCTCCCATCAGGTAATCCATCTGGGACGGCAAGTCTGTGTAGCGCGCAAGCCGAAATGCGTCGAGTGCCCTCTCGAGCCCCTTTGCCGCTCGAAAGACAAGACCTGGACTTCATAGAGCAGGGAGGTTACCAGGCTTAGCGGGCACTAGCGCCCGCTAACGCAGCTGCTCTTCTCACGGCCACGCTTTCAGCAGACGCCGCACCACAACCAGCTCGCCGAGGTGATAGGCGTTGTGGTCGGCAATCAACAGCGCTTCGCGCAGAATGGTCTGGCCGTCGCCATGAGGAATCCGCGCAAATAGATCGGTGGCCGGGTCATCCACCAGGGCCTGCATAGAAGCAAGGTCGCGACGAAAGGCGCGTCCGCTCTTGTCCCAGGCCTTGGCATCAGGCGGGCTTGCTGTGGCCGGCCAATAACCGCTCGGCCAATCCGGGGATTTGTGCTTCGCATCGCGGGAAAACTCCAGAATGTCCCACTGCGCGATGCGCATGTGCTCGAGAATCTCCCAGGGCGAATGCTCGGCGCCTTTGGGGCGTTTTCCCCGCAGAGCCTCGGGCACGTTCTTGACAGCGGCATCGAAGGTAGCGTGCGCATGACCTCCGGTCAGAAGTTCGACGAGGTGCCGGCGCAGGTTCTTCACCTGAATGGCTCCAGCGATTTTCTTTATTGGCATTGCTCCTCCCTCTAAGAACGCCCACCATTAAATCTCAGTTCGAACGCAACCCACCGACTTCTCTTCTCAGCTGCGGTCACTGCAGGATCGGAATTCCCGCAATCCGCCTCTGCCACTCGGCGGGGCCCGTCACGTGCACGCTGGTTCCCTTGGCATCGACAGCCACGGTGACCGGCATGTCGCGAACCACGAACTCGTAAATCGCTTCCATGCCAAGATCCGCGAAGGCCACCAACTTGGAGCTGCGAATCGCTTTGGAGACGAGATAGGCCGCGCCGCCTACGGCCATCAGATAAACCGCGCCGAACTCGCGAATGGCGTCGACCGCCTCAGGACCGCGCTCAGCCTTGCCGATCATCCCCAGCAATCCCGTTTCAGCAAGCATCTGGCGCGTGAAACCATCCATCCGAGTCGCGGTTGTAGGACCCGCGGGACCGACAACCTCATCGCGCACTGGATCTACAGGCCCGACGTAATAGATAAACCGGTCGCGGAAATCGACGGGCAGCTTCTCGCCACGCTTCAGCATGTCGCTCATGCGCTTGTGCGCGGCATCGCGCCCGGTGAGCAGCCTGCCGCTCAACAAAAGCACTTCACCAGGCTTCCAGGTTGCCGCCTCCGCGCGCGTCGTCGAGTCGAGGTTCACGCGCCGCGCGCCGCTCACGTCATAAATCAGCTTCGGCCAGTCATCGAGCGAGGGCGGATCGAGGAAGACCGGCCCCGAGCCATCGAGCACGAAGTGGGCATGGCGGTCGGCGGCGCACTGCGGAATCATCGCCACGGGAAGGTTGGCCGCGTGCGCAGGGGCGTCCAAAACTTTCACATCGAGCACAGTGGTCAGGCCTCCAAGGCCCTGCGCCCCAATGCCCAGCCGGTTGACCTTGTCGTAAAGCTCGAGGCGTAACTTCTCTGCTGTCGTGCTTGGCCCGCGCGCCGCAAGCTCCTGGATGTCGATGGGGTCCATCAAAGATTGCTTCGCAAGCAGCATGGCCTTCTCGGCTGTGCCGCCGATTCCGATGCCAAGAATTCCCGGCGGGCACCACCCAGCGCCCATGGTGGGCACGGTCTTGAGCACCCAGTCGACCACTGAATCGGAGGGATTGAGCATGACGAACTTCGATTTGGCTTCCGATCCGCCTCCCTTGGCCGCAACCGTCACATCAACTGTCGAGCCTCGGACCAGTTCAACAGTGACCGAGGCCGGCGTGTTGTCACGAGTGTTCTTACGCGCGCCCGCCGGATCGGCCAGTACGCTGGCGCGCAGCTTGTTGTCGGGATCGAGATACGCGCGTCGTACGCCCTCATCCACCATTTGCTGCAAGTCCTGCAGCCGCTCGCCGGGCGCCGCGACAAAATGCGCATCCATCCCCAGCTTGACAAAGACGTTCACGATGCCCGTGTCCTGACAGATAGGCCGGTGGCCTTCGGCGCACATGCGACTGTTAATGAGAATCTGCGCGATGGCATCGCGTGCCGCGGGCGACTGTTCGCGTTCGTAGGCTTTGGCGAGCGAAGCGATGAAGTCCGCCGGATGGTAGTAGCTGATGTACTGCAGCGCGCCTGCGACGCTCGATATGAAATCTTCCTGTCGGATCTCGGTCATTCCCCTCCCCCGCAGCCTTTAGGGTATTCGATACGGGAGAGCGCGCGCCATCCGGCTAGAAATGCAGGCACGCGCTCCGATCGGTCGAAAGAAACGAAGGCTTTCGCCCGCCGACGGAACGCTGTTCCCCTTATGCTGCTGAGGCTATCACCGCCTTAAACTTGCGCATCGTACATTGACTCCACGCCCGCGGACGGCCGTATGGCTAGAGATGGGCCGAGATCGCTGTTCTGCCCCCCGGCGGCGGGCCGGAAGCACGCAGCGCCTCAATAGGCGCGGTCAGCTGCTCGCGCAAACTCTCGGCTAGCCGAGCGACGATGCGCAGCCGCTCAACCACGGATGGGGGCACATCGGCGCCACCAAGCGCCAGTTGACTCTGCAGCAGCAAACCTGCGACCGCGTCCTTGAGCTCGGCTTCGATGGCTGCCGTCGCTGCGCGCGCAGCGAGCGTCTGCTCCCGCTGACGGCGGCTGAGTGCGGCACGGATCTCCCGGGTTAGGCGCGCTGCTCCCGAGACTGCAAAGTTGACCTGCAGGGGAATGGCGAGACCGGCAAGCTCGCAGATCTTCTCCGCCGCCGCGGGATCGCACTCGGCCAGCGTCTCATCCATCACAACGGCCAGATATTCCTTGCTGCGTAGCGCCGCCAGCGCGGATTTGCGGCCCTCCGCCACTTCCACCTCCACGCCGAGCTGCGTCTCCACGACCGCCGCACAGTTGCGCGCTCCTTCAATACCCGTCACCATCAGAATGCACATGATTCAACTCCTGGCTTCTGGCTTGAGTAATCAATTCTCAGTCGCTTTCTTCCTTGGATCGCACAGTCTCTGTTCTGAGCACCCGACAGCCCCGCGACGATTCGCGAAGGCGGAAGAGACTGAAGGTTGATAGCCGGCACCGCTCTTCAGTCTTCGTTCACCGGGATGGCGATGCCGTACTCTTTTAATTTGCGGTAAAGCGTGGTCTTGCCTATGCCCAGCAACTTTGCCGCTTTCAGCTTGTCGCCCTTGAGGTCGCGAATCGCGCTCAGAATCGCCTCGCGCTCGAGCTCGGCAAGGGTCTTCACAGCGACAGCTCCCGCGCCATCATCCGTGGCCTCGTCGACGTGGCGCGCTTCGACTCCACGGTTTCTCAACGAGGTGGTCAGATCGCCCAGGTGAATCACCGGCCCCGAGCTGAAAGTGCATCCATGGAGCATGGCGTTTTCAAGCTCACGCACATTGCCGGGCCAGTCATGGCCCATCATGATGCGCAATGCCTCGTCACTCAGCGTGAACTTCAGGCCCCTTTCCTGGCTGACGCGATCAAGAAAGTGCGCGGCCAGCAGAGGAATGTCCTCGCGGCGATCACGCAAGGATGGGAGTTTCAGGTTCACGACGTTGACTCGATAGTACAGATCCTTGCGAAACGTCCCTTGCTCGACCATAGCGGACAGATCGCGGTTGGTCGCCGCAATGATCCGCGCCTTGATTGGAACGCGATGTGTGGCCCCAACCGGCCGCACTTCTCTCTCCTGCAAGGCGCGCAGCAGCTTGGCTTGCAGTTCGAGAGAAAGTTCCCCGACCTCATCCAGGAAAACGGTTCCGCCCTCGGCCGCGACCAGCAGCCCATCCTTGGATCGGATCGCTCCAGTGAAGGCTCCCTTGACATAGCCAAAGAGTTCGCTCTCCATCAGGGTGGGTACAATCGAGCCGCAATCGACGGGCAGGAAAGGCTTCAACGCGTTGGGCCCACAGGCATGGATCGTCCGCGCGACCAGTTCCTTCCCGGTACCGCTCTCGCCCAGGATCAGCACGGGATGAGTACTCAACGCGACCTTCGAGAGGATGCGGTACATCTTCTCCATCGCAGGCGATCGGCCGATGATCGCTCCCGGCCCCTCGGAAAGGCGCAGTTTTTCGCGTAACTGACGAGTTAGGGTGTCGGTAGTATGGTTCTGTGCGGCCCGGTCGAGTACTGACGAAAGTTCATCTACCGCGAAGGGCTTGGTCAGGTAATCGCACGCACCGCGGCGCATGGCTTCGACTGCTTTGCTAACCGAGCTGGTCGCAGTCATCACGATGACGGAGATGTCGGGATGGAGTGTCCTCACCTCCGACACTAGTTCCAGGCCATGGTTGGAGCCGGCCGGTAGGTTGACCAGCAGGATGTCCGCCACGTGGCTCGACAGCAGGCTTCTCGCCTGCCCAAGGTCGCTCGTGCTCTCGACCGCATAGCCAAGACTGGTGGCGATTTCTACGCATGCCGAGCGCACCGCGGCATCGGCATCCACGACCAGCAGGTGCAGTCGCACTGCCGGTTCGGCGAGCTGAGCTACCCACTCCATGCTTCGTTCGCTGGTGACTGTATTCAACATTGTATTCGCCTCGTGCAGATTTCACCAATTTCTGCGATGCCTTCAAGAATCGCTCGCCAGAGCGAGAGCGCCCGATTCTCGGCTGCAGTGAGTCTCTCTATCGCTTCGCGCACTCATCCTTTTGAAGTCGCTCCATCGCGAAACATACATCACAGGCGCTGATTCGCAGTTGCAATTCCCGGCGGCCAATCCGAGACCATTCATGACAGACGCCGAAAGCGTGAACTCAAGCAACGGAGACCCCGACGCGCTTTTTGCGCACCGGCAACTCGATTTCGATGCGTACCCCGCTCGGCTCGCGATTTTGCGCCGCGATACGACCTCCTGCCCCCTCGATAATCGACCGCGTGATCGCCAAGCCCAGGCCTCGATGCTGAAATGGGCCTCCTCTGCTTTCCTCCCGGTTTCCTCCATGGGTTGTAAAACCGGAGGTGAAGATCGCGCCGAGAACATCAGCCGGAATCCCCGGTCCATTGTCTTCGATTGCGAGGGTGACGCTCGGCACCATCCCGCTTGTAGCCGGCCGTTCGCTGAGCTCGATGTGAATTCTTCCGCTCCCAAGCATCGCTTCAGAGGCATTCTTGACCAGGTTCACCAGCACGCGGGTGAGGTCTTCCGAGGTCAAAAGCACGGCTTGGGCTCCTCCGGCAGCGTGAACCGTCAAGGCGATAGCTGGTCCTGCCAGAGCCGACAGCAGATTGCGGTTGGCCATTAGCTCAGCGGCGAGATTCGCGATTGGCGCGCCCGAATCCCATTCGTGCCTGCCCGATTGCTGACGGCCCTCGATGCCGGTAGAAGTCTCATCCCTTGCTTCGCCCGGGCCGATTTCCGCTCCGGATTTGCTGCGCCGGATCTCTCCCGCACGACCGTCGAGCGCGACCAGTTTCTCCACCAGTCGGCGGCTGGCCGCGGCCACCAGACGCAACTCCTGTCCGTAGTGGGAAAACGGGGTCGCAAGAACCCCGGGCTCTTCCAGAAGCTCGCAATAAAGATCCAAGGCGGTCACCATGTTGCGCGCGTCATGAGCCACTTCGGGGAGCGATTCGCTCGGGCTTCCCAGCCCGCTCAGCGCCTCAACCACAGTCTCTACGCGTTGGCTGGGGGGACCTTGCCGCTTACTGCCTGCCCGAAGCTTGCAGTCGTGCGGTTCTCAACTCCTCTGTGGGTCCCGGTGGTTGCGTCGATAGTCTCTTGCATACGTCGCCTTTCTTTGTGCTACACAATCCGTCCGTCGCAACTGCGGCTTCGAGTCTGGTGCCCCGCTGTCCCCGTGATTGCCCACGCAGGCGCTGGCGGCGAACCCGATGCCTGGTGGCTCTTCGAAAGATCTTCCTTCAGTTGCGATTTCCGCTTCGGATGCATTGTCCTTTTTCAGTACACGTAGCGTGCCACTCCTGAACTGCTTCCCTAAGTCTTTGATGAAAGACCAGATCGGCCTCGCTTCCCCATGGGCCCGCGACTCCGCCAGGGGTGGATCAGTGCCACTTTGGGAATTACAAGGGGTTGTGCTGATCCGCAATTGATTCAAGATAGGCCGCTTGGAGGAACTTTCCCGATTTTGCAACCACGCGCCTTATCTTCCCATTCTGGATCGGGAGGCCTGACCATCCCGCTGTCCATCGCCTACAATGCCGCTATGCAGGCAAAGGCCGCCATTCCTCGCAGCGGTGGGAGAGGATCCACGCAGCTACGTTCACTTTCCCTCGTGCCGGGATACGTCCAGACGGCGGAGGCATCGGTCCTGGTTTCGCTGGGCAACACCCGGGTGCTGACCTGCGCAACTGTGGAACAGGGAGTTCCGGGCTGGCTGCGCAACTCCGGTCGCGGCTGGGTCACGGCGGAGTATGCGATGCTGCCTCGCTCAACGGTCACACGGACGCCGCGAGAGTCGGAGCGAGGGAAGATCGGCGGGCGAACGCACGAGATCCAGCGGCTGATCGGCAGGAGCCTGCGGTCCGTGGTGGACATGCATGCTCTCGGCGAGCGCACCGTAATTCTGGATTGCGATGTGATTCAGGCCGATGGAGGAACGCGAACGGCGTCGATCACGGGAGCGGCGGTCGCTCTGGCGCTGGCGATGAACGCGCTGGTGAAAGCCGGAACACTCAAGACATCGCCGATCAGGCAACTGGTGGCTGCGACATCGGTAGGAATTGTGGATGGAACGCCGCTGCTCGATCTTTGCTACGAAGAAGATGCGCAGGCCGAAGTCGACATGAACGTGGTGATGACGGCTGATGGAGGCCTGGTGGAGACACAGGCAACGGCGGAAAAGGGTTCTTATTCGCGCGCAGCGCTGGATGGATTGCTGGATCTGGCCGCAGCGGGAATCGAAGAGATTCTGGCGGCGCAGCGGGCGGTGCTGGAGAAAGAAAAGTAAGAGGCCGCAAGGGTCGCGAGCCGGATAAAGAGGATTTTTCAGGCCGGCGGGGCGATCAGATTCGACTGTTTACTGATGAGTCATCGGTGCCCCCCCCGGGGGGGCATGGCCAAGTGGCCTGTTTTCAATCATCTAACCCTCGAAGATCGAAAATGGTCTTTGATTCTAAATGATTTAGACCCCCGGGGGGTTAAGTGGGCCGGCTACGTTT
>Ga0335069_10005355_pt1 | contig 18880 bp, 15 predicted proteins | sample Lox_Sample_11_FD_206714 | JGI IMG/M metagenome (GOLD analysis project Ga0335069, IMG submission 206714) | Soil microbial communities from Loxahatchee National Wildlife Refuge, Florida, United States - Lox_Sample_1.1 | ecosystem: Environmental > Terrestrial > Soil > Wetlands | place: USA... | reverse complement strand
CGGCTGCGTGCTGATCGGCTCCTACGTCATGGCGCGCGCGCTCGTCGCGAGCAAGTTCGGCCGCGTGCTGCAGGCGATCCGCGACGCCGAGAGCCGCGTCATGTTCACCGGCTACGACCCGATCCGGTACAAGCTCGCGATCTGGACGCTCTCGGCCGTGATGTGCGGCATCGCCGGTGCGCTCTACGTGCCGCAGGTGGGCATCATCAACCCGACCGAGATGACGCCCGCGGCCTCGATCGAGATCGCGATCTGGACGGCCGTGGGCGGCCGCGCCACGCTGCTGGGCCCGATCGTCGGCGCGTTCTTCGTGAACGGAGCGAAGAGCTGGCTGACCGTGGCCTACCCGGCGTACTGGCTCTACTTCCTCGGCGCGCTCTTCATCGGGGTGACGCTCTTCCTGCCGGGCGGCATCGTCGGGGCCCTTCAGCACCCGCGCGTGCGCGCGCTCTGGCGCAGGAGCGAAGCCGAAGAGGAGGGCCGCGCGCCATGACGCCCGTGCTGTTGGCCGCGGGGGCGAAGGCCCGGCGCGACGCCGAGGCCCGCGCGCTCGCGCGCACGCAAGGCCCCTCGGGCGGGCGCGACGCGAGCTACGGCCGCGTCGTGCGCGAAGGCGAGGTCGACCTCGCGCACGGCGCCATCCTCTACCTCGACGACATCACCGTGAGCTTCGACGGCTTCAAGGCGCTGAACGCGCTCTCGCTTTCGATCTCGGCCGGCGAGCTGCGCTGCATCATCGGCCCCAACGGCGCCGGCAAGACGACCATGATGGACGTCATCACCGGCAAGACGCGGCCCGACGCGGGCAAGGCGTTCTTCGGCTCCACGATCGACCTGCTGCGCCTGCGCGAGAACGAGATTGCGCAGATCGGGATCGGCCGCAAGTTCCAGAAGCCCACCGTGTTCGAGCACCTCACCGTGTTCGAGAACCTCGAGCTCGCGCTCAAGACCGACCGCGGGGTGCGGGCCTCGGTGTTCTTTCGCTTGTCGCCGACGCAGCTCGACCGCATCGGCGAGACGCTGCACCTCATCCACCTGAAGGACGCCGCGCAGCGCACGGCGGGGCTCCTCTCGCACGGGCAGAAGCAGTGGCTCGAGATCGGCATGCTGCTCATCCAGGACCCGAAACTGCTGCTGCTCGACGAGCCCGTGGCCGGCATGACCGACGAGGAGACCGAGCGCACGGCCGAGCTCTTCCTCTCGCTCGAGGGCGAGCATTCGCTGGTCGTCGTCGAGCACGACATGAAGTTCATCCACGCGCTCACGCACGGCGACCCGGGCAAGAAGGTCACGGTGCTGCACGAGGGCGGCGTCCTCGCCGAAGGGTCGCTCGCCGACGTGCAGGCCAACGACAAGGTCGTCGAGGTCTACCTGGGCCGCTGAAGCACGAGGCACGCGCCATGCTGAAGGTCGAAGGCATCAACCAGTACTACGGCGGCTCGCACATCCTGCGCAACGTCGGCTTCGAGGCGAACGCGGGCGAGGTGACCGTCGTCCTCGGCCGCAACGGCGTCGGCAAGACGACGCTGCTGAAGAGCCTGATGGGCGTGGTGCCGGTGAAGACCGGCAGCATCGCGCTCGAGGGCGCCGCCATCACGCACGACACGCCCTACCATCGGGTGCGAAAGGGCATCGGCTACGTGCCGCAGGGACGGGAGATCTTCGGCCGGCTCACGGTGCAGGAGAACCTCGCGATGGGGATGGCGACGCGCAAGTCCGGCGACGCCGTGCCCTCGGAGCTCTACGAGCTCTTTCCGATCCTGCAGACGATGAAGGGGCGTCGCGGCGGCGACCTCTCGGGCGGCCAGCAGCAGCAGCTCGCGATCGCGCGGGCGCTCGCGGCCCAGCCGCGGCTGCTCATCCTCGACGAGCCCACCGAGGGCATCCAGCCCAGCATCATCAAGGACATCGGGCGCGTGATCCGCATGCTCGCGGAACGCGGGCTGAACGGCGTGCGCATGGCGATCGTGCTGGTGGAGCAGTACGTCGACTTCGCGGCCGAGCTGGCCGATCAGTACCTCGTGATGGAGCGCGGGCAGATCATCCGGCGCGGGAAGGGCAGCGAGATGGAGCGCGACGGGGTGCGCGAGCTGATGGCGATCTAGTCGGACGCTTCGCGGATCGCCGAGCGGAATACCTCGTCGAGACTCTCCGTCGCCGCCGAGCGCGAAGCCGTCATCGAAACGCCGTCGAGCCGCTCGAGCTCCCGCTCGATGAAGGCGTGAATGCTGCCGACCGGCGGCTCGAGGCCCGTCTCGGGCGCTGCTCGTTTGCGGGCCAGGAGATTGCGGACGTCCGCCAGCAGCGCGGGTTCGTCGTCGATGAGGTGGAGCAGCTTCTCGAACTCGATCGGGGCCGGAGTGCGGTACCGCTCGAGCCAGCGCACCGACAGCAGGGGCCGCAGAACGTAGAAGTACTTCTTCAGAGGCACTCGGTCGGCCTTCAGGTAGCCGCGGTCGTTGCTCCTGGCCATGCTGCGGTAGTGATAGATGCCCTTGGCGCACGAGTACACCTCTGGCAGCAGGCTCCGGACGCGAGAGGCGAAGCTGCCGCTCTCGAGATAGATGATCGGCGACTGGACCCACTCGACGAGCGTCGGATTCGACCGCGCCAGCAGCCGAAGCGCCTTCCTGACGTCCCATCCGTTGAGGTCGATGTCGTCGACGATCGGGTACTCGATGACGTCGCGCTTGCCCTCGACGTCGACCGAGAGGTACCAGTCCGGCCGATGCGCGTAGACGAAGCGCGCGTCGTAGTCGCTGTTCGGTGACTCGAAGCCCCACGCCCGGCTGCCGGACTCGACCGCGAGCAGGACGACCACCTCGTGCTCACGCTCGGCCCGACGGATGCGGGCGATGATCTCGGTGCGGACCGATTCGGGGATCATGGGTCTCGGCTTGCGACGCGAGCGAGCCTCACGAACGCTTCGGCCTTCGACCCGCCGCCACCTTGAAGGACATGGGCAGCGCCAGCCCGTCCTTGTCGGCATGGACGCGCGCACGGCGCTCGAAGGCGTGGCGGATCTTCTCGACCACCTCCGCAGGCTGCGGATGGATCAGGGCGGAGACGCGTGCCAGGCTGCCGAGCGCTCCGTCCCAGAGCCCTTCGGTGCTCGGCATCCGGTGCACGAAGGCGTGCGTGACGACCGTGGCGTCGTCGAGTCCCGCGTCGCGGAGCAGTTCGGCGAGCGCTGCATCATCGGAATATCGGAACAGCGGGGGGCCAGCCGGCAGGTCGGGCGGCGGGCGCGCCCCGACTTCCTCGATCGCTTCGAGCATCGCACCCTGGAGGCGATTGCGTTCCGGACGATCCCACCAGGCCACGGCAAGCCGGCCGCCCGGGGCCAGCACACGGCCACATTCGCGCATCGCGACCGCGGCGTCGGGAAAGTGGCCGATGCCGAATGCGCAGACGACGGCGTCGAACGATGCGGCCTCGAAGGGAAGCGACCCGACGTCCGCCTCGAGGAAGGTGCACGACGGACAGATGCGGGCGGCCAGGGCGACCATGCGCGGCGAAAGGTCGATGCCGGTGACGCGAGCGCCGCGGCGCGCCGCGTGCGCCGCGACCACGCCTGGGCCGGTGGCGACGTCGAGCACCCGCGTGCCGGCGCCCGCCTGCACGGCGTCGAGCAGCGGCATCGCGGCGTTGGCGGTGATCCGCGCGAAGAACGACTGGTAGGCGCTGGCGACGCGATCGTGCGCTGCGCGCTCGAACTCGCGAAAGAGGACCGGATCGATCTCGTTCATGCGGATAGGCGGGCTGTCGATTCGGGGGAGGCTCAGGCCTCACCGATCTCGCGCGCGACGACCGGCGCTCGATGCCGCGTCGGTTGGCGCGGCGTCCCATCGAGGGTTGCCCGCGCCTCTGCAAAGCAGTCGACTTCCCCCGGCAGGGCCACCCCGGTTTGCGCGGAGCGCACCCAGATGTGGCTGGAGAGCTCCACCGAGTTCGGATCGTCGTAGCAGCCACGGGAGATCGCCCGGAATTCCGGCCACCGTTCGAAGGTCAGGCCCACCGTCGTACCGCACGACGGGCAGAACTGAACGAAGACCTTCTTCCGGCTGCCGTCCGAGACGTGTTCGTAGTGCCGCAGCTCGCCCTCGTTGAACTGCACGCCGTCTATCGGGAAGAGCGACTCGGCGTAGAAGGATGTGCCGGTCATGCGCTGGCAGAACGTGCAGTGGCAGGCGAACGTGCGAATCGGTGGCTGGTTGGCCCTGAATCGCACCTTTCCGCAGAGGCAGCCGCCTTCGAGTGAGTTCTGCATGGTGTGTCGGGACTCGGGAAATGTGATTGCGTGGACAGGGAATGGCAGCGCGCAACTTCGCCGGCCATCTCCAGCGTCGTCGTCACGATTGTGGGCTTCTCCAGTTGCTCCGTCTGTCTGCAGCCTAAGCCGCGCCCGTGCCGTAGCGGGAGTGCGCCTTCAGTGCAACTCGATCAACCGCCCCGGCCACGGCCGATGCATCGCGACCTGCCATGACGCGCTCGCCGCGCGGGCCTCGTCGCTGCTGACCCGGCCCGCGGCTCGATCGAGCTCCACCTGCATCATGGCGAGGTCGGCGCGTGCCGGGTGGCCTTCGACGAACCGCGTCGCGTAGGCGTGTGATGCTTCGGCGAAGCCATGGCGGGCCGCGGCGCTGCGCGGCTCCATCATCGCCAGCACCCACGCCCGCTCCGCCTCGCAGCGCACCGACGGCAGCATCGGCGGCCCGGGCGGATGCGGCATCTTGCCCCACGCCGCGCAAGCCTCATCGAGCGATCGAGCGGCACCGCGCCAATCGCCGGCGAGCCGGCGCGCCTCGGCCACCGCCATCAACGCTGCGGGCCAATCGCGCAGATCCTGGTAGCCCGGGGTCTTCTGCCCGAGGTCGCGAACCGATTCCACCAGCGCCGTGCCTTCTCGAATCTGCCCGGCGCCGAGCAGGATCTCGCCGTGCAATCGACGCACGAACAGCGAATCCGGGTTCGTCGCCGGCAACTGCGCCTCGTATGCGCGCCGGCTCTCGACGATCGGCGGCAACGCCTCGCCATAGCGCTGCGCGCGCTTGAAGTGCGCGGCGAGGATGGATTGCTCGACGGCGAGGCGCATGGGCTCGCCGGCCGGCACGCGCGCCAGCGTCTCCTGCTGCACGATGATCGCTTCGTCGTAGCGCCCGACGCCTGCCAGCGCCTGGCTGAGCAGGCCGCGTCCGGCCAGCGTGTTCATGTGATTCGGCCCGAGCACGCGCTCCATGTCCGGAACGAACGCCTGCGCCTCGCGCAAGGCCGCGGCGAAGTCGCCTGCGTAGTACGCGGCACGCGCCATCTGCACGCGCGCGACCAGCGTGTCGTCGGCGAGGAACTGCGGCACGCCCTTGCCGTCTTCGAGCATCTGCTGGAACGTCTTGCGCGCGCCCGCATAGTCGCCGCTGTCCGTCTGGATCTGGCCGATGACGGAGCGCAGGCGCAACCTGCGCCACCGGTCGTAGGCGACATCGTCGTTCACCGGCTGGGCGAGGCCCGACAGCGCCGTACGCATCGCCTCCTCGTTGTGGCCGAGCTCCAGGTCGATGAAGGCCAGCTTCTCTCGCGCCGAGACGGCCCAGCGATGCGCAGGGCCGAACGCCCGCTCGCCCCATTGCAGGCACCGCTCGAGCTCGGCGCGCGCGTCCGCGTACTTCTGGCGATGCAGCAGCACCACGGCATGGACGAAGAGCGCATCGATGCCGGCACGGCTGCGTTCAAGGCCGAGCGACGAGAAGCCGGCCAGCGCGCGCTCGAGGTGCTGGAGCGCCGCGTCGTCGTCGCCCATCTCGTCGTAGATGTCGCCCAGCTCGCCATGCAGTTCGGCCAGGGCCTGCGGCTGGCCATGCAGCTTGTCGTCGAGGTTGGCCGTGCCGCGCGACATCAGCGCCTTGACGCTGATGTCCTTGCCCTGCGCCTGGTCCGGAGCCGCTGCACGGAACACCGAGAGCAAGAAGTCCTGCACGGCTCGAGCCCGCGCCGCCTCGGCATGCGCCTCGCGCGCCTGCCACAGCGTCGCGGCGCTGCCGGCGACGATCGCAACGACAGCGATGCTCGCTCCGATCGCCCATGCGCGATGCCGGCGCAGCCCGCGGCCGATCACGTACATGCGGCTGCCGCGCCGCGCGAGCACCGGCTCGTGGCGCAGGTGCCGCCCGACGTCGTCGCGCAGCGCGTCGACGCTCGCGTAGCGCTGCGCGGGCTCCTTGCGCAGCGCCTTGGCCACGATCGCATCGAGGTCGCCGGACAGCTCGGCCGCGGGAACGGGTGGCGTCGCCTTGGACGCGGCCACGCGGCTCGGCGCCGCCGGGTCCTGCGTGAGCACCGCGTGCATCGCTGCGGCGACCGGCAGGTGGCGCACGGCGCGCGCGGGCTCACCGCACAGCAGTTCGTGCAGCAGCAGGCCGAGGGCGTGCACGTCGGCCGCTGTCGTGATCGGTTCGCCAGCGAGCTGCTCGGGCGCAGCGTAACCCGGCGTGAGCAGGGCTTCGCTCGTCGTCAGGCCAGACGGTGCGTCGAGCATCCGCGCGATGCCGAAGTCGAGCAGCTTCGCGCGACCGTCGGCCGTGACCATGACGTTGGCCGGCTTCAGGTCCCGGTGCACCACGAGGTGGCGATGCGCATAGGCCACCGCGTCGCACACCTCGTCGAACAGCGCCAGCCGGCGCTCGAGCGTCGGGCGATGCTCGGCGCACCACGCGACGATGTCGCGGCCTTCGACCAGCTCCATCACCATGTAGGGCCGCCCGTCGGGCGCGACGTCGCCATCGAGCAGGCGCGCGATGCCGGGATGGTCGAGGCGCGCGACGATCTGACGCTCGGCGAGAAAGCGCGTTCCCTGCGTCGCGGCATCGATGCGCATCAGCTTGATCGCGACCTGCTGCTCGAACTGGCCGTCGCCGCGATGCGCGCGATACACCTCGCCCATGCCGCCCCGGCCGAGCAGTGCATCGACGCACCACGGGCCGAGCCGCGTGCCCGGCGGCAGGTTTGCAGCCGTCATCGCAAGGCCCGCGAGCGCATCGAGCGCCGGACGGTCGAAGCGCGCGTCGTCGCCTTCGAGATGCGATGCCAGGGACGCCAGCTCGGCCGCGAACGCCGGGTCGCGAGTGCCGATCGCGGCAATGGCGGCTGTGCGCGCCGAAGGGTCCAGCGCGAGCAGTTCGTCGAGCGCGGCGTCGACGCGCGACCAGCCGCTCGCGGCAGTCGATTCGATCATGATGAGCCGACCGCCGAGCCGTCGAGCTCGCGCCGCAACCACGCGCGCGCCTTGAGCCAGTCGCGCCGCACGGTGCGATCGCTCAAGCCGAGCGCGTCGGCGGCCTCTTCGTCGTTGTAGCCGGCGAAGAATCGGCATTCGACGACGGCGGCGAGGCGCTCGCTGACGCCGCGCAATCGATCCACCGCCTCGCTCACCTCGACGAGCAGCTGCGCGCTCGGCTGCTCGATGCCGCGCGCATCGTCGAGCGGCACGTGGTCGGCACCGCTGCCGCGCTTCGCGGTGAGCGTCTCGCGCGCGAGGTCGACGAGCACGTGCCGCATCGCCATCGCCGCGGCGCGCAGAAAGTGCTGGCGGTCGGCGAAGCCGGGCGACCCGCGCAGCTTGAGGTAGGCCTCGTGCACGAGCGCGGTCGTCTGCACCGTGCTGCCGGCCGACACCTGCCAGCGCGTGCGCCGTGCGATGCGCCGCAGGTCGTCATACAGGAACGGCACGAGCGCATCCGCCGTTTGCGACAGGCTGGGCATGTCGAGCATGAGCGGCACCGTGGGTTGGCGTCGAGTCTACGGCCGCCGCCGCGGCGCCGATGTCCGGGTCGGCGCGGAAATCCCGTTCTTACCGATCGAGCCCGCGCTCCCTTCGTCGCGGGCAACTTCGGAGCCGCTCATGTCCAAGCATCTTCGGGCCGCCAGCCCATCTTCCTTCCCTCGTCGCACGCGCCTCGCGCTCGCCGTCACCGCCGGCGCGGCCGCGCTCGTCGCCTGCGGAGGCAATGACGACTCCCCGCCGCCGACGTACGCGCTGGGCGGTACTGTCTCGGGCCTTTCAGCTGCGGGCCTCGTGCTCGCCAACGGCACGATGACCGCCGCTGTCGCGGCGGGCGCAAGCTCCTTCCAGTTCCCGGGCGGGCTTGCCACCGGAACTGCGTATGCGGTCGCCGTGCAGACGCAGCCCGCCGGCGAGACATGCGCGGTCGCGAACGGCAGCGCGACCGTCGGCACCGCCGACGTGACGAACGTGCAGGTGGCGTGCGCCGCGAATGCGTACAGCGTCGGCGGCAGCATCACCGGCCTGAATGCGGACGGCCTCGTCCTGGCCAACGGCAGCGACACGGTGCAGCCCGCGTCGGGTGCATCGAGCTTCACGCTCGCGCAGCGCGTGGCGACAGGATCGACCTACAGCGTCGCGGTCACGCACCAGCCGGCCGGCGAGACGTGCACGGTGAGCGGCTCCTTTCCGGCCACGATGGGCGCGGGCGACGTCACGGGCATCGCCGTCACCTGCACCACGACGAGCAACCCGGTCGCGACGGGCACCTTCGCCGGCAACCAGCAGAACTGCACCGCGTCGGATGGCACCGGCGGGGCCGCAGGCTTCGGCGGCCTGTTCGGCAACGGCGTGTTCGATGCCGCGGGCAACCTCTACGTGGCCGACGCGAGCCACACCATCCGCAAGGTCACGCCGCAGGGTGTCGTGAGCACGCTCGCGGGGCAGTCCGGCAGCGCAGGGTTCGTCGACGGGCAGGGCCCGTCGGCGCGATTCAACTTCCCCGTCGGGCTCGCCATCGACGCGGCCGGCAACCTGTATGTCGCGGACCAGGGCAACAACGCGATCCGCATGGTCACGCCGGCCGGCGTCGTGACGACGCTCGCGGGCTCGGGCGCGCAAGGTCGCGGCGACGGCCCCGGCGCATCGGCCACCCTCAGCCAGCCGGTGGGCGTCGCCGTCGACGCGACGGGGCGCGTCTACTTCACCGAAGGTGCGTACTGGATCCGCAGCATCGCGCCGACTTCCACGCACGACGTGAGCCTGTACGCGGGCAGCTACGGCGGACCCGCGGGCATGGCCGACGGCACCGTCGGCACCGCGAGCTTCAATCGGCTGTTCGGGCTTGCGTTCGATGCGTCGGGCAATCTCGACGTCGCCGATGGGTCGAACCAGAACGTTCGCAGGATCTCTCCGCAGGGCAATGTCACGACGCTCGCGGGGCCGAACACGACGATCGCCTTCGGCCTCGTCGACGCCACCGGCGCGGCTGCGCGCTTCAATGCTCCCGGGTTCGTGGCGGCCGATGCGAGCGGCAACCTCTTCGTCTCGGACACTGGCAACATGGCCGTGCGCAAGGTGACCGCCCAAGGCGTTGTGACCACCGTCTTCAACGGCTCGGCGTTCGGAGATCGGAATCCGGAGGTGCGAGGCATCGAGGTCGATGCACAAGGTAACCTGTACATCGAGCGCAGTTGCTCGGTCTATCGCGTCGTCGCGCCCTAGAGGTCTCTTTCGCGCGTGGTGGCCGCCCGTCGGGCGAGCCCGGCCCCGGGGTGGACTCGATCGTCACGTCGCTTCACCGATGAAGAGCGCCGGTGCGTGCCGGTCGGACCATCGACGGAGTCACGGCGCAGGCCTTAACCTGCGCCGATGGACTCCCTCGTCGCCGCCGCCGGCCGCGCGCTTGTCGCCGGCGATGCGATCGGTGCGCTCAAGCGCGTGGCGCTGCGCGACGATCCGCCGGCGCTTGCGCTGCGCGGCATCGCGATGGCGCAGCTCGGCGAGCACGCGCGTGCGCGAGAGCTGCTGCGGCGCGCCGCGCGCGGGTTCGGCCACCACGAGGAGCTGTCGCGCGCACGCTGCGTGGTGGCCGAGGCCGAGGTCGCGCTCGCCATGCGCGACCTGGGCGGCTCGCCGCGCACGCTGGGTACCGCCATCGCGGCGCTCGACGCGCACGCCGATGGCACGAATGCGCAGCACGCGCGGCTCATCGCCTTGCGCCGGCTGCTCCTGCTCGGTCGCCTCGCCGAAGCCGCGGGCTCGCTGCGGGAGATCGACCTCGCGAACCTGCCGCCGTCGCTCGCGGCGATGGCCGAGCTCGCGTCCGCCGAGGTCGCGCTGCGCTCGTTGCGCACGGCCGCGGCGCGCGCGTCGCTCGCGCGAGCTCACGACGCAGCCGCGCGCGCCCGCGTTCCCGCGCTGCAGGCCGAGGTCGACGAGGCGCGCACCCTGCTCGACCGCCCGGCCGCACGCCGACTGAACGCCGGCGCGGAAGACGAGCCGCTGCGGCTCGACCAGATCGAAGCGCTCATCGCCTCGGGCGCGCTCGTGGTGGATGCGTGCCGTCGCGGGCTGCGGATCGGCGACACATGGCTGCCGCTCGCGCGCCGGCCCGTGTTGTTCACGCTCGCGAGCGCACTCGCCGAGGCGTGGCCGGGCGACGTCGACCGCAACGCGCTCATCGCCCGCGCGTTCCGCACGCGGCGCCCCGACGAGACGCACCGCGCGCGGCTGCGGGTCGAGATCGGCCGCCTGCGCACGCTGGCGTCGCCGTTCGCGCGCATCGACGCGACGGCACGCGGCTTCGCGCTCGTGCCGCACGCCGAGCGCCGCGTCGTCGTACTCGTGCCGCCCATCGACGGCGAGCAGGCATCGGTGCTCGCGCTGCTCGCCGACGGCGCCGCATGGTCCACGTCGGCCCTCGCCCTTGCGCTCGACTCGAGCCAGCGCACGGTGCAGCGTGCGCTCGCCGAGCTCGAGGCGGCGGGGCGAGTGCGCTCCATCGGCCGAGCGCGTGCGCAACGCTGGCTTGCGCCGCCGCTCGCCGAATTCACGACGATCTTGTTACTCCCCGCCGCGCTGCCGCTCGCGTAGATTGCCTCCAACGGCGCTGCGATGAAGCGCTGCAACGGAGCAAGCGACATGACGAGCGACACGCGATCGGGCGAGGCGGAGATCGTGCGCGAATACGGGCCCTTCGCCGACAACATCGGCGGCGTCACCCACGACGGGCGGCGCGTGTGGGCCGCCGCGGGCGCACGCCTGATGGCCTTCGACCCCGGCAGCGGCGACGTGACGGGCACGCTCGACTGCGCGGCCGATGCGGGCACCGCCTTCGACGGCAAGCACCTCTACCAGATCGCGGAGGCGCGCATCGACAAGATCGATCCCGCCACCGGGTCCGTGGTCGCGTCGATCCCCGCGCCCGGCCACGGCGCCGACTCGGGCCTCGCGTGGGCCGAGGGCAGCCTCTGGGTCGGGCAGTACCGCGATCGCCGCATCCACCAGATCGATCCCGAGACCGGCGAGATCCTGCGCACGATCCAGTCGAACCGCTTCGTCACCGGCGTCACGTGGGTCGACGGCGAGCTCTGGCACGGCACCTGGGAGGGCGACGAGAGCGACATCCGCCGCATCGACCCGAACAGCGGTGCGGTGCTCGAGCGGCTGCGGATGCCCGCCGGCACGGCGGTGAGCGGCCTCGAGTCCGACGGCGCCAACCTCTTCTATTGCGGCGGCGGATCGAGCGGCAAGGTCCGCGCCGTCAAGCGCCCGAAGCGCGCATCACGATGAGCTTCACCTGTCACACCGAACCAGGAGCACACCATGAATCCCTCGACGAACTCCGCCAGCGCCTCCCGACCCGCCGTCGTCTCGCGCGACCGGTGGCTGGCCGCACGCAAGGCCCTGCTGAAGCACGAGCGCGAGCTCACGCACTTGCGCGACCGCATCGCCGCCGAGCGTCGTGAGCTGCCGTGGGAACGCATCGAGAAGCCCTACGTGTTCGACACGCCGGAAGGCCGGCGCACCCTGGCCGACCTGTTCGAAGGTCGGCGCCAGCTTCTGGTGCAGCACTTCATGCTCGGCCCGGGCTGGGAACAGGGCTGCCCAAGCTGCTCGTACATGGCCGATCACACCGACGGCATGACGCCACACCTCGCCGCCCGCGACACGACGTTCGTCGCGATCTCGCGCGCACCGCTCGAGGAGATCGAGCGCTTCCGCCGCCGCATGGGCTGGAAGTTCAAGTGGGTGTCGTCGCACGCGAGCGACTTCAACTTCGACTTCGGCGTCAGCTTCACGCCCGAGCAACGGGCGCACGAAGACGTGGGCTACAACTACGGCACGCAGCCCATGAACGCGGAGGAGCTGCCCGGCATCAGCGCCTTCATCCGCGACGACGCGGGCGACGTCTTCCACACCTACTCCACCTACGGGCGCGGCGTGGAGGCGATGATGGGCACGTACACGCTCCTCGATCTCACCGCGCTCGGTCGGCACGAAGAGGGGCTGTCGTTCCCGATGGCGTGGGTGAAGCACCACGATCGGTACGAGACCGCGCCGGCCGCAAAGGCGCAGGCCCACGCGTGCTGCGGCGACCGGGCTTGATCCGTCGCATCACGCAGCGGGTGCACGAGCATGTCCGGCGCATGGCCCTGGCTCGCGGTCGCCGGCCTCGGCGCGCTGCACGGCCTGAATCCGGCCGGCGGCTGGATGCTCGCGGCCGCCTCGGGCGTGCGTGCAGGCAGCGTCGCGCCGGTGCGGCGCGCGCTGCTTCCTATCGCGATCGGTCATCTGGCGTCCATCGCGGTCGTGGCGTTTGCGGTGAGCCAGGGCCTGTGGCCGGAGCGTGCGTACGTCCGTGCGACGGTGGCCGTGCTGCTCGGCATCGCGGCGCTGGTGCGGTGGCGGCGCGGTGGGCCGTGCATGGCGGTCGCTGCGCGTGGCGGCCGCGCGGGGATGGTCCTCGGCTCGTTCCTGACATCGAGCGTGCACGGGACCGGCCTGATGCTCGTGCCGGCGCTCGTGCCGCTGTGCGGCTCCGAGATGCCGGCGCGCGAGATCGTCGCCACGGGGTCGCTCGCGCTCATCGGTGCCGCCTTGGCGGTTCACCTGGCCGCCACCCTGATGACGACGGCCGTCGTCGCGACGGGGGTGTGCGGTGGCATCGCCAGGTTCGTCCGCAAGCGAACCCCCTCTCTTTGACCTGAGGGTTGTCGTCTTTCCCTGGCGGACTCCGATTCCGTGTGTGGGTCGTCGCTCTGCGGCACCCCGCTCGCGAACCACCGGAGACCCTCATGACCCTCGCGACTTCCGTTTCGATACCCGCGCCTCGCGCCGCGCCCAGGGCGATCGACGTGCACGCCGGCGACGGGGTCCGCATCCACACGTGGTGCTCGCAAGACGGCCAGCGCTTCACGCTGCGTCCCGTCGAGCCACGGGATCTTGGGCTGCTCGCCGAGATGTTCCGGAGGACGTCGGGTGCGTCGCGCTACGACCGGTTCCACGGTGCGGTCAACGAGCTGCCGTTGCACGTGCTGCGTGACTTCACGCACGTCGACCATCGAACGCACGTGGCGCTCGTGATCACCTGCGGCGCCCCCGAAGGCGAGATCGTGGTCGCCGAAGCGCGCTACACGGTCGACGTGGGCGCTTCGACCGGTGAATTCGCGGTGCTGGTCGAGGACCGTTGGCAGCGCAGGGGATTGGGTGAGCGCGCCGTCCGGTCGCTCGTGGAGGCGGCATGTCGGGCCGGGTTGCGTCGCCTGCGCGGCGACGTGCTGCGCACGAACGCCGCGATGCTGGCCTTGATGAAGCGCTGCGGCTTCGGACGAACGGCAGGCGCTCGGGAGGCGCGCGCGGTCGCCTTCGAGAAGCGGCTCGGCGTCGCATGACCGGTCGCGCACCGCATTGACCGCGGGGGTGCCGCGAGCATGTCCGGCGCACGGGGCGGGCCCGAGCGGCGTCCTAGATAAGGCGTCGCGCGGGCGAACGCGCGGTTGTCCGGATTTCGCGGTGCTTTGCGTACGTGCCCCCGGACGCGCCGAGTTGCGTGCGTCGAGGAGCCACGATGAACACACCTCAGCCGCAGCGGCCGACCCTACTGCCCGCACGCGTCGGCGCGCCGACCAGACTGCGGCACGCATCTCTCGCGGTAGTCCGCACCGTCGCGATCGCCCTGACCGTCGGCCTCGCCGGCTGCTGGGGCGGCTCCGACGACACGGCCACAACGACGACGTTCAGCGTCGGCGGCACAGTGTCCGGCCTCACCACATCCGGCCTCGTGCTGGCGAACGGTAACGACACCGCAGCCATCTCGAGCGGCGCCACCGGCTTCACGTTCGCGAACGCGCTCGCCGCGGGCACGCCATATGCGGTCACCGTACAGGCGCAACCCGCGAACGCGATGTGCACGGTGGCTGGCGGCAGCGGATCGATCGGCACGGCCGCGGTCACGACCGTCGCCGTCACGTGCGCGCCGCTGTTCGCGATCGGCGGCTCGATCAGCGGTCTTTCCGCGGCCGGGCTCGTGCTCGCCAACGGCACCGACAGCGTCGCGGTGGCCTCGGGTTCGACCGGCTTCACGCTGCCGACCTCGGTGGCACAAGGCGCGAGCTACACCGTCACCGTGCAGACGCAGCCGGCCGGCGAGCATTGCAGCCTCGTGAACTCGACGGGCACCGTCGCCGCCGCGAACGTCACGAACGTCGCCGTCGCGTGCGCCGCGTCTTCGCACACGCTCGGCGGCACGATCTCCGGCCTTGCCTCGAGCGGCCTGGTCCTCGGCAACGGCAGCGACACCCTGAGCCCGGCCTCGGGCGCGCTCGCGTTCACGTTCGCGCTGCCTGTCGCCGACGGCGGCGCGTATGCGGTCAGCGTCAAGACCCAACCGACCGGCGAGACCTGCAGCGTCGGCTCCGGGTCCGGCACGATGGGGAACTCGAACCTGAGCACCGTCGCCATCACCTGCTCGCCCAACGCATATCGCGTTGGCGGAGCGATCACTGGCCTCACCAGCGCCGGGCTGATCCTCGCGAACGGCACCGACACCGTCAGCCCTGCGGTCAACGCGTCGAGCTACACCTTCGGCAACAGGGTCGCGTTCGGCGGCAGCTACAGCGTTACGGTGCAGCAGCAGCCGGCCGGGCTCACTTGCTCGGTCTCCGTCAGCTTCCCCGCGACGATGGGCGCCGGCGACGTGACGAATGACAACGTCACCTGCGCGCCGGCGACCGGCCTCCAGGTGGTCGCCGGGCGACTCTCGTGCCCGACGCCGGCTGCCGTCGACGGCACCGGCGCCGCCGCGAGCGTGCCGGCCGGTGAAGGCATGCTGTTCGATGCCGCCGGCAATCTGTTCCTCATGGGTCGCTCCACCGACGTGCTTCGGGAGATGAGGCCGACCGGGACCGTCAGTACGCTCGCGGGGCTCTACCACACGACCGGCAACGCCGACGGCACCGGGAGCAACGCACGCTTTGATCAAGCAGTGGGCATCGCGGCCGACAACCTTGGCAACGTCTATGTGATCGAAGCCTGGGACGTGCGGAGGATCACGCCAACAGGCGTCGTGACGACGTTCGCCGGTGTGCAGGGCAATACCGGCTTCGCCGACGGGACCGGCCCAGCGGCGCAGTTCAGCGGCGCCTCGGCGATCGTCACCGACCCGGCGGGCAATGCGTACATCGCCGACGCCAACAACAACGTCATCCGCCAAATGACGCCCGGCGCTGTGGTCACGACCTTCGTCGGTGGCGGCGGTCCCGGTGGCAAGGTAGCGGGATACGTCGACGGGACCGGCACGTCCGCGCTCTTCAATGCGCCGCAGGGTCTGGCGCTCGACGCGTCGGGCAACCTCTACGTCGCCGACACAGGCAACTCGGCGATCCGCAAGGTCACGCCGTCCGGGGTGGTGACCACCCTCGCAGGAGGCGCCGCGCCGGGCGCTCCGGGGTTTGCCGACGGCACTGGATCCGGCGCACGCTTCTTCACTCCCACCGAGCTGGCGAACGCGCCGTCCGGCGGCCTCTACGTGCTCGATCAGGGGACGCAGGCGGTTCGGCTCGTCTCGGCATCCGGAGTCGTCACGACGCTGGGCAAGTCCTCGGGTGCGACGCCGACCGGCGCGATCGCCTCCTCGATCTTTGCGATGCCGTCGAATGCCCCCGGCATTGCCGCCGACGCCACAGGCAGCCTTTACCTGAGCCTCGGTTGCGCGATCCAGAAGGTCGGTCCGTGAGTGCCGCGCGCATGAAAGCACCGCGACAAGCAACGCGCAGTCGTGATGGAGTGCGATGACAGAATGGCGGCATGCCCGACGAGCCGCTCACGGTTACCTTGCGTGCGGCGCACGCGGGTGATCGCGATGCGGCGAACCGGGCCTACGCCGCGCTCTATCCCGAGCTGCTCAAGATCGCGCGCGCCCGCCTGCGGGCGCACCAGCCCAACACGCTGCTCGACACGCAGGCGCTGGTGCACGAGAGCTTCATGCGTTTCGTGGAAGCCGACAAGATCGGCATCGCCGACCGCAAGCACTTCTTCACCTACGCGGCCAAGACGATGCGCCACATCGTCATCGACTTCGCGCGGCGCCGCCAGGCCGAGCGCCATGGCGGTGCGGCCGAGCGCGTCACGCTCGACACGCATCTGCTCGGCGAGGGCGCGCAGGACACGTCGGTGATCGACGTCGACGATGCGCTGCGCGATCTCGAGGCGCTCGACCCGAAGCTCGCCCAGGTCGTCGAGATGCGCTACTTCGGCGGCTACACCGACGCCGAGATCGCCGCCGCGATGGACATCACCGACCGCACCGTGCGCCGCCACTGGGACAAGGCGCGCGCCTTCATCCTCGCGCAACTGCAGCCCTGACGGCCGCACGATGCGCATCCCCGCCGAGCTCTGGCCGGAGCTTTCGCGCCTCTTCGACGAGGCGCTGAATCTCTCCGCCGACGAACGCGCGGCGTGGCTCGCTCGTCTCGACGCCGATCGGCCGACCCTCGCTGCGCACCTGCGCCGGCTGCTTGCGGCGCACGCGCAGCAGCCCGAAGGCGATGTGCTGCACGAGCCGCCCACGGCGTTCATCGCCTCGGCGCTGGAGCAGGGCAGTCCTTCCCCGCTCGAGGCAGGGCGGATGCTCGGGCCCTATCGGCTGGTGGCGCCGATCGGGCGAGGCGGCATGGCGTCGGTGTGGCTCGCGGAGCAGACGCTGAACGTCGTGCGCCGCGTGGCGCTGAAGCTGCCTGCATGGGGACTCGAGGACCCCGCCGCCACCGCGGCCCGCTTCGCGCAGGAGAGGGACTTCCTCGCGGGGCTCGAGCACGCGCACATCGCGCGCCTCTACGACGCGGGCGTGAGCGAGGACGGCCAACCCTACCTGGCGATGGAATGGATCGACGGCATGCCGATCACGCAGTACGCCGACGAGCGCCGGCTCGGCGTGCGCGAGCGCATCGCCTTGTTCCTGCAGGTCCTGCAGGCGGTGCGCCACGCGCATGCACGCCTGATCATCCACCGCGACATCAAGCCGTCCAACATCCTCGTCACGCCCGAGGGCGAGGTGAAGCTGCTCGACTTCGGCATCGCGCGGCTCATCGCCGACGGCATTGGCGCCGACGCCTCGAAGCCCGCGCCCTCGCTGTCGCAGGCGCTGACGCCCGACACCGCGTCGCCCGAGCAGCTGGCCGGCGAGCCGCTGGGCACGCCGTCCGACGTGTACTCGCTCGGCGTCGTGCTCTACGAGCTGCTGACGGGGCACCGCCCGTACACGTTCGGCCTCGACGCGAGGACGCGAACGCCCGCGTCGCTTCATGCGGCGTTGGTCGACACCGTGGTGCCCGCCCTCAGCTCGCAGGCGTCGGACGTCGCGAGCGCGCAGCGGCGCGGCGCGCGCCCCGCGCAGTTGCGGCGGATGCTCGCGGGCGACCTCGACGCGATCGTCGGCAAGGCGCTGAAGAAGGACGCGGCCGAGCGCTACCAGAGCGCCGAAGCGCTCGCGGCGGACCTCGAGCGCTGGCTGCGCTTCGAGCCCGTGCAGGCCAGGCGTCGCAGCTGGCGCTACGTGGCGGCGAGGGCGCTCCGCAAGCACCGCACCGGCGCCGTGGCGACGGCGATCGTCGCCGTCGCGATCGCCGCGGGCGTCGGTGGCGTCCTCTGGCAGGCGAAGCTGGCGCGCGACGAGGCGCGGCGAGCGACGACGATCCAGGACTTCCTCTTCTCGGTGTTCAGGGCGAGCGCCCCCGATCAGGCGCGCGGCAAGGATGTCAGCGCGAAGGAGCTCATGGCGCGCGGCACCGCGAGCCTCGACCGGATGCTGCTCGACCAGCCGCGCGCTCTGGCCGTGGTGCACGGCGAGCTCGGCGACATCTACAACGAGATGGGCGACAACGACGACGCGCTGAAGCACCTCGACCGCGCGCTCGCCGGCTTCGATGCTCTGGGCCTGCAGCGAAGCCGCAGCGCCATCGATGCGCGCTTCCACCACGGTGTCGTCATGGCGGAACGCTCCCGCTGGACCGAGGCTCGCGCCGACTTCGATCGCTGCCTGGAGTGGGGCACGGCCGAGTTCGGGCCGCGCAACCGATGGGCGGTGGCCGCGCGCGAGAAGATCGCGTACATCGACCTGGAGCAGGGCCGAACCGACGAGGCGCTTCGCGTGGCGCAGGCCGCGCTGGCGCAGCCGGTGGGGGAGGACGAGGCCTTCGATGCCTGGCGCCGGCTGCGCGCGCGCAGCGTCATCGGACAGATCCAGATCGAAGTGGGTCGGTACGCCGAGGCGCGCGAGACGTTTCGCCAGTTGCTCGCCGACGGCGCCCACGTGCCCGCGTTCGGCATCGACGATTCGATGGTGGCCAGGCTGCAGATGGCGCGCGCATCGCACTACGAAGGCGACGATGGATCTGCGCTGCCGGTCGTGCAGGCGCTGGTGCCCGACATGGAGCGCGTGCTCGGCCCGGCTCATCCGCACACGCTGTCTGCGCGGGGCCTGCTCAGCCAGGCGCTGGCCGGCTCGGGTCGGTATGACGAGGCGATCGACGTGCAGCGAGCGACCCTCGCGCGGCTCAGCGACGCCGATGCCGGACAACGGGCGATCGATCGGGCAGTGCTCGC
>Ga0335069_10005354_pt1 | contig 18884 bp, 13 predicted proteins | sample Lox_Sample_11_FD_206714 | JGI IMG/M metagenome (GOLD analysis project Ga0335069, IMG submission 206714) | Soil microbial communities from Loxahatchee National Wildlife Refuge, Florida, United States - Lox_Sample_1.1 | ecosystem: Environmental > Terrestrial > Soil > Wetlands | place: USA... | reverse complement strand
TCTGGCCGCGCGCATGGCCGGTTGGAGCGTCCTCTACTTCCGCGCCGGCCGAGCCTCCACGGTGTCGGTCGTCGACCAGGGCTGGAACCGCACCTTGATCGTGAACGGCAAGGCCGAGGCCTCCGACGATCCGATCGACGGCTACGTGCAGATCATGCTGGGACACGTCCCGGTGCTGATGCACCCGGATCCGAAGAGCGTCTTCGTGCTCGGCATGGGAACCGGCATCACGCTCGGCGCCGTCACCGCGCACCCGGAGCTCGAACGCGTCGTGCTCGGCGAGATCGAGCCCGCCGTGCTCGGCGCGCGGCCCTTCTTCCAGGCCGTGAACGGCGACCCGCTCGGCGATCCCCGCCTCCAGGTCGCGATCCAGGACGGCCGCAACTTCCTGAAGACGACGCGCCAGCGCTTCGACGTCATCACCGCCGACCCGATCCACCCCTGGACCAGCGGCTCCGTCTATCTCTACACACGCGAGTACTACGAGATCGCGCGCGCGCACCTCACGGAGCACGGCGTGATGTGCCAGTGGCTCCCGCTCACGGGTCTGTCCGGCGAGGACGTGCGCTCGGTGGCCGCGACTTTCGCCGAGGTCTTCCCCCACACGTCGTTGTGGCAGAGTTCGCGCGACGTGCTCTTGATCGGCAGTGTGGACCCGCTGCCGGTGGAGCTCTCGTCGCTGCGCGAGCGGCTGCAGGCGCCGAAGGTGCGCGCGCAGCTCGCCGCGCAGGGGCTCGACGATCCGATCGCGTTCCTGGCCGACGAGGGCATGGACGATGCGGGGCTTCGCGAGTACGTCGCGGGCGCCGCGATCAACAGCGACGACAACGTCCGCCTCGAGTTCTCGAGCCCGCTCGCGATCGGCGATCCGGATCTGCACGGCATCACCCTGCGCGTGAACCGCGCCCGCAGCGCCCTGGCCGCGTCGGGCGCGGCGCCGGTCGTCGGGCTCGACCCGCAGGAGCGCGCGCAGCTCGCCGCGGCGCGCCACGCGAAGAACCAGCTCGTGATCGCCCAGGTGATGCCGAAGGGCTCGCGCGACCGCCTCGCGGAGGTCGTGAAGGAGGATCCCTCGTACCGCCCGGCGCGCATCCAGCTCGCGCGCTGGCTCGCGCAGCAGGGCGCGGAGGCGCTGGTGGCCGGTCGCGTGGAGCCGGCGCAGCGACTCGCGGAGCAGGCGCTGGCGCTCGCCGACGAGGAGCCGTCGGCGCACCTGCTGCAGGGCTCGGTGCTCGCCCGCCAGGGCCGCTTCAGCGACGCCGTCCTGCCGATCGAGCGCGCGCTCGCGCGAGGTCCCGAGCGCTGGATGGCGGAGTATCAGCTCGCGATGGCGCTCCGCGGCGCGGGTCGCGCGGCGGAGGCGGCGCAGGCGCTCGAGCGCGCGGCCGCGCTGAACCCGGCGCACCGAGAGCTCGCCGCGGAGGTCGCGGACGTGCGCGCCTCGGTGAAGAGCGGGACCTAACGTCGGCGCTCGCGGCACCCCGTGCACGCCTCGACGAACGCGGCGAACAGGCGCTCGCGCGGCGGACCCTCGAGATCCTCGGGATGCCACTGAACGCCGAGCGCGAAGCCCTCTTCGAGCTCGATCGCCTCGATCACGCCGTCGGGCGCGGTGGCCGCGACGCGCGCGCGGCCCGCGTCCGCGACCGCCTGGTGGTGGCGGCTGTTGACGGGACCGGTGGCCACTCCGAGCGCGCGCGCGAGCGTCGTGCCGGGCTCGACGCGGAGCGCGTGGTGCCCCGCGCCGAGGCGGTGCGGCGAGGCGTCGGGGCGGTCGGTCGGCAGGTCGTAGTGGAGCCTGCCGCCGCAGTGGAGCGCGAGCAGCTGCATGCCGTAGCAGATGCCGAGCACGGGCAGCTCGAGCGCGAGTGACGACGCGAGCAGCTCGCCGTCGAAGGCCTGCTGGCGCGGCGCGACCGGATCGAAGACCACCTCGGACGGATACGGCCGGTCGGGCAGGAAGTCGCCGCCGCCCGGCACGAGCAGCCCGTCGAGGCGCGACGCCAACGAGCGCGGGTCAGACTGCGGCGGCAAGATGACCGTGGCCGCGCCCGCCGATTCGAGCGCGGCGACCGCCGCGAGCCCGAGCTTCAGCTCCCCCGCCTCACGGCCGCGCTCGCACAGACGCGGAGGAATGCCGATGAGCGGCCGCATCGGCGCGAGTATACCTTCGTGCGGCGCGCGGCCCGGCGCCGCAGAGCGGAGGCGATGGCCAAGGTCCTGATCGCTGGCTGCGGCTACGTGGGCAGCGCGCTCGGCGCCGCGCTCGTCGCCGACGGCGACGTCGTGTGGGGGCTGCGTCGCCGCGTGGTGTCGCTTCCCGCCGGCGTCCAGCCGATCGAGGCCGACCTCGCCGTCGCGAAGACCTTGCGCGATCTGCCCGCCGGCCTCGAGTTCGTGGTCTACGCAGCCTCGCCCGGCGGCCCCGACGACGCGCTCTACCGCACCGCCTACGTCGAAGGGCTCGGGCGCCTGCTCGAGGCGCTCGACGCGCAGCGCCAGAGCCCGAAGCGCATCTTCCTCTTGTCGAGCACGTCGGTCTACGGACAGGACCGCGGCGAGTGGGTCGACGAGACCTCGGAGACCTCGCCGCGCGACTTCCGCGGTCGCCGCATCCTCGAGTCCGAGAAGCTCCTCACCGGTTCGCGCAAGCCGGCCACGATCGTGCGCCTCGGCGGCATCTACGGTCCGCAGCGGACCGGCATGATCGAGAAGGTGCGGAGCGGCCGCGCCGTCGTCGCGAGGGGCGCGCCTCGCTACACCAATCGCATCCACCGCGACGACTGCGCGGGCGCGCTGCGCCATCTGATGCGGATCGCGGCTCCCGAGTCGCTCTATCTCGGCGTCGACTGCGAGCCCGTGGACGACGGCGCCGTGCTGCGCTGGCTCGCCGGCGCGCTCGGGGCGCCCGAGCCGCGGATCGAGGCGGCGAGCGGGCCTGCGCGCGGGAGCAAGCGGTGCCGCAACGACCGGCTGCTCGCGAGCGGCTACTCGTTCCGCTACCCGACCTTCCGCGAGGGCTACGCCGCGCTGCTCGCGACCTTGCGGTAGCGCGATGCCGCGGCCCCCGGATTTCGCCGCCGCGACGCGCGCCATGCCGGGCGCGGTCTTCTCTCCGATCGCGCATCGCCTTCGCGTGCCGGGCGGCGTGTGCCCGCTGCACGTCGGCGACACCTGGCGCGAGCCGTTCGAGGGCGGCCGCATGCAGGACCTGCGCGAGCGCGAGCATCCGGGGCTGCACCGCTACTGCGAGACGCGCGGCATCCCGGAGCTCGTCGACGCGATCGTCGAGAAGGTGCGCGCGCGAAACCGCATCCCGTGCGAGCGGGAGTCGGTCGTCGTGACGGCCGGCGCGACGGGCGGCCTCGGCGCGGCGCTCGGCGCGATCGCGAGCCCCGGCGACGAGGTGCTGATCCTCGCGCCGTTCTGGCCGCTGATCCGCGGCATCGCGGGCGCCTTCCGCGCGACGCCGGTGGAGGTGCCCTTCTACGACCGCGTCGACGGCCCGGAGTCCGCAGTGGCGGCGGTCGCGGAACGCGCGAGCCCGCGCGCCGTCGCGCTCTACCTCTCGACACCCTCGAATCCGACCGGCCGGGTGCTGCCCGCCGCGTGGCTCGAAGCGCTCGCCGAGTGGGCGCGACGCGAGGGTGTGTGGCTCCTCTCGGACGAGGTCTACGAGGACTACGTCTACCGCGGCGAGCACGTCTCGATCGGGGCCTTCGCGCCGGAGCGCACGATCTCGGTCTTTTCCTTCTCGAAGGCCTACGGCATGGCGGGCAACCGCACCGGCTACCTGGTCGCGCCCGCCGACGCCGCGACGCAGGCGCTGAAGATCTCCACGCACACCGCCTACCACGCGCCGACCTCGGGGCAGGTCGCGGGGCTGCGCGCGCTGCGCGGCGGCGCGGCCTGGATCGAGAGCGCGCGCGCCGCGTATCGCGAGGTCGGCGAGGTCACGGCGAAGCTTCTCGGTATCGCGCCGCCGGGCGGCTCGATGTTCCACTTCCTCGACGTCGCCGACCGCCTCGACGAGCGCGGGCTCTGGGGATTCCTCGAGCGCTGCGTCGACGACGGCGTGGCGCTCGCGCCCGGGCCCTCGTGTGGATCCGACTACGCGAGCCACGTGCGGCTCTGCTACACGGCCGCGCCCCCGGAGCAGGTGATCGCGGCGGTGGGGAGACTGGCGGCCCGTCTCGGTCGGGCCTAGTCCGACCGCTCGGGCAGCCGCTCCAGGCGGCGGATCCACGCCTCCGGCAGCGCGTGCGCGCGCGCGCCTTCGACCAGCAGCCGCTTGTACCATGCGAAGGGCACGGCGTCCGGCGTGAGCCGGTGCGATCGATAGGTCTGCGCGCGCCGCGCGCCACCGCGCCACTCGACCTCCACCTCGAAGCGCTCGTAGTCTGGCTCGAAGGCGTCGAGTCGCGGCCACTCGTTCGCGTCGATGCGGTAGAGCGCGCCCCAGACGGATTGCGAGGCGTCGTCGCCGAGGTTCGCCTTGCCCGATCCATCCGCGCCGCGCTTGTCGAGCCGCAGGCAGAAGCCCACGAGACGCGCCGCGCCGAGCGGCTCCGCGCCGGCGATCCGCTCGCGCATGCGGGCGAGGGACAGATTCGACCCGTACGCGAAGTAGAGCGCGGACACCGCGAGCACGGTAACGGACGTGGTGGTCGGCGCCTTCGGCGTTACTCTCCCGCGCCGTTGCAACCAGGAGGCTGCTCGATGCGTAGCTCGCGATCCGCTCTCGTGACGACCGCGATCGCCATCGCCGTGCTCACCGCGGGCGCGGGCCTCGCGCAAACCGGGAAGGAGCCCAGCGTGACGAGCGGATCGGGCGGCGTGGCCGCGATCGACAAGTTCATCGCCGACCAGAAGATCGTGAAGCAGGGCGATTGGAAGTCCCATCTGCCGCGGCCGCCGAAGGTGAGCTTCGATCCCAAGCAGACGGTCTACTGGAAGCTCTCGACCAACGTCGGCGAGCTCAAGATCAAGCTGATGCCCGACGTCGCGCCGATGCACGTGTCGAGCACGGTGTACCTGACCAAGCTCGGCTTCTACGACGGCCTGATCTTCCACCGCGTGATCCCGAAGTTCATGGCGCAGGGTGGAGACCCGACCGGCACGGGCATGGGCGGTCCGGGCTACCAGTACGCCGGCGAGTTCGATCCGAAGGTGAAGCACGACAAGGCCGGGCTGCTCTCCATGGCGAACGCGGGTCCCGGCACCGATGGCAGCCAGTTCTTCATCACCTTCGTGCCGACGCCGCACCTCGACGGCAAGCACACGATCTTCGGCGAAGTGGTCGAGGGCCAGGGGACCTTGCGCGAGCTCGAGGCGCGCGGCAGCCAGAGCGGCAAGACCAGCGAGAGGCTGGTGATCGAGCGGGCGATGATCGAGGTCGAGTAGCGAACGCCGGCGAGGTCGCGAGACCTCACGCACCGGGTCTCAACCTCTGGACTTCGCTCGCCTGCGGCTCGCTGCGCGCGCGGCTCCGCCGCGCTTGCTATTCGTGGATCTGCTCCGCCAGGTATTGCTGAGCGCCGACCTCCGCGATCAGGTGGAGCTGCGCCTCCAGCCACTCGGCCGACCGCTCCTCGCCCTTCAGGATGTGCTCGAGCAGCTCGCGGCTGCCGTGGTCGCCCTTGTCGCCGCACAGGCGGATCGCGTTGTTCAGCCGCTGGATCGCCTCGGTCTCGAGCGCGAGGTCGAGCTTGTGCTGCTCGATCGGGGTCTCGCCGACACGCACGGGGCTCAGCCGCTGCATGTTGGGGACGCCTTCGAGGTAGAGGATCCGCTCGATCAGCTTGTCGGCGTCCTTCATCTCGTCGATCGACTCTTCGCGCTTCTTCTTCGAGAGCCGCTCGTAGCCCCAGTTCTCGCACATCTTGTGGTGGATGAAGTACTGGTTGATCGCGGTCAGCTCGCCGGTCAGCACGTCGTTGAGCGCCTCGATCACCTTCGCGTCGCCTCGCATCGCCCCTCCCTGTCGACAATGCGGCGCAGGCTATCGGCGTCGCCGCGCGGCGGACAGCGAAACGAAATTGAAAACGGTTGTCGCGCGAGATGAGGCGCGACTAGCTCGCGGCGGCCGCGATTCCGTCCGACGCGACCGCGACGTCTGCGCGCGTCAGCTCCTCGTCGATCAGCGCGGCGATCGCGGGGCGGCAGCCGCCGCACATCCGGCCCGCGTGGCAGGCACGCGCGACCTCGCGACAGGTCGAAGCGCCCTCGCGCACGACCGCTCGGATCGCGCGATCGCTGACGGCTCGGCAGTGGCAGACGATCACGGCTCTTCTCTGGAAACCAACCGAGCGCCGAGCCTACCAGTTCTGAAAATGAAGTTCAAAGTCAGGCCGAGCCATCCAGGAGCGCCGAAGAAACGTTGGATCCCCCGAGGGAAGAATCGGGCGCGCGGCCGGCGACGTGACCCCCTCCGTCACGCCGCGCTGCCAGCCTCGCCGCCATGTCAGAATGCGCCGCGGCTCCGCCGCGGTCGGGGGGAGGATGAGCGGGGTTGCGCAGGGGCCGGGGGCCCGCGCGCTCGAGCCGGAACTGGTCGCGTTCGTCGAGTCGGATCAGGCGGCGATCCGCGTCGACCTCGCGCGCCTCGCGCGGCCGCTGCGCCTGGTGGTGCCGTCCGGCGCGCTGCGCGCCCACCTCGCCGTGACCCTGGTCCGGCGCGCGGGGCGACCGCTCCTCGGCGTCCGCATCCAGACGCTCGCGTCGCTCGCGCGAGAGATCCTCGAGCGACAAGGCGCTCCTCCGGAGCGCGAGGATCTCTTCCCGATCCTCGTGAGCCGCTGCGCGCGACGCGAGCCGTCGCTGCGCGCCGCGCTCGACGAGCTCGCGAACGGATACAGCGCGGTGCAGGTCGGTGTCGACGACCTGCTGGACGCGGGCTTCACGCCGGAACACGCGGCCGCGCTCGACGAGGCGCTGGCCGCACACGGGCTCGACGGAGCGAGCGTTGCTGCGCGTCGCGCGCGAGGTCGCCGCATCGCTCGGCGGCCCGCTCGGCTCGCACCGCTCGCGCCTGTTCGCGGCCGCGCGCGAAACGCTCGAGCGCGCCGACGGAGCGCCGCCGTCGCGCGGCGTCGCGATCTACGGCTTCAGCGACGCCACCGGCGTGCAGACCGATCTGCTGGTGACCCTGATCCGCGAGCTCGACGCGCGCGTGTGGCTCGAGCTGCCGCCGCGGCCCGCGCCCTCGGCCGGTGCGCGGGAGAGCGCCTTCGGAGCGAGCTTCCGCGAGCGCCTGCGCGCGGCGGCGCCGAGTGAGACGCGCGTCGCGGCCGCGACACCGGCGCGAGTCGAGATCTGGCGCGCGCGCGACCCGTTCGACGAGGCGCGCGCGGTCGCCGGCGCGCTGCGCGCCGCGATCGACGCGGGCGCCGAGCCCGAGCGGATCGCGGTCGTCGCGCGTGATCTCGCGCCTCATGCGCTCGCGCTGCGGCGGAGCCTCACCGGTCTCGGCGTGCCGTTCTCCGGAGCCGGGGAGCGGGGTCCGGTGTCGCCGGCCGGTCGCCGGCTCGGCGCGCTGCTGGCGATCCTCCGAGAAGGAGCCGACGTCGCCGCCGAGCGCTGGCTCGAGGCGCTCTGGCGGCTGCCGACGACGACACCAGGCGGCGACGCCCCGGCGCCTTCTCTCGAGCAAACGGCGGATCTGCGGCACGCGCTGCACGCGCAGGGCTGCGCCGCGCTGCGCGACGCCGCCGCGCTACCGGCGGATCGGATCGACGCGCTGCGCGACGCCGCGGCCTCGTTGCTGCGGCGCCTCGAGGGCTGGCCGGCGCGCGACGCGCTGTCGGGACACGCGCGCCGGCTCCGCGCGCTCGTGCGCGACGGCCTCGGCTGGGAGGCGGAGACGCCCGGCCTCCACGACCTCGAGGAGCGACTCGCGGGCGCGGGCGACCCGACACTCGAGCGAGTCGAGCTCCTCGACTGGCTCGCGCGCGCGCTCGACACGGCGCTGCGCGTCCCGATCGGCGGCCGCGGCGGCGGCGTCGCGTTGCTCTCGGTGATGGAGGCGCGCGGGCTCACCTTCGAGCGCGTCTTCCTGCTCGGGCTGAATCGCGGCGTGTTCCCGCGCGGCATCCGCGAGGATCCGCTGCTGCCGGACCCCGCGCGCCGCCGGCTGCGCGAGCTGCTGCTCGACCTGCCGGTCAAGCGCGACGGCTTCGACGAGGAGCGCTTCCTCTTCGCGCAGACCCTGGCCTCGGCCGAGCAGGTCACGCTCTCGTTCTCGCAGTGGGACGCGGAAGGGCGGGTGCTCGCGCCTTCGCCGCTCCTCGACGCGCTGACGCGCGCGGCCGAGCCGGTGCCACCGCCTGCGCCGGCCGTCGCGACGCCGCGCGAGCGCGCGTGCGAGGCGGGGCTCGCGCAGCCGCGCGAGCGCTTCGGCGCCGCGCTCGAGGTCGCGCTCGAGGCGTTTCGCGACGCCGGCGCGGCCGCATCGGACGTCGTGGCGCTGACGCGCGCGCGTGTCGCGGTGCTCGGCGAGCTCGACCCGCGCGACGGGCGGCGTCGCGCGGCGGGTCCCTACCTCGGCTTCGTCGGCCGCGCGCGAGCGCAGGACGCGCGCGCCGGCGCGATCTCGGTGACCATGCTCGAAGGCCTCGCGCGCTGCGGCTGGCAGGTCTTCCTGCGGCGCCTGCTCCAACTCGGTCCCGTCCCCGACGCGCGGGGCGCGCTGCCCGGAGGCGCCGACGCGCGGCTCCTCGGAAACGTCGTCCATCGTGCGCTCGAGCGGATCGCGGCGTCGCGGGGCCGAGGTGTTGCGCTCGATGCGCTGCGCGACGTCCCGGCGGAGCCGCTCGCCTGGCCGGAGCCGCAGGCGCTCGACGCGATCCTGCTGGAAGCGGCGCAGGACGTCGTGCGAGAACAGTCGATCGCGCTCGCGAGCTACGCGCACGGACTCGCGCGCCGCGCGCTTCCGTTCGTGCTCGAGGCGCGCCGCGCGGACTGGGAAGGCGGCGCGCCGCTCGTCCTCGGCGCTGAAGTGAAGGGCGCTCTGCGGGTGGCCGGGCCGGATGGCGCTCCGCGGGAGATCTCGTTCCGCGCGGATCGCGTCGATCGCCACGGCGACGGCCTGCGACTCACCGACTACAAGACCGGCAAGCCGCCCGGCGGAGACTCGTCCGCCCGGGCTCGACACGAGAGAGCGTTGTGCGAGCGAATCGCGCAGGGCGCGGCGCTCCAGGCGAGCGTGTACGCGGCTGCCGCGGGCGCGGCGGGGCAGGGCCGCTACCTCCATCTCCGGCCCGACCTGCCGGCCGGGGTCCGCGCGCTTGCGGCGCCGGGCGACCCGGAGCGCTTCACCGAGGTCGTCGGCACCTTGCTCGCCGCCTGGGATCTCGGCGCCTTCGTTCCGCGCCTGCGCGATCCAGCGAACGACCAGGAGCCCTTCACCTGCCAGGGCTGCGACGTGAAGGAGGCGTGCCTGCGCGGCGACTCGGGCGTCCGGCTGCGGCTCGGCGAATGGGCGGCGGGCGCGCCCGCCACCGACGTGGAGCGCGCGGCCCGGACGCTGTGGCGCCTGCCGGAGGCCGAGGCATGAGCGCGAGCCCCGACGCGTTGCGCGAGTCGGACGCGCGCGCCCGCGCGCGCGCGCAGCGCGAGTTCGAACGCCCGCTGGTGATCGAGGCCGGAGCCGGCACCGGGAAGACCGCGACCCTGGTCGCGCGCGTGCTCGCGTGGTCGCTCGGACCGGGCTGGGAGCGCGCCGTGCGCGAGCTGCGCTCTCCCGCGCGCGACGACGCGGCGCGCGTCGCGGCGCAGGTGCTCGACCGCGTCGTCGCGATCACCTTCACGGACGCCGCGGCCGCCGAGATGGCGCGGCGCGTGGACGACGCGCTCGCGCGGCTCGCATCCGGCGAGTGGCCGGTCGGCATCGATCCGGACGCATTGCCCGCAGCGCCGCTCCTGGCGGACCGCGCCTCTGCGCTTCGCAGCGCGCTCGACCATCTCCAGGTGCAGACGATCCATGCGTGGTGTCGGAGACTTCTCGCGGCGCATCCGCTCGCAGCGGGCGTGCACCCGGGCTTCGAGGTCGACGCGAGCGGGCGCCTCGCCGCCGACGCGCTGCGCGCCGCGCTCGAGCGCCGACTCCGCACGGCGTATGCGGCGCGCGATGCGCACGCGCTCGCGCTCGCGGAGCTCGGCATCGGACCCGCCGAGCTCGAGCGGGCGCTGCTCGCGCTGCGTGAGCGCGGCGTTTGCGCCGACGAGCTCGCGCAGGATCCCGCGACCCCCGATCGGCTCGAGGACCTGCTCTCGCGACTGCGAGAGGCGCTCGCGGCGCTGCGCGACGCGGGCGGAGGCGTCCTCGCGCGCGCCGATCGCGACAACGCGGCGAAGGTCGCGCAGGCCGTGACGGCGGCGATCGTCTCGCTGCCGGAGCGGGCGACGCGCGAGAGCGTCGCGGCGTGCGCCGCCTCGCTGCGCGGCCTCTTCGAGAAGCTGCGCGCCCACCTGACGAAGTGGCGCAAGGAGGACTTCTCCGGGCGCGAGCTCGAGGCCTTCGGCGGCGGAGCCGGCGCCGTCGCGGGTGCGGCGGCGCGGCTCGAGCCGCTGCTCGGCCACGTCCTCGCGATCGAGCTGCCGCTGCTCGACGCAGCGCGCGAGGTGCTCGGCGGCGCGCTCGCGGAGGCGGAGCAGTCGCTCCGGCGCAGCGGGACGCTCGGCTTCGGCGACCTCCTCACCGGCGCCGCGACCCTGCTCGCGGAGCGGCCCGACGTGGCGGCGTCGGTGCGCGCGCAGATCGACCAGCTCCTCGTCGACGAGTTCCAGGACACCGATCGGCGTCAGTGCGCGATCGTCGAGAGCCTGGCGCTCGCGGGTCCGCCGGCGTCGCGGCCGGGCCTCTTCCTGGTGGGCGATCCGAAGCAGTCGATCTACGGCTGGCGCGAGGCGGACCTCGCCGCCTACGAGGGCTTCGTGCGCCGTGCGCTCGAAGAGGGAGGCGAGCCGCATCGATTGAGCGTGAATCACCGCTCGGTGCAGTCGATCCTGCGCGAGGTCGAGCGCGTGGTGGGGCCCGTGATGCGGGCCGAGCCGGGCCTCCAGCCGGGCTTCGAGCCGCTGGTTCCGCGGCCCGGCGCGGAAGAGGGAGAGCCGGTCGAGTACTGGCTGCCGGCGACGCGCGACCCCGACACCGGCGCGCTGACGCAGACGTCCGCGGCGCTGGCGAGCGCCTGCGAGGCGCAGGCGCTCGCGCGTCACCTGCGCGCGCTGCACGAGACCCGCAGCGTCGCATGGGGCGACATGGCGGTGCTGATGCGCAGCCGCGGCGACTGGGAGATCTACCTCGAGGCGCTGCGACGGCACGGCATCCCTTTCCGCGTGGAGGGCGACCGCAGCTACTACCGGCGGCGCGAGATCATCGAGGCGGCGGCGTTCGTGCGATGCGTGCTCGACCCCGATGACGCGCTCGCGCTCGTCGCCGCGCTGCGCTCGTCCGCCGTCGGCGTGCCCGACGCCGCCTGGCAAGGTCTCTTCGCGATCGGCCTTCTGGCCCGCGCGGCGAGCCTCGAGGGTGCGTCGCCGGACGCGCTCGCGGATCTCGCGCGCGAGGTCGAGGCCGTCGCCGCGGATCTGCCGGCCGGCGTGCCGGGCATCGAGCGCGTGCGCGGCTGGGAGAGGAATCTCGTCGCGGCGCTTTCCGCCGTCGCGAGACTGCGTCGGCTCTTCCAGGAGGCGCCGCCCGACGTCTTCGTCGAGGCGCTGCGCGACGCCGTCTGCTTCGAGGCGAGCGAGGCGGCGCGCTTCCTCGGCTCCTGGCGCGTCGCCAATCTCGAGCGCTTCTTTCGCGGGCTCGCCGCGCAGCTCGCCGACGGCGCGGACACCGCGCAGATCCTGCGCGAGCTGCGCCGCGCGGTCGCGGAAGAAGAGCCCTCGGAGGAGATGCAGCCGCGCGACCTCGAGAGCGACGGCGTGCGCGTCTCGACGCTCCACGGCGCGAAGGGGCTCGACTTCGGCTGCGTCTTCCTGGTGCAGCTCCACAAGGGAAGGGGCCGGCAAGCGCCCGATGTGGAGGTCGGTCGGGTCGCGGACCGGCTCGAGTACCGCGTGCTCGGCGCGAGCACGCCGGGCTTCGACCTCGTGCGGACGACACGCGAGAAGGTCGAAGAGGCCGAGCGCGTTCGGCTGCTCTACGTGGGCATGACGCGCGCGCGCGATCGGCTCGTGCTTTCGGGACTGTGGCCGAGCTTCGGAAAGACGACGGAGAGCGCGGTCGCGCTGCTCGAGCGGCGCGCGCCCGCGCCGGCGGACTGGTCCGACACCGACGCGCGCTGCGCTCGCGAGCAGACGAGCGCGGTGGAGAGCGCGGGGGCGCGCTGGCGCGTGCTGGCCTCGGAGGCGGAGGGCGACGCGCCCGCGCCGCCGCAGCGGGCGACGCTTCCGCTCGACCTGCCCGCGCTGCGCGCCGAGGCGCTGCGCCTGCGCGCGGAGTCGGAGCGCGCGCGCGTCCGCATGGCGAGGCCGCGCGGCGGCCGCGCGAGCGAGCCGGCGCGCGACGACCGCGACGACGCGGACGACGAGCTCGAGACGCCGCGCCGCGCGATGGGCGTCGCGCACGCGGGCGCGGAGCTCGCGAGGCGGGTCGGCAGCGCGGTCCACGCCGCGCTCGAGCGGCTCGATCTCTCGGCCGCGGAGCCGAGAGCCGCGCTCGCTCGCGCGCGCGACGAGGCGCTGCGAGCGCTGGCCGCGGACTCGTCACGCGCCGAGGTCGCCGCGGTGCGCGACGCCGCCAGCGAGCTGCTCCTGCGCTTCTCGCGTGGCGAGCTCTTCGCGAGGCTGTGGGCGTCGCGAGATCGCGTGGTCGCCCGCGAGCTGCCCGTGCTGCTGCCTGCCGCGAGTGACGGCGACGCGCAGGACTTCGTCGCCGGCAGCATCGACCTCGTGCTGCGCGACGCCGCGACCGGCGAGCTGGTCGTGGTCGACTACAAGACCGACCGCGACGGCCCCGACGCGCAGGGCGCCTCCCGGCGCGAGGCGTACCGTCGCCAGGGAGCGGTGTATCAGCGCGCGCTCGCGGAGTCTCTCGGGCTGGGCACACCGCCGCGCTTCGAGCTCTGGTGGCTCGCCACGGACCGCACCGAGGTGATCGCGTAAGCTCGCTGGCGGTGGACGGGAACTTCCAGCTCGAGCTGGCCTCTCGGGTCGCGGCGGCCACGGGTCTCGGCCTGCTGATGGGCCTCGAGCGCGAGTGGGCGCAGCGCGAGGACGAGACGCGGTTCGGCGGCGTCCGGACCTTCGCGTTGATCTCGCTCTCCGGCGCCGCCGCGTCCTATGCGGGCCAGGCGCTCGCGCTGCCGGTGCTGCCGCTCGCCGTCTTCGGCGCGGTCGCCGCGCTCGTCGCGCTCTCGTACGTGACCACGGCGTGGCGCGGCCAGCTCGGCATGACCACCGAGGTGTCGGCGCTGTTCTCGTTCGTGCTCGGCATCCTCTGCGTACAGGGCGAGGTGTCGGTCGCGGCGGCGCTCGGCGTGGTCGCGACGATGCTGCTCGCGCTGAAGGAGCCGCTTCACGCCCTTGCGCGGCACATGGAGGCCCGCGACGTCGAGGCCACGGTGCGCTTCGGCCTGATCACGGCGATCGTGCTGCCGCTGCTGCCGCATCGCAGCTACGGGCCCCCGCCTTTCGACGTGCTGAACCCGTACCAGATCTGGCTGATGGCGGTCCTGATCGCGGGCCTGAACTTCGCGGGCTACGTGCTGGTGAAGCTCGCCGGCCCCGAGCGCGGGCTCGGGCTCGCGGGGCTGCTCGGCGGACTGGTCTCGAGCACGGCCGTCTCGCTCGGCTTCGCGCAGCGCTCGAAGACGCAGCCGGGCGCCAGCAGTGCGCTCGCGCTCGGGATCCTGCTGGCCTGGACGGTGATGTTCGTGCGCGTGATCGCCGAGGTCGCCGTGGTGAACGCCTCGCTCGTCGCGCTCGTGGCGCCGGCCGCAGGCGCGCTGACCTTCGCGGGACTGCTGGCCATCGCGCTGCTGTACCGGCGGCGCGGCCGCGGCGTGTCCGACGCGGCGGGCGCGCAGTCCGCCTCCAACCCGCTCGAGCTCCGCATGGCGATCCGCTTCGCGCTGCTCTACGCGCTGATCACGGTCGGCGCGAAGGCCGCGCAGCTCTACTTCGGCGACGCGGGCCTCTACCTCGCGGGCGCACTGGCCGGCGTCACCGACGTCGACGCGATCACGCTCTCGATGTCGAACCTCGTCGGCGGGGGCGGCCTGGAGCCGGTGATCGCGGCGCGCACGATCGGAATCGCGGTGCTCTCCAACACCGTGACGAAGTGCGCGTTGGTGTGCGCGCTCGGCGCGCCGTCGCTCCGGCGCGCGATGATCCCGATCGGCGCGTCGCTGGCCTCGGTCGGTCTGGCCGCGCTTCTGCTGGCGCTATAGTCGCGCCCGCTTTCTTCGGCGCGAGCGAGGGAGACGAGCAGGCGATGTCGGACATCATGAAGCAGCGCGAGCGCGCGTTCGAGGCGGACTACTTCCGCAAGCAGGACGAGAAGCTGCTGGCGAAGATGAGGGAGCAGGCGGCCCTCCAGGAAGTCGCGCAGGCGCTCGCCGACAAGCTGCGCGTCGATGACAAGGAGCTGGTGGACCGGATCCTGGCGCTGGGGATCCACCGCGAGAACGGCCCGGCCATCCTGCTCATGCCGCTGATCCAGGTGGCCTGGGCGGACGGAGGCGTGAGCGACGCCGAGCGCGAGGTCGTCCTCGGCACGGCGCGCGAGCGCGGCGTCGAGCCGGGCACACCTGCCTACCGGCAGCTCGAGGACTGGCTGCGCAAGCGCCCATCGGACGCCCTCTTCGACGCGGCGCTCGAGGTGTGGAAGGCCGCGGCCTCGGTGCTGCCGGCGTCCGAGCGCGAGGAGAGGATCCGCCACGTGGTCGGAGGCTGCCGACGCGTCGCCGAGGCGTCCGGCGGCGGGCTCGCGAAGCTCCTCGGCATCACCGCCGCGGCGGTGTCGCAGGACGAGTCCGCGGTGCTCGACGCGATCACCGCGAAGCTGCGCTCCGCGCCGCCGGCCCGCACCTAGCACGGGGACGTGCTCGAGAAGACCTACCCGTACTACCTCGGGAGCGTCGCGCAGGCGCCGAACCAGGACCTCGAAGTGCGCGACAAGTACAGCGGCGCGCTCGCGACGCGCGTCGCGCTCGCGGACCCCGCCGCGATCGAGAAGGCGATCGGGCTGGCCGCCGCCGCGGCGGAGCCCATGCGCGCGCTGCCGGCCTACGAGCGCCAGCGCGCGCTGAATCACTGCGTGCGCCGCTTCGAGGAGCGCGCGGACGAGCTCGCGCACGCGCTCTGCGTCGAGGCGGGCAAGCCGATCCGCGACTCGCGCGGCGAGGTCGCGCGTCTGATCGACACCTTTCGCGTCGCGGCCGAGGAGTCGGTTCGCATCACCGGCGAGGTGCTCCCGCTCGACATCTCCCCGCGCGCCCGGAACTACACGGGCATGTGGAAGCGCGTCCCGATCGGGCCGTGCTCCTTCATCTCGCCCTTCAACTTCCCGCTGAACCTCGCGGCCCACAAGGTCGCGCCGGCGATCGCGGCGGGCTGCCCGTTCGTGCTGAAGCCCGCGAGCCTGACGCCGGTCGGCGCGCTGATGATCGGGCAGGCGCTCGCCGAGACCGACCTCCCGCGCGGTGCCTTCTCGATCCTGCCGGCGCGGCGCGACGGCGCCGACCTCTTCACGACGGACGAGCGATTGCGCCTGCTCTCCTTCACGGGCTCGCCCGAGGTCGGATGGGCGCTGAAGGCGCGCGCCGGCAAGAAGAAGGTGATCCTCGAGCTCGGCGGCAACGCCGCCGTCGTGGTCGACGCCGACGCGGATCTCGACGACGCCTGCGAGCGGATCGTCTTCGGCGCGTTCTACCAGTCGGGCCAGAGCTGCATCGGCGTGCAGCGCATCCTGGTCCACGAGCGGGTGTACGATCGGCTGCGTGAGAAGCTCGTCGCCGCGACGCGCGAGCTCCGCATGGGCGATCCCCAGGACGAGGCGACCTTCATCGGCCCGATGATCTCGGAGGCCGAGGCCGCGCGGCTCGAGCGCTGGATCGCGTCGGCGACCGCCGCCGGCGGCCGCCTGCTCTGCGGCGGCTGCCGCAAGGGCGCGATGCTCGAGGCGACCTTGCTCGAGGACGTGCCGCGAAGCCAGGAGATCGTCTGCAAGGAGGCCTTCGGCCCGGTGGCCGTGCTCTCGCGCTTCCGCGACTTCGAGGCCGCGCTCGCCGAGGTGAACGACAGCGCCTTCGGCCTGCAGACCGGCGTCTTCACGCGCGATCTCTACAAGGCGCAGCGCGCCTGGGACGCGCTCGAGGTGGGCGGCGTGCTGATCGGCGACGTGCCGTCCTGGCGCGCCGATCACATGCCCTACGGCGGTGTCAAGGATTCGGGGCTCGGGCGCGAGGGTGTGCGCTTCGCGATCGAGGATATGACGGAGATCCGCATGCTGGTGGTGCGGACGCCGCCGGCCCGAGGCTGAGCGAGGGGGGAGCTTGGAGGCGACGGCCGAGTCGGTTCGCGCGCTGCTCGCGCGCGAGAGAGCGAGCGGCGAGGCGACAGTGCGCGGCTGGCTGCGCACGGTGCGCCACGGGAAGGACGTGTCGTTCCTCGAGGTCTCGGACGGCTCCTGCTTCGCGGGGCTCCAGGTGGTGGCCTCGCCGGAGCTGCCCGAGTACGCGTCGGTGGTGCGATCGCTCCGCACCGGCTGCGCGGTCTCGGCCACGGGTGAGCTGGTCGACTCGCCGGGCAGCGGGCAGCGCTTCGAGCTGCGCGCGCGCCGCGTCGAGCTCGTCGGCCCCGTCGGCGACGACTATCCGCTCCAGAAGAAGCGACACTCATTCGAGTTCCTGCGCGAGGTGGCGCACCTGCGCGCGCGCACCAACACGCTCGGCGCGGTGCTGCGCGTGCGCAACGCCGCCGCGCGCGCGGTGCACGACTTCTTCCAGCAGCGCGGCTTCGTGTGGCTGCACGCGCCGATCGTCACGGCGTCGGACGCCGAGGGCGCCGGCGCTCTCTTCCGCGTCACCACGATCGACCCCGCGAGCCCGCCGCGCACGCCGGACGGCCACGTCGACTACGCGCAGGACTTCTTCGGTCGCCAGACCTTCCTCACCGTGTCCGCGCAGCTCGAGGCGGAGATCGGCGCGCTCGCGCTGACGAACGTCTACAGCTTCGGGCCGACCTTCCGCGCGGAGAACTCCAACACGAGCCGGCACCTCGCGGAGTTCTGGATGGTCGAGCCGGAGATGGCCTTCTGCGACCTCGACGGCGACGTCGCGCTCGCGGAGGCCTTCCTGAAGCACCTCTTCCGCAGCGTGCTCGAGCGCTGCCCCGACGACATGGCCTTCTTCGAGGAGCGCATCGAGAAGGGCGTGATCGCGACGCTCGAACACATCGTCGCGTCGCCCTTCGAGCGAATGACCTACAGCGAGGCGGTCGCGGCGCTCGAGCGCTGCGGGCGCTCCTTCGAGTTCCCGGTCCGCTGGGGCGTCGACCTCCAGAGCGAGCACGAGCGCTACCTCGCGGAGGAGCACGTGCGCCGGCCGGTGGTCGTGACCGACTACCCGGCGGAGATCAAGGCCTTCTACATGTACCGGAACGATGACGGGCGCACGGTGCGCGCGATGGACGTGCTGGTGCCGAAGGTCGGCGAGCTGATCGGCGGCTCGCAGCGCGAGCATCGCGAGGACGCCCTGCTCGCGCGCATGCAGGAGCACGGGCTCGATCCGAAGCCCTACTGGTGGTATCTCGAACTGCGCCGCCACGGTGGCGCGCCCCACTCGGGCTTCGGGCTCGGCTTCGAGCGCGCGATCCAGTTCATCACGGGCATGGCCAACATCCGCGACGTGATCCCGTTCCCCCGCGTGCCGGGCCACGCCGAGTTCTGAGCAAGCCGCGCTCCCGCGCGGCGCGCAGCGAGCCGAAGGCGAGCGAAGTTCGGAAGAGAAATAGACCCGATCACGCCGCGCACACGAAATCCACGCACTCGCGCCAGCCCATGCGCGCGAGCTCGGCGCGGATCAGAGCGCGCGCCGAGGCGCCGGCCACCGACACCACGAGCGGTCTCCCGCTCGGCGGTCCGAGCGCGTGGCGCGAGATCACGGGCGCCCCGCGGATCGTGCGACCGATGCGGCGCGGGTGGATCTCGACGATCGCGTCGGCGCGCCGACCGTGCGCTTCGAGCGCGCGCGCCAGCGCGCGGCCGGTTGCGCCGTAGCCCCAGAGCGCATAGCGTTCGCTGCCCGCGAGCAGGCCGGCCGCCAGATGCGCGGCCTTGCACGCGGTGAAGCGCGCCCGCGAGTAGGTGTCGCTCGTGCGCGAGAGACGCCGCGCGTGGATCCGCCACCCGAGGAGCCGCCTCGGCACGACGCCGACCAGGCGCCCGGCGGCGAGCAGGCGCAGCAGGAGGTCGTAGTCCTCGGGCCAACCCGCGTCGTGGTACCCGAAGCGGATCAGCGCCTCGCGCCGCAGCATCCAGGTCGGATGCGCGAGCGGGCACTCGACGAAGGCCTCCTGCCGAACGCGCCAGGGCGAGTCGATGCTCGCGAGCCACGCCTCGTAGTCGCGCAGACCGGAACCGAGCTCGCGGCGCGGGAAGCAGCGCACGTGGCAGCCGACGCCGGAGAGCGTCGCGTCGGCCTCGAGCGCCGCGCGCTGCGCGGCCAGTCGCTCCCGGTGCATCCAGTCGTCGGCGTCCATGCGCGCGACGAGCGGCGCAAGACACGCCGCGAGCCCCGCGCGCAGCGCCTCGACGAGGCCCGCGCGCGGCGCGGCGATCACGCGGAAGCGCGGGTCGCGCGCAGCCTGCTCGCGAGCGAGCGCGAGGCTCTCGTCGCGCGAGCCGTCGTCGACGACGATGCACTCGAAGCACCGCT
>Ga0335069_10005353_pt1 | contig 18885 bp, 19 predicted proteins | sample Lox_Sample_11_FD_206714 | JGI IMG/M metagenome (GOLD analysis project Ga0335069, IMG submission 206714) | Soil microbial communities from Loxahatchee National Wildlife Refuge, Florida, United States - Lox_Sample_1.1 | ecosystem: Environmental > Terrestrial > Soil > Wetlands | place: USA... | reverse complement strand
GGACTCGCCGATTGCGGCCGAGGTCGCACCCAACAATCCGTTGCTCGGGCTGATGCTGCCGTACACCCCGCTGCACGAACTGTTGCTGGCCGCGGTCGGTCGGCCGTTGGTGATGACGTCGGCGAACTTTTCGGACGAGCCGATGGTCTGCGACAACAGCGTTGCGCTCGATCGCCTGGGGGCGGTTGCCGACTGCTTCCTGCTCCACGATCGTGAGATCGCCAATCGCTGCGACGACTCGGTCGCCCGCGTGATCGACCGCCGCCCGGTAGTGCTGCGCCGCGGCCGGGGATATGTGCCGGGGCGATTGCCGCTCCGTCGCTCGGTAGCGCAGCCGGTGTTGGCGTGCGGTGCGCACCTTAAGAACGCATTCTGCTTCGTCGCGGACGACGCCGCCTGGCTCGGCCCGCACATCGGCGACCTCGAGACCGATGAAGCCTGTCGCGCCTTCGAGGAAAGTGTCGAGCACTTCCAGCGTTTCGTCGGCCTCACGCCGAAGGTGATCGCGCACGATCTCCACCCGTCGTATTTCACCACGGGCTATGCGGTGGGGCGCGCTGATCTGCCGCGCATCGCCGTGCAGCATCATCATGCCCACGTGATTGCGTGTGCGGTCGAGCACCAAATCGACGGGCCGGTGATCGGTCTGGCGTGGGACGGCACCGGCTACGGACTCGACGGCACCGCGTGGGGCGGGGAGTTGCTGGTCGCGACCCCCGCGCACTTCGAGCGACTGGCAACGTTTCGTCCGATTCCGTTGGCGGGGGGCGACCGCGCGATCCGCCAGTCGTGGCGCATCGCGCTGGCCTTGCTCGATCAGGCGTTCGACGGCGATCCGCCGCTCGAGCGCTTGCCGCTCTTTGCGCAGATCGACCGGCGCGAGATCGAACAGGTTCGACAGATGATTCGATGCCAGTTCAACACGCCGCTCGCGCGCGGAGTAGGGCGCTTCTTCGATGCGTTCGGTGCGCTCGCGCTCAACAAGAGCGAGGCGCGCTACGAGGGACAGATCGCCGTCGAGCTGTCGGGAGCGCGTGCCGATGATGGCTACGCCTACTCGTATGCGATCGACGATGCCCCGATCGTGGAGATCGACCTGCGGCCGGCGTTGCGCGAGGCGGTTCGCGATCTGTTGGATGGCGTTTCGGCGGCGACGATCTCGGGACGCTTCCACGCCACGTTGGCGGCGGCGGGATGCGAGCTGGTGGGTCGCGCCGCTCAGCGAGTTGGTCGCCTCCCGGTCGTGCTGAGCGGTGGGTGCTTTCAAAACGCGTGGTTGGTCGAATCGATGCGGCGCACGCTTGCTCCCCACTTCGATGTGGTCTCGCACGAGCGCGTGCCGCCGGGTGACGGCGGCGTCGCCCTCGGGCAGGCGATCATCGCCGACGCCATGATCAGATGCGGGCAAGCGCCGTGTGACAACGCGGAGGCATGACATGTGTCTGGCGGTACCAGGGAAGGTCGTCGCGATCGAGGGTGACAGCGATCTGCGTATGGCGCGGGTAGATTTCGGCGGCATCACCCGCGAGGCGTGCCTCGCCTACGTGCCCGAGGCGCAATTGGGCGACTACGTCTTGGTGCACGTCGGCTTCGCGATCGCCGTGGTCGACGAAGGCGCGGCGAACGAGTCGCTCGCGTTGATCGCCGAGGCCGGCGACCGAGGCGGCTGACGTGCGGCACCTCGACGAATATCGCGATCCCGCCGCGGTGCGCATTCTGATCGATCAGATCGCCGCCGCGACCACGCAACCCTGGACGATCATGGAGGTCTGCGGCGGGCAGACGCACTCGATCCTCAAGTTCGGCTTGGACGAGTTGTTGCCGCCGACCATCCGGCTGATTCACGGACCAGGCTGCCCGGTCTGCGTGACGCCGCTCGAACAGATCGACAAGGCGCTGGAGATCGCGGCCCGATCGGGCGTGATCTTCTGTTCGTTCGGCGACATGTTGCGGGTGCCGGGTTCCACCGGCGATCTACTGTCGGCCAAAGCGCGCGGGGCCGACGTGCGCATTGTCTACTCGCCGCTCGATGCGCTGAAGATCGCCGCGCGGGAGCCGGATCGGCGGGTCGTCTTCTTCGCCGTCGGTTTCGAGACCACCGCGCCCGCCAACGCGATGGCCGTCTACCGTGCTGCCCAAGCGGGCATCAGCAACTTTTCCCTGCTCATGGCGCATGTGCTCGTGCCGCCGGCGTTGACCGCGCTGCTCTCGGACCCGGACAGCGTCATCCAAGCACTCTTGGCGCCGGGGCACGTGTGCGTCGTGACCGGCTATCGCGCCTACGAACCGTTGGCAGCGCGCTATCGGGTGCCGATCATCGTGACCGGCTTCGAGCCGCTCGACTTGCTGCGTGGGGTGCTGGCGGCCGTACGCCAGCTCGAAGCGGGCGAAGCGCGAGTCGAAAACCAGTACGAGCGTGTCGCGCGCCCCGACGGCAATCCGTCCGCACGCGATGTGCTCGACGAGGTCTTCGCGGTCGCGAACCGCAAGTGGCGCGGTCTGGGCGAGATCCCGGCCAGCGGCTACGCGCTGGCGCCGGCGTATCGGGCATTCGACGCGGAGGTGGTGTTTGGGCTGCAGCACCTCGCCGTTGAGGAGCCGCGCGACTGCCTGAGCGGCTTGGTGCTCCAAGGGCGGATCCGGCCGACCGAGTGCCCGCAGTTCGGCGCTCGTTGCACGCCCGAGCATCCCCTCGGTGCCACGATGGTTTCGTCGGAAGGAGCCTGCGCGGCCTACTTCCACTACGGTCGCAAGGCCGTGGCGCACGGAGGATAATGGCTATGTCGAACCGTCTCGAATCGCTGCTCGCCTGCCCGTTGCCGATTGATGACGATGCGATTGTTCAGATGGCGCACGGCGGCGGCGGCCGCAAAATGGCCAACCTCATCGAACGGCTATTCCTGCCGGCGTTCAACAGCCCGGCGCTCTCCGCCCTCGGAGACGGTGCCGTCGTTGAGGTCGGCGGCGAGCGCCTCGCGTTCTCGACCGACACCTTCGTGGTCAGCCCGCCGTTTTTTCCGGGCGGCGACATTGGCTCGCTCGCCATTCACGGAACTGCGAACGACCTCGCCGTCTGCGGCGCAGAACCCATAGGGTTCAGCGTTGGTCTAGTCCTTGAAGAGGGATTTGCCATCGACCAGTTGCGGCGGATTATCGCCTCGCTGGCCGATGCGAGTGCAGCGATAGGAGCACCGATTCTGACCGGTGATACGAAAGTGGTAGAGCGGGGCAAAGGGGATAGCGTCTACATCAACACGTCGGGCATCGGTCGGATGCGTCCGGGCGTGAATGTCGCCCCGGACCGAGCCGTAGCCGGGGATGTCGTCCTGGTCTCGGGTCCCGTAGGAGATCACGGCATTGCCGTGATGGCGGCGCGTAACGGGATCGAGTTCGAGACCACGTTGCACTCCGACTCGGCTCCGGTGCTCCCGCTCGTCCGGGCGCTCCTCGACGTGGCGCCGGAGACCAAGGCGATGCGCGATCCCACCCGCGGCGGCCTCGCCACGGCGTTGTGCGAGATCGCCGACGCCTCGCGCGCGGGCATCCGAATCGACGAGGCCGCCGTGCCGGTACGGCCGGAAGTGCGGGCGGCCTGCGAGGTGCTGGGCTTCGATCCGCTCTACGTGGCATGCGAGGGACGCTTCCTCGCCATTGTTCCGCCACATCGAGCCGAGGCCGCCCTGGATGCGTTGCGCGCGACCGCGGACGGCGAGACGGCGTGTCGCATCGGCGAAGTGGTGGCCGACGATCCCGGCCGGGTGGTGCTGCGTACGCGCATCGGCAGTCATCGACGTCTCGATCGACTGTCCGGCGAGCAACTGCCGCGCATCTGTTGAGGTCGCCATGCACGAATACTCCTTGGTTCAGTCGATGGTGCAGCGGGTCGAGGAGGAAGCCCGAGCGCGGCACGCCACCGGCGTGCATCGCGTGCGCGTCCGTATCGGTCATTCGTCGGGTGTCGAAGCCGATCTGTTTGCCAGCGCGTACGACATATTGCGGGCCGGAACGCTGTGCGCCGATGCCGAATTGGTGATCGCGCGCGAATCGACCGAGTGGCGGTGCGGCGCGTGCGGGACCGCGGTGCCGGCAGGCGCCGAGTTGGTCTGTCCGAACTGCGGCTTTCCCGCACGGCTCGCGCGCGGCGATGATTTGGTGCTCGAGCGCATCGAGTTGGAGGTGCCCTAATGTGCGACGTGTGCGGCTGCGGCGATCCGAAGATTGTGCCGGTCGACGTTCACGAGCGTCTGCTCGCGACCAACGACCGCACCGCGGCGCACAATCGGGCGCATTTCGAAGATCACGGACTGGTTGCGATCAACTTGATGGGCTCGCCCGGTGCGGGCAAGACGGCGATCCTCGAGGCGACGGCGCGAGCCCTTGGCCGCACGCGCCGTCTCGCCGCGATCACCGGCGATCTGGAAACCGAACGCGACGCCGATCGTCTGCGCGCCGTCGGCATTCCCGCCGCCGCCATCACTACCGGTTCGGCGTGCCACTTGGACGCCGAGATGGTCCACCATGCGCTGCACCACGAGACCGCGCATGCGGCCGACTACCTGTTCATCGAAAACGTCGGCAACCTCGTCTGTCCGGCGATTTACGATCTCGGCCAAGCGGTGAACGTGGTCGCGCTATCGGTCACCGAAGGCGAGGACAAGCCGCTCAAGTATCCCGTCATGTTTCGCAAGGCGGATCTCGTGCTGCTGACGAAGACCGATTTGCTGAGCGCGCTGCCCGACTATGACTGCGCGGCGGTGTCGGCCGCGCTCGCGCAGGTGATGCCGACGCCGCGAACGATCGCGATTTCAGCGCGCAGCGGCGCGGGCGTCGGCGATTGGATTGAATGGATTGAACGACTACGCGCGCGGCCGCGCGACATGCGGGCGGCCGACGCACCCGGCCACTGAGCCGGACGAACTTTGGACTGGAGGTGTTGCATGGTCCTACCAAAAGCACTCGATTACGACGCGGAGACCATCGGCCAACACCTTGTCCGGTGCGGCGTCAGCCGCCGCCAATTTCTCGAATTCTGCGCTTCCTTGATGGTCGCCGCACCCGCCGGGCTCGCGTTGACCAGCAAGGCGCGGGCGTCCGAGGTCGCGCGCGAAGTCGCCGCCGCCCGGCGACCGTCGGTCATCTGGCTCCACTTTCAGGACTGCACCGGTTGCACGGAGACGTTGCTGCGGACGTCGAAGCCCGATCTCGCGGAGTTGATCCTGAACCTGATCTCGCTCGACTACCACGCGACCATCATGGCGGCGGCCGGCAAGCAGGCGGAAGCGGCGCTCTATGCCTCGATGCGAGAGAATGCCGGCAAGTACGTCTTGGTGGTCGAGGGGGCGATCCCGCGGAAAAAGAACGGCGTGTACATGATGCATGCCGGCAAGACTGCCATCGACGTCCTGCAGGAAGTCGGCAAGCAGGCGGCTGCCATCATCGCCATCGGCTCGTGTGCGTCGTGGGGCGGCATTCCGTCGGCCGACCCGAATCCGACCGACGCAGTCGGCGTCGACTCGATCATCACAGACAAACCGATCGTCAACATTCCAGGCTGTCCGCCGAATCCGTACAATCTGCTCGGCACGGTGCTGCAGTACGCCACTGCCGGCACGTTGCCGGAGCTCGACGATCTGAAACGACCGAAGTTCGCTTACGATCGCGAAATCCATCAGCACTGTCCGAGGCGACCGCACTTCGATGCCGGGCGCTTCGCTGCGGAGTTCGGCGACGCCGGACATCGGCAAGGCTGGTGCCTGTATCATCTCGGGTGCAAGGGGCCGCAGACCCACGCCGGCTGCTCGACGCGGCACTTCAACGAAATCCCGGACGTGTGGCCGATCGGTATCGGCGCGCCGTGCGTCGGTTGCACCGAGCAGCACCTCGCGTTCAAGGTGCCGATGTTCCAGACCGTCAAGATTCACGACGCCACGCCCCCCGACACCTACGCGCCGGTGTTCACCAAGCAAGGCAACGTCAGCCCGGTCGCTGCGGGCGTCGCCGGGTTGATCGGCGGCGCGCTGATCGGCGCCGGCTACATGGCCTCGCGGAAAGTGGGCACCGGAGCCGGCGAGGAGCCTGCGAAGAAACAGGAGTAGGCCATGACCATCTCCAGACGCTCAGCGCTCAAGGTGATGGCCGCCGCCACGGCGACGTCGGTGGCGAAGGCGGTCACGCCGTCCACGGCGTCGGCGGCGGCGATCGCGGCCCCACCGGATGCGGTCGGAATGTTGTACGACGCCACCAAGTGCATCGGCTGCAAGGCCTGCATGTCGGCGTGCAATCGCGCCAACGACTTGGAGCCCGACACCAGCCTATCGAGCGGGCGCTGGCACATGCCGCTCGATCTCAACGAGCACACGAAGAACATCATCAAGCTCTACCGCGACGCGAACAGCGGCGAGCAGTCGTTCATCAAGCGCCAGTGCATGCACTGCCTCGATCCCGCCTGCGTCGGCGCGTGCATGCTCGGCGCGCTGCAGAAGGGCGAGCACGGCATCGTGTCGTACAACGCCGATCTCTGCATCGGTTGCCGCTATTGCGAGATGGGATGTCCGTTCAACGTCCTGAAGTTCGAATGGAGCAAGGCCGTCCCCAAGATGCAGAAGTGCGAGCTGTGTCGCCATCGCATGCCGGAAAAGGGTCCGGCGTGTTGCGAGGTGTGTCCGACCGGTGCGGTGATCTACGGCAAGCGCGCGGACTTGCTGGCCGAGGCGCATCGCCGGCTGGCTCAGTATCCGGATCGCTATCAGCCGAAAGTATACGGCGAAGAAGAGGTCGGCGGCACCCAGGTGCTGTATCTCGCGCACGTCAACTTCGAGAAGCTCGGCCTGCCGGCGTACCGCGATCAATCGGTGCCCAAGACCGTGCGCACCGTACAGCACACCATCTATCAAGGGTTCGTCGCGCCGGTAGCGCTGTACGGTGTGCTGGCCGCGGTCATGCTGCGCAATCGCAAGAAGGGTGGCGTCGCCGAGGGCGAAGAGGAGCGGCGATCATGACTACACTCGAACAACCGCAGCCGCTTGGCGGCACCACCTTCACGCGCCCGGTGCAAATTCTACTCGCATTCGCCGCGCTCGCCGGCGCGCTCATCGTCTGGCGTTTTGCCGCGGGGTTGGGAGCGACCACCGCCCTCAACGACGGCTATCCATGGGGATTGTGGATCGCCTTCGACGTGGTCACGGGCACGGCGCTGAGTTGCGGCGGATACGGGATCGCGATTCTGGTCTACATCCTCAACCGCGGGAACTATCATCCGCTGATCCGGCCGGCGCTGGTGACCAGCGCGTTCGGCTACACCATCGCCGGCCTCTCGGTGATGATCGACGTCGGCCGGCCCTGGATCGCCTACCAACTCCCGTTCTTCTGGCACTGGAACGTACACTCGGTACTGCTCGAAGTCGCGCTCTGCATCATGACGTACACCATCGTGCTATGGCTCGAACTCTCGCCCGCCTTCTTGGAACGAGCGCGCACGAGCGGCATCCAGCTCATTCGCCGCGTCGGCGAGGTCGGCTTGCCGGTCATGAAGAAAAGTCTGCTGTGGCTGACCGCGCTCGGCATGCTGCTGCCGACCATGCACCAGTCGGCGCTCGGCTCGCTGTTGCTGTTGAGCGGACCGCGGCTGCATCCGGTATGGAACACCACGCTTCTGCCGCTGCTGTTCCTGCTCTCGTGCGTCGCGATGGGTTTCGGCGCGGTGGTCATCGAGGGCTCGCTGTCGGCGCTGTTCCTGCGCCGCAAGCCTGAGACGCCGATGCTGGCTGGCCTAGGGCTGGTGATGCAGCCGTTGATCGGGTTGTATCTCGTGATCCGGATCGTCGACATCGCGGTGCGCGGACAGCTCGCCGCGCTCTTCGCGTTCGACTTCTACAGCGTGTTGGCGTTGTTCGAGATGGCGCTGTTTGCCGCGTCGATGGTGTTGCTGGCGACCGATCGTCAGCGCCACGATCTTGGAAACCTGTTCCGCGCCGCGATGCTCATGGTGCTGGCCGGCGCGCTCTATCGTTTCGATGTGTTCCTGGTGGCCTTCCAGCCGGGAGCCCACTGGTTCTACTTTCCGAATCTGACCGAAATCCTGATTACCGCCGGCTTGGTCGCCGGCGAGATCGCCGGGTACATCATTGTCATCAAAGTCTTCCCCATCATGAGCGGGGCACCGCTGCCCGCGCCCGCGCGATAGGAGGCAAACTATGGCTCGCATTACAGTGGATCCCATCACGCGGATCGAAGGCCATCTGCGCATCGACGCCGTGGTCGACGGCGGAGAGGTTCAGAAGGCGTGGGCGTCGTGTTCCATGTGGCGCGGCATCGAAACGATCCTGCTCGGTCGCGACCCGCGCGAGGCGTGGCTGTTCACACAACGGTTCTGCGGCGTGTGCACCACGGTCCATGCGATCGCGTCGGTCCGCGCCGTCGAAGATGCGCTCGGCATGGAGATTCCGCTCAACGCGCAATACATCCGCAATCTGATCCTGATTGCGCACGCGCTGCATGATCACATCGTGCACTTCTACCACCTGTCGGCGCTGGACTGGGTCGATGTGACTACGATCCCACAAGCGGATCCGGTGAAAACAGCTGCGCTCGCCGAGAGCTTGTCGGATTGGACGCGCAACTCCGACAAGGAAATGAAGCAGGTCCAGACCAAAATCATCGGCCTGGTGCAGAGCGGGCAGCTCGGGATCTTCGCCAATGGGTACTGGGGACATCCGGCGATGAAACTACCGCCCGATGTGAACCTGCTGGCGGTCGCGCATTACCTGCAAGCGCTCGAGTTCCAACGCAAAGCGAATCAGATCGTCGGCATCCTCGGCGGCAAGACACCGCACATTCAGAACGTCGCCGTTGGCGGGGTGATGAATGCGATCAATCTCAACAGCCTCGGCGCGCTCAACATGGACCGGCTGTACATGATGAAGGACCTGTTCGACGAGGTCATTCCGTTCGTGCAGCAGGTCTATTTCGTCGACGCCATCGCCATCGCCGCGCTGTACGCAGACTGGTTCGACGTCGGTGCGGGCGTGAAGAACTATCTCAGCGTACCCGACTTGGCACTCGATCCCGCGTCGACCAAGTTCGATCTGCCGGGCGGCACCATCTTCGACGGCGATCTCGCGAGCGTGCATCCGATCACAAGCTCGCGTGACGAGTACTTTCGCAAGGGAGTCACCGAAGACGTCACGCACGGCTACTACGAGGGGCGCGGCGCACAGCATCCGTGGCAGGGCGAGACGAAGCCCGACTTCACGGATTTTCAAGACGACGGCAAGTACTCGTGGGTGAAGGCACCGCGGTTCCAGGGCAAGCCGATGCAGGTGGGTCCGCTGGCCAACGTGTTGGTGGGTTACGCGCTCGGCAACGAGTTGATGAAGAAGTGGACGGACATCGCGCTGGCGAAAGTGTCGGAGATCGCCAAGCGGCCGATCACGATCGACAAGATGCATTCGACGATGGGCCGCCTGTTGGCGCGCGCGATCCGGACGGTCGTGCTCTCCGAGCTGGCGCTTCGGCATTGGGAACTGCTGGTGAAGAACATCACCGGCGGCGATTCGACGAGCTATCGGGCCCCGAGCTTTCCGAAAGGGGAGGTCCAGGGCGTCGGCTTCCACGAAGCACCGCGTGGAACGCTGTCGCATTGGGTCGTGGCGAAGGACGGAGTCATCGCGAACTATCAGGCGGTAGTGCCGACGACGTGGAACGCCAGCCCGCGCGACGAGGGCGGCACGCCGGGGCCGTACGAAGCGTCGTTGCTCAAGAACCCGGTGGCCGATGCCGAAAAGCCGCTCGAAGTGCTGCGCACCGTGCACTCGTTCGATCCGTGCATGGCGTGTGCGTGTCACACCCTCGATGTCGAGGGGCGGACGATCGCAACGGTGAAGGTCCTGTGACGACGCCAGCGACGATCGCGGTGCTCGGTCTCGGCAACGTGTTGCTCGGCGACGACGGGGTCGGCCCGTACGTCGTCGAGCAGCTACGCGCTCGGTACGAATTGCCGGACAACGTCACGGTCGCCGATCTCGGAACTCCGGGGCTCGGCCTCACCGCTCACTTGAGTCAGGCGGAAGCCGTCATCCTAGTCGACGCGGTTGCAGCGAAGGGTGAAGCCGGAGAATTGCGCTTCTATGGGCGGGACGACCTGAATCGCTTGCCGCTCAATCCGCGCGTGAGCCCGCACGATCCAGCGGTTCAAGACGCCTTCTGGCTCATGGATCTCACCGGCGACGCGCCGCGCGAAGTGCTGGTTGTCGGGGTCATTCCCGAGCGATTGACCTTGGGAGCCGGGTTGAGCGACCGCGTGCGGTGTGCATGTGAGCCTGCGATCGAAGCCATTCTGGGGGAACTTGCCCGCCTCGGTGCGTGTGCGGCACCGCGGGCCCGACCCGGTGTCCCCGATCTCTGGTGGATGGCCGCATAAGGCGCAGCTTCTGAACTCACCTGCGCGAGGGTCGACCCGCTAGGTCGGTCTCGCATTGGTAACTTCGGTTTCTCTGATTGCTGAGAATGTGGAGGGTAACCTGCACTTATTGGTGAGGTTGGGCAGCGTGGTGCGAATCGTGCTCTTTAGCGGTGCCAGAGTTGAAAAAACACTGCTCGGAAGGGGAGCGAGCGAGGGGAGACCGACGTGAGAACAAACGTTTCAGCGCATCAGGGCAATGAGTCAGCGAACCAGGGGCGTGGCATCGAAAGTCTGCTCACGAGCGGAGAGATCCTGCCGACGCAGTTGCCCTCGCGATCGAACTGGTCGCCGGAGCGCAAGCTTGCGGGAGCCGTGTTCGCGTCGGCTTTGGTCGAAGTACGTGATCGCCAGGGCGATCCGAGTTACCGGCTCCGTGTCAAGCGAGCGCTCGAGTGGATCGAATCGGAGGACATCGAGTGGCCGTTCTCGTTCATTCCACTGTGTCATCTCTTTGGTTTGGAGCCCGAATATGTGCGCTCCGTCGTGCAACGCTGGGTGAGGGAAGGTTCGGCGCATCAACCGCGCCAGTCTTCGGCGCATCGGCACGCCGCGTAAAGCAACAGGCGAAAGATCATGGCGAGGTGACGGCGGAAGCCCCGCCGTCACCTCGCGGTGGAAGGAGATCAGTTACTCGCGGATGCGCAGCTCCACGCGGCGATTTTGTGCGCGTCCGTCATCGGTCTTGTTATCCGCGACCGGTCGCGATTCGCCATAGCCCTCGATGCTGATACGGTTTGCGTCGATGCCGCCTTTGACCAAGTAATCGCGCACCGCGTTCGCGCGGCGCAGCGACAGCTTTTCGTTGTAGGCGTCGGTGCCGCGGCTGTCGGTATGGCCCTCGGCGACGATCGAGATCGTGCCCTCCTGCTTCAGTGTCGCAATCGCTTCGTCGAGGACCGGCTTGGCATCGGCGCGAATGTTGGACTTGTTGAAGTCGAAGTTGACTCCCCGCAGCACGATTTTCTTCTTCACCGGCGGTGCCGGCTTCGGTGCTTGCGCAACGGGAGGTGGCGGTGGCGGTGGGGCAGGTGGCGGTGGTGCGGCGTTGTAGGTGAGGCCGAGCCCGGCGGTCACATATTGCACGTTATGATCTGGGGTGACCCGCTGATCGAGCCAGTTGTAGCGCCCCCACGCACCGAACAACAACGTATCGCTGATGCGAACGTTGAGCCCGGCACCGGTGGAGTAACCCCACGACGTGTGACTCAGCGGCGTTTGACTGGACAACCCGGTGAAAATGCCGGCCTGTCCGGTGCCGTAGAGTTCGGCTTCTGCCGGCAGCTTGAAGGGAATCGCAATCCGCGGGCCCGCGTGCGCACCGAAGGCCCACAGGTCGCTGTCGCTCGTACCGACGCGGTTTTCGAACGGCATGCCGACGAGTTGAGCCTGCCCCATGAATCCCAGGTAGTCGTTCGCCATGTAGCCGAGGAACGGGCTGAAGACTCCGCCGGTGTTTTCGCGATCCTTCAATTTGTCGACGGGAACTGCGGCTCCCAGGTCCAGACCGGCTATCGTTCCTTGTACGGCGCGCACTTCCGGTGGCCTAAGACCCCCAAGCAAGAGACCAATAACTGCGATCCACCCGAGTTTGCGTCTCATGTCATCCTCCGTTCGCGTGGCGTTTTTTTCCTACATATCACCTAGTTTGTACAAGGCAATATGACCCGAAGCACTATGGAAGCCGCGCGGCTCTTGACTGTGCGGCTTCCATGCGCGTCCCTGGATGGCAAACCGACTCTCGTGCTATTTTGCCCTTGGCGATCGTCGGTCGGGTCTGTGCCCCCTGAATGGGGGGGAGTGCGGGCATGGACCCTCCGCAAAGATCCGTGGTAAAAGCTGACGCCTTCGTCGGACCGGCCAGGGGCGCTCGCACGTAGGGTGTGGAACGAGGGGTTGGTAGGAGATGATGGCGGTCAAGGGGTGGGACACAACCATGTGGAAGGAGGAAGGAATGAAACGAGTCTCGCGATGGGTGACGGTCGTGATGCTGGCGGTGGTGGCAGTGAGCGGTCGCCGGGCATCGGCTGAACAAGGGGTCATCGCTGGCACCGATCTGGGGTTTGTTGGTCCGCTCAAGGAGCTCAAGGACCGCACGACCACCGGTGGTGTGCTTGGCCCGTTCGCCGGATACATGTTCAACTCGTATCTCGGCGCGGTTGCCCAAGTGGATTTGTTGGGTTTGCCAACCAAGGATCGCATCGGAGTTGGTGATAACGACACGGCGTGGGCTTTGGGTGCGCACGCTGGTCCCCGCGTTGCGTTGCCATTCGGGGGCGGCGAACTCTACGCGACCTATCAAGCCGGTGTCTTTACGGGTTTGGCGCCGCAGTCTCCGATCGATGGAACGTCGTGGGGCTACTCGACCGGCGGCGGAATAAACGCGCGGGTTACCGATCAGCTTCTGATCGGTGCGTCACTGCGTTACAACCGTCTCGATCAACGGGCAACTGGCAGCAACGGCACGCGTGACGATGTCCAGTATCTCATCGGCGCGCTGAGCGTGGTCTACAATGCGGTCCCGGCTCCGCCGGCGCCACCACCGGCGCCGAAGCCGGTTGCTCAGGCCGAACCAGCGCCGCCGCCTCCGGCAAAGAAGAAAATCGTTCTCCGTGGCGTCAACTTCGATTTCGACAAATCCAATATCCGGGCCGACGCCCGGCCGGTGTTGGACGAAGCGATTGCGACGTTGAAGGCCGAAGGCACGGTTACCATCGTGGCCGAGGGTCACACCGACAGCCGCGGCACCGACGAATACAACCAAGCGCTGTCGCTGCGACGAGCAAAATCGGTGCGCGACTACTTGGTCGCCGGCGGCATCGCCGCGAACCGCATCAGCGTCGAAGGCTTCGGGGAATCGCAACCAGTGGCTGACAACAAGACCGATGACGGGCGCGCCCAAAACCGCCGCGTCGAATTGCGTATCCGTAGCGAGTGAGAGCGAAACGTTGAACGCCGCGACGCCGGCGCGGGCTTGCGAGTGCCGCACCGGCGTCGCGCGGTGAAACCGATCCGACCATAGATTGTCTGACTCAAGCGTATGTGGACCGCCAAGCAAAAGCTGCGGATTCCACCGCCGGAAGAATCGTTGCCCGGTCGAGTGGAGCGCATGTCTGTCCCGCACGCTCACTTCGTGCTGGGCACGCAATTGGAGCCCCCGTTTCCGGCGGGAACCGAGCTGGCGCTGTTCGGCATGGGCTGCTTCTGGGGAGCCGAACGCAAGTTCTGGCAGGTCTCCGGCGTCTACTCGACGTCCGTCGGCTACGCAGCCGGGAGCACGCCGAATCCAACCTACCGAGAGGTTTGCTCCGGGCTCACCGGCCACAATGAAGTGGTGCGCGTCGTCTTCGATCCGAAGACCGTTACTTACGAATCGCTGCTGAAGGTCTTTTGGGAGAACCACGACCCGACGCAGGGCATGCGCCAGGGCAACGATGTCGGCACCCAGTATCGCTCGGGGATTTACTACTACGGGGACGGGCAGCGTGACGCCGCCGAAGCGTCTCGTGTCTCCTACCAACCCGTGTTGACCGCTGCCGGCTACGAATCGATCACCACTGAAATCCTCGCCGCTCCGGAATTCTACTACGCGGAAGAGTACCACCAACAATACTTGGCAAAGAACCCAGCCGGGTACTGCGGCCTCGGGGGCACCGGAGTCAGCTGTCCGATCGGACTGGCTCCAGCCGCGTAACGTCGCCGACGGCGAAGCCGATTCCGACGCTTGCGTCATGGCTCGGTTCCGTTAGGCTGCGCCGGACCGGAAGCGCGGCGTTTCAAAAGGAGGGCAGTGATGTTCAAAGAATTCAAGGAATTCGCCATGCGCGGCAACGTGCTCGACATGGCGATCGGCGTCATCATCGGTGCGGCCTTCGGGAAGATCGTTACCTCGTTTGTCAACGACATCCTCATGCCGCCGTTCGGTCTCTTGCTTGGCAAAGTGGATTTCTCGAACTTGTTCGTCTCATTGTCCGACCAATCGTATCCGAACTTGAGCGCCGCGAAGGCTGCGGGCGCGGCGACGTTGAACTACGGATTGTTCCTCAATACGGTGTTGGATTTCTTGATCGTCGCGTTCGCGATTTTTCTCCTCATCAAACAAGTCAATCGCTTCATAAAGCCGCCGGCTCCGGCTCCCGCGCCGACGACTAAGGAATGCCCATTTTGCATCGCATCGATTCCGTTGAAGGCGACCCGCTGTCCTCACTGTACCTCTGAGCTGCGGGCGGCCTAGTCGCGCTGTTCTCATCGATGTCGTGAGCATCCCGTGGCCCGCCCACATCCCGCGCTTTTCATTCAGGAGGCCTGTTCGTGCGTCAATTCGTTGGTGTCGTCGTGCTTGCTGCCGTCGTGTTCTCAGCCTTGGGCGCACGAGCCCAGAGCGATTCCGGCGTCGGCATTGTCGTGCTGAAGGAACACGGGGTCGGCAGCCCGGCCCTCGCACAACCTTATCTCGATCGATTCGTTGCGATGGCGGCAGAGGAAAACGATTGGGTCTCGGCTAGCGGCCGATATTTCACCAGCCGTCCAGCGGCCGAGGCGTTCATCCAGGCGCAGAAGCCACACTACGGCATTTTCTCACTCGCCGCGTTCCTCGCCCTGAAGGAGAAGTATCATTTCGAGGTGATCGGGCAGGTTGCGGTATCGCTGGTCGGCGGACGGCAGTACGCGCTGATCAGCAAAACGGCGACGAGTCTGGCAGAATGCAAGGGGAATCCGCTCGCCAGCGATCATGTCGATGATCCGCGTTTCATTGAACGCGTCGTCGCCGCGGGACAATTCAAGCTTGCGGACTTCAAGCTCGAACCGACCCAGCGTCCCCTCCAAACGATCAAGAAGGTGTTGAGCGACGAAGTGCTGTGTGCATTGGTCGATGATGCGCAGGTCGCCGAATTGAGCCACATCGAGGGTGCCGATGGCGTGCGAACGGTGTGGAAGAGTGCGGAGCTTCCACCGATGGCGGTGGTAGCATTTCCATCGGCGCCGACCGCTGAGCGGAAGAAATTTCAAGACAAGCTCGACGACGTCTGCGACCATAACGAGCATGGGGTGTGCGGGGAGGTCGGAATCGTTTCGCTCCACCTCGCGAGCGCGGCGGACTATGGCGCCGTGTTGATGGCCTATGGCAAATGAGATGACGCTAACGTGGATGCGGCCGTACGCGCTGCTGCTCGTCGCGACGGTCTTTTCGATCGCTGGGTGCGCGCCGCGCAAGCCGGCGCATCATGAGTTGATCGTCGCCGACGGGGACATCCTGGCGCTGTCGGATTCGCTCGAGGCACTGATCGGCGACGGACGCGATACCCCGGCCGATCGCGAGTACGCGTACGAGATCGCTCACCGACGCACCGACGACACGGCCTCGGTCCAGTTTGCGCGCGCCGCCATCACCGGCCGACTGGTGCAGCAGAAAGGACTGCTGGCGGCAGACTTGGTCTCGGACATCGAACGCTCGGCGCGCCGCAGCCGCGAGCTCGACCCGAATTTTCGCAACGGGGCAGCAACCCGACTGCTTGGCACCTTGTACGTGATGGCGCCGGCGCCGTTGCTTCAGCACGGCGATTCGGAAACCGGCGTCGAACTGCTCGAAGGCTTGGCGGAAGCCCGTCCCGATGTTCCCGAAAATCGTCTGCGCCTGGCCGAAGCATACATTGCCCTCTCCGATCCCGATCCCGCGCGCTCACACCTGTGCTTTTGTCTCGAACACATCGGCGCGCTGCGCCGCGACGATCAACAGTTGCTCGCGCAACTCATCGCCAACGTGGGAGCCCCCGACTGCAGCCGCACCAAACCCTGACCCGGCGGCCGCCGTTCTCGTTGGCGGCGTCGAACGGCTGATGTACAGTGCGCGGTCGATGGCCGCGGATCACGACACGGCGTTGCCGCGACGGATTGGGCGTTTCGTCGGCGTGACGATCCGCCGGTTCTACGCGGATGAGTGCCTGCTGCACGCCTCGGCCTTGACCTACACCTCGCTGCTGTCGTTGGTCCCGATCTTGGCCTTGATGTTTGCGGTCCTCAAAGGCCTGGGTGTGCAACGGCGGCTTGAGCCGTTGCTGTTGTCGCAGTTGTCGCTCAGTCCAGACGTGACTCAGAGCGTGCTCACGTACATCGATCGCACCAACGTCGGTACGCTCGGAGCGCTCGGCGCGGTTGCGCTGATCGGCACGGTGCTCTCGGTACTCGGCAGCATCGAACGCAGCTTCAACCACATCTGGCGCGTGCATCACGGTCGCACGTGGTGGCGCAAAGCCACCGACTACGTCAGCACGGTATTGTTGACCCCGTTTCTGCTGCTCGCCGCGGTGGCATTGACCTCATCTGCGCAGGAACAACGGCTGTTGCGCTGGCTGCTGGAACAGCAATACATCGGACCGGTTGCGCTTCAACTCTTGAGCCACGCGCCGATTTTCTTCAACATCGTCGCCATCGGCATTCTCTACGGTGTGATGCCCAATCGCCGGCCGCATCTGCCGGCGCTCGCGGTCGGCGCCGTCGTCGCCGGCTGTGTCTGGCAAGTGGTGCAGCGCGAGTACGTCGCGCTGCAAATCGGCGTCGCGCGCTACAACGCTATCTACGGGGCGCTCGCACAGTTGCCGGTCACGCTGGTGTGGATCTACGTGAGTTGGGCCGTTGTGCTGGCCGGCGCGGAAATGGCGGCGGTGTGCGAGTTCGGCGTCGAGGCCAGCGGCACCGGCCGCTTCGCCCCGCGGTCGCTGATCGCGCTCCATCTGCTGCTCGACGCCGCAGATCGCTTCCGAATCGGCGGCGGTCCGGTCGACGCCGTCGCGGTTGCGCGGAGACTGCAGCTCAATACGACCCTCGTAGCCGAAACCGCCGCACAGCTCCGCGACGCAGGCTTGTTGGCCGTCATTGAGGGCCGGCACGACGCCTACATCCTGGCGCGGGATCCGTCGACGATCGTTCTGGACGACGTGGTCACGTTGATCGACGCCGCTGCAATCCCACCGAAATGCGATGCCCGCGTCCGTTCGGTACTGGAGACCGCGAACACCGCTGGTAAGGCTGCGTTGCGCGGCCGGACGCTTGCCACGATGCTTGACGCCCGCGTGTGAGACCTTCGCGCGCGCCGCCCAGGCATCCGTCAGCCAATCCACTGACATCGATCATACCGCCCGTCCTACCGGTCGGTAGATTGGCCTCCAAGGGCAGGAGGCCGAAATGCCGTTGACGGATATCGAGGTGTCGCTCACTGACCAGGAGCGGGAAATCCGTGCGACCGCTCATCGCTTCGCGGAAGAGGTGTTGCGTCCGGTCGGCCAGATACTTGATCGCCTGCCCGACCCGGCCGACGTCATCGCGCCGACGTCGCCGCTGTGGGATGCGTTCAAGAAGCACGCGGCACTCAATCTCGACGCGCTCGACTACGCCGGCGGCGAGCTGACGCCGCTCGAACGGACCCGGCTGCGATTCATCGTGAGCGAAGAAATGGGCTGGGGCGATTCCGGCTTGGCGATCAGCCTCGGCGTCGCCGGCTTCCACAAGATGTTCGCGCAGATGTCGGGACGCCCCGCCCTGATGGAGCGCTACGGTGGCGCGGACAACCGGGACATCGGATGCTGGGCGGTCACCGAACCAGATCACGGAAGCGATTCGTTGACCGTGACCGAGCGCCACTTCGGCGATCCCAAGCTCAAAGCCAATTGCACCGCGCAGCGCGATGGCGACGAGTACGTCGTCAACGGCCAGAAATCGGCGTGGGTCTCGGACGGTACCATCGCAACCGTGGCGACGCTGTTTTGCACGGTCGATCCCAGTCAAGGATTCAAAGGCGGCGGCGTCTGCCTGGTGCCACTCGACCTCCCGGGCGTCTCGCGCGGCAAGCCACTCGACAAGCTCGGTCAGCGCGCGCTCAACCAAGGCGAGATCTTTTTCGACAATGTGCGCATTCCGGCCGACTACATGATCGTCGGCCCGGAGGTGTACTCGACCGTGGTCGAAGGCGTGCTCACGATGGCGAACGCCGCTATGGGCGCCATCTTCGTCGGCTTGGCGCGTGCGGCATTGGAACTCGCGCTGGCCTACGCGAAGGAACGGGTGCAAGGCGGCGTGCCGATCTTCGAACACCAGAGCGTCAAAGCGCGCCTGTTCAAGATGTTCATGCAAGTCGAAGCCGCGCGCTCGCTGGCCTGGCGCGTGATGCTCTACAACAGTACCAACCCGCCTCTGGTGCAGTACTCGATCGCGTCGAAAGTCTTCTGCACCAACACCGCCTTCGAGGTCGCAAGCGGCGCGCTGCAGATTTTCGGCGGCAACGGCCTGACGCGCGAATATCCGATCGAAAAAATGCTTCGTGATGCTCGCGCGTCGATGATCGAAGACGGCTGCAACGATGTGCTTAGTCTGGTCGGGGCCGCGAAACTGTAGCCATAGGAGACCGCGATGGAACTGCGTGAAGTGATTGGACG
>Ga0335069_10005352_pt1 | contig 18887 bp, 14 predicted proteins | sample Lox_Sample_11_FD_206714 | JGI IMG/M metagenome (GOLD analysis project Ga0335069, IMG submission 206714) | Soil microbial communities from Loxahatchee National Wildlife Refuge, Florida, United States - Lox_Sample_1.1 | ecosystem: Environmental > Terrestrial > Soil > Wetlands | place: USA... | reverse complement strand
CCGCAGCGGCTTCACCAGCGTGATGATGGACGGCTCGCTCGAGGCGGATGGCAAGACGGTCGCGTCGTACGAGTACAACGTCGACGTGTCGCGCAAGGTCGTCGAGATGGCGCACTCGATCGGCGTGACCGTCGAGGCCGAGCTGGGCGTGCTGGGTTCGCTCGAGACGATGAAGGGCGACAAGGAAGACGGCCACGGCGCCGAGGGCACGATGACCCGCGAGCAGCTGCTGACCGATCCGGAGCAGGCCGCCGACTTCGTCAAGCTCACGCAGTGCGATGCGCTCGCGATCGCGATCGGCACGTCGCATGGCGCGTACAAGTTCTCGAAGAAGCCGACGGGCGACATCCTGTCGATCCAGCGCATCAAGGAAATCCACGCGCGCATCCCGAACACGCACCTCGTGATGCACGGCTCGTCGTCGGTGCCGCAGGAGTTGCTCGCGGAGATCCGCCAGTTCGGCGGCGACATGAAGGAAACCTACGGCGTGCCGGTCGAGGAAATCCAGGAAGGCATCAAGCACGGCGTTCGCAAGGTCAACATCGACACCGACCTGCGCCTCGCGATCACCGGCGCGATCCGCCGCTACCTGTTCGAGAACCCGGGCAAGTTCGACCCGCGCGACTACCTGAAGCCGGCGCGCGAAGCCACGAAGAAGATCTGTGTCGACCGCTACCTCGCGTTCGGCTGCGAAGGCCAGGCGTCGAAGATCAAGCCGGTCGCGCTCGACAAGATGGCCGAGAAGTACAAGGCCGGCGAACTCGCGCAGGTCGTGCGCTGAGTCTGTAGTACGATCGGCCGGCCGACAGGTCCGGCTGATCCGGGCCCGGCGGGGCCGGAACCGGCCCCGCCGGCGCAAGCGCGGGCGGGCCGTGACAGGCCGGCCCAGCCGACGGGCCTGGTCGGCTGGGCCCGGGCCGCGAAGCCCGCCGGCGCGCCGACGTGTTGCAAGGCCGCCGTTCCCGCCGCTGACGGGGAACGGCGTTTCCCTTTTTGTTTGGCTCTTTATCTGCGAAAAGACGATGTCTACCCTTTACGAATCCACGCTCCGCTCGCTGCCGCTCCTCGGCCGTGGCAAGGTCCGCGACAACTACGCGGTCGACAACGACAAGCTTCTGATCGTCACGACCGACCGTCTGTCGGCGTTCGACGTGATCATGGGCGAGCCGATTCCGAACAAGGGGCGCGTGCTGAACCAGATGGCGAATTTCTGGTTCGACAAGCTGTCGCACATTGTCCCGAATCACCTGACCGGCGACGCGCCGGAATCGGCCGTCGCGGCCGACGAGGTCGAGCAGGTCAAGGGCCGTGCCGTCGTCGTCAAGCGTCTCGAGCCGATCCTCGTCGAGGCGGTGGTGCGCGGCTATCTGGCCGGCAGCGGCTGGAAGGAATACCAGGCGACGGGTGCCGTGTGCGGCGTCGCGCTGCCGGTGGGCCTGCAGAACGCGCAGAAGCTGCCCGAGCCGATCTTCACGCCCGCCGCGAAGGCCGAGATGGGCCATCACGACGAGAACATCACGTTCGAGGAAACCGAGCGCCGCATCGGCACCGAGCTGGCCGCGACGATCCGCGACATCTCGATCCGCCTGTACAAGGAAGCGGCCGACTACGCGGCGACGCGCGGCATCATCATCGCCGACACGAAGTTCGAGTTCGGTCTCGACAACCACGGCAAGCTGTACCTGATGGACGAAGTGCTGACGGCCGACTCGTCGCGCTTCTGGCCGGCCGACGAATACCAGGTCGGTACCAACCCGCCGTCGTTCGACAAGCAGTTCGTGCGCGACTGGCTCGAGGCACAGGACTGGAACAAGGAACCGCCGGCGCCGAAGCTGCCCGACGACGTGGTCGCGAAGACGGGCGAGAAGTACCAGGAAGCGCTCGAGCGCATCACCGGCCAGCCGCTCGCCTGAGCATCGAAGACAGAGAAAACGATGAGTGAAGTCCAGACCGCCCACACGCACAGCGCGCCGCTCGTCGGCGTGCTGATGGGGTCGAGTTCCGATTGGGACGTGATGAAGCATGCCGTGGCGATCCTGCAGGAATTCGACGTGCCGTACGAGGCGAAAGTCGTGTCCGCGCACCGGATGCCCGACGAGATGTTCGACTACGCGGAGAAGGCGCGCGAGCGCGGCTTGCGCGCGATCATCGCGGGCGCGGGCGGCGCGGCGCACCTGCCGGGCATGCTCGCCGCGAAGACGACGGTGCCGGTGCTCGGCGTGCCGGTCGCGAGCAAGTACCTGAAGGGCGTCGATTCGCTGCACTCGATCGTGCAGATGCCGAAGGGCGTGCCGGTCGCGACGTTCGCGATCGGCGAGGCCGGCGCGGCGAACGCGGCGCTGTTCGCCGTGTCGCTGCTGTCCGGCACGTCGATCGACTACGCGAACCGCCTCGCGGCGTTCCGCGTGCACCAGAACGAAGCCGCGCACGCGATGGTGCTGCCGCCGCTGTAAACGGGCCGGGCCGTCGACCGGATTGTCCTCACTGCGGCGGGCCCGTGGCCCGCCGCGACCGACCACTGACATGACCGCAACTCCTGCATCCAACTCCCCGATCCTTCCCGGCGCCTGGCTGGGCATGGTCGGCGGTGGCCAGCTTGGCCGCATGTTCTGCTTCGCCGCGCAATCGATGGGCTATCGCGTCGCCGTGCTCGATCCCGATCCGACGAGCCCTGCCGGCACGGTGGCCGACCGCCACCTGCGCGCGGCGTACGACGACGAAGCCGCACTCGCCGAGCTGGCCGGGCTGTGCGATGCGGTCTCGACCGAATTCGAGAACGTTCCCGCTGCGAGCCTCGATTTCCTCGCGCGCACGACGTTCGTCGCGCCCGCCGGCCGCTGCGTTTCGGTCGCGCAGGACCGGATCGCGGAGAAGCGCTTCATCGAGGCGTCCGGCGTGCCGGTCGCGCCGCACGTGGTGATCGAGTCGGCGGCGGCGCTCGCCGCGCTCGACGACACCGCGCTCGACGCGGTGCTGCCTGGCATCCTGAAGACCGCGCGCCTCGGCTATGACGGCAAGGGCCAGGTGCGGGTCGCGACCGCGCAGGAAGCGCGCGACGCGCATGCGGCGCTCGGCGGCGTGCCCTGCGTGCTCGAAAAGCGTCTGCCGCTCGCGTATGAAGTGTCGGCTCTGATCGCGCGCGGCGCCGACGGCCAGTGCGCGGTGTTCCCGCTCGCGCAGAACACGCACCACGGCGGCATCCTGTCGCTGACGGTGGTGCCGGCGCCCGCAGCCGACGACGCGCTCGTCGGAAACGCGCAGCAGGCGGCGATGCGGATCGCCGCGACGCTCGAATACGTCGGCGTGATGTGCGTGGAATTCTTCGTGCTCGAAGACGGCTCGCTCGTCGCCAACGAGATGGCGCCGCGCCCGCACAATTCCGGCCACTACACGGTCGACGCATGCGCGACGAGCCAGTTCGAGCAACAGGTGCGCGCGATGACGCGCATGCCGCTCGGCGACCCGCGCCAGCATTCGTCCGCCGCGATGCTCAACATCCTCGGCGACGTCTGGTTCGCGAACGGCGACGCGCAGGCTCCCGTCACGCCGCCATGGGACGAGGTCGCGGCGATGCCTGCCGCGCGCCTGCACCTGTACGGCAAGGAAGAGGCGCGGGTCGGCCGCAAGATGGGTCACGTGAACTTCACGGCGGCCACGCTCGACGAAGCCGTCGACGCGGCCACCGCATGCGCGCGCCTGTTGCGCGTGCCGCTCGACTGAGACGATCACCGATGTCCACCGATCTTCCGAAAGCCGTGACGCCCGAACAGATCGAAGCCGCCGCCGCGCTGCTCGACGCGGGGCAACTCGTCGCGTTTCCGACCGAGACGGTCTACGGGCTCGGCGGCGATGCGGCCGACCCCGACGCGGTCGCCCGCATCTACGCGGCGAAGGGCCGGCCGGCGAATCATCCGGTGATCGTGCACCTGCCGCCGGGCGGCGATCCGGGCTACTGGGTCGACAGCCTGCCGGACGATGCGAGGAAGCTGATCGACGCGTTCTGGCCCGGCCCGCTGACGCTGATCCTGAAGCGCGCCGCGCATATTCCCGACGCGGTGAGCGGCGGGCAGGACACGGTGGCGCTGCGCTGCCCGTCGCACCCGGTCGCGCAGGCGCTGCTCGCCGCGTTCAGCGCGCGGCGCGGCGGACACGGCGGGGTCGCGGCGCCGTCCGCGAACCGCTTCGGCCACGTGAGCCCGACGACTGCGCAGCACGTGCGCGACGAATTCGGCGACACGGTGCACGTGCTCGATGGCGGGCCGTCGGAAGTCGGCATCGAATCGACGATTCTCGATCTGTCGCGCGGCTTTCCGGCGCTGTTGCGCCCGGGGCACGTGACGCCGCAGCAGATCGCCGACGTGCTCGGCCGCGCGCCGCGACTGCCCGACGGCAGCGACGCGACCGCGCCGCGCGCATCGGGCACGCTGAAGGCGCATTACGCGCCGCGCACGCCGCTTGCGCTGCTGCCGTTCGACGTGCTCGAGCCGTTGCTCGCGGCCGCGCATGCGGCGGGCGAGCGGGTCGCGCTCGTCGCCCGCGCGTCGTGCGCGGGCCGCTGGGCGCAGGCGGACGACGTGCATTTCGTCGCCGCGCCGGAAGATCCGCAGGCGTACGCGCGCGACCTGTACTGCATGCTGCGCACGCTCGACCGCGCGCAGGTGGCGCGTATCCTGATAGAAAAGCTGCCGGACACTGTCGAGTGGATCGCGGTCAACGACCGGCTCGGCCGGGCAGCGGCCGCGTTCGAGGCGCAGGAGTAGCGTCGCGGCACCTGTCGCACGCGGCCGTCATGACTGCCAGCGCAAGCCCGTTATTGGCGTGAACAGCCCCTGGCGAACCTTGTGACCGGGCGGCGGGCGCGGTGGTCGTTCCTGGGTCAGGCCAACAGCCTGCGCAATCACGACGCGGCACGCGAGGGGCGAGCGTAGAGGGTTCCCTCTGAGGACAGGGTTTCCACCGAACCTGCGTGGCAGACGGGCGGGGCGCACGGGCCCCGCCTCGGCGCTCAGCGCGCGCCGGCGTAAACCCATTCGAGCAGGCTGTCGTGCGCGGCGCGCGCGGCCTCGGCACGATCGTCGTTGATGAAGCTGACGACGACATAGCGCGAGCCGTCCGCGCCCGCGACGTAGCCGGCGATCGCGCGCACGTCGCGCAGCGTGCCGGTCTTGATGTGCGCGTTGCCGAGCACCGGCGCGTTGGTGAGGCGGTTCTTCATCGTTCCGTCGATGCCGGCGATCGGCAGCGAATCGATGAACACCTGCCCGACGGGGCTCGCGTTGGCCGCCTGCAGGAGCGCCGCGAGCGACAGCGCGCTCACGTGCTCGTCGCGCGACAGGCCCGAGCCGTTGTCGAGCGCGAGATCGGGCATCGGGATGCCGCTCTTCTGCAGGAACGCGTGGATCGCCAGGCTCGACTGTTCGGTCGTCGCGGGCGGCTTGCCCGTGGCCGCGCCGATGGAGAGGAACAGGTTGCGCGCCATCACGTTGTTGCTGAACTTGTTGATGTCGTAGACGATGCTCGCGAGCACCGGGCCGTGATGCACGGCGACCGGGCGCGCGTTCCCCGGCACCCTGCCTTCGCTGATCGCGCCGTCGAAGGTGCCGCCCGCCTGCTGCCACAGCGCGAGGAAGCCGCGCGTGAAGAACGTGCCGTGATCGAGGATCGCGAGATTGGTCGTGCGCGGGCCGCAGCGCAGCGGATAGTCGCCCGCGAACGACGCGGTCAGCGTGCCGTCGGCGCCCGTCGCCAGCGCCGGGCGCGCGGCGGCGGCGGCCGCGCTGCACGAGCCGCTGCCTTCGACGAGCTGGTTGTCGACCGACAGGTTCGACAGCGCCGGCAGCACGTCGACGGCGACCTTGCCGTCCTCGCCCGGCGTCACCGTGAACGACAGCGCCTTGAACGCGTACATCAGCGGATCGGGGCCGACGTTGTACGGCGCGCTCGCATCGTCGTCGAACGGCGGCAGATCGCGCGTGGACGCCGCGAAATAGCTCTTGTCGAGCACGAGGCCGCCGTCGATGCGGCGGATGCCGGCCTTGCGGATCTTGTCGACCAGGTCGATCAGCTCCTCGGGCACGAGCTTCGGGTCGCCGGTGCCCTTGATGTAGAGATTGCCGTGCAGCGTGCCGTCCGGGTCCAGCGTGCCGTCCGCGTAGGCGCTGGTGCGCCAGCGGTAGTCGGGGCCGAGCATCGACAGGCCGGCGTAGGTGGTGACGAGTTTCATCGTCGACGCCGGCAGCATCGGGCGGTCCGCGTTCCACGCGACGATCGGCGCCGGGTCGCCGATCCGTTCGACGACGACGCTGATGGCCGATGCGGGCACCTTCGCGCGCTGCAGCGCGCCGAGCACGCTCGCGGGCAGCTCCGCGCGTGCGGTGGCGGTGGCGACTGGTGGCTTGACCTTCTTGCGGGCTTGCGCGGGCGGCGCGAAGGCGAGCGTGGCGGAGGCGACGAGGACGGCGGCGGCGCGCAGGCACAGCCGGATGCGGGGCGCGAACCGGACGGCGGGGGCGGAAATCGGCATGTGACGGGTGACGGAAAAGCGGGGTCTGACGGAGTGCGCGTGGCGCGAAGCGCACATTGTAGAGACAACCGACGTCAGGCCTGATGAAATTGGCCGCCGCTGTCCGCCGGCCCGGGCGGCGGCGCTACAATGGCCGGCATGTTTGACTCGCTCGATGGACGCGGACCAGGATGCGGATTTTGCTTGTCGAAGACGACCGGATGATCGCCGAAGGCGTGCGCAAGGCGCTGCGCGCCGACGGCTTCGCGGTCGACTGGGTGCAGGATGGCGACGCGGCGCTGACCGCGCTCGCCGGCGAGGCGTATGACCTGCTGCTGCTCGATCTGGGCTTGCCGAAGCGCGACGGCATCGACGTGCTGCGCGCGCTGCGAGCGCGCGGGCTGTCGCTGCCGGTGCTGATCGTCACCGCGCGCGACGCGATCGCCGACCGCGTGAAGGGGCTCGACGCGGGCGCGGACGATTATCTCGTCAAGCCGTTCGATCTCGACGAGCTGGGCGCGCGGATGCGCGCGCTGATGCGCCGCCAGGCGGGGCGCAGCGAGTCGCTGATCCGCCACGGCGGGCTGACGCTTGACCCGGCGTCGCACCAGGTGATGCTCGACGGCGCGCCCGTTGCGCTGTCGGCGCGCGAGTTCGCGCTGCTCGCGGCACTGCTCGCCCGGCCGGGCGCGGTGCTGTCGAAGAGCCAGCTCGAGGAGAAGATGTACGGCTGGGGCGAGGAGATCGGCAGCAATGCGGTCGAGGTCTACATCCACGCGCTGCGCAAGAAGCTCGGCTCCGACCTGATCCGCAACGTGCGCGGGCTCGGCTACATGGTCGTCAAGGAAGCCTGACGCGTGAGGTCCATTCGTCATCAATTGCTGATCTGGCTGCTGGCGATCGTGGTCGCGGGCGTCGGCGTGGCCGGCTGGCTGATCTACCGGCAGGCGCTTGCCGAGGCGAACGAACTGTTCGACTACCAGTTGCAGGAAATCGCCGCCGCGCTGCCGTCAGAGCCGTTCTCGCAGGTGTTCGGCTCGCGCACCAACGGCGACGAGGGCATCGTGATCCAGATCTGGAACCGCAACGGCGTGCTGATGTATTTCTCGCATCCGCGCGCGCCGATCGCGCCGCGCGCCGAGCTGGGCTTCTCGACCGAGCACACGGATCGCGGCGAATGGCGCGTCTACGGCGCGATCGTCGGCGACAACGTCGTGCAGCTCGCGCAGCCGGTGTCGGTGCGCAACCGGCTCGCGGCGAACGTCGCGCTGCGCACGCTCTGGCCGCTGATCGTGCTGTTGCCGTTCCTCGGCGCGGCGGTGTGGGTGATCGTCGGGCGCGGGCTCGCGCCGCTGCGCCGCGTGACGCGCGCGGTCGAGGCGCGCCGGCCCGAGGCGCTCGATCCGCTGGCCGACACGCCGCTGCCGCTCGAGGTGCAGCCGCTCGTGCATGCGCTGAACCGCCTGCTCGCGCGCCTGTCGGCCGCGCTCGACACGCAGAAGGCATTCGTCGCCGACGCCGCGCACGAATTGCGCACGCCGCTCGCGGCCGTGCAGATCCAGGCGCAGCTCGTCGCGCGCGCGAAGGACGACGATACGCGCCGCGAGGCGCTCGCCGATCTGCAAAGCGGCGTGACGCGCGCGACGCGCCTCGCCGAGCAGCTGCTCGCGCTCGCGCGGGCCGAGCCGGACGGCGGCACGGTGCGCGAGCGGATCGACCTGCAGGCGCTGCTCGCCGAATGCGTGGCCGCGCATGCGCCGCTCGCGCAGCGCCGCCGCATCGATCTCGGCTTCGAGGATGCGCGGCCCGCGGCGGTCGTCGCCGACGTGGCCGCGTTGCGGGTGATGTTCGGCAACCTGCTCGACAACGCGGTCAAGTACACGCCGGAAGGCGGTCGCATCGACGTGTCGCTGACGCGGGACACGGCCGGCCGCGCGTGCGTGCAGATCGGCGACAGCGGGCCGGGGATTCCGCCCGACGAGCGCGAGCGGGTGTTCGACCGCTTCTACCGTGACAGCTCCGCGCGCGGGCGCACCGACGTGTCGGGCAGCGGCCTCGGGCTCGCGATCGTCAAGCGCGTCGCGGCGCAGCAGGGCGCGACCGTGTCGCTCGGCGAGGCGGCGGCGGGCGGTCTTCTCGTCAGCGTGGTGTTCCGGGATGCCGAGGTACCGGCCGACGAGACGCCGGTTGCCGTCTGAGCGCCTTCGCCCGGCAGCGCGCGTTCGCGCCCGCGCCGTGGGGCGGGCGTCCGTGCGAACTGGCCCCGATCCGATGCTTAAGCCCGGTTTAAGGCGGGTTAAGCCTCCTTTAAGTCAGCGCCGTTACGCTGCGGTGTAATGAACGAGGAGGTCAAGCGATGAATACCCGATTCCTGGCGCGTGGTGCAGTGGCGGTTGCAGTGGCGGCCGCGTTGGCCGCCGGCTATGTCGCGGGCACCCGCCATGCGGAGCCGCAGATCATCGCGCCGGCCGCCGCTGCCGCGCTGATGCCCGCCGAAGCCGCCGCCAAGACCGGCATTCCGGATTTTTCCGGGCTGGTCGAGACTTACGGCCCGGCGGTCGTCAACATCAGCGCGAAGCACGTCGTGAAGCAGGTCGTGCAGCGCGTGCCGCAGATCCCGGTCGATCCGGGCGATCCGTTCTACCAGTTCTTTCGGCACTTCTACGGGCAGATTCCCGGCATGGGCGGCGGCGCGCAGCCGGACGACCAGCCGGGCGCGAGCCTCGGCTCGGGCTTCATCACCAGCACCGACGGCTATATTCTGACGAATGCGCACGTGATCGACGGCGCGAACGTCGTCACCGTCAAGCTGACCGACAAGCGCGAATACAAGGCGAAGGTGGTCGGCGCGGACAAGCAGTCCGACGTCGCGGTGCTGAAGATCGACGCGAACGACCTGCCGACCGTGAGGATCGGCGATCCGGCGCAAAGCAAGGTCGGCCAGTGGGTCGTCGCGATCGGTTCGCCGTACGGCTTCGACAACACAGTGACCTCCGGCATCATCAGCGCGAAGTCGCGCGCGCTGCCCGACGAGAACTACACGCCGTTCATCCAGACCGACGTGCCGGTCAATCCCGGCAACTCCGGCGGCCCGCTGTTCAACCTGCAGGGCGAAGTGATCGGCATCAACTCGATGATCTATTCGCAAACCGGCGGCTTCCAGGGGCTGTCGTTCGCGATCCCGATCAACGAGGCGATGAAGGTGAAGGACGAGCTCGTGAAGACGGGCCACGTGAGCCGCGGGCGCCTCGGCGTCGCGGTGCAGGGGATGAACCAGACGCTCGCCAGCTCGTTCGGCCTGCCGAAACCCGACGGCGCGCTCGTCAGCTCGGTCGACCCGAGCGGGCCTGCGGGGAAGGCCGGCCTGCAGCCGGGTGACGTGATCCTGTCGGTCAACGGCGCGCCGGTCGGCGATTCGACGACGCTGCCGTCGCAGATCGCGAGCCTGAAGCCGGGCTCCAGGGCCGATCTGCAGATCTGGCGCGACAAGGCCAAGAAGTCGGTCAGCGTGACGCTCGGCTCGCTCGCCGACGGCAAGGCGGCAAGCGACGGCGGCCCCGTCGAGCAGGGCCGCCTCGGCGTCGCAGTTCGCCCGCTGTCGCCGCAGGAGCGCAGCGCGGCGTCGCTGTCGCACGGGCTGCTCGTGCAGCAGGCGAACGGCCCGGCGGCGAGTGCCGGCATCCAGCCGGGCGACGTGATTCTCGCGGTGAACGGCCGGCCGGTGACGAGCCCCGAGCAACTGCGCGACGCGGTGAAGGGCGCGGGCAACAGCCTGGCGCTCCTGATCCAGCGCGACAACGCGCAGATCTTCGTCCCGGTCGACCTGAGCTGATCCGGCCGGGCGCGCACGGTCACTGTGCCGGCGAAGGGCCGCGTGACGGAGGCGTTCGCGTGGCGCGCGCAATGAGCGCACGACGGACGCGCAATTCGCGCGAGTTTCGCCGATAATGAAAGCCACGGTCTTCGGGCCATGGCTTTTTCGTCTTGATGCGGCCTCGCTGGCATTCGGGCCGCCCGCAGGGGAGAACGATGTCCGCCACCGACTCTCGTATCGAAATCGTGCCGAACCGCCATCGCGTGCGCGTGATTCATCGGGGCATCACGTACGCCGATTCGCACGGCGCGCTGACGGTGCGCGAGACGGGCCTGCCGGACGTCCATTATCTGCCCCGCGCCGACGTCAACATGCACCGGCTCGTGTCGTCGGGCTTGAAGACCGTCTGCGCGCTCAAGGGGCAGGCATGTCATTTCGACTTGCAAACCGAAGACGGCGTCGTCGAGAACGCCGCATGGAGTTACGAGGAACCGGTCGAGGCGGCGCATGCGCTCGCATGCTATGTCGCCTTCGATGCCGTGCGGGTGGACAGGATCATCGAGACATCCTGACGCGGCGAGCGTTCATCGGGGAGGCATCATGGAACTGAACGACGCGTTACGCATCCCGCTTGCGCCGTCGGTTGTCCGGGAGGCGCTACAGGATCTCGCGCTGCTGCGCGCGAGTTTCGATCATTGCGAATCGCTGATACGGCTCGCGCATGGCGAGTACGCGCTCACGTTGACCGTGCCGCTCGGTCCGCTGCGTGCGCGCTACGACGTGCGCGCGCACGTGGCGCGCCACGAGGCCGACGCGTCAGGCGACGCGCAGACGCAGCGGACCCTGAACTTCAAGGCGCGTGCCGACGGCATAGGCGCACTGCGCGGCCAGATCGACGTCGTGCTGCGTCCGGATGTGCCGGGCGCGGACGCGACCTGTATCGAGTACACGGTGTGGGCGACGGCGACCGGGCCGCTCGCCGAGCTGCCGGCCCGCCAGATCGAGCATGCGCTGCACGAATGGGTCGACGATTTCTTCGGCGAATTCTGCGAGGTGGTGCAGGCCAAGCACGGCCTCGCGCCGAATCTCGCGCGCAGCGGCCAGCCGCGCCGGCAGCACGTGTTCCTGCGGCCGGCGCCCCTGACGGGCGCTGCGAAGCGTTCCCCGCCGCACCACCTCGGCGGCGCGCTGACCGGGCGTGCGACGAGCGCGCTGCATCATCGGGAATCCAGTCCGGTGCCCGTCTGGGCATGGGCGGCGATGATCGTCGTGGTTGCGCTGCTGCTCTACGCGGCGCGCTGGTTCAACGGCGTCTGACCGGGCCGGCGCCGTGCGGGCGGCGTGTCAGCCCGCGTCCCTGAGCATCGCCGGGCTGTAGCGCAGCATGTCGAAACAGCCATCGACGAGCTTCACCGCATGCTGTTCGGCGTCGATCTCGTCGGGCAGCATCAGCATGTCGCGCACGAAGCCGCTGACGAGCGTGTGCAGCATCAGCGTCGCACGCCAGGTGTCGAGCCGCTCCGGCAGTTGCTTGAGCGCGACGGCTGCGGCGAGGTCGGCCTCGATGTTGTGCAGCGCATCGCTCATCCCGGTTCGGTTGCGCTGCAGCAGCGTTTCCATGTCCGCGACGTATTCGCACTTCAAGAACAGGATGCTGAACACCCGCCGCAGCTGCGGATCGCGCGCGACGCCGAGCAGGCACCAGATCAGGATCGTCCGCACGTTGCCGAGCGGGTCGGCGCGCAGCGCGTCGGCCGGCGCCTTTTTCAGCTCGTCGATCGGCAGCAGCACGCGATCGAACATTGCGTCGAACAGCTCGCTCTTGTTCGCGAAATGCCAGTAGATTGCGCCGCGCGTCACGCCCGCATGCTGGGCGATGTCCGCGAGCGAAGTGTGCGACACGCCTTTTTCGAAGAAGACGTGCTCGGCGGCGTCGAGGATGCGGTTGCGCGTGGCAAGCGCTTCCTCCTTGGTGCGTCTGACCATGGAAAGGCCCGGGGTGATCAATCGGTGGGAGGGAATAATAAGGTCTGCATCACTCGCCGCTGCTGCCCAAACCCGCTATGCTTTCAATTGGTAATATTTCATAAGACAAGATGGTCGAGAGGGTAGAAGGGCTTTTACATACATCTTTGAATGTATATACAATAGCACCCTACGATCGAATCGCCCACGGGGCAAGCAGTTAAAGTCCCACTCTGCTGATTCCCGCCAAAGTATCTGCCGCATGTCGCGGCGTCTCGCCGGCACGGTAGTCGAGTGCCGCTTGCTGTATTAGCAGTCCAGTAATTCAGGTGTTCGATCTTGTGCCGCGAGGCGCATCCGTGCTGTGCTCCCGTGGAGCGCCGCACCAATCCCAATGGTTATACACAGAGGTCGCTCCATGCGTGTCGAACGGGTTCCATACCGCATACTCACTGTCGCGACGGCCGCCGTTTTCCTGGCCGCGTGCGGGAAAAAAGATTCGGCTCCGCCGCCGCAAACGCCGGAAGTCGGCGTCGTCATCGTCCAGCCGCAATCCGTGCCGGTCTTCACCGAACTCCCGGGTCGCACCAGCGCGTTCCTCGTCGCGCAGGTGCGCGCGCGGGTCGACGGCATCGTGCAGCGCCGCGAGTTCGTCGAAGGCAGCGACGTGAAGGCGGGCCAGCGTCTCTACAAGATCGACCCGGCGCCGTACATCGCCACGCTGAACAGCGCGAAGGCATCGCTCGCGAAGGCGAAGGCAAATCTCGCCACGCAGGACGCGCTCGTCGCGCGCTACAAGGTGCTGGTTGCCGCGAACGCGATCAGCAGGCAGGACTACGACAACGCCGTCGCCGCGCAGGGCCAGGCCGCCGCGGACGTCGCGGCGGGCAAGGCCGCCGTCGACAGCGCGCAGATCAACCTCGGCTACACCGACGTGGTGTCGCCGATCACCGGCCGCGTCGGCATCTCGCAGGTCACGCCGGGTGCGTACGTGCAGGCGAGCCAGGCGACGCTGATGTCGACCGTCCAGCAACTCGATCCGGTCTACGTCGACCTGACGCAGTCAAGCCTCGAGGGGCTGAAGCTGCGCCAGGCGGTGCAGAGCGGCCGCCTCAAGACGAGCGGCCCGGGCGCCGCGAAGGTCACGCTGATCCTCGAGGACGGCAAGCCGTACGCCGAGCCGGGCAAGCTGCAGTTCTCCGACGTGACGGTCGATCAGTCGACCGGCTCGGTGACGATCCGCGCGATCTTCCCGAACCCGAAGCGCGTGCTGCTGCCGGGCATGTTCGTGCGCGCGCGCATCGAAGAGGGCGTCAACGACAACGCGTTCCTCGTGCCGCTGATCGGCGTGTCGCACGATCAGAAGGGCCAGCCGGTCGCGCTGGTGGTCGGTGCGGACAACAAGGTGGCGTCGCACACGCTGACGACGACCGGCATGCAGGGTCAGAACTGGGTCGTCGAGGGCGGCCTGCAGCCGGGTGACCGCGTGATCGTCCAGGGTATCGACAAGGTGCGTCCAGGCACGACCGTGAAGACGGTGCCGGCCAGGCTCGCGCCGGCGCCTGACGCCGCATCGGGTGCTGCCGCCGCCGCGCCTGCCGCGGCATCGGCCGCGACGGCGTCGGGCGCGTCGACGAGTGCCGCCGCGGGGTCGTCTGCCGCCGCGTCGGGCGCGCAATAACAGGGGGCCTGTTTCATGGCAAAATTTTTTATCGATCGCCCGATTTTCGCGTGGGTGATCGCCATCATTCTGATGCTGGCCGGCGTCGCGTCGATCTTCACGCTGCCGATCGCCCAGTATCCGACGATCGCGCCGCCATCGATCCAGATCACCGCGAACTACCCGGGCGCTTCCGCGAAGACGGTGGAAGACACGGTGACGCAGGTGATCGAGCAGCAGATGAGCGGTCTCGACAACTTCCTGTACATGTCGTCGACGAGTGACGACTCGGGCACGGCGACGATCACGCTCACGTTCGCGCCGGGCACCAACCCGGACATCGCGCAGGTCCAGGTGCAGAACAAGCTGTCGCTCGCGACGCCGATCCTGCCGCAGGTGGTGCAGCAGCTCGGCCTGTCGGTGACGAAGTCGAGCAGCAGCTTCCTGCTCGTGCTCGCGTTCGTCTCCGAAGACGGCAGCATGAACCGCTACGACCTCGCGAACTACGTCGCGTCGCACGTGAAGGATCCGATCAGCCGGCTCAACGGCGTCGGCACGGTCACGCTGTTCGGCTCGCAGTACGCGATGCGGATCTGGCTCGACCCGACCCGCCTGACCAACTACAGTCTGACTCCGGAGGACGTGTCGAGCGCGATCAGCGCGCAGAACGTGCAGATCGCGGGCGGCCAGATCGGCGGCACGCCGGCGACGCCCGGCACCGTGCTGCAGGCGACGATCACCGAGGCGACGCTGCTGCAGACGCCCGAGCAGTTCGGCAACATCCTGCTGAAGGTGAACCAGGACGGCTCGCAGGTGCGCCTGAAGGATGTCGCGAAGATCGACCGGGGTGCCGAGAACTACAACTTCGACACGAAGTACAACGGCAAGCCGAGCGCGGCGCTCGGCATCCAGCTCGCGACGAACGCGAACGCGCTCTCGACCGCGAACGCAGTGCGCGCGCAGATCGACCAGCTGTCGAAGTATTTCCCGCACAGTCTGGTCGTCGAGTATCCGTATGACACGACCCCGTTCGTGCGCCTGTCGATCGAGGAAGTGGTCAAGACGCTGCTCGAAGGCATCGTGCTCGTGTTCCTCGTGATGTATCTGTTCCTGCAGAACCTGCGGGCGACGATCATCCCGACGATCGCGGTGCCGGTCGTGCTGCTCGGCACCTTCGCGATCATGTCGCTCGTCGGCTTCTCGATCAACACGCTGTCGATGTTCGGCCTCGTGCTCGCGATCGGCCTGCTGGTGGACGACGCGATCGTGGTGGTCGAGAACGTCGAGCGGGTGATGGCGGAAGAGGGATTGTCGCCTCGGGAGGCGACCCGCAAGGCGATGGGCCAGATCACCGGCGCGCTGGTCGGCGTCGCCCTCGTGCTGTCGGCGGTGTTCGTGCCGGTGGCGTTCTCGGGCGGCTCGGTCGGCGCGATCTACCGTCAGTTCTCGCTGACGATCGTGTCGGCGATGGTGCTGTCGGTGCTGGTCGCGCTGATTCTGACGCCGGCGCTGTGCGCGACGATCCTCAAGCCGATTCCGCAGGGGCATCACGAGGCGAAGACGGGCTTCTTCGGCTGGTTCAACCGCACGTTCAACCAGAGCCGCGACAAGTATCACGTCGGCGTGCACCACGTGATCAAGCGTTCGGGCCGCTGGCTCATCATCTATCTGGTCGTGATCGTCGCGGTCGGCCTGCTGTTCGTGCGCCTGCCGAAGTCGTTCCTGCCGGACGAGGACCAGGGCCTGATGTTCGTGATCGTGCAGACGCCGTCCGGCTCGACGCAGGAGACGACCGCGAAGACGCTCGCGAACATCACCGACTACCTGCTGACGGACGAGAAGGAGATCGTCGATTCCGCGTTCACGGTGAACGGCTTCAGCTTCGCGGGCCGTGGCCAGAACTCGGGCCTCGTGTTCGTCCGCCTGAAGGACTACGCGGAGCGTCAGCATGCGAACCAGAAGGTCCAGGCGCTGATCGGCCGGATGTTCGGCCGCTACGCCGGCTACAAGGACGCGATCGTGATTCCGTTCAACCCGCCGTCGATTCCGGAACTCGGCACCGCCGCTGGCTTCGACTTCGAGCTGACGGACAACGCGGGTCTCGGCCACGACGGGCTGATGGCGGCGCGCAACCAGCTGCTGATGACGGCCGCGAAGGATCCGACGCTGCAGGGCGTGCGCCCGAACGGCCTGAACGACACGCCGCAGTACAAGGTCGACATCGACCGCGAGAAGGCGAACGCGCTCGGCGTGACGGCATCGGCGATCGACCAGACATTCTCGATTGCGTGGGCGTCGAAGTACGTGAACAACTTCCTCGACATCGACGGCCGGATCAAGAAGGTCTACGTGCAGGCGGACGCGCCGTTCCGCATGACGCCGGATGACCTGAACATCTGGTACGTGCGCAACGGCTCGGGCGGGATGGTGCCGTTCAGCGCGTTCGCGACCGGCCACTGGACGTACGGTTCGCCGAAGCTCGAGCGTTACAACGGCATCTCGGCGATGGAAATCCAGGGCCAGGCCGCACCGGGCAAGAGTACCGGCCAGGCGATGGCGGCGATGGAGAAGCTCGCGGAAAATCTGCCGAACGGCATCGGCTATTCGTGGACGGGCCTGTCGTTCCAGGAAATCCAGTCGGGCTCGCAGGCGCCGATCCTGTACGCGATCTCGATCCTCGTCGTGTTCCTGTGTCTCGCGGCGCTGTATGAAAGCTGGTCGATCCCGTTCTCGGTAATCATGGTCGTGCCGCTCGGCGTGATCGGCGCGCTGCTCGCCGCGACGATGCGCGGCCTCGAGAACGACGTGTTCTTCCAGGTCGGCTTGCTGACCACGGTGGGCCTGTCCGCGAAGAACGCGATCCTGATCGTCGAGTTCGCGCGCGAGCTGCAGCAGTCGGAGAAGATGGGGCCGATCGAGGCCGCGCTCGAAGCGGCGCGCCTGCGTCTGCGGCCGATCCTGATGACGTCGCTTGCGTTCATCCTCGGCGTGCTGCCGCTCGCGATCAGCAACGGCGCGGGCTCGGCCAGCCAGCACGCGATCGGCACCGGCGTGATCGGCGGGATGATCACGGCGACGTTCCTCGCGATCTTCATGATCCCGATGTTCTTCGTGAAGATTCGCGCGATCTTCAGCGGCGAGAAGGAAGACGTCGACGAGGCGCTCCGTCTCGCGCATGATCACCTGCATCAGGCGGAGAAGGGCGGCCACGACGACGAGAAGAAGGGACAGTGATGATGCAAAAACACGCTTTGACTGCAATGGCGGTCGCGCTGTTCGCCACGGGCTGCACGATGGCGCCGCACTATGAGCGGCCCGCGGCACCCGTCGCGGGGGCGTTCCCGTCGGGCGGCGTCTACGCGACGCAGCCGGCCGCCACGGCCGGCGCGCGTAGCGCGAACGGCCAGGTCGCCGCCGACATCGGCTGGCGCGAGTTCTTCGTCGATCCGCGCCTGCAGCGCCTGGTCGAGATCGCGCTGAAGAACAACCGCGACCTGCGGGTCGCGGTGCTGAACGTCGCGGCTGCGCGCGCACAGTACCAGATCACGCGCGCGGACCTGATGCCGACGCTCAGCGGCGTCGGCAGCGGCGCGATCCAGCGCTATCCGGCGGGCGTGTCGACGACCGGCGCGCCGATGATCACGCGCGCGTACAACGTGGGCCTGTCCGCGTCGTGGGAGCTTGACCTGTTCGGCCGCATCCAGAGCCTGAAGGACCAGGCGCTCGCGAAGTATTTCGCGACAGCGCAGGCACGCAAGGCCGCCGAGATCTCGCTCGTGTCGCAGGTCGCGGACCAGTACCTGACGGTGCTCGCGTACGACGATCTGCTGAAGGTCACCGAGGACACGCTGAAGGTCGCGCAGGCGTCGTATGACCTGACGAAGCTGAAATTCGACAACGGCACCGGTTCGGAGCTCGATCTGCGCCAGGCGCAGACCGTCGTCGAGACCGCGCTGGCGGACCAGCAGTCGCAGGCGCGCCTGCGGGCGCAGGCGCTCAACGCGCTGGTGCTGCTCGTCGGTGAACCGTTGCCGGAGGATCTGCCGGCCGGCCTGCCGCTCGACGCGCAGAATTTCCTGACCGACGTTCCGGCCGGGCTGCCGTCGGATCTGCTGACGCGCCGTCCGGACATCATGGAGGCGGAGCAGAGCCTGCGCGCGGCCAACGCGAACATCGGCGCGGCGCGCGCGGCATTCTTCCCGCGCATCTCGCTGACGGGCGCATTCGGCACCGCGAGCCCGACGCTCGGCGACCTGTTCAGGGCCGGCACGGCGGCGTGGTCGTTCGCGCCGCAGATCGCGATGCCGATCTTCGAGGGCGGCGCGAACCTCGCGAACCTGGATCTCGCGAACGTGCAGAAGCGGATCGAAATCGCGAACTACGAGAAGGCGATCCAGTCGGCATTCCGCGAAGTGTCGGACGGGCTCGCCGCGCGCGGCACCTACGACCAGCAGATCGCCGCGCTCGAGCGCAACGAGCATGCGGAGCAGCGCCGCTACGATCTGTCGGACCTGCGCTACAGGAACGGCGTCGACAGCTACCTGTCGGTGCTGACCGCGCAGACCGGCCTGTACTTGGCGCAGCAGACGCTGATCACCGCGCGTCTTGCACGCTGGACCAACCTTGTCGATCTGTATCGCGCGCTGGGCGGCGGCTGGGTCGAGCGGGCCGGCGAGACGCCGCGTCCGGCTGACCAGCCGGTGGACTACGGCAAGGCGGCCACGCCTGCGTCGAAGGCCGCGACGGCCGGCTGATCCAGCCAGCCGGGACCCGCCCGCTGTCGTTGCGGCGCGCGGGCGCATCGAACGAGAACGCCGCGGATTGTTTGCGTCCGTGGCGTTTTTTTGTCCATGCCGCGCGCGACATACACGCCGCTTCATGGACGGTGCCGCCGAATCCGCGCGATCGCGAATCGGCATCCGGAAAATCGCCCAGTGGATTGGCAC
>Ga0335069_10005351_pt1 | contig 18887 bp, 23 predicted proteins | sample Lox_Sample_11_FD_206714 | JGI IMG/M metagenome (GOLD analysis project Ga0335069, IMG submission 206714) | Soil microbial communities from Loxahatchee National Wildlife Refuge, Florida, United States - Lox_Sample_1.1 | ecosystem: Environmental > Terrestrial > Soil > Wetlands | place: USA... | reverse complement strand
TATAAGGAGACAATAAAAGGCCGCACCAAGGTACAGGGTAAGTACAAGCGTCAGTCGGGCGGACGGGGTCAATACGGCGATACGTGGCTTGAGCTGGAACCTTTGCCCAGAGGGACAGGATTTGAATTCGCCGATAAGATAGTCGGAGGCGTGATACCCAAGAACTATATACCGTCTGTCGAGAAGGGCGTTGTCGAGGCGATGGAGCATGGTGTGCTGGCGGGATTCCCCGTCACCGATTTCAGGGTGACCCTCTATGACGGGTCGTATCACGAAGTTGACTCATCAGATATGGCATTTAAGATCGCGGCATCAATGGGCTTCAAGAAGGGGATGGAGCAAGTTAGCCCTGTTCTTCTTGAACCGATCATGAAGATGGAAATCATTATTCCTGAAGAGAATGTTGGTGACATCATGGGCGATCTCAACTCGCGCCGCGGAAGGATCGTTGGTGTCGAGGCCAAAGGACGAAATCAAGTGGTAAAAGCCACTGCGCCCATGGCGGAAATACTCAGGTACGCCCCTGACCTGCGTTCTATGACGGGCGGGAGAGGTACCTTCGCGGTCGAGTTTGCTCACTACGAAGAAGTGCCGGCTCACATTGCCCAGAAGGTCATAGAACTCGCGAATAAGGAAAAAGCAGAGAGCGAGAAATAACAAAGAGTCCAAGGCCCAGGCTCAAGAACCCGTTACGGGTTGCGAGTTACGAGTTGGAAACACGAACGGTGTTTCGCTTTGATCCGAACTCGGAACTCGCAACCCGGAACGTTTTTTAAACGATTGTCACTATTCACTCATCACCACCCACTGAGGTTCCTGCCGTGCGTGCTGTCGTCCAGAGAGTGAGTGAGGCCGATGTCCGGATTCAGGATGAAAGCGTGGGCAGCATCGGCCCCGGTCTCCTCGTCTTTGTCGGTATCGGAAAGCATGACACCACCCGCGATATCGACTGGATGGTGGAGAAGATCGTAAACCTCCGTATTTTTGAGACTCAGGAAGGCAAAATGGATGAGTCGCTTCTCGACACCGGAGGAGCCCTTCTCCTCGTTTCGCAGTTCACCTTGTACGGGGACTGCCGCAAAGGAAGACGCCCGTCCTTTTCAGACGCCATGGATGCCAATGGCGCAAAGTCCTTCTTCGAGCTTTTTGTAGAGAAAGCCAAAGAAAAAGTGGCCAACGTGCAGACAGGGGTATTTCAAGCCATGATGCAAATCAAGCTCACAAACGAAGGCCCTGTCACCATTCTCCTCGATTCGAGTTCCAACCTACCTCGTCTCCACGTGAACAGTTCTGCTGACAACGCGCTGTGATTCAAGCCTGACTATCGAATATCTAAGTCCTAAACAAGCTCAAACATCGAATGTTCCAAACCGAACGCGCCGATCCAGCCCCGTTTTGGATTTTGGTGATTCGACATCGTTTAGGATTTGGGAGATCAGGATTTAGAATTTTTCCTTCCGGGCTTTGCCCAGGAATCTATTTTGATGTTCGGCGTGTCGTGGTATATACTTTGCTTGTGTACAGCTCGAAGTGATCATGAGCCAGCCCGAGAAGCAATCCAAAGAGAAGAAACCGCCGAATATAGACATCTACAAATCATGGTGCAAGTCGTGCGGCATCTGTGTCGCTTTTTGCCCGACAGGGACGCTCGCAAAAGACGAAACGGGCGCGCCTTACGTGAAAGAACCGGAAAAGTGCGCCAAGTGCGGTCTCTGTGAATTGCGCTGCCCTGATTTTGCAATTACAGTCCACGAGAAAAAAGAAAGGCAGACAAAAGGACAGTGAAGAAGCGAAGTCTGAACGAGGTGCTGCTACAGGGCAATGAAGCTGTGGTCGAAGGCGCGTTGCGGGCAGGATGCCGGTTCTTTGCAGGCTACCCTATAACGCCTGCGACAGAGATCGCCGAGGTTATGTCAGTGCGGCTGCCCCAGTTGGACGGAACCTTCATCCAGATGGAAGATGAGATAGCAAGTCTCGGTGCAGTTATAGGCGCGTCGCTCGCAGGCACGAAATCAATGACGGCTACGTCAGGGCCGGGATTTTCGCTTATGCAGGAGAATCTCGGTTTTGCCTGCATCGCCGAGGTGCCGTGTGTTCTTGTTAATGTGATGCGGGGAGGTCCCAGCACCGGGCTTCCTACGTTTCCGGCTCAGGGAGACGTGATGCAGGCGCGTTGGGGCACGCATGGTGATCACCCCATGATCGTTCTTTCTGCTTCGACGGTCAAGGAATGTTTTGACCTCACGATAAGGGCGTTCAACCTGTCTGAGAAATTCCGCAATCCCGTGGTGCTTCTGCTTGATGAGGTGGTGGCCCACATGCGCGAAAAAGTAGTGCTGCCGGATGAAGGACAGGTGGAGATATTCAACCGTGTAAAACCAAAGGTGCCTCCTGAATGGTATATTCCGTATGAGGACACCGCAGGCGGCGTGCCGGCCATGGCAAACTTCGGCGAGGGATACAGGTATCACGTGACAGGTCTGACACACGATGTCCGTGGCTTTCCCACGAGCAGACCGGACGAGATAGGCCTGTTCAACGCGCGTCTTTTCCGTAAAATCAGCCAGCGTTTTTCCGAAATTCAGATGGGTGAAGTGGATCAGGTTGAGGATTCGGATATTACCGTCATCGCGTACGGCTGTGTCGCACGTTCTGCGAAGAGGGCTGTGCGGGAAGCGCGGGAGCGGGGAATCAAGGCGGGTTTTGTCAAGCTGATCACCATATGGCCCTTCACGAGGAGCCTCGTGGAACCTGTCCTCAAGACGTCTAAGAACGTGCTGGTGCCTGAGATGAACATGGGCCAGATCTCCCGTGAAGTGAAACGGGTCAATCAGGGCTATACGCGGGTTCTGACGCTCAACAAGATAGACGGCACAATCATCACGCCCGAAGAGATACTCGCCCGCATAATGGAGGTGGCGTGATGGTGGAGGTCACGAAGCTTATCCACAAATACCTGCGCCATGACAAAAAGTTTCCCCACGTGTGGTGCCCGGGCTGCGGCATAGGGATCATGCTGGGCGCCCTGATCCGCGCAATAGATCGGATCGGCTATGAAAAGGACGAGGTAGTGCTTGTCTCAGGCATCGGTTGCTCCGGGAGATTACCCGTGTACGTCGATTTCAATACGCTGCACACGACCCATGGGCGGGCGTTGACTTTTGCCACAGGTGTTAAACTCGCCAAGCCTGCCCTGAAAGTAATCGTGGTCATGGGCGATGGCGATGCAGTGGCTATCGGAGGGAATCATTTCATTCATGCGGCGCGGAGAAACATCGATCTCACCGCAATCATCCTGAACAACAGCGTGTACGGCATGACAGGCGGACAGTATTCGCCCACCACGCCGCATGGGATGAGGTCGACGACGACCGTGTACACCAACATTGAACACGCGTTCAAGATATCTGAACTCGCCGTGACAGCGGGCGCTGCTTTTGTGGGAAGAGGCACGGTTTACCACGCCAGACTGCTTGACGGTCTTATGGAGACAGCATTCCTGAAGCAGGGTTTCTCGGTTGTCGAAGTGATTGCCCACTGTAACACGCAGTATGGAAAACTGAATCGGCTCGGGGGACCTGTCGAAATGTTGCAGTGGCAGCGGGATCATGCAGTCACGGTGGAGGTAGCCTCAAAGCTCAGCCGCGAGGAAATGGAAGAGAAGTTTCTTATAGGCGTGCTTGCCGACAGGGATCTACCGATATACACGGAGGAATACGAACGCATCAGGGAGCGGGCAAAACTGGGACTAGGTAAGGGAACATGAGTTTTCGCTATGACATCCGGTTGAGCGGCTCCGGCGGACAAGGCCTGATCATGATGGGTATTATCCTCGCTGAGGCTATCGGTGTCTACGATGGCAAGGAAGTGGCCCAGACGCAGAGTTACGGGCCGGAAGCGCGGGGGGGCTCGAGTAAATCTGAGGTGATCGTGAGCGACGAAGAGATTGATTACCCCAAGGCGATGAAGTTGGACCTGCTCGTGGCCATGAATCAGAGAGCGCTGGATGATTACTATATCGATTTGAAAGCCGACGGTACACTCATTGTTGATTCTACGCTGGTCAAAACGATCCATGTAGCGGACGCTATCCAGATACCTTTTACGCGTATAGCGCGCGATCGCTTCAAGAAGGAAATGGTGGCAAATATAATTGCGCTTGGAGCTATCAGCGAACTGACCTCTGTCGTCTCGAAAAGGGCGATTGAGGCGGCTGTGCTGACACGTGTACCAAAAGGGACTGAGAAACTCAATAAGGACGCTCTCCGAGCCGGCATGGCTGCGGCGAGGCGAGTGAAAAAAGCCAGCATGACCGCGAACGCTCGTGCGTGGGAAAATGAAGATCTATGAGTACCAGGCCAAACAGCTCTTCCAGGCATACGGTATAACTGTCCCGAAGGGCGTATTAGCGAATTCGCCCCAGGGCGCAGTAGAGGCAGCAAGGACCATCGGCACCACCCCCCTGGTTATCAAAGCCCAACTTCATGCGGGCGGCCGCGGAAAAGCAGGCGGTATCAGAGTTGTCGACAGGCCGGAAGACGTCCAAAATATAGCGTCTCTCCTCCTCAGCAAGAAGCTCGTGACATCTCAGACTGGACCCGAGGGCAAGATGGTCAACGCGCTGCTTGTTGAAGAGACGGTCAAAGGAGACAGAGAACTTTATATAGGACTCACGATAGACCGGGATCGCGCGTGCATTGCCATCCTTGCCAGCGCCGAGGGCGGAGTGGACATAGAGCAGATGGCTCAGGAAACGCCTGAGAAGCTCCTCCGCGATTGGGTAGATCCTGGTGTGGGTTTGTGTCCCTTTCAGGTCTCGCGGCTCTCGTACGCGCTCGGGCTTAACAAGGATGGTGTGAAGCAGTTGAGCCCCATTATCACTGGCGTGTACCGTCTTCTCATCGAAAAGGACTGTTCCCACGTCGAGATTAACCCGTTGTTGTTGACGGCAGAAGGGAAGCTGGTTGCACTCGACGCTAAAATCAATTTTGATGACAATGCGCTGTACAGGCACCCTGATGTCTCCTCATTGCGAGATTCCTCTCAAGAAGAACCGCTGGAGGTTGAAGCTTCACGATACAAGCTCAACTACATAAAGCTGAACGGTAACGTGGGCTGCATGGTGAATGGCGCGGGTTTGGCCATGGCAACCATGGACCTCATCAAACTGATAGGCGCGGCGCCCGCTAATTTCCTCGACGTAGGTGGAGGAGCGTCTGCTGAAATGGTGAGGGAGGCCTTGCGCATACTGATTTCCGATCACGATGTGAAAGTTGTCTTTATCAACATCTTCGGCGGTATTTTGCGATGCGATACGCTAGCGAAGGGTGTGACAGAGGCGGCACGGGAGTTCGATATCAAGACGCCGGTTGTTGTCAGACTGGAGGGAACGAATGTGGAGATGGGGCGCACTATACTCGCTGCGTCGGGTCTCCACTTCAGGTCAGCGGGCTCCATGAAAGAAGCAGCGGAGATGCTCTCAACACTGCTTGAGGGCAGAGGATGAGGACGTTGGGATTGGGGGAGTAGAAATTCTAGTATCTAATATCGAAATCCTAAACAAATCCCAATATCAAATATCAAATGCTTCAAACGTGGAAGTCCCGGCTTTGTTTGGTTTTGAATTTTGATCATTTGATATTGTTTAGGATTTAGATAATCGATATTGGGATTTACCATGGAGTTGGCGTGAGCATACTTGTCGATGAGCATACGCGCGTCGTGGTGCAGGGTATCACCGGCGGGGAAGGGAGTTTCCATGCGCGGCAGATGCTCGACTACGGCACGAAAGTCGTTGCCGGAGTGACGCCGGGCAAGGGAGGATCGTCCATTGACAGCGTGCCTGTCTTCAACTCGGTCAACGATGCAGTCAATGCAACGGGCGCCAATACATCTGCCATCTTTGTTCCGCCTGCATTCGCAGCGGACGCAATCATGGAAGCCGCGGAGGCCCGGCTTGATTTAATTGTTTGCCTTACGGAAGGTATCCCGACGCTCGACATGATCGCGGTCCGTCATTACTTCCTCGGCAAGAAGTCCAAGCTTGTCGGTCCAAATACGCCGGGTGTCATATCGCCGGGTAAATCGAAGGTTGGCGTGATGGCGGGCTACATCCACAGAACAGGTAGCGTGGGTATTATGTCGCGCAGCGGTACCCTCACGTATGAAGTGGTTGATCAACTTTCAAAACTGGGCGTGGGCCAGTCCTCCTGTGTCGGCATTGGAGGGGACCCGATTGTCGGACTTTCGTTTGTCGATGTGCTTGAGCTCTTTGAGAAGGACACGCAAACTGCTGCCGTAATCATGATTGGCGAGATCGGCGGCACGCAGGAAGAGAGCGCTGCCGCATTCTATCGGAACCGCATGACGAAGCCTCTCGTTGCTTTCATAGCCGGCCTGACCGCGCCACCCGAGCGCAGGATGGGACACGCGGGCGCCATCGTTTCAGGCGGGATAGGCAGCGCGTCAGAGAAGATTGCAGCACTCGAAGCTGCCGGCGTGCGGGTCGTGAAAAATCCTGCAGAAGTAGGCCTTACAATGGCCGAGGTTCTGCCTCGTTAGCACACCGGTGCATCGAGTTATAATCTTACAGATTTCGAACACGAAAGTCGCGAGCTAGGCCACGCTGAATAAAAAAAGAGCGAGGCGCTCATGAGGATAAATTCTAAGTCCTAATATTTAAAATCCAAAACGGATCTAGGCTCCAGCCTCTAATTTGGGCTATTTGGTATTCAAATTCGTTTAGGATTTAGATATTCGATATTGGGATTTGAATCGCCATAATGCAATACCCACTTGCGTGGGTACCCGGATGCTACATGAATGAATTCAGCGTGGCATCAGCTGGAGCGCTCGGGCTCCAGCGGTTGCATGGTGGTTGGTTTCTTTTCAGCCGCCTGATTTGCCGGATTTATCAGCAGGTTTGTAAGGTTTCGTATCCTGGTTTCCCATGCCCCTCCGAACTTCTTGTATCCCCTTAGTCCCCGCAACGCTGTCTGACGCAATTCCAGGTACAGCTGCGGATCGCCATCGGAATCGCCCAACGCCTGGATAGCGGTATTCGGCCTGTGCATGAACGTATCAAAATGGATAATATTCAGTGGATAGGGGAGCTTGTCGCATCCCGCTCTGTACCAGATCTTTTTGTAGAGCTGCTTCGCCTTTCCCTCGTCAAGCTCGCTTACTTCTTTGGCTATGCGTCCCGTGGGATCGAGATCTTTCAGGGTTGTCTGCAGAATTCCGAATTTTGCAGGCCCTTTGCCGTTGTCGTTCTGGACCATATCTCTTCCTTCGTGTTTCATAATAAAAGTAGCAGCAGTCTCGAAGTTGCTGGGGGTTTTCTTTTTGGAAGCTACCTGAGCAGTATCTGCGTTACCGGCCTGTACCTCGGCCGCAGTAGAAGGTGTGCTCAGCTTGACGTATGAGGCGAGCTTGTCAACACGGCTTTTCGTCTGAGCCTTGCTCGATGAGTACCCCTTGATCCCGTCCTGAAGCGATTTCCTCGCGTCGAGGTAGAGTTGTGGATCACCCTGGGCCTTTTTTAGTGCCTCGATGCCAGTGCGCGGTCTCTGCACGTATGTGTCAAAATGGATGACGTTCAGGGGATAGGGGAGCTTGTCGCAACCGGCTCTTTCCCAGATCTTCTGATAAACCTGCTTGGCTTTAGCTTCATCAAGTTGGCTCACGTGCGAGGCTATTTTGCCCTTTGGATCATAGTCCTTAAGGGTTGTTTGCATGATACCGTATTTCATCGGGTTGTCGCCGGGCACATACCCCCGTTTGTTTTCGAGCACAAAGCTGACCGCTTTATCGAACGCCTCATTCCTAGACGTCTGTGATGCTAGAACCTCAGAAAAAGATTCGGAGGTCCCCCCCGCCCGTGGGGAGATTGAGGCTGGAATGATCATGCCGCGATAAATTTGCCTCACATCGTCAACATTTCGCATAGAGCCTCCTTGTAGTTATCCGTTAGCACCGTTTCAATTCCTGTGCCAGCGGTAGCCGGGGCATAGGGCATAGGGCATGGGGCACGGGTGAGCCAGGGAAAAAGCCAGTCAGCAGTAAGAAATAAGAAACAAGGCCGGCTTACGAGTGCCCATTCTTTTTAGGGCACGCAGAACGAGGAAGGCACGTTGAGGGCGACTTGGGGTCAATTTTATGACACGACCCCCTCCGTCCCATGCCTTTGTCCCGGTCTACCCCATGCCCCTTGACCCCCTGGTCTTCCTCTGCTACGATTAACGAGTTATGGACGACGAGTTCGGGCGTGACCCTGCGGTACTTAGCATGCGGCGCGTTTTTGCACACATGGAAGTGCTGCAGCGGAGTATAATCGAGGCTGCTAGTCTTCCTCCATATGACCGGCGGCTCGCCCTTTGGCGGGAGCAGGCGCTGGTGCTATTTGAGCAGGCCTGGCCGAGGGCGGGCAGGCGAGGCTTGGCCAAAACAGAGGACGAAGCTGCCCTCCTTTACGCCCTCTGTTTTGTGCGAATTCTTGAACGGGGCAGGATCACAGTTCCCTCGTCAGCGATGCCAGTACATGAGGCGTTGCAGGAAATCGTTCAGGAGATACTCAAGTGATTCGCATTCGCCTTTTCGGACGTTGCCGCATTTATCATGATCCTGTTTCGCCTGTTCTGAAAGCCCCGGCGCAGGTCGGGTGGAGTGCCTGGTTCAGGAGCATTGATCTCGTAACCCCACAACCTCTTAAAGGCGAGGAACTCCTGAGACGCACCCGGGGCTGGTGGACGGTAGAACCGGATGAAGTCGCGCAGGTGGTAAAGCAGTTCGGAAAAATAGTCGTGGGGGAAGGCGGTGAACTCATGGTCGAATTGGCCGATGACAACAGGATGAGCGGCCTGTCAAAAGCTCTAGCCGAGCGGTTTGGCGACCAGGTGCAGATCGCTCCCTGAGACAGCGCGGGATTAAGGAAAGATAATATTCCTCGATTATTCAGCCGTTTTTCCTAACTGAAATAGCCCTTCGATCGATTGCTTTGCGCGTATTACGTGGTAGACTACCTTGTAGCCTACGAAACAAACAGGAACCTGTTTTTGGGGGAGCCATGATACACGTCAAATACCGCGACGACAGTTATGATTACGTGGATGACACAATCCTCGATTACCTCATTGCTTCGGACAGCATCAAAGAATTTTATCGCCCATCGGATTCAGAATGGGTAGACATTAACGAGTCGCCCATCCGCGGTGATGGTCTTCCTTACATAGGGCCGGAGCGGAGACGTGCAACCCGCTACCTTAAATCCTCCTGATTCAGCCAGGTTGCAGCGGTAAACGCAGACGAAACGAAGGGACAGCAATATGCAGCCCCTCGCTACGTTTCCTGGCGGCTTGCCACCCGTTAGTCTTTCGAACCTGAGTTCGCTCCGTATCCTTTACATTTTATTTGACTATCCCGCCGTATGGTCTAAAATATTAACGTGATGTTACGAGAACCGGCAGTCAGCGGGATGTTTTATCCGGCCGACCCGAAAGCTCTATTGGACGACATCGAAGTCTACCTGAAGCAGGCTTCGCCTGAAGAGATAAGGGGAGATATCAAGGGCATGGTCTCGCCGCACGCGGGTTACATGTATTCGGGGGCGGTGGCCGCCTGGGGATATAAGGCGCTGCTCATGCGTAAGTATGACACAGTGATCATTATAGCGCCCAGCCATAAGGCCTATTTTGAAGGAGCAGCGGTCCAGGAACGGGGCGGTTACAGGACGCCGCTCGGGATCGTACAGATCGACGAAGAGTTCGCATCCGAGCTCGTCAAGGAGAGCAAGGTCGTTCAGGCGAACACTCAGGTGCATAAAGGAGAACACTCTCTTGAGGTGCAGCTTCCCTTCCTTCAGGTTGTGCTGCAGGAGTTCAGGATGGTTCCTCTGATCATGGGAACTCAGGATAGTGGTGTTTCGCGGGAGTTGGCTTCGGCGCTCTCCAAGGTTATCCGCAGGATTGGGACAAAGTCTCTTGTTATAGGCAGCACGGATCTTTCTCACTATTATCCGTACGCCCATGCTCTGGAACTGGACGGGCAGGTGGCGCGCAATCTGGGTAGCTTCGATATCGCGGGACTCACCAGCGATCTTGAAGCGGACAAGTGCGAGGCGTGCGGAGCCGGAGCTGTCGTCGCAACCATGGCAGTCTCACGAAAGTTGGGGGCGAATGCTGCGAAAGTCCTGAAATACGCAAACTCAGGGGATGTATCAGGAGACAAAGCATCTGTGGTAGGATACATCTCCGCCGTCTTTTATCAAGAGGATGAAGGGCTTGGGACGTAGCGACAACGAAGGTATAGGTATGAAGGCAAATTGCGGCAAGAAGGTAGGAACCGATCTTCATTTCACCGATGAGGAACGGACGCTCATGAAGGAATTGGTGAAGGAGACCATCGAGAGTAGCCTCTTCGGAAGAAAAGAGAAGCCTATGGCTGTGCCGCAGAAACTGAAGGAGAAGATGGGAGCCTTTGTTTGCCTGAAAACGTACGGACAGCTTAAAGGTTGCATAGGTCACATCAAAGGGTTTCTGCCCCTGGACGAGACGATCAGGGAAATGGCCAGGCAAGCGGCATTTCACGATCCGAGGTTTGCGCCCCTGGACGCCGGTGAATGGAAGGCGACGGAGATCGAGATCTCTGTCCTGACGCCGATGCAGAAGGTCGAGAATGTCGAAGATATAAGAGTGGGAGTGCATGGGCTGTACATAGAGAAGGGGTCTGACACAGGCTTGCTCCTGCCGCAGGTGGCTGTCGAGTACGGCTGGGACAGAACCACGTTCTTGGAGTATGCGTGCATGAAGGCCGGGTTGGACAAAGATGCCTGGAAGTCGAAAGGAACCAATATCTATGTGTTCTCAGCCGACGTGTTTTGAAAATGGAGGATGCGAAGAAGCGATGATGCGAAGATGTGGAGGACAAGATATAGCTTTGGTATTTCCGCTTCCTCGCTTCGTCAGGTTTAGATTGAGGATCAAAGGAGCTTCTCATGATAAGTAAACAGATGACGATTGAAGAAGTCGTCCAGAAGTACCCTGAGACGCGTGCAACCTTCGAACGATACGGGCTGGGTTGTGTCGGTTGTCAGGCGGCGCTATTTGAGAACATCGAACAGGGCGCAAAGGTGCACGGCATCGATGTTGACGCATTGATTACAGATTTGAACAAGCAAATCCAAAAGTGTTGACCAGTCGGACGTAAGCGATTCACCTCCTGTTCAGCGCATTCTTAATTCTTGCAGACTACATGTTCGGATTTCTCTGCGACTAAGCGAGGATCCCCTGCTGATATGAGCGAAATAAGAAGAACAGGAAGAATTGACACGGTTATCCTGGCCGCCGGCTCATCAAGAAGACTGGGAGTGAACAAGCTCTTCTTGACAGTTGATGGTGAACCGGTCCTGAAGCGCACCCTGCGCCCTTTTTTGGATATGGATCTGGGTACGGTTTTTGTGGTCACGGGCTTTCAGCGGGAACGTATCGAACATCTCCTCAGAGATGTGCCCGTGAGGCTTGTCCACAACAGTGACTTTGAGGAAGGCATGTCGGCGTCGGTGAGGGCAGTGCTGCCCTTCCTTGAGCCCGGGCGCCCTCTTTTGTTGCACCTCGGCGACAAGCCTTTTGTGAAGCCAGAGACGCTTCGGCGTATACTGGATTCTTTCTCTCAGGGTACGCACCGGATCGTCTTGCCGGTCTATAAGGGGCAGAAGGGTCATCCTGTACTCATAGACGTTACGAGCTATCTTGATGAAACGCGCTCTCTCAAAGGAGAGACCGCGCTAAAGCCTATCATCGAGAAGCATGCTCAAGACATACTCTACGTTGAAGGAGACGAGGGGATTCTCCTGGATCTCGATACGGAGGACGATATCGATCTTTTGAGGAATAGGGGGTATAGGATTGAAAAAGGTTAAGGTACAGGACGCAGTCGGCCTTGTGCTGGCTCACGACGTTACGGAAATTATACCGCAGAAGAAGAAGGGCGTGGCCTTCGAACGCGGAAGAATCATTGAACTCCAGGACGTGGAACGGCTCATGGACCTGGGGAAGAATTACGTATACGTGACCGAGGGCAATGAAAAGGAGGTGCATGAAGACGAAGCTGCACGTCGTATTGCTCAGGCGGCGATGGACGCACACATGGAACTCACGCCCCCCAGGGAGGGCAGGATCAATCTCATAAGTAAAGTGCGGGGGCTTGTTTCTGTCAATACAAGAAAGCTCTACGCGCTCAACAGCGTTAAGGAGGTTGCCTTTACAACGGTGCCTGACCGCTACCCTGTCAAGGCCGGGGACATGATTGCGGCTACGCGCATCCTGCCGCTTTATATTGGTGAGGCGGCGTTGCAGCAAGCGGAGCAGACCGGCAGACAAGGGGTCATTAGAATACTGCCTTTTAAGTCGACGAAGGGCGGTCTTGTGGTGACAGGCACTGAGGTCTTCAGCGGGAGAATAAAAGACGGTTCACCGCTCGTCGAGGAAAGGCTCAGGAATTACGGCCTGGAGATGATAGGGAAAGAGTTCACACCGGATGATGTTGGTGCAATCAGGGATGCCATTCTGCGTCTCCTGCAGAAAGGTGCTGACATTGTGATAACCACCGGAGGGCTATCCGTGGACCCTGATGACGTAACGAAAGAAGGTGTCGCAGCGACAGGGGCCCGAATACAGCTTTACGGCGCACCGGTCTTCCCGGGAGCGATGTTTCTTATAGCGCGACGCAAAGGGAAATACATTCTTGGAGCTCCTGCGTGCGTTTACTATAGCAAGAGCACTGTCCTGGATATAATTCTTCCGTGGGTCCTTGCTGGTGTCAAGATCACCAAAAGTGATATACTGAAGCTGGGTCACGGGGGACTCTGCACGAACTGCGCGGAGTGCCATTATCCCAACTGTTTTTTTGGAAAGAGCAAATAGCATGAACGCCCTCACAGTCGTAGTCAAAGGGGCAGGAGAGATGGCGACTGGCATTGCTCACCGCCTTTTCATGGCCGGCGTCAAGAAGATAGCAATGACCGAGATAGCAAAGCCGCTCGCGGTACGAAGAGGTGTAGCCTTTTGCGAGGCCGTCTATGAAGGGTCTATGGAAGTGGAAGGCGTGCGTGCGGAGCGTATAGCGGATTTCTCAGCGCTCGATAAGGTCTGGAGGGCGGGGAGCATTGGCGTGTTAGTGGATCCCTTGTGGAAGATCGTTGGCGAGATAAAGCCTCACGTCGTTATAGACGCAGTGATGGCCAAGAGGAATACGGGAACGCAAAAGAGCGAGGCGCCGCTGGTGATAGGTGTCGGCCCTGACTTCAGAGCCCCCGAAGAGGTGCATGCGGTTGTCGAAAGCAATAGGGGCCACAACCTGGGAAAGGTAATTTACAGCGGTCAGGCTGAAGCTTACACAGGCATGCCTGGAGCGACCGACGGGTTCAGGCAGGAGCGGGTGCTCAGAGCGCCGAAGGCCGGCCCTGTCAGGCATGCGAAAAAACTGGGCGAGCCTGTGAGTATTGGAGACACAGTGCTCTATGTCGGCGGGGAGCCGGTGCAAGCTTTGATCAGCGGTGTACTGCGCGGTCTTGTGCGGGAGATAGAAGTAGAGAAAAGAGAAAAGGTCGGAGATATAGACCCCAGGGCGGAACGTATCAATTGCTACACTATATCGGACAAGGCTCGGGCAATCGCAGGCGGTGTGCTCGAAGCGATTATGCATCACTACAACGGGTCGGACGCATAGGTACAGGTACTAGCGACAAGATTGCGAGTGTATAAGGATAAATTCTGCATCCTAATATCGAATTACTAAACAATGTTGGATGACCAGAATCCGAAACCGCTGCAGACACGAGTATCCAGTTTAGAATATTTAGGTATTTGAAATTGTTTAGGATGTAGATATTCGATATTGGGATTTAAACCGGAGCGCATGAGACGTCCGCAAGCGGGTATCGGGACAGCATAGATTTGAAGACGAAGTGGTAAAGCAAGCTAACTTGAGGTGTTGATGGACCTTTACAGTATCATCGACGAATACCTGGAGAGAGGCAGTGGTGGGGCACTCGCTACTATCGTAAAGAAGCTGGGCGCGGCCCCCAGGGAAGAAGGGGCCAAAATGTTCGTCGGTAGTGACGGAAAGTTTTACGGGACCGTAGGCGGCGGGTGCACCGAGGCAGAGGTTTGGCAGGAGGCGCGCAAAGTCATAAAGACCGGTGCAGCCAAACTTCTCCACTACACGATGGACGGGAAACAGCTGGAAGAGGACGGGATGATCTGCGGTGGCAACGTCGATATCTTCGTGGAGCCCGTTGCAGACAAGTACAGGACCTTGTATAGAGCCATACCTCAGCTTGAGCGTCAAGGTGTTGGGGCCTTGCTGATTACCAGGTTTTCTGAACGAGAGTTCTCGAAGAGCCTTATCAGGGAAGATGGGGTAGTCCTGGGCGACGCGCCGGGAGAGGAAGCGCGGACGGATTTTCAGCAGTACCTTCGGGAGAAGAAACCGGTGGTCTCCGGTAATACCGTTGTGGAACCCTTGCAGACTTCTCCGGTCCTTTATGTTTTTGGGGCCGGTCACGTATCGCAGTATGTATCGCGTGTTGCCACCATGGTCGATTTCAACGTGACGGTGATTGATGATCGCGAGGAATTTGCCAATACCGGGAGATTCCCTGAGGCAGAGCGCGTCATTGCGGATGATTTCCTGCACGTGTTTGACCAACTCAGTTTCCACGGTAACGAATATGTGGTAATCTTGACGCGGGGCCACAAACATGATGCGCTTGTCCTCGAGCAGGTTATGAGGCGCCCCACACGGTATGTTGGGATGATCGGGAGCAAGAGAAAGACCAGAATGGTCATGGACTACATGAAACAGCGGGGCTTCGACGAAAAGGCGCTTGGATCTGTGTACGCGCCTATAGGCATCTCCATAAATTCTGAGACGCCCCAGGAGATAGCGGTAAGTATTGTGGCGGAGCTGATCAAGGTACGAAGGGAAAGGGCGTGAAGCACTCGGACGAGGGCTTATTCGAAGAGGAAAAAGAGATTGATGGCAAGGAACTGGAAGAGCGCGAACTTCCTGCACCCTTTGATCCCCTGAAGCGATACCTCGCAGAAGTGTCGAAACATCCCGTACTGACAAGAGAGCAGGAGTTGGATCTGGCCACAAAAGCCTTCGTGAAGAAGGATCCCGACGCCGCACATATGCTGGTGGTATCAAATCTCAAGCTCGTCGTCAAGATAGCTCTGGAGTATTACAATACCTACTTGAACATTCTCGATCTGATACAGGAAGGAAATGTGGGTCTCGTCCACGCGGTAAAGAAATATAATCCCTACAAGGGAACGCGGTTTTCCACGTACGCATCGTTCTGGATACGGGCCTACATTCTGAAGCATATCATGGATTCCTGGAGCATCGTGAAGGTCGGTACCACGCAGAGCCAGAGAAAGTTGTTTTATCGGCTGAATAAAGAGAAAAAGAAACTGGAAGCACAGGGCGTTGTCCCCGCGCCGCAGCTCCTTGCGAGCACCCTGGACGTGAAGGCGGAAGAAGTGGAAGAGATGGAAAAGAGGCTGGCATATACGGATATGTCGCTCGACCATCCTCTTTACGATGAGGGGGAAGAGACGCTGATGGATGTGATGCAGAGCGACCAGAACATCGAAGACGCGGTAACGGCGAGGGAAAAGAGAGCCGTACTGGAAAAGAAGGTAAAAGAATTTAAGACTATGCTAAACGACAAAGAGCTTTGGATATTCGACAAGCGCATCATGGCGGAAGAGCCGATGACCCTCCAGGAGATCGGCGCCCGCTTCAAAATATCGAGAGAGCGGGTGCGACAGATCGAGAACCGGGTCCTCAAGAAATTCAACGAGACGTTTCAGGCAGACCTCCGAAGTTTGGACCTGTAACACAGACCTTTCTTCTGCTTGGTAAAAGGCCTCATCGGGCACGCATATACTTTAGGTTTCATCGCCTGATTGAGCGTTTTGGCGATGGCGAGGGGTCTGGCAAAACTTGTCTTTGCCTGTGTCGTAACCATACACGGCAGCAAATATAACCATTGAAGAATAGTGTACTCAATACCTTCTCTTACTTGCCCTTTCAGGGTCAGCTAGGTCGAGTTTAGGTCTTTACATAACGTTGCTACGTTCACAGACTTTTTTTCGATGATCCCTGGCTATTGTAACGGTTCGAAGTCAAGCGGAGGCCGAGGCGCTCCGAGGCTTGGGCTGCGTTGTACCACTGTTTTGGCCGGGTACCCGCGACCTGCCAAACTTGTCATCCGCGGGTGGCAGGAGCAAGAACAGGCCGAAGGGCAATGAAGGTACACGCTTTAATGCGAACCGTTACTAGAGGCGGAGGAGAGATTCGCTGATCTTCGCAAAATACCCCGACGCCAGCAGAATGCCCACGACAATCAGCAGCCCGCCTATCACATACGATGAGTATTTCATGATCCAGCCGTATCTCTGCATGAGATGAAGAATCCGGCCGACGAGAAGAGCAGCGATAAAAAAGGGTATGGCAAGACCGAGAGAATAAAGGCTGAGCAGGTACATCCCCTGTTTTACCGTGGAAGTTGTTGAAGCTATGAGAAGAATGGACGCGAGCACCGGTCCTATACAGGGAGTCCAGCCCAGGGAGAAGGTTACGCCTATCAGGAAGGAGCCGATGAACCCTATGGGCCTTGCCCTCATGTGATACATCTTTTCCTGATTTAAAAAAGGGATCTTCAGAACGTTCAGCATGTTGAGCCCGAAGAAAATGAGCAGAAGGCCACCGATCCTGACTATCCATCTTTCGTAGGTTGAAAAAAGATTTCCCAGCAATGAAGAGGAAACGCCCAGGGAAATAAAGACGAGGGAAAAGCCGACTATGAAAGAGACTGAGTGCAGGAGCAGTGTTTTGCGGTGCTTTCCGGTGGAGAGTTCGTCATAATTACTGATGCTGGCACCGCTGATAAAAATAAGGTAGGAAGGAACGAGCGGAAGAACGCACGGACTGAAAAAGGATAACACACCTGCGCCGAAAGCAAGGAGGGCAGAGACATCCATGTGAGTAGGAATCATTATTCATCAGTTCAGAAGAATTGTCAATTAATGCTTTGTGATGAAGCGATGAAGGGATGAAGCGGAACCCCGGGCACACTTCGGACGGCCGCTTCCTCGCTTCAACCGTCTCCAGATCTTGAAATGTATTGAACGGAAACCCAATATAATGCTATAAAAGTGGGACGTTCGTCGCGATCAGGAAATCTATTCACGAGAGGTGCGCAATGAAAAGAAAGATTTTCTACGGGCTTGTACTCTCGCTCCTTTTAATCCCCTCGATTGTTCTCGGCGCGGATACACTTCCGAAGGCACTCGGGTATATTGTCTCCATGCAGGAGCCGGATGGTGGGTGGTCCCGAGTCAAAGGTGAGTTCCCTCCCGAGACTGAAGTGACCAGCTGGGCCGTGAAGGTGCTGGTGATGAACAACATGGAAAAAGAAAGAGTCGATAAAGGTGTTGCCTTCATTCTCAAGGACCAGAAACCTGGTGGTGACTGGAATAACAACACTGCCCACACAGCCTTTGCCCTTATGGCTATGAGCCAGGTGAAGAAAGGGCAGGTTAACTGCATGAACGGCGTAGAGTATTTGCGAAAAGTCCAGGACCCTGCCGGCGGATTCAAGCGGATTGGAACAGAAGGAGCGCCGCTCACGATATATACGTCTGTAGTGCTTTGTGCTCTTGCGGACCTCGGTTACCCCAAAGAGGATGCGACGGTAAAGAAGGCTTTGGAATGGCTGGTGAGCTGCCAGAATCCGGATGGCGGCTTTGGCATGCCAAAGGGGTCACCTTCCGTAGCCGCGGCTACCGGCTGGGCAATCCGTGCCTTAATTGCATATGAAACTGACCCTGGATCACCTTCGGTGAAGAATGCTGTGGAATGGCTCCTCAAGCTCCAGAAGTCTTCCGGTGGCTTCTCGATGGTGCCGCCGGCGCCTGAGGACCCTGAAGTTACAGCTTACGCTATCATGGGCCTTATCAAAGTCCCCGGTCAGAAAGATGCTATAGCGAAAGCTGCCGAATATCTTGCCAAAGCTCAGCTTCCTGATGGAGCCTACATCAGCGACTTCCCGCAGCAGTTCGACAAGAAGGCAAAGAAGAATACCCAGACGACCTGTTTCGTAGCCTGGGCTCTCTCGGAGGCAAAGTAGAGACTACATGGCGAAAGTAAAGTCCTTCGATCCCTTTGAGGATCTAAAGAAACTTGCCGGCCGGATGGAACAGGATTTTTTCGAGCTCGTCACCGGGAGAATGCACGTGCCGGCCGCTGTCGGGGCAACGTGGAAACCGCCTCTGGATATCTATGAGCTCGAGAATGAAATCATCATAAAGCTCGAATTGGCGGGCGTAAAAAGGAAAGAGATCAGCATCGTGCAGGAAGGCAACCGCATCCGCATCTCGGGTAGTAGAAACATGGGGGCCCGGGAGCAGATACACACCTATCACCAGATGGAAATCAACTACGGAGAGTTCGAGCGAGTGATCGTCGTCTCCGACGCAGTAAGGATAGGTGAAGTGAAAGCAACTTACAGGGATGGCTTCCTTATCATACGTGCTCAGAAAAGACCTGCAGAGGTTGCGGTAGGGCTCAATGAAAGGTGATCTGGGATGGATCAGGAATTGAAAGGAAAAGACCCGGAGATTCCGGGAGAACTTCCCGTCTTAACGACAGCGGAGACGATCGTCTATCCTTATACAGTGGTGCCGCTTGCAGTCTCGGAGAAGTCTTTTACTCTTGCGGTCGACGAAGCCATGTCAAAGGACCGTATTATAGGGATATTTGGTGCTCCCGTTAAGGATGAGACGTCATCAGAGCAAAACATCTTTTCTATAGGAACAGCAGCC
>Ga0335069_10005350_pt1 | contig 18890 bp, 10 predicted proteins | sample Lox_Sample_11_FD_206714 | JGI IMG/M metagenome (GOLD analysis project Ga0335069, IMG submission 206714) | Soil microbial communities from Loxahatchee National Wildlife Refuge, Florida, United States - Lox_Sample_1.1 | ecosystem: Environmental > Terrestrial > Soil > Wetlands | place: USA... | reverse complement strand
TCTTCGGGATTCATGTGTACGCGGCGAAACGCCGGCGGACTGTAGGCGCCGATCGGCAGCAGCGCGACGTCGATCGGGAACTGTCGGCCATACTCGCGGAAGCCGGGAAAGTACGCGGTGTCACCGGGAAAGAACACCGTACCGGCGGCGCTCTCGATGACGTAGCCGGTGTACCCGCGGTCGTCCGGAATCAACGCCCGCGTGCCCCAATGCCGCACCGGCACCGATCGGATCGTCACGTCTTTGTACGTGAACGTCTCGCCCCAACTCAGCTCGACCACCCGGCGGTAGCCGCACGGCTCCAGCAAGTCGGCCAGATTGCGGGCGCACACGGCGATGGCCTCGTTGGGGAGACGCTGATGGGTCGGCACATCCAAATGATCCATGTGTCCGTGCGAGACGAGCACCAGATCGAGCGGCGGCAGCCGCTCCATCGGGATGCCGGGCTCAACCAAGCGCTTGGGCAAAATGAGCCGCGACGAATAGACCGGATCGGTCAGGATGTTGACGCCGGCAAGCTGGATCAAGACGGTGGCGTGACCGACGTAGCTCACCGCAATGTCCCCAACGCTGGGGCTTGGGAGCGTGGCCGGGCGAACCGGCGTGGCCGGCAGGACGTACGATCGCGCCAGGTGCGCGACGAGATCGAACGCGCCCCGCGCCCCGTTACTCCATTGGACAGATCGAATCATCCTCCCGGAGTCGTGCTTCGACGCCGCCCTTTGCATGGTCAGCCCTGCGCGCCTGCGAGGGATACCATGGGGTCGGTGGTAATGAAACGTCGCCGATACCCACCAGTGTCCCGCGCGGACACGGCGAGAGTGAAAATCGGCACGTATCTGCATCGCCAAAATTTGTCATCAGCGGTACATCATTGGGGCGCACTAGCCTCTGCGTCTACGTCATTATTGTTCACGTGCAGCGCGGACGTAATGGCACGTCGCATGCTTCGCCGGCATGGCTCTGCACTCGAAGGTTATCCACAATCCAGCGGCTTGCATCAGCAACTTCATCGGTGGACGCGCACTGATCGCAGCCGCGGTCGTCGCCATCTCGCTGGCGGCGTTGCCACGGGTGGCGCACGCGGGGATCGTCGAGACGTTCTTCGTCCCCATGCCCGAAGATCAGGTCCGCGCCGCCATGGTGGCGTTGCAACCCTCGAGTTCGATCGGCACCACGATGGACAGCGTGACCTCGATCGTGGTCACGGGTAACGGCACCCTCATCTATTACGATCATTGGGAAGACGGTTACGAAGTCGACATCGAGCACCCGACCCAGGCCACCACCGAGATTTGGGGCGATGGCAATCCCGCCAATGGGGCGCCGCCGGGAGTCCCATCCGACGTGCTGAATGCGGGGACGGTGATCGCGTTGCGCAACAACGTCGTGCTGCCGCGCAATCCCGCGACCCGCTTGTACGACGGCCACGACAAGTTCTCCGTGACGAAGGCCGTGGCGGTGACGCGGGCGCAGTGGGCATTGAGCCCGGGTACCGTGCTCGCCAGCGCGGTCGAAGTCGCGCCGGTACGCGACTACGGGACCACTTTTCAAATTCCGATCGGCCAAAACGTGAGCGCCGCGTCGATGTTTCAATACGTCGGCCTGATGGTGATGGCATCGCAAAACGGCACCAGCGTCACGGTGGACAAGGACGGACCCGGCGGGGCAGCGCCGGTGACCGTGACCTTGAACCAAGGCGAGAGCTATCAGGTCAGCGGCGGCGTCTTGCTCGGGGCGACCGTCGTCGCCACGAAGCCGGTTCAGGTTCACGTCATGACCGGCAAGATCAACGGCAACTACGAGTCGCGCTCGTACACCATGGTCCCGACCAGCCAGTGGGACAGCAACTACTATACACCGGTGGGAACCGCGGCCAACGGACAGGAGGCGTATGTCTTCGTGTACAACCCCGGGGGCGCCGCGCTGACGATCAACTACGTCACCAAGGCCGGATCGGGCAACTTCTCGGTCCCAGCGGGTGGCACCTATCAGTTTCTGATGCCGGCGAACTCGGGCGGTCGCTTCTTCAGCAGCGGCAATCCCTTCTTCGCCATCGCGACAGTCGGCGCCAGGCCGACCTCGAATAACGTCTACGACTGGGGTTTCTCGCTCGTTCCGGCGAGCAACCTGACGACGCAGGCCGTCGTCGGCTGGGGGCCGGGCAGCGCTGATCTGTCGCAGAACGGCAGTCCGGTATGGGTCACGGCGGTGGGCGCAACCAAAGTTTACGTCGACTACGACGGCAACCCGGCCACCGGTCCAAACATCGATCCGAACGGCAAGCACTACGACGCGTTGCTCAATCTTGCCGCACTCGATTCGGTGCGGATCTTCGATCCCGACAAGGATCAAACCGGCATGCGGCTCTACACGCTCGACGGCACGCTGATCACGGCCGCGTGGGGCGAAGATCCCGCCACTGCCGGCCCCGGCAATCCCTATCTGGATATGGGGACGACGGTCCTGCCCTTCCCGGTACCGGTCGTCATCAAATCATCGACCCTCTATACGGACCTGAACAGCAACGGTCAGATCGATCCCGGCGACACGCTCGAATACTCGATCAAGGTCAACAACGCCGGGGTGCTCGTGCTTGGCAACGTGCTGGTGATCGACGCGCCGCCACCGAGCCTCACCTACGTCGCCAATTCCACCACGGTCGACGGCGTGCCGCTCACCGACGACACAGTGGGCGCGACCAGCTTCCCCCTCGATGAAACGGGGTACACCATTCCCATCATCCTTCCGGGCGGATTCGTCGAATTCAAATATCGCGCGACGGTGAAGCCGGGAACGACGGGCAGTATTCTCAACACCGTGACCGTCAGCGGTGCCGGCGACCCGATCAGCAAGACGAACGACGTACCCGTGGGTTCGTACACCTGCACGATCGCGTTCACCGACAACGGCGGAACGCCGGTGGCGTCGTACCTGCCCGGTCAGAGCGGCTACGTGAAGGTGACGAGTAATAGCGAGAACCTCGACCCAGGCGGAATCGATACCGTCACCGTGCAAGTTACCGATGCGAGCACCGGCGACCTCGAATCGCTGTCGCTGACAGAGACCGGCAACAACACCGGCGTCTTCATCAACACCGCCGCGCTGCCGATTTCACAAATCGCCGGGCAACTGTCGCAAGATGGGACCCTCTACGCCAACATCGGCGACACCATCAATGCGAACCACAGCAACGGCGTGACCTGCAGCACCTCCGTGCCGCTCTCCGCACCGACCAAGACGAAACAGCTCTATCTCAGCAATCAGCCGAGCGCGACCGGCCTGGGTCGCATCGATCCGACCCATCTCCCGACTCCCAATCCAACGCCGGTGAGCAGCGCGTTGCTGGGCTCCGGCAGCGGCACCATCGCCCAGCGGGGTACCGCGACGAGCCAAGCCACCATCCAAACCACCTCTGGTGGCGCGTGCTCTACCCCTCCGTGTTTGACGATCAACAAGCCGACCGGTGTTGTTCAAGGCGATGTCATGATCGTCAACATCGCTGGCATCGGGAACAACACCACGGATGCGTCGTTGAGTGGGTGGACGCTGATTAAGGGTGCTGATTTGGCCGGCATAACCCTGCGGCGGGCTTCACTGCTGTATAGGGTCGCCGGCGCGTCCGAGGGATCGAGTTACACGTTCAACTTGGGCTCGGGAACTAGCAATGCGGTCGGCTCGATCGTCGCTTTCTCCGGCGTCGATACCTCGTCCGGGCCGTTTGACGCAACGCCGCTGAACATTTCGGTCCAAGGCAGTCAACAAGCCGTGGCCGCTACCACCACAACGACGGTGTCAGCGAACGCCGCCGTGATCATGTTCGGAATGGCCGCCAACGGCAATCCGACGTGGAGTGGGTGGTCAACTGCGTCACCTGGCTCACTGACACTGACTGAGATCATGGATTTCCAGAGCACCTCCGCGTCCGTCGGAGCGGCGTGGGCCACGAAGGCGGTTGCCGGTGCGACCGGCGCTGGAGCCGCGACGCTGTCGTCGTCGGAGCGCAACGGCGGCATCTTGATCGCGCTCAAGCCATCCGGCGGTGGCGGCGTGACCACCGCAACGTTCACGCAGAACCCGGTGATGGCCGGTGCGCTGAGCATGCCGTCGGGCGGCGCGGTCGGGGTAACCGCTTGCATCAACGTTGCGAGCGGGTCGATGCCGACGGGCGGCGCGAACAACATCACCGCCACGCTGCGCGACAACGGCACCGGCTTCGTGACGCTGTCCAGCCCGACCTACTCGACAACCACCGCGACGTGCGACAACGGCCCCGGTCTCACCTGGTCGGGCACGCTGAGCGGCGCCGTGAACATCGCGGCGGGCCACGCCATCTCGCTCCTCGTCGATACGCATGCGCAGAGCGGGTACACGTTTACGATTCAGTACGCCGCAACCACCGCACCGTCGCAGATCTCGCTTCCGGCCACCTCGGTCATCAACGTGGACTCGCTCGCGGTCTACGACGCCGCGTACTCGGGCGGCAGTCAAATCGTCGGTGCGCCCAACGGCCAGACCGTCTACGTGCGCGCGGTGGTGAGCGACCCATTCGGCGCCGCCGATATCGCGCCCGCCGGCGGGCCGTCCCTCACGATCACGCCGCCGGTTGGTGTGCCGTTGGTGGTAACCCCAACGTTGGTGAACACCGGAACCGCGACCCAAACCTTCGAGTACACGTGGGCGACCGGCTCGACGCAAGGCGTGTATCAACTCGCGTTCACTGCGAACGAGGGCTACGAAGGCACGGTCTCCGCCAGCGCCGGCATCCCGTTCACGTTGACCTTCCAAGATCTCGGGACACCGAGCATCACCGAGTTTACCACCGGCCTCAACGGCCCCGGCACATCGACCTACGCGGCTGCCGAGCAAGTGTGCGTACGGGTCACGGATCTCGATCAGAACACCAATCCGTCGGTGGCGGAAACGGTCACGGTGACGGTGACCAGTACCTTGGGCGATTCCGAGCTGGTAACGTTGAACGAGACCGGCGTCAACACCGGTATCTTCGCCGGCTGCATTGCGACGCACAACGGGACCGACACCACCCACAACAACAACACCATCGGTGCGCCGGCGGGCAACGTGTTGACCGCAAACTATGTCGACCCCAACGATCCGAGCGACACGTCCAGTGCGATGGCGACGGTGCCGGCGGCAACCTCGGCGGTTGGCGTCACCAAGACGCTCATCACCCCAGAGAGCGGCAAGGCGCACGGCGGCGACACAGTGCAATTCGACATCGTCGTCACCAACACCGGCAACGCCGCGCTGAACACCGTGACGGTCACCGATACGTTCCCGTCATGCCTCAGCTTCTCATCGGCGACACCCTCGCCCGACTCCACCGGAACGAACACGCTGACCTGGAACGACATCACCGGCGCAGGCTCGCTCGCCGTGGCCGCGAGTTCCACGATTCACGTGACATTCATCGCGTCGTCGTCGACCGCGTGCACGCCGGGAACCAACAGCGTCAGCATCACCGGCAGCGCATCGTCACCGACTCCTGGGACGGCCGACATCACCGTCACCAACCCGAAGTTGTCGGTCACCAAGGTGCTCACCAACCCCACGCCGCCGAGCCCGCCGGCTCAAGCGCCGATCGCATCGAGCGTCTCATTCCAAGTCACCTTGCAAAATACCGGATCGACCACGATCACAACGCTGCCGTTGAGCGACAGCTTCAGCACATGTCTATCATTCGTTTCAGCGACGCCCACCGCGCCCGACGCTACGGGGAGCGGGTTGCTGCTGTGGAACAATCTCGGCCCGCTGGTACCGACCAGCAGCATCGTCCTGACGCTCAACTTCACCGTGGTAGGTGCCTGCAACCCGGCGACGAATACCGCCGACGTGTCGTACGCCGTCGACACCAACGGCGACAGCATCCCGCCCGCGAACAGCAGTGCCTCGGTGGTCACGACCGCCGCGAGCATCAGTGGTCAGGTGCGTGAGGACACCAATGCCGACGGCAATCTCGCCTCGCCCGACGCCGGCATTCCGAACGTGACCATCCGGCTCTACACCGATCCCAACAGCGACGGCGATCCGGCCGACGGAACGTTGGTCGCGATCACGACGACCGACAGCTCCGGCAACTATACGTTCGGCAATCTCGCCGCCGGCTACTACGTGGTCGTCGAAGAAGACCTGCCCGCCTACTACAGCACTGCGGACTCGTCGCCGCCGAATGACAACCGCATCCCGGTTCACGTCACGACGATCCAAGACTATCCGGGCCAGGATTTCCTCGACTCGCAATTCCAGGCCGGCACCGTGACCGGACGGGTCTACGAAGACGTGAACGGCAACGGAAAGTACGACGCCGGCACCGACACGCCGTTGCAGGGCGTGACCGTCGTCATCACCGATGCAAACAGCGTCGTGTACACGATCACGACCGACTCGAATGGTATCTACATCCAGCAGGTGCCGAGCGGCTCCACGTCCGTCGATGTCGACGAAACCACATTACCCGGCATTCCGGCGGCGATGCTGACCGTCAACACGTTCGGCGAAGGAACCGATCCAAAGACCGTCAGCGTCCCGACGAACGGAACGGCAACCGACAACGTAGGCTACGTCCACGCCAACACGCCGACCGCCACGCCAACCAACACACCGACGGCAACGCCGACGTCGACACCGACGAACACACCAACGCAGACCCCGACTCGCACGCCGACGCAGACATCGACGGCGACACCGACATCGACCCCCACAGCAACACCGACTGCCACGCCGACCAACACGGCGACGGCGACCCCAACCAGCTCGCCGACACAGACCCCGACGGCCACGCCGACTCAGACCCCGACCGCCACACCGACCAACACGGCAACCGCTACCCCGACTCACACGCCGACGGGGACGCCGACATCGACGCCCACCGCCACACCGACGGCGACCCCGACGAACACGCCGACGAATACGCCGACGGCGACTGTGGCGGCGAATCTTTCGCTCACTAAGACCGTCGACAAGGCGTCGCCCGGTATTGGTCAGACGGTGACGTTCACCGTCACGCTAACCAACGGCGGACCGAGCACGGCGACGAACGTGTCGGTCCATGACGCGTTGCCCGCGGGCCTCTCGTTCGTCGACGCGACGACGAGCCCCGGTACCAGCTACAACTCGGGCACGGGAACGTGGACCGTCCCGAGTCTTGCGAACGGATCGAGCGTCACGCTCGTCATCCGCGCGACCGTCGACACGGTCGGCGTACTCGCGAACACGGCCGAAGTCACTGCGTCGGATCAGTACGACCCCAACTCGACGCCGAACAATCACAACCCGGATGAGGATGACCAAGCCAGTGTGAGCGTCGCCGCCATCTTCGACCCACCCTCCGGCAAGAAGGTGCTGAACAAGGTCAACCTGCCGGAACTCGAATGGCGCATGGTCTGGATCAATAGCGGCAACAACGCTGCGATCAACGTCCAGGTCGCCGACCCAATTCCGACCGGCACCACCTACGTCGCGAACAGTCTGACGTGCGAGCCGCGCGGATCGTCGAGCACCACGACCTGTACGTTCGATTCGATCAACAACCGGATTTTCTGGCAAGGCTTCATCGGCCCCGATCTCGGTGCGACCGACGAGAACACCGCGAACAACGAGGTCGTGATCACCTTCCGCGTCAGTGTGTCGCAGTCGGTTCAATTCGTCAGCAACCGCGGCACCTCGATCACCGACACCAATGGCGACCACGACTTCACCGACGAGACCACACCGGTCTCGGTCGCGGCATCGAACCAAGCCGATTGGAGTCGGGATCCGATGCATCCTGTGCCAGTGGTCACGACTTCCGGATGGGCCGCCATGGTCGGTCTGCTCTTGGCCGTCGGCGCGTTACAAGTGCGGCGACGATCCGCCGTCCGGTCGTAGCTACATGGACAGCGGCACTCCACGATAAGGCGGCACGTGCCCTCCGGGCGCGCGTCCGCCGAAGCGGACCGTTTCAATACACTGCCGATCGCGGTTGCCGCTCCGTCGTCACAGTGGTAGTTATCCGCGCCGTTCACGGCGTGTCATTGGTCCGCGTCGTGCGGAGGCGAAATGGCGACAGTTATCACCAGCGAGTGCATCAATTGCGGGGCCTGCGAGCCCGAGTGCCCCAACACGGCCATCTATCAGGGCGGCGTCGAGTGGGAACTCGACGGCGTCAAGCATCCGGCCATCGCGACCGACATCTTTTACATCGTCCCGGAGAAGTGCACCGAGTGCGTCGGCTTCTTTGATCACGAGGCGTGCGCGGCCGTGTGCCCCGTCGACTGCTGCGTGCCCGATCCGCAGATTCCCGAAGCCGAGGGCGTCTTGATCGAACGCGCGCGCAAGCTCCACCCCGAGCAAACATTCGGCGATGAGTTCCCTTCGCGTTTTCGAAAAGAAGGTGGCGCAGCAGCGCCTGCACCGGCCGCGGCACCGAAGGCCGCCCCGACGCCTGCGCCGGCTCCGGCGGCAGCCGCCCCTGCTGCGGTCGTCGCCGTGGGTCCGCCAGTCGAGAGCGCTTTGTCGATTCCGGAAATCGACGAATGGGAAGTGCCGATTGACTGCTTCCGCTGCCATGGAACCTACGCCGTGGCGTTCAAGCACTTCCGCAGCGGCGTGGTGTTTCGCTGCCCGTTCTGCAACGGTTCCTACGTCATCACCTCCAGCATGCACAACCACATCCATCATCAGTTGCAGGCGTTTCACGCGCGCTGGCGAGCCGCGTTCGAAGCGTTTCAGGCGAAGCGTCAACGTGAACTCGCCGCGTTCGAAGAGAAGCAACGCCGCGAGTTGGAGGAATTCAACACGGCGCTGCGACTGTCCGGCAAAGACTTCAAACCGCCCGGCGCCCCGCGTAAACGCGCGTGGATTTTTGGATAATTCCGAAATTCCGCACTCCGCACTTCGCATTCCGCATTGGAATCAACCGGCACCTTCCGGCACCGCGACGAATTCCACCGTTGATCCGACCGCGATGCGATGCTGCGCCGCGAACCCGCCGTTGACTTCTAGAACGTAGCGCGCCGGCTGGTCGGGCCCGACCGGCTCGGTCGACATGGGATGCGCGTGCTCGACAATGCCGACGATGCGCCGATCGCGATCGATGAACAGCATGTCGAGCGGGATCAGCGTGTTCTTCATCCAAAAGTGGAGCACGCTGTCGGTGGGGAAGATGAACAACATGCCGGCGTCGCTCGCCAGTTCGTGGCGATACATCAGCCCTTGCGCTTGCGCGGCGGGCGTTGTCGCCAACTCGACGCGGATGCGGACATTCGGGCCGTCGCTGGCGTGAAGCACCACCGACGGCCCGCGGTCGCAGCCCGCGAGAACTAGAAGCACAAATAGCGCAAACTGGACGTTCCGCTTCTTCACCCTCGGAGATCGTTGAGTTTGCATAAGACGGTGTGCTCCGCCGATTAGCGGCGCTCGAACTGCCGCGAACTACCTTGCAAACATGGATGCTTTCGCTTAGGACTCGCGCAGAATTCGTTGCAGTCATCCCCGCGGAGGGTGCGATGAACATGGTGATATTCACGCTCGTGCTGGCGGCGTTCTTGGGGTACTTCGCCAACACGATTTATGGTCGATTCCAAGTGCTGACCAAGGTCAAGCCGGCGATGCTGTTCGACCGCATCCCAGAGCGCATTCAAGCGGTGCTGGTGTATGCCTTCGGGCAGAAGAAGTTCGTCATCGGCGAACAACCCGCCGGCTGGATGCACTTCTTCATCTTCTGGGGTTTCACCATCTTGGGCGTGCAGGTGATCCACATGTTCGCCCGCGCGTACATCGATGACTTCTACCTGCCGTTGATGTCGCCGGCACTGCTCGGCGGGCCGTACTTGTTGCTGAAGGACCTCATGCAATTGGCCGTGCTCTTCTGGATCGGCGTCGCGCTCTATCGCTGGGCCATCTCGCATCCCGCCCGCCTCTACGGCTATGCACCGGCCGAAGACAAGCTGCGGGGCCACTCGCATTGGGAAGCCTTTCTCATTCTCTCGTTCATCGGCACCATCATGATCACCGGCTACCTATACGACGGGGGCAGGCTGGTCTACCTCGCGGGGCACGAGCTGACCGAGAAGGAGCGCTTCTGGCAGCCGATCAGTCGCATCGTCGCGTCTATCCTGTCGCCGCTCGGCAACGATGGCGCGCGCTTCGTCAGCAATCTGGGGTGGTGGGGACACAATCTGGTCATCCTCACATTCCTGAACTTGTTGCCGTTGGCGAAGCATTTCCACGTCATCACGTCGATCCCCAACGTCTTCTTCAAGAAGCTCGAGCCGGCCGGTGCGCTGTCGAAGCAGGACCTCGAAAACGCGACCACGTTTGGAACATCGTACATCAATCAGTTCACCTGGAAGCAGGTGCTCGACATGTACTCGTGCACCGAATGCGGTCGCTGTTCGTCGCAATGTCCGGCGACCTACAGCGGCAAGGAGCTGGCGCCGCGGCAGTTGATGCTCAACCTGCGCGATTATCTCTACACGCATCAAGACGACGTGCTGAAGGCGCAAGCCGACGGTGCGGAGGGCCTCACGATCGGCGAGAACATCGTCGGCGAGAATCTCATCCACGACGGCGTGCTGTGGGCGTGCACGACCTGCCGGGCCTGCGAAGAAGCCTGCCCGGTGCTGATCGAGTACGTCGACAAGATCGTCGACATGCGGCGGCATCTCGTGCAGGAAGAGTCGCGCTTCCCCGCCGAGTTGACGCGCACCTTCAAGGGCATGGAGACGCAAGGCAACCCGTGGGGCGTCGACGCCGCCACGCGCGGCGATTGGGCCGAGGGGCTCGAAATCCCGACGCTCGCCGAGAAGCCCGACGCCGAGTATCTCTACTACGTCGGCTGCGCCGGCTCGTTCGACGACCGCAACAAGCGAACCACGATTGCGCTGAGCCAGGTCCTCAAGCAAGCCGGCGTCGACTTCGCCATCCTCGGCGGCGAGGAGCCGTGCAACGGCGAGACCGCCCGACGCATCGGCAACGAGTATCTCTTCCAGAGCATGGCGCAGGCGGCGGTCGAGGTGATCAACGGTTACAAGGTGAAGAAGATCCTCACCAACTGCCCGCACTGCTTCAATACGTTGAAGAACGAGTACCCGCAGTTCGGCGGCAACTATGACGTCGTCCACGCCACCGAATTCGTGAAGCAACTGATCGCCGAGGGGAAGATCGAATTCAACAGAAACGGCTCGCAGGCGATCACCTACCACGACTCCTGCTACCTCGGCCGCTACAACGACATCTTCGAAGCGCCGCGCGACATCCTCAGCACCATTCCGGGCGTGCAGTTGCGCGAGATGGAGCGGAATCGCCGCACGGGCATGTGCTGCGGCGCCGGCGGCGGCCGCATGTGGATGGAAGAAGAGCCGACCCAACGCGTCAACACGCGCCGCGTCGAACAAGCGCTCGAAACCAATCCCGACGTGGTCGCCGTCGCCTGCCCCTACTGCATGACGATGATCGACGACGGCATCAAAGGTAAGGGCCTCGAAGAGAAAGTCCGCGCCCTCGACGTGATGGAGTTGGTGGCGAGTTCGATGAAGTCGTGAGTGGTGATTGGTGTTCGTGACTGGTCGGATCGGGAAGCTGGCCGCGACCATCGACAAATCAGGGCAACGAACAACGAAGAAAAGGGCGGTGATCGATTTGAAGCGCGAGATCGTTGACCAGGGTGGCGACGGCACCAGCGACTAAGGGACTATGGCGCAGATCGCAGCATTGCTTCAGGCCATCGCCTGGCCAGCAGTCACCATCTACGCATTGGTAAGGTACCAAACCGAAATTGCAGATCTTCTCAAACGGATCAGGAGGGCGGCTGGCGTTGACATCGATCCTCCAACCCAGGAAAAGCCCGTCGACACACCATCGCTGTTGCCGTCAACCGCCTCCGATGCGCTGCCGCCGCTTCCTAAAACCGCAAGCACGATCTTTTGGGAAGACCAGATAAAGCGGGTTCCCCAGTTCACTACTGCGACACCCGCCGCCAGGGAGGAATTCCTCATCACTCTCGCGGCCCGGGCAATTCTCTTCAACCAGTTTGAGCAAGTTGAAGGAAGTATCTGGGCAAGCCAGCTGCGGCTTCTGGAGCATGTTAACCTTCACCATGATGGTGTAGCGCTCCTCGATCTCAGGCACCTCTTCTACGACCCCGCTGCGGCCGCGTTTTCGCCTGCCTTCACCAATTACTCCTTCGAACAGTACCTCACATTTCTAACCAGTCGCGCTTTCATCGTGATTGAAGATGGTCGCGTCACCATAACCGATGCTGGCCGTGAGTATTTGACATGGCGCATCGAACAAAGACGCCCCCCAAAACTTGCCGGGTAGTCGCCACCCCCCCGCCTAACGAACCACGTTCGGCGCGACTTCGACGTCGCGCCTGCGCATGACTATTGGGCCACGAGTCGACGAAGGTGAAGGAGCTGTGGTACGAACGGTTTCGGAGGCGCTCATGGAAGTCTTCCCCGGAATATCGATGGACCCAGCTATCCGGTTTGGAAAGCCGTGTATCAGTGGGACTCGCGTCGATGTGGCAACCGTCGTCGGTGCCCTTGCGGCAGGCGACAGTTTCGAAGCTGTCGAAGACGCGTACGGGCTCACGCATGAGCAGCTTCTGTCCGCGCTCCGATATGCGGCCCACCTGGCCGCACACCTTCCGCCAGCGGTCAAAGCCGCCTCGTGAAGATTCTGCTCGACGAGAACTTCCCACTGCCGCTGTATCATCGTCTGCAGGCAGCTGGGCACGATGCGGAACATATCATCGCGCTCGGCCAGCGCGGCCTTCCAGACTCAGCGATTCGCGAGCGGCTCGCTGCGGAGGAGATCGTCTTCCTCACGCAGGATACGGAATTTGAGGATCTGCCCTCGGCCTATCGTGGGATCGTAATCATCTCGCGCGTCTCGCAGAGTTTACCCATCGCGGCGCGCGTCGACATTTGGTTCCAAGCTCTCGATGATTTTCTAGCGCGGCCGACAGCCGGCAAACTGTTCGATCTGCTGGAGAACGGTGACATCGTGGCGTGGGAAATCCACGATTTGGAGTAGGTCCCCGACGACTCGGGTTGCAAGCGGCGAGCTGAACAGGGGCCGCGACCGCGGACGAGCACCAGTCACCAGCACCACTCACGTGCCTCTCGGCAACCCGAGGACGCGCTGCGCCACTATGTTCCGTTGCACTTCGCTGGTGCCGCCGGCGATGGTCATCGAGCGGTCATAGAGGAATTGATAGTGCCAGCGGCCGTGATCGGGGGTGCGATGGCTGCCTTCCCACAGTTCGCCGTAGGCGCCGAGCATGTCGACGCCGGTTTCGGAGAAGCGTTGCGACAGCTCGGTCGAGAACAACTTCATCGCCGCCGACATGTGGATGTTGATGCGGCCGTGCAATTGATCGCTCATCGCGCGCAGTCCGAAGGCCTTGGTGATCTGCGCTTTGATCGCGAGATCGCCGAGCCGCTGCCGCCACAGCGGATCGATCGACGCGCCGCGCTTGTGCGCCAGGTGCACCAGCCGCTCCATCGTCTGATCCGCGCGAATCGAGCCGGCGATGCCGCTGCGCTCGTTGATCAGCGCCGACGAGACGATCTCCCAGCCCTGCCCTTCGGCGCCGAGCCGGTTGGTGACCGGCACGCGCACGTCGTGCATGAACACTTCGTTGAACTCGCAATCGCCGGTGATCTGCTTGATCGGCCGGATCTCGACGCCAGGCGATTTGAGATCCATCAGCAGCAAGCTGAGCCCCGCCCATTTCTTGCCTTCGCTCGACGTGCGCACGAGCACGAAATACCAGTCGGAAATGTGGGCCAGCGTGGTCCACACCTTCTGGCCGTTGACGACGTAGTCGTCGCCGTCGCGCTCGGCTTTGCACTTCGCCGCAGCCATGTCGCTGCCTGAACCGGGCTCGGAATAACCCGTCGCCCAGATTTCCTCGGCGTTGAGGATGGGGCCGAGGAAGCGCTTCTTCTGCTCTTCGGTGCCGTAGCGAATGATCGCGGGGCCGACCCACCAGATCGCCATCGCGTTGATTGGCCCCGGCGCATTGGCACGCGCCAGCTCTTCGTTGAGAATCGCCTGCTCCATCGGTGACAGGCCGGCACCGCCGTATTCCTTCGGCCAGCCGGCACCGAGATAGCCGGCCTGATGCAGCCGGCGCTGCCACGCGCGCATGCCGTCGAGATCGCGCCGGTCTTCGCCCTTCGGCGCGTTGTCCGCGATCCATTGGCGCACCTTCGTGCGAAACGCATCCTCTTCCAATGTATAGCTCAGATCCATGACGGAACTCCTGCCGAATGATTCGTCGGTTGCGGCCGATAGCAACTCGCGCGCGGCGAGGTCAAGCTATCAGAGGGTCGGTGCGACGCAAGGGCGGTGCATTCCTAAGGAGAAAACCGGGCGCGGTTTTCTCCTCAGACTCCTCTTTCGCTTCCGCTCCGCTCGCTCTGGGCCGCTGCCTCCCGAGTCGGCCTCACGCGACTGCAGCACGCAGGCAGCGTCGGGCTGCGCTACCAATAGTGGGCTGGTCGCCGCAATCGGTGGCCTCTGGGCTCTGTGGATTGAACGCCGCACGCTCCATCGTGGAACCCGCTCCGCTCTTCTCCTGCCGGGCATCCGACTCCAACGATTGCGAGCATCACCAACGCCGTCGCATTTCCGGAGAGGCTGACACTCGCGCTTCAATGCCCGCCATTCGCGGCAGCGCGGCGGTGTCGATGCTTGAGACTGTCGCGCGAGACCGACTCACCATCACGCGGCCCATTTGCCCGGCTCCGGGGGCCGGAGAGGAGAGCCCGAGAGGCGAACCGGCCGCGGTTCTCCTCTCGCAGGGGTGCAGGGGCGCAGCCCCGCAACCGGCGGTTGGGGCCCATCCTGACGCCTGCGCGAAGAACCGTGAAGCCACGGCGCCGCCGATTGACCTGGCCACCGCATCCGGTAGAAGATCCCCGCCCGCCGAAGGAGACCTACATGTACACCCCTGGCGAAGACATCTACGGCAGCCGCGAGCATCAGGCGTTTCGCGATACGGTACGCAAGTTCGTCCAAACCGAGCTGGCCCCGCGCGCGCGCGAGTTCGACAAGATGGGCCGCCTCGACAAGTCGCTGTATCGCAAGATGGGCGACCTCGGCTTGCTCGGCATCCGCTACGACGCTCAGTACGGGGGCCAGGGACTCGACTATTCGTACCAGGCGATCTTCCTCGAAGAGTTGGCGCTGTCCGATAACGCCGGCGTGACCATGGGCATCAGCGTCCACACCGACATGGCGACGCCCGCGCTGGCGCGTTTCGGAACCGAGGAACTCAAACGCAAGTATCTCGTCCCGGCGATCAAGGGCGAGCAAGTGGCGGCGATCGCCGTTACCGAGCCATCGGCCGGCTCCGACGTCGCGCGCATCAAAACCCGCGCCGTGCGCGACGGCGACCAGTGGGTGATCAACGGTTCGAAAATCTACATCACCAACGCCGCCACGGCAGATTGGCTCTGCCTCCTCGCCGTCACCGACCCCGACGCCGGCTACGGCGGCTTCAGTCAGATCATCGTGCCGACCGACTCGCCCGGCTTCAGCTACGAGCTGCTCGACAAGATCGGCAACAAAGGCTCCGACACCGGCCTGCTCTTCTTCGACGACGTGCGCGTTCCCGTCTCCAACACCATCGGCGATGCGCAACGCGGCTTCCAGCAGCAGATGATGCAGTTCCAAGACGAGCGCATGGTGGTTGTCTGCACCTCCCCGGTGACTGCACAACGCTTGTGGGGGCAGACGCTCGAACACTGCCAGCAGCGCGTCGCGTTCGGCAAACCGCTGTCGAAGATGCAGGTCAACGCCTTCAAGTTCGTCGACATGAAGATCCAGATCGAAGCGGCGCAGGAGTTCGCGCACCGCTGCATTCGGCGCATGATGCGCAACGAGGACGCCTCACTCGACATCTCGATGTGCAAGGTCTTCTGCACCACCATGCATCAGTACGTCGCCACCACCTGCATGCAGTTGTGGGGCGGCGCCGGATACATGTACGAGAATCCCGCCGGCCGCGCCTTCGTCGATTCCCGCCTGGCTTCCATCGGAGGCGGCGCCGACGAAGTCATGAAGCAGGTGGTGGCGAAGATGATGGGGATCTGACGAGGTCGCAGATGGTCGATCGCATATGGCATACGGCCGGAGGCGCTCGGGAGGACGTTCGGCGATACGCGATGAGCGATAGGCCATAGCCGATCAGCCATGCCCGTCCTGCCTACCCGCGTCGATCCCCGCTCGGAAGCGTATCGCGTCAACTACGACGCGATGACCGCGCAGGTGCGCTACCTCAACGAGCAGCTCGCGCTCGCCCGCGCCGGCGGCGGCGAGAAGTACGTCACCCGTCATCGCCAGCGTGGAAAACTGATGGTGCGCGAACGGATCGAGCTGCTGCTCGATCGCGACGCGCCGTTTCTCGAACTCTCACCGCTCGCGGGTTGGGGCACGGAGTACGCGCTCGGCGGGAGCATGGTCACCGGCATCGGAGTCGTCAGCGGCGTCGAGTGCATGATTTTCGCCAATGACCCGACCGTGAAGGGCGGCGCGTCGAATCCAATCACGCTCGACAAGAGCTTCCGCGCCATGGACATCGCCGAGCACAACTGTTTGCCCATCATCAACCTCACCGAGTCGGCGGGCGCCGATCTGCCCGAGCAGGCGAAAATCTTCGTACGCGGCGGCCGCACCTTCCGCGATCTCACGCGGCGCTCGGCGGAACGCATTCCGACCGTGTGCCTGGTGTTCGGCAATTCGACCGCCGGCGGCGCGTACGTGCCGGGGATGTCGGATTACGTCGTGATGGTGAAAGGCGGCGCGAAAGTGTTCCTCGGCGGACCGCCGTTGGTGAAGATGGCGATCAACGAAGACGCCGACGAGGAAACACTCGGCGGCGCGGAGATGCACAGCCGGCTCTCCGGCGTCTCCGACTATCTCGCCGACAACGAAGTCGATGCGATTCGCATCGGGCGCGACATCATCGCGCATGTGAACTGGCGCAAGTTGGGCCACGCGAAGATGGTTACCCCGGCGGAACCCAAGTACGATCCCGACGAGCTGCTCGGCATCGGCTCAATCGATGTGCGCAAGCCGTTCGAGGTGCGCGAAGTCATCGCCCGCATCGTCGACGGCTCGCGCTTCGAAGAGTTCAAGACCAACTACGGCACCACGTTGGTCACCGGCTGGGCGCACCTGCACGGCTATCCGATCGGCATTCTCGGCAATAATGGCATCCTGTTTTCCGAGTCGTCCGAAAAAGCCGCGCAGTTCGTTCAGTTGTGCAACAAGATCGACGTGCCGCTGCTGTTTCTCCAAAACATCACCGGCTACATGGTCGGCACCCAGTACGAACAAGGCGGCATCATCAAGGACGGCGCCAAGATGATCAACGCGGTCTCGAACTCGGCGGTGCCGATGTTCACCGTGATGATCGGCAGCTCGTACGGCGCCGGCAACTACGGCATGTGCGGGCGTGCCTACGATCCCCGGTTTTTGTTCACGTGGCCGAATCACCGCATCGCGGTGATGGGCCCGGAGCAGCTCGCCGGTGTCATGTCGATCGTCCGCCGCCAAGCCGCCGAGCGTTCGGGTCAGCCCTACGACGAAGCGCAGGACGCGATGATTCGGCAGATGGTGATCGAGCAGATCGACAAGGAGTCGAACGCGTTCTACGCCACCGGACGCATCTGGGACGACGGCGTGATCGATCCGCGCGACACCCGCACCGCGCTCGGCATCGCGCTCAGCGCCGCATTCACCAACGTCGTCAAAGGCAGCGATACCTTCGGCGTGTTTCGGATGTGAGCGATGGCGACGCAGATCCGCAAGCTCCTCATCGCCAACCGCGGCGAAATCGCGCTGCGCATCATGCGCACTTGTCGCTCGATGGGCATCGGCACCACGGCGATTTACGCCGACCCCGATCGATGCGCCCCCTTCGTGCGCGCTGCGGACGACGCCGTCTATATCGGCCCGCCGATCAGCAGCGGCTCGTTCCTCGCGGTCGAGAAGATTCTCGACGCCGCGCGGCGCGTCGGGGCCGATGCGGTACATCCCGGATACGGCTTCCTCGCCGAGAACGCCGACTTCGCGCAGGCGTGTGCCGATGCCGGCCTGATCTTCATCGGCCCAAGCCCCGATTCGATCCGCCGCATGGGCAGCAAAATCGCGGCGAAGCGGCTCATGACCGCGGCCGGCGTGTCGGTGGTGCCGGGCTTCAGCGCCGAAGGTGTAAGCGACGATGCGATCGCCAAGCGTGTCTCGGAGGTCGGCTATCCGATTCTGATCAAAGCCTCGGCCGGCGGCGGCGGCAAGGGCATGCGCGTCGTGCATGAGTCGGCGCAGTTGGCCAGCGCGTTGGCCGCGGCCCGGCGTGAAGCGAAGAGTGCGTTCGGTGACGACACCCTGTTGATCGAGCGCTACCTCGAATCGCCGCGCCACATCGAGATCCAGATCTTCGGCGATACGCACGGCAACTTGATTCACTGCTTCGAGCGCGAGTGTTCGATTCAGCGCCGTTACCAAAAGATCATCGAAGAAGCCCCGTCGCCCGCGGTCGACGAGGCCCAACGTGCACGGATGGCCGCCGCGGCCCTCGCCGCTGGACGCGCGATCGGGTACCACAACGCCGGCACCGTCGAATTTGTCGTCGATGCGCGCGGTCAATTCTATTTCCTCGAGGTCAACGCGCGCTTGCAGGTCGAGCACCCGGTCACCGAAGAGATCACCGGTCTCGATCTCGTGCGCTTGCAAATTCTGGTCGCGCAAGGCGCCCCGCTCCCGGTGCGTCAGGATGATCTCGCGATCCGCGGACACGCGATCGAGGCGCGTGTCTGCGCCGAGGATCCCGCCGCCGACTTCCTGCCGTCGATCGGCACGATCGTACGCTGGGA
>Ga0335069_10005349_pt1 | contig 18894 bp, 14 predicted proteins | sample Lox_Sample_11_FD_206714 | JGI IMG/M metagenome (GOLD analysis project Ga0335069, IMG submission 206714) | Soil microbial communities from Loxahatchee National Wildlife Refuge, Florida, United States - Lox_Sample_1.1 | ecosystem: Environmental > Terrestrial > Soil > Wetlands | place: USA... | reverse complement strand
GGAGTTCAAGCGCCTCGATCGCCTGCAACCGTTCGATGCCGAGGAGGAGGATGCGACCCAATCGGCAGCCAACTCCGGGACCTACCTCTGGAGCATCGGGGAGAAGGCGGCCGCACGCGAGCGCGTCGCGCCGTTCGCCACCGAGTGGCGCCACCAGGTCGAGACCGAGCCCGGAAATCCGATCGCCTGTTCGAATCTGTCCTTCCTGGAGTTTCTGTCCGGGCGGACGGACGAGGCGCTCAAGCTTGCCGCCCACGCGATGGAACTGATGCCCGAGTCGAAGGATGCGCTCGACGGCATAAACTACGTCTATTTCCGCCTCGAAATTTGCGGCATGGCCGGCGACAAGGACGCGGTGCTGGCGGGTCTGCCCGGTCTGCTGAGCAAGCCGAGCAATTTCACGGTCGCCTTCGTGCGGGCCGACCCGTGCTTCGCGGGGCTTAAGGGCGATCCGCGCTGGGAAGCAATCTTGTCTGACCCGAAGTTCCAGCGGGCCTTGTTCTGATGCGGCAGGCGTGACCGCATCTCGCGCCGTCGCCGAAAGGGGACCACCGCGATGCCGCCGGCCGTCAGCGAGCCCAAGGATCCTTCGTCGCCGCCTCAGCCTCCTCGCCGCCTGAGTCGGGAAAAGTGACGATGGCACCGGCGGGCGGGGCCGCCCGGTGACGCACTGATCTGGCGGGACGCGAACGGGGGCCTACCAGAAAAAATACTGCTCGTCGGACCCGAGAAAGCGTTCACTCGGCGGCTCGTAGACCACGCGCCAGACTCCGGCGTATTTTTCCCACGGCCCGCGCACCGGACCGTCGTAGACGAGCACCGGCTGCCGGCGCTCGCGGCGTGGCGTCGACCGCAAACGCTCGAGGAACAGTTCGTGCCCTTCCGGCTGGGCGAAGAAAAGGCTGCGGCGCTCGATCGGGTGGGCGGTTCGCGGCAGCTCCTCCGCCGTCAGTCCGGCGTGCGCGAGCAGGTAGCGCTGCACCACGAACTCATGGCGCTCCAGTTCCACGGCCGCGCGGCGGCCGGCTGACTCGAAATCCGGTCCCGCCGCGTGCCCGTAGGCATAGTGCCCGCCGGGCGCCCGGCGGTACAGGATCACGGTGACGCCCGGCGCGCCGGACTCGAGGACCGCCGCACCGACGCCCGGCCAGGGCGTCACCACTTCCTTTGCGGCCAGCCGTCCTTCCCACCAGGAAAGAACGTTGAACCGCTCGGCCGCTTCCATCAACGCGGAGAATCGCGCCTGCCGGCGGAACAGTCCGGGGAATGCCGCCATCCCGTTGCTCGACGGATCCATGTCGAATCCGTAGCGGTGGCAATCGGGCGAGGTGATCACCGCCATGTGCGCCCAGCGCTCAATCGCTTCCGAGATCGCCTTGAAGCGCGCCTCCATCGGCGAATCAGCGGTGCCGGTGCCCGCGGCGTCGCCAAACACCTTGCCCGCCGTCCGCCAAGCCACGAGTTCCGGACGCAGGAACGCATTCGCTTGGAACTGGCGTTCCCCCAGCACGGTCGTGTCGACAATCGCCAGCCGCTCCACCGGCCCGCCAGCTTCGGCGAGAATGTTCCGGTAGCGGAACGACGCGAGGTTGATCATGTCCGCGCAGGCGCGAGGTTGCCGCGTTGGCCGGTTCCGGATATTCTGGATCAGGATTCCGCCGGAGCCTGCCAGTTGCAAACCGTGCCGCAGCTGACGCACGGCAGATTTGCCGCCGCATCACCAGCCACGCCCAGGGCACCCGCGTGCTTCAGCGGATCGAGCGCGGAAGCCACCTGATTCAGACCAACCGATAACGAAAGGCTCGAAAGGAGCCCGCTGATGGAGTTTCGGATTGAGTTCATGCCTCAATCATCGCACGGCTGAGGGAAATTCCGGAGCAGGAAAACCGCCTGACTTAAATTGCGCCGCCTTGCACCGTGGCCTCCTCCGACCACCTTTTTTAAGGTGCGGCGGGAGCTTGCGAAGGTTGGCGCTGTTTTGTTTCCTCTGCGGCGAGAAGGCATGAGACCGAACTACCCACGTCTGCCGGTCCTGCTTGCTGCCTGGCTTTTGCTCGGCAGCGATGCTTCCGCATCCTGGACCGACAAGATTCAGGGCGCACCTGCACTGGAATATTTCTCATCCCGGGAGGTCGGGATGGGCGCGCAAATTCCCTACGTGACCCAGGACGCTCGCGGCAGGTTGTTTTTTGCTTCGAGCGGATTGCTGGTGTTTGATGGAGCCACTTGGAGGAATTTTGCCGTCCCCGATAGCTACTCGCTGAATTCCCTGTGCTTCGCACCCGACGGGCGCCTCTGGGCCGGGGCGGTCAATCAACTGGGTTATTACACCGAAATACCCGACGGGGAATTCATCTTCACTTCATTGCTGGGCAAGCTGCCCGCCGAGGACCGGCAGTTTGCCGGAATCTGGGACTGCGGCCTGGTGGACGACCAGGTTTTCTTCATCTGCCAGTCGAAGGTCCTGCGCTGGGACGGATCAGCCTTCACCGTATGGAATTTTCCCACGAAGACGCGTTTGTATCCTGTCCGGCTTGGCCGGGAGCTCTGGTTCACCCACGTTGAATCCGGTCTCTATCGGATTGATTTCGGGGGCCCGAGGCGCGTTTACGAGACGAATGCGCTTCCCTCCAGCGCGCCCTTTTTTCTCGAACGAAAGGACGACGGAATCTTGCTCATCAGTCGCGACGGCATGTTTCCCGCCGGCCATCCGAAGGAGGTTCTTTGTTCCAAGGAGGTGGCCGATTTCCTCCGCGACAAGCCGATGAGTTCGGTGGTCGCGCTGCCCGACGGCAACGTGGCTCTCGGCACGCTGGGTGGGCTGGCGATCATGTCGCCTGATGGCCGGCTGCTGCGCAGCCTGCGCCAGGAGGACGGCCTGCCGGCAAATTCCATAAACAGTCTTTTTCTCGATCGGGAACGCCAGCTCTGGATGACGTTTTCCTTTGGCGGTCTCGCACGGCTCGACGTCTCGGGCACGACTTCGGTTTTCCGCCAATGGCGGCAGCTCGATCATGCGAGCATCGACCGCCTCGCATTCAAGGACGGTACGGTCTTTGCCGCGACCGACAGCGGCGCTTACCGGCTCGATCCAGGGACCGGAGGAACCGCGCGGTTCGTTCCCATGCCGGAGATGCCGGACTCGTGCAATGTGGTGGCGCCCTGGAAGTCAGGCCTGCTGGTCGGAGGCTTTGCCCGGCTCGACTATTATGACGGCAGCAAACTGTCGCCCCTCCTGCACCTTGCCGGGACCAATTTTTTCCACTGCGCGCCGTCGAATCTCGATGCGGAGGTGATCTACGCCGCCGAAGGACAGAAAATCGCGCGACTGCGACACCAGCCGGACGGATCGTGGCAGAACGAGGTGCTCTCCACGTTGCCCGATTACACCGGCCAGTTCTACGTCGACCCCCAGGACGTCTTGTGGATCAGCAATACCGGCCACGCGATTTGGCGGCTCGATCCAAAGAGCCGGACGCTGACGACCATCAAGGTCAACCCCGCGGCTGAAAACTCGGAAGATCTGGTCACGATTGGCGGCCGCGGCCAGCGGGTCTATGCCTTCGCCGCCCAGAAGGCGCACTTCGGCGACGCCCGAGTGGGCAAATTTCAGCCGGTCGCCGGCTTCCCCACGATCGCGGTCTCGGGGTGCGTGGTCTCGCCCGACGGTCGCGCTCTTTACGTCTCCTTCGAAAGGCACCTCACCGCCAGCGCCACGGATTACGGCATCGGCCGCCTCGCGCTCGACCCCGACGGGATCCCCGGTGTGTGGACGGAGTTCCGCGTGCCCAAGCTCGACGCGATCGGGGTGCCCTATTCCCTGTTGGTCACGGAGGAGGACGGCGCCGACGCCCTGTGGATCGGAGGCACCGAGGGCCTCGTGCGCGTCAAGCCGGCGGAGCTCGCGGCAGTGCGCACGCCCAGCCGCCCATGGTTGACGGTGCACGACGCCTCGGGTCTGTCCGCCGAGCCGGGGCCGGCGCCGGGTTACGCCTTCGGCCGCCATCATCTCGTGGCGCAAGCGGGCACGATCGACGTCGACGACCGCAAGGACCTGCTGTTCCAGACCCGGCTTGGCTCGGGCACCGGGGAATGGTCCGACTCGTCGCCCCGCGCCACCTTCGAATTCACCAACTTGGTCGACGGCAACTACAGCTTTGAGGTGCGCGCGATCAACCACGCCGGACTCGCCAGTCCGCCGGCGACCTTCGCGTTTCGCATCCTGCCGCCGTGGTACCGGACGCCGTGGTCGTTTGCCGGCTACGCCGCGGGCGGCGCGCTGGCAGTCTTCGGTTATATCCGGCTCCGCGAGCGCCGGATCCGGGCGCGGAACCAGGAGCTGGAGGTGCTCGTCCGGCAGAGGACCGACGAACTCGTCAAGGCGAATGCCGCGAAGGATGAGTTCCTCGCCGGCATCAGCCATGAGATCCGCAATCCGATGAACGGCGTGGTCGGGCTCGCCTCGACGCTCGACACCTCGACGCTGGGCGAAACTGACCGGCGCCGGGTGGAGAACCTGCGGCACTGCGCCAGCCATCTTTCAGGACTCCTGGAGGACATTCTCGACTTCTCCCAGCTGCAGGCCGGGGCGGTGACCATCACGCCCGAACCCTTCGATCTCGACGAACTGATGAAGTCCCTCGTCGGCATCACGGAAACCCCGAGCAAGGAGGCCGGCATTCCGGTCGAGGTCGCAATCTCGCCGTCCGTGCCGCGGCGCCTCGTGGGTGACTCCGCGCGCATCCGCCAGATCCTGATCAACTACGTGATCAACGCGCTCAAGTACGCCGGCCGCGGCCAGATTTGCGTCACCGTCTGGGGCCAGCAGACCAAGCCGGACGAGGTCGACCTGACCTTTGCGGTTTCCGACGACGGTCCGGGCATCAGCGTCGAGGAGCAGAAGCGGCTGTTCACCCGGTTTGAGCGCGGCGCCGCCGCCCACTACCAGCGGGTGTCCGGCACCGGCCTCGGCCTGGCGATGTGCAAGACGCTCGCCGACAAGATGGGCGGGCGCCTCGCGGTGGAGAGCCAGCCCGGCGAAGGCGCCACCTTCCTCCTGAAGCTTGCTCTGCCGCTCGCGGCCGAGGCGCTGCCGACGGGTGGACGGCTGACCGTGCTCGGCCGCGACGGCACGGCGGCGGGGGCCCTCCGCGCACTGGTGGTCGACGACGAGGAGTACAACCGGCAGGCCCTTGCCGCCTACCTTGAACAGGCCGGCTTCACGGTGACCGAGGCGGCGGATGGACGCGCCGCGCTGGCTGCCGCGCGACTGAAAAACTTCGACGCAGTTTTCCTCGACGTCAACCTGCCCGGCAAAAACGGGCTGGATGTCGCCCGGGAGCTGCGCGCAATCCCGGGCGTGCCGGCCGGCCTGCCGATCGTCGCCACGACCGCGTTCACCACGACGGACAAGCGCGCCCAATGCTTTGCCGCAGGCATGGACGCCTTCCTGACGAAACCGGTGACGCTCGACAAGATTCGCGCCGCCCTGACCGCGGCCACCGGCACCCGCCGGGCCACGGCGCCCTTCCACCCGCCGGGCGAGACCGACGGGGCCGATCCGCTGGCGGCGCTGCGGCTTCTCGCCTCCCGCAAGGGCGTGACCCTCGAGCACGAGCTGAAGGTGTTTCTCGCCGAGCTCGAATCCGAGGCGCGTCTCCTCGACGAGTCGCTGCGCATCCACGATTCGGTCGCGGCCGCCGAGGCCGCGCACCGGCTCGTCGGCCGGCTGGCCTTCGTCCGGGCCCGCAGCGCCGAGGACATCGCGCGCGAGGTCGAAATCGCCGCCGTCAATCAAATCTGGGACCGGACGGTCGAGGCCGGCCGCCAGCTGGCCGCCGAGCTGCCAAACCTCCGCGATCGCCTCACTTCGGCCGCGTGAGCTGCTCGGGCCGCGTCAGCCCATTGACAATGGCGAAGTGGATGAGTTTCGGCGTCGTGTGGATGTCCAGCTTGCGCATGATGTCGCGCCGCCGCGATTGCATCGTCGCCGGGCTGATGCCGAGCACGGTCGCGATCTCGTCATCGGATTTTGACTCACCGATCATCGAGAGGATCCGAACCTCGTAGTCCGAGAGCACGCGGATGAACGCCTTGGGGTCGCGCCGCAGGTTGGCGGTGGATTCGTTCACCATCGGCACGTAATAGATCCGGCCGGCCAGCACGGCCTGGATCGCCTCCGTCAGGATTTCGGGCCGCTGCTCGTGCTTGTCGACAAAGCCATGGAGCCCCAGCCGTTGCACCTGGAGCATGGTCCAGGGGTCGCGGTGGGAGGAGACTCCGATGATGCGCACTTCGGGGAACTCATCCATGATGGTCTTCGCGACATCGAGCCCGTTGCCATCCGGCAGCGAAAAGTCGAGCAGCACCAAGTCCGGCTGCAGCCGGCGCACGGCGGCCAGTCCGTCCCGCAGCGTGCTGCAGGGCGGTTCGACCGTCAGGCCGATTGCCCGGCAGTGCAGGACGAAGAATTCGGCGACCAGCCGCTGGTCCTCGATGACGACGACCCTGGCGGCCGCCGGGGGCAGGGCGGAATCCGGCCGGGCAGGCTGGCCACGAGCGTCGCTCATATGCACAATCATGCCCCACGCGAGCCGGTGACGCAAGCCGAAGGCGTGGCGGGCACGGGCGGCGGGCATGAATCGACGGGCCGGTGCGACCAACGCCAGCCGCCCCGCGCCCGGTCGGCCCGGGCGCCGACCCGGGCGCAATTTCCGTGACTCCGCCGGCGGATTCCGGCGGACTTCACCTGCTTGAACCTGGTGCTTTTCTGCGAGGATGAGGTGCGCCGGCCGCTGCCGCGGCACGACCCGCGCGCCCGGCATATTCTCGAAGTGCTGCGCCGCCGCCCAGGAGAGGCGTTCGACGCCGGGCTGGTCAACGGACCGCACGGTCGCGGCGTGCTTGCGTCGGTCGGTGCGGACGGGCTCGTCCTCGAGTTCACCTGGGGCGGCCTGCCGCCGCCGCCCGACACGATCACCCTGCTGGTGGGCCTGCCGCGTCCGCAGACCGCGCGCGACATCCTGCGCGAGGCGACGACCCTCGGCGTCGCCGCGCTGCATTTCGTGGCGTGTGAAAAGGCGGAACGCAGCTACCGGCAGAGTTCGCTCTGGCGGAGCGGCGCGTGGCGCGCGCCAGTGCTGGCCGGCGCCGCCCAGGCCTTCGACACCCGCGTGCCCGAGGTTCGGTGCGGCGCCAGTCTGGCGGAGGCGGTGGCGGAGCTCGACGCCGGATCCGTTCGCCTCGCCTTGGACAATTACGAGGCCGCGGTCCCCCTGGCCTCGGTGCCGCTGTCCCGGGCGGTCCCGGTCGCGCTGGCGATCGGGCCGGAGCGCGGCTGGTCGGCCGCCGACCGGAACCTTTTGCGCGCAGCCGGATTCACGCTCGCCGGACTGGGCCCGAGGGTGTTGCGCACGGAGACCGCCGTGGTCGCCGCGCTGACGCTGGTCAAGTCAGCGCGCGGTTCGCTCTGAAGACGCAGGCGGTCGGCTGGCGGGCACCCTTCCCCAGGCGCCGGATGCAGGTCCAGCCCTCCACGGCCAGCTCGTGTTCCCCGGGCATCTCGAACACGACGAAGGGGTCCGGCCGGGTCTGCAGCGCGGCAGTCAGCCGCGCGAACAGCGCCGGCGCCACCGAGTCGATCAGGTCGTACGGCGGATCGACGAAGACCAGGTCCGGCACGCCGCCATGGTCCAGGGGGGCTGAGGTCGCATCCATCGTCAGCACGTCCAGGCCTGCCGGCCCGCGCGCCAGGCTCTTGCAGACCGCCGCGAGGTTGCGCCGCAGGCATTCGGCGGTCCGGACGTCTTTCTCCACAAAAACGCCGGCCGGCGCGCCGCGGCTCAGCGCCTCGAGGCCGTAGGCGCCGGTGCCCGCAAAAAGGTCGAGAAACCGCGCCCCGGCAATGCGCGCGCCGAGGCTCGAGAACACCGCCTGCCTGAGGGCGTCCGTGGCGGGCCGCACGGCGTCGCCCCGCGGCACCACCAGGGGAATGCCCCGCGCGTCACCTCCGGTAATCCGCATGGCGGAGGGAATTGCCGCACAGGACGGCCGGCGGAGGGAACACTTTCGCCGCGCAGCGGTTGAAACAAAGCGTTTGCACACCCATGACGACGGAATTATCTGAATTTTTCGGCGCGGAACCCGCTTCTGACTGGACTCCCGCGCCAGCAAACGCAACGCCGGACCGCAATCTGATCGCATGAACCTCCGCTCTCCCGTCTGGCTGCTGCTCGCGGTCGGCGCAGCCCTGCCGGCGGTCGCCTCGGAGCGCAACGCCTGGCCGTTCCGGGTGGACGTGGTCGACGACGCGACGGACCGCATCGTGGAGGTCGATGCGCTGGGACCGCTTTACACCCGGAAGGAGTCGGCGGAGGGCGGCTTGAGCGAGGCTTGGCGGCCATTCATGCTCAAAACGCAGCAAGGTGACGCCGGGGCGACTTATTTCCTGTATCCGCTCTTCACCTGGCGCCACGACGCCGGCTACAGGCGTTTCAGCTTCTTTGATCTGGTCAACGACCGGAAGGTCGAGGCCGGGCCGGGCGCCGCGGCCGACCGCGGATTTGACGTGTGGCCGTTCTATTTCTCACGCGAAACCGGCGACCCGGCCACCAGCTACCATGCGCTCTTCCCGTTCGCGGGGACCGTCCGCCACCGGTTCAATAAGGAGGAGCTGACCTGGTATGCCTTCCCGCTTTATTTTCACACGACCGTGGCCGGGAAGGAGATCACCTCGGCCCCGTGGCCGTTCGTCCGCGTGATCCGGGGCGCGGGACACCACGGTTTCGAGCTCTGGCCGCTGTTCGGCTCCCGCGAGCGCGCCGGCGACTATCGCAGCGCCTTCTGGCTCTGGCCGCTCGGCTATCGCGAGGAGACCAACCTCTCGGCGCCCGAGCCCGACGTCCGCCTCGGCGCCCTGCCTTTCTACGCCCGCGAGAATGGCCCGGGCTATCTCAGCGAAACCTACGCCTGGCCGTTCTTCGGCTACGCCCACCGCTGGGCCCCGGTGAAATACGACGAGCACCGCTACTTCTGGCCGTTTCTCGTCCAGGGGCGCGGCGATGACCGGTACGTCAACCGCTGGGCGCCGTTCTACACCCATTCGGTCGTGAAGCACTACGACAAGACCTGGGTGCTCTGGCCACTGCTGCGCGAGGCGCACTGGACGGAGCGCGGCCTCGAACAGGAGAAGTTTCAGCTCCTCTTTTTCCTCTATTGGTCGCTCGAGCAGAGCGACCCCGTTCATCCGGCGCGGGCGCCCGCCGCCAAGCGCCATTTCTGGCCGCTGTACAGCGCCTGGGACAACGGCGCCGGCCGCCGCCAGTTCCAGCTGCTGAGCCCGCTCGAGGTCTTTTTTCCGCACAACGACGCGGTCCGCGAGCTCTACACCCCGCTCTTCGCGCTGTACCGTTCGGACCAGCGGGCGCCGGACGACGTGGCCCGCACGTTCCTCTGGCATCTGCTGAGCTGGCGGACCTCGCCGGCCGTCCGGGAATTCCACCTCGGGCCGCTCGGTTGGCGGCGGTCCGCCGGCGAGCCGCACGGCCGCTTCTTCCTGTTCGATTTCCATCCGAAAGCGCCTATGAAGACCGCGGAGGCCTCGCCGCCATGAACCAACTGTCGAACGTCCTCGAGAACATCGGGAGCGCCGTGCTCCTGCTGCTGCGCTCGCTCCGGTACACGGGCACCCTGCCCCGCCAGTTTGGGCGCTTCATCGAGCAGTGCTATCTCATCGGCTACACCACGCTGCCGATCGTCACGATCCTGAGCTTCTTCATCGGGAGCGTGCTCGCGCTGCAGAGCGGCTACAGCATGGAGAATTTCGGGGCCAAGCAGTTCATTGGCACGCTCGTCGGCCTGACGATGGCCCGGGAACTCGGTCCGGTGATGGTGGCCATCCTCGTCGCGGGCCGGGTCGGCTCCGCCGTCACCGCCGAGCTGGCCTCGATGAAGGTCTACCAGGAAGTCGACGCGCTGGTGACGATGAACATTCCGCCCGAGCGCATGCTCGTGCTCCCGCGGCTTGCTGCCGTGCTCATGATGATGCCGGTCCTCGCGCTCATCGCCAACCTCTGCGGCTGGTTCGGCGGCGCGCTGGTCTGCCAGTACACGCATTCCATCTCCGTCGACAGCGAGGCTTACTTCACCGCGCTCAAGGCGTACATGAAACCGCACGACGTGTCGGACGGCCTGATCAAGGCCGAGATCTTCGGGGTCGTAAACATGCTGGTTGCCTGCCACATCGGCCTGAACACCCGCGGCGGCCCGCGCGAGATCGGCCTGTCCGTGACGAAGGCGGTGGTCACCTCCCTCATCCTCATCCTGGTGCTCGATTACTTCGTCACCAAGGCCCTCATCGTGGTGTCATGAGCCCGGAATTCACCGCCACCCCGTTCGCCGGAAAAACCTTCGGCGTCACCGTCAGCCACCTCACCAAGGTGTTCGGCCCGGTGACGGTGCTGCACGACGTCAGCCTGGAGGTCAGGCCAGGCGAGATCTACTGCATCATGGGCCCGAGCGGCTCCGGGAAGAGCGTCCTCCTGAAGCACATCGCCGGGCTCGAGGTGCCCACCGCCGGCAGCGCGCGCCTCGGCGAGCTCGAAGCCGCCGACCCGGCGACGCGCGAAAAGGTCCGGCTCGCGCTGGTCTTCCAGGCGGGGGCGCTGTTCAATTCGCTCTCGGTCTATGACAACCTCGCGCTGTATCCCCGCGAGCACCGTCTGGGCAGCGAGCGCGCCATCCGCGAAAAGGTGATGCGCGCCCTGGCCATCCTGTCGCTCGAGGGCGCGGCCCGCAAGCTGCCGGCGGAGCTTTCCGGCGGCATGAAGAAGCGCGTGGCCATCGCCCGCGCGCTGGTGATGGAGCCGCAGCTGCTGCTCTATGACGAGCCGACCTCCGAGCTCGACCCGGTGATGTCGGCCACCCTGACGGAGATCATCGCCACGATGCGCGAGCAGACCGCGGTCACCAGCATCGTGGTGACGCACGACCGCGACCTCGCGTTCAACATCGCCGACCGGGTCGCCTTCCTGATGGACGGCCGGCTCCGCGGCAGCGGCCGCCCGGCGGAGTTCAAGCAGCCGGCCGACCCGGTCATCGCCAATTTCCTGAATCCGATCATCGATCTGCAAAACCCCCGTTTCAAGCAACTGGAGTCCACCCATGAATAACACAGCGCAATCCATCCGCGTCGGCCTGTTCTTCATCCTCGGCCTCGCCTTGGCCTGGATCACGTTCGAGTCGCTCAATGGCGGCCGGATCTTCAAGGAGCAGGGCTATACCTTGATCGCCGGCTTTGCCAACCTCAAGGGCCTGAAGACGGGCGACGAGATCCGCATGGCCGGCGTCAAGATCGGGTCCGTGGCGTCGACGCGCCTCGCCACCAACCGCGTCGAGGCGGTGCTCACGATCGATCCGGGCGTGAAGATCCCCGGCGACGCCGTCGCCTCGGTCGAACAGTCGAGCCTGCTCGGCACCAGCTTTCTCGGCGTGTCGTTTGGCACGCCAGGCGGCGCGGTGCTGAAGGACCACGACGAGATCCAGACCCGGCCCACCGTCGACCTCAATGAAGTGATCGCCAAGCTCGGCAGCCTGGGCACCAAGCTCGAGGAGGTCCTCGGCGACTTCGGCAAGTCCGTGGGCGGCGAAGGCGGCGGCGGCAACCTGTTCCAGCGCCTCGACAAGCTCGTGAGCGAGAACGGGCCCAAGCTCACCGAGACCATGACCAATCTCCAGGACATCACCGCCAAGATCCGAAATGGCGAGGGCACGCTCGGCCGCATCGTCAACGATCCCAAGCTCCACGACGAGCTGCTGGCCAGCGTCGGCGAGATCAAGCTGGCCGCGAGCGACGCGCGCAATTTCATGACCGACGCCAAGGGCATCGTGGCTGACGTCCGGAGCGGCAAGGGCACGCTCGGCGTCCTGCTGTACGACGAATCGACCGCCGCCAACGTGAAGGCCACGGTCAGCAACCTCCGCACGGTGTCCGACAAGATCGCCAGCGGCCAGGGCACGCTGGGCAAGCTGCTGAGCGACGACGGACTTTACCTGAACGCGCAGGCCACCCTGAAGAAGGCCGATCGGGCGCTCGACGGCCTGGACGACACCGGCCCGATCACGGCGGTCGGAGTCGTGGCCAAGTCGCTTTTCTGATGCCGCGGGTGACCCTCCAGTTGCTGGCCGGCGAGTTCGCGATCTGCCGGCTGGCACCCGCCGAGCCGGTCCCGGCGTGGGCCGGCTCCGCCGTCTTCAGCGCCGGCCTTCGCACCCGCGACGAGCTCTGCGTCCTCTGCCCCGCGGAGAACGTCCCCGTCGGCGTGAAGCATGAGCGCGGCTGGCGCATCCTCGCCCTGGCCGGACCTTTCGCCTTCACCGAGACCGGCATCCTGGCCTCGGTCCTGACGCCCCTGGCCGCCGCCGGAGTCTCCATCCTGGCGCAAAGCACCTTCGACACGGACTATGTGTGGGTGCCCGCCGGCCAGCTCGATGCCGCGCTCCAGGCGCTCGCGGCCGCCGGTCACGCGATTCGGCGCTGAGGCTGGGTCATGCTGGCACGTTTCCGGCTTGAGGCCGGCCATGCCCTTGTCCTTTTCCACCATGGCGGTCGGCGACTGGCCCGAGGTCCAGCGCGTCTATGCCGAGGGCATTGCCACCGGCCTGGCCACGTTCGAAAGCATGCCCCCGGCGACCTGGGGCGAGTTTATCCGCCCGAAGGTCGCCGAATGCTGCCTGGTCGGGCGCAATGGCGCCCACGCCCTCGCGGGCTGGGCGGTGCTGACCCCGGTTTCCTACCGCACCGTCTATCGCGGTGTCGCGGAGGCCAGCGTCTACGTCGCCGCCACGCACCGCGGTCGGGGCACGGGCCGCGCCCTCTTGGCTGAGCTTATCCGGCAGGCCGAGAGCCGGGGTTTCTGGACGCTGCAGTCGTCCACCTTTCCACAGAATCTCGCAAGCCTCGCTCTCCAGAAGGCACTCGGCTTCCACATCGTGGGCATCCGGGAAAAGATCGGTCGGATGAGTTACGGGCCGCTGGCCGGACAGTGGTGCGACACGCTGCTGCTCGAACGTCGCAGTGCTGCGGTCGGTCGCGACTGAGCCGCCCGCGCCGGAAAGTTGGCGCTCCGGCGCGCCTCGTGCGCGTTGGACCCGAGCCTGTCGAAGGGAGGGTGTGGTCAAGCCACGCCGCCACAGATGCCCTGGGCAAGGCCGGGAGATCCGGGCATGACCTCCGAGGCTGCAAAAACCCGCGCCTCCACCGCGCCCCATCGGCTTTTTCCGGCGGAGTTGCCGGTCACTTCGCCGGATGGCGGTAGAGCCCGTCGAAGGCTATCTGCCAGGTCTGGCCGTCGTCCGCGGAAGTCTCCCACAACTGGCGAACCGACCCGTCGGCATTGGGCGTCCAAGTGATCCGATTGCGCAGTGACTTTCCGTCCGCGGTCCGCGTGGAATTCGCCAGCACCATCCGGCCGTCGACCAGGCCGCCGGCCAGTTCGAGGATGCCGCCGGTGCTGTCGACCCAGAACTGCTGCCACCTTCCGGCTGTGGCGTTGTAGCAGTTGAGGCTCTTGCCGCTGGCGCCGCCGACCCCCTCCCAATTTTCCAGCAAAGCGCACCCGCCGGCCACTGACTGAATGTGACTGGTGCCGGCTGGCTTGCCCGCAGGCGTGGTCACCTCCCAGTCGCCCAGCCAGAAGGCAAACTGACCCGCCTCCGGAGGGGGAGGTGGCGGGCCCGGCGCGGCCGGGGCGGAGGGCAAAAGGAGCAGGATGACGGCGGAGAAAGAAAGTCTGCGCATGCGGCCAAGCGTGTCCCGCCACCGGCGGAGCTCAAGGCCGGGACGACCAATGGCGGCCCAATGCGGTGAATGCCGGAGAGCTGAGACAAAAGAGGCGGCCCGGAGAGCCGGGCCGCCTCGAGGATTGGAGTGAATGTCAGGCTTTCGCCGGAGCTCAGAATTTGTACACGAAGTTGACGTAGTACATGCGGCCGACCGCGCCGTAGGTGCCGATGTCAACGTTCGAGTCGGAGAACGACGCCGGATCGAGCGGGCCGAACTTGTTGAACACGTTGTTCACGCCCAGCGAGACCTTGGAGCCGGCGAGGTACTTGAGGTCCGAACCGAAGGTGTACGAGACCACCAGATCGATCGTGTCGAAGTCGCTCGTATGGCTGTCATCTTCCAGGTCGTGGACGCCCGGAATGTGCCGCCAGCCGAGGAACGCGCCGTACTTGCCGCGCGAGTAGTCCACGCTGGTGTAGGCGATCCAGCGCGGCAGAGTGCCCAGGCCGAGGGTCTGGGACGTCGAGGTGCCGGCGTACTGCTGGGAAGCCGTGTCAGGATTGTTCTGGGCGGTGTAGTTCTCGTAGTACCCGATGTTGGAGGCGATGTCGAACCGTCCGACGGTGTCGGCGTTCCAGGTGTACTTGATCGTGGCGTTCAGGCCGCTCACGTCCAGGCGGGCGATGTTCACCGAGGAGTTCGTCACGTAGAAGTCATCCGGCACGCCCACGCTGATCTGGCCGGGAGCCGTCGGATGCACGCCGTTGTTGAACCCGCCGATGTTGACCGCATTGATGTACGGCGAGGCCGGGCCGAGGTCCTCGACGCTCTGCAGGATGGTGCTGGCGCCGATGGAGCTGATGAGGTCCGTCTGCTTGATATTGAAGTAGTCGAGCGAGATGGAGAAGCCCTTGACCGCCTTCGGGGAGTAAACCGCGCCGAAGGAGTAGCTCTTGGCTGAAGTCGGCTTCAGGTTCGGATTGGAGCCATCCTGCTCCTGCGCCTGGAAGTTGGACACCGAACCGCCGCCAAAGGCGTTCAGGGTGAACGGAGCGGTGTAACCCTCGCTGACCGGCCCGTACAGGGCGAAGAGGGTCGGGGCCGCAAAGGACTTTGAGTAGTTGGCGCGCAGGGCGAACTCGTCGTTCAGCGGCAGGTAGCGCAGCGTGAACTTCGGCACCGTCGGCTTGCCCGTGTTGCCGCTGTATTCCTCGTGGCGGACCGCGGCGGACGCTTCAAGGAGGTGGGCTCCGGGAACGTCCTTGGCGATCGGGATGCGCACTTCGGCGAACTCGGATTTGACCGAGCGGCTGGCGGTGAACGGATAAAGGGTGACCGCGCCGTTCCAGCCGATGACCCCGGTGACCGGGTTGATCTGGCTGAGTGGATCGGCGACGCCGTCGAGCATTTCGCGCCGGATGTCGCCACCGAGGGCCATTTCCGCCGGACCGCCCGGCAGGTCGAAGAGCTTGCCGCGCACACTGAAGTCGAAGACCTCCAGCTGGCTGGTGAAGCCGCCGGTGGCGGTGCCCACGGGCTGATCGGCCGCCAGGGCCGCATCGGTGATCGGCGCCCGGGAGAACCAGTTGAAATCACCCACGGCCGTGGCGTAGTCGAGGTTCTGTTGATTGATCACGCCCGGGTTGGAGTAATCCTCCTTGGTCCGGTTGTAGTCGGCGCCGGCCTGCCAGGTCCATCCGGATTCGCCGATCTTGCCGAGCAGGTAGAACACGCCGCGCGCACTGTAGCTGTCGTTGAAGTACTGGCGGGGATGCAGCACCAGACGATTGCGGCCCTGCACCGGCACGTTGAACGGATTGCCGTACTGACCGGCCGGAACCAAGCTGCCGGGACCCGTCCCGGCGGCATTTACGCCCACGCCAAGGTCAACCATGGTCTGGGACGTGTTGATCGGCTGGCCGTTGATCTGCGACATCGTCGAGGTATTGGTGAAGAGGAAGTCGCCGCCGGCCTTCATGTAGTCGTTGATCTCGTGGTCGAAATCCATGACGAACGAGTTCCGGGTGAACGCGATGGTCTGCGTGACATATTGCGACAGGTTGAACAGCGTGAACTGGTCGCCGGCCGAGCGGGGACCGGAGTAGGTGCCCGCCGCGACCAGCCCGGCCGGGCTGGTGCCGCCGGGGGCCACCGTCGGGGTCGTGATGCTCGGATCGAGGTAGTAATAGTTACTGCCAATCGTCACCGAACCGGCGAAGGTCGGGGTGCCGTACGTCACCGCCGAGTACGGACGCTGCCAGTTGTAGATCGGCGTCTGGGCCGTCCACTCGGCCGACACCGTGATGCTCGTCTTGCCGTTGGAGGTGCCGCCCACGACCCAACCGGTCTTTTCCTCGTACCGGCCCGTGTTGGGGCTGACGCCATAGTGCGCACCAACCTCAAAGCCCTGGTAGTTGGACTTCAGGATGATGTTCACGACGCCGGCCACCGCCTCCGAGCCGTAGATGGCCGAGGCGCCGTCCGGCAGCACTTCCACCCGGTCGATCGCCGCCAGCGGAATCATGTTGACGTCGACGAACTCGTAGCCACCCGAGGCCGTGACCGGTGAAACCGCCGCCCGCCGGCCGTTGATCAGCACCAGGGTCGCGAGGTTGTACAACGCCAGCTGTGAACCGCCTTGGGTCGAGTTTTGCGCCACATTGGCGTTGCCGTTGCCCAGGTTCGCATTGCCGTTGAACTGGGGAACCGTTTTGCGCAGCACTTCCAGCAGGTTGCTGGTCGTGCCTGAATTCTGGATGGAATTATTGTCCACCGTGATCACCGGGATGGCCACCGAGTTGGCCGCCGGCGGAAGGTAGGAGCCCGTCACCTCGAATTTCTCGAGCTTCAGGACCTGGTCATCCGTCGAGGCAGAAGCCGAATTGGTGTCCGCCGATTGGGCGAAGACCAGGTTGGCCGCGAGGAGCGGAAGGATGGCGAATCGCACGTAGGTGCGAACCGCCGGCCCCCGCTGAAGGGCAGAGCGTTGTGTATTCATGCGTGTTTGCTTAGGTTGAGCGCACGCAACTGGCGCGTGCGCCTGTCAGTTGTACGGCGCCCAATGAGGTCGCAATGCCCCCGCCCGACAACGCCAGTGCGGCACGGCTACACATCGGCGATGCGAGCCGCAAAAAGCGACCGGACGAGCCGCCAAAATGCCGCGACCAACGCCCGCCGGCGCGAATGGCCGGCTAGAGAAACGCCTTTAGGGCGTGCACGTACGTCCGGCTGACCTTGAGCTTCGTTCCGTCGGCGAGCTCGACGGTGTATTCACCATACAGTGCGGGGCTGACCTTCCGGACATGGCCCAGATTCACGATCGTTGACCGGTGGACGCGCACGAATTGGGCCGGGTCCAGCTTTTTCAGGATCCGGACGAGCGCCATGCGGACCAGCTTGGTCTTTGGGCCGGCGTGGACTTTCACGTAGTCGCCCTCGGACTCGATCCACCGGATCTCCTCGGGGGAGAGCACGTGGATTTCGCCGTCCGATCGGAAGAGCAGCCGGCCGCTCCATCCGGAAGCCTCCCCTTCCGGCACGGCCGGCCGGGCGGAGTCGGTTGCGGGCAGGGTGCCGCGCATCTCCTGGAGGGTGTTGAGAATGGCGTCCATGCGCTCCTTCAGCCGACCCTGTTGCTGTCCGCGCACCGCGGTCTTGGCCCTGGCCAGGGCGGCGGCGAAGCGCTGGCGGGAGAACGGCTTCAGCAGGTAGTCGACCGCGTTCACCTCGAAGGCCCGGATGGCATATTGGTCGTAGGCGGTGATGAACACGACGTGCGGCCGCTCGTCCGGGCGCACCCGGGCCAGGACCTCGAATCCGTCGCAGCCCGGCATCTGGACGTCCAGGAAAAGCAGGTCGGGCTTCTGGCGGCGCAGGGCCTCGACCGCCTGTTCGCCGTTGGTGCAGCGGCCCACGATGGAGACATCCGGGTCGTCCTGGATCAGCGCCTCGATGTTTTCACGCGCCAGAATCTCGTCGTCGACGATCATGGTCTTTATCGGATTCATGGTCAGGGATGGGTTTGGAAGGGCAGTCGGATTTCGGCGAGGACCCCGCGGGGCGGGGCGTTGCGGAGCGAGAACGCCGCCCCTTCGCCGTACATCATGGTTAGTCGCGCGCGGGTGTTCTGGGTTCCAATGCCGTGGCCGGCCGCGCTCGGGCCGGCGCCGGCCTCCGGCAGCGGCGGGCCGTCGTTGTAGACGCCGAGGAGGAGCTGGCTGTTCTCCTTTCGCGCCGAGATCCGCAGCACCCGCGCATCGGCCTGCCGGGAGAATCCGTGCTTCATGGCGTTCTCGACCAGCGGCTGGAGAATCAGGCTCGGCACGAGCGCGTCGTCGCAGCCGGCGGCAATCTCGATCTCGACCTGCAGCCGGTCCTGGAACCGGATGCGCTCGATCTCGAAGTAGCGGCGCAGGAACTTGAGCTCCTCCTCGAGCGACACCCGCAGGTTCTGGCGGTGCTCGAGCGAGCGCCGGAGCAGTTCGCCCAGGCCGGCGACGATGTCCTCGGCCTCCGGCGTCCGCCCGCGGCGGATGAGGGCCGTGATCGAGTTCAGGGTGTTGAACAGGAAGTGCGGCTGCAGCTGCATCTTCAGCGCCTCGAGACTGGCGCGGACGAAGCGCGTCTCGAGCTGCGCGTTGGCCAGCATCAGTTCCGCGGCCTCGCGCTGCTTGAGCTGCCAGTTGCGGTAGAAGTCGGCCGCATAGAAGGGCAGCGCGAGAACCCCGTAGGCCAGGATCGCGGGAATGTAGAGGTCGTCCCAGTCAAAGGTGTCCGCCAGCACCAGCGGCAGAAACGCGGCGGGCAGGTGGTTGGCGACCAGCAGGCGAAGCCCGAACGCGAGCCAGGCGAGCAATCCCGCCGCGCTGCCGATCACGAACTGCGTGGCGAGCACCCGCCAGGAGTTCAGCGGACTGAACGGAAACCGCCAGGTCGTCCAGCGCGCGAGCGGCAGCGCCAGCCACCACAGGATGAAGGTGGTGCCGCGATAAGCCAGCGTGTCGCGGAACGACGGGGCCGGCCCGGAAAGCTCAAGGGCCAGGTTCACGCCCAACAGCGCGATCCCGGCCAGGGTGATCACGGTCCACAGCCGCCAGAGCGGCGAATTCCAGCGG
>Ga0335069_10005347_pt1 | contig 18899 bp, 13 predicted proteins | sample Lox_Sample_11_FD_206714 | JGI IMG/M metagenome (GOLD analysis project Ga0335069, IMG submission 206714) | Soil microbial communities from Loxahatchee National Wildlife Refuge, Florida, United States - Lox_Sample_1.1 | ecosystem: Environmental > Terrestrial > Soil > Wetlands | place: USA... | reverse complement strand
CGTGCCGGTGAAGTCGTGCACCGTGCTCGCCGTCCAGGCGGACGGACGCGAGGTCAAGACGGTCGAAGGGTTGATGAGCGGAGGCGCCCTGCATCCGATCCAGCAGGCGTTCCACGAGCAGCACGGGCTCCAGTGCGGCTACTGCACGCCGGGGATGATGCTCACCTCGGTGGCGCTGCTCGCCGAGAACCCGGATCCGTCCGAGGAGGAGATCCGCTGGGCGATCTCCGGGCAGATCTGCCGCTGCACGGGCTACCAGAACATCGTCAAGGCGGTGCAGCAGGCCGGCGCCGCGCTGCGGGAAGGGAGCTAGCCATGGCGTCGACAGAGGTTCGCGGCCTCGGCCACTCGGTCGCCCGCAAGGAGGACGCCCGGTTCATCCGCGGCAAGGGCAACTACTTCGACGACATCGTCCTGCCGGGGATGCTCCACATGGAGCTGCTGCGCAGCCCGTACGCGCACGCGCGCATCACGTCGATCGACACGTCGGCGGCGGCGGCGCTGCCGGGCGTCGTCGCGGTCGTCACCGGCGAGCTGATGGCGCAGCACAACCTCGCGTGGATGCCGACGCTGTCCGGCGACACGCAGGCGGTGCTCGCCACCGACAAGGTCCGCTTCCAGGGCCAGGAGGTCGCCGCGGTCGTCGCCGAGAGCCCGTACATCGCGAAGGACGCGCTCGAGCTGATCGACGTCGACTACGAGCCGCTCGACCCGGTGACGAGCCCGCAGCAGGCGCTCGCGGAAGGGGCGCCGCTGATCCGCGACGAGAAGGAAGGGCAGACGGACAACCACGTCTACCACTGGGAGGCGGGCGACAAGGAGGCGACCGAGAAGGCGTTCGCCGAGGCGGACAAGGTCGTCGAGCTCGACACGTTCTATCCGCGCTGCCACCCGTCGCCGCTCGAGTGCTGCGGGTGCGTCGCGGACGTCAACCCGGCGACGGGGAAGGCGACGATCTACATGACGTCGCAGGCGCCGCACGCGCACCGGACGCTGTTCGCGCTCGTCGCCGGCCTGCCGGAGCAGAACATCCGCATCATCTCGCCCGACATCGGCGGCGGCTTCGGCAACAAGGTGCCGATCTACCCGGGCTACGTCGTCGCGACGGCGGCGTCGCTCCTGATCGGGCGGCCGGTGAAGTGGGTCGAGGACCGCACCGGCAACCTCATCTCCACCGGGTTCGCCCGCGACTACCACATGCACGGCGAGCTCGCGGTGAAGGACGGGAAGTTCACCGGCCTGCGCGTGAAGATGCTCTCCGACCAGGGGGCGTTCTACGCCGACGCGCAGCCGACGAAGTTCCGCGCCGGGCTGTTCCACATCGTCACCGGCTCGTACGACATCCCCGCGGCGTTCGTCGAGACGGACGGCGCGTACACGAACAAGGCGCCCGGCGGCGTCGCGTACCGCTGCTCGTTCCGCGTCACCGAGGCGTCGTACCTGATCGAGCGCCTCGTCCAGACGGCGGCGTACGAGCTCGGCGTCGACCCGGCGCAGCTCCGGAAGGACAACTTCATCAAGCCGGAGCAGTTCCCGTACGTCTCGGCAACGGGATTCGAATACGACTCGGGCGACTACGACGCGGCGATGGACCTCTGCCTCGAGAAGCTCGGCTACGCGGAGCTGCGGGCCGAGCAGGCGGCCGCGCGCGAGGAGGGCCGGCTGCTCGGGATCGGGCTCGCGTCGTTCACCGAGGTCGTCGGCGCCGGCCCGCGGCACACGTACGACATCGCCGGTCTCGCGATGTTCGACTCGGCGGAGCTGCGCGTGCACCCGACCGGCAAGGCGATCCTCAAGCTCGGTGTCAAGTCGCAGGGCCAGGGGCACGAGACGACGTTCGCGCAGATCGTCGCCGAGGAGCTCGGCATCCCGCCGGAGGACATCGAGGTGCAGGAGGGCGACACGGACAACACGCCGTACGGGCTCGGCACGTACGCGAGCCGCTCGACGCCGACGGCGGGCGCGGCGACGGCGGTCATCTCCCGGAAGCTCCGCGACAAGGCGCGGGCGATCGCGGCCCACCTGCTCGAGTGCTCGGAGGACGACCTCGAGTGGAACGCGCCGCGCTTCACGGTGAAGGGCGCGCCCGACCGCGGCGTCTCGATTCAGGACACCGCGTTCGCCGCGTACACGAACCTGCCCGACGGGATGGAGGCAGGGCTCGAGGGCGTCACGTACTACGACCCGCCGAACATGACGTTCCCGTTCGGCACGTACGCGGTCGTCGTCGAGATCGACCGCGGCACGGGCCAGTGGAAGCCGCTCCGCGTCGTCGCGGTCGACGACTGCGGCGTCCGCATCAACCCGATGATCGTCGAGGGACAGATCATGGGCGGCCTCACGGAGGGGTTCGCGATCGCCGCGATGGAGCTGATCACGTTCGACGAGGACGGCAACTGCATCGGCTCCAACTTCATGGACTACCTCGTGCCGACCGCGTGGGAGACGCCGGCGTTCGAGCTCGGCGAGACGGTGACGCCGTCGCCGCACCATCCGATCGGCGCGAAGGGCGTCGGCGAGTCGGCGACCGTCGGCTCACCGGCGGCGTACGTCAACGCGATCGTCGACGCGCTCGCGCATGCGGGCGTGCGAAACCTCGAGATGCCGGTCACGCCGGACAAGGTGTGGGCGGCGCTGAGCGAGGTGGGGCTGGCGCAATGACGGCGCGCGACATGGAGGTCCTCGCCGAGGCAGGACGGCTCGTCGCCGCAGGCGAGCCGTTCGCCCTCGCGACGGTCGTGAGCGTGCGGCGGCCGGCGTCGGCGCGCCGCGGCGACCGCGCGATCGTGACGGCCGACGGCGCGCTCGTCGGCTGGGTCGGGGGCGCCTGCTCGGAGCCGGTCGTCGTCCGCGAGGCGCTCCGTGCCGTGGCGGAGGGGACGCCGCGGCTCGTCCGCATCGGCCCGGAGGGCACCGCGGCCGGGCCGGGAGAGGACGTCGTCTGCGCCGAGAGCCACTGCGCCTCCGAGGGGACGGTCGAGGTGCTCGTCGAGCCGCAGCTGCCCGGGCCTCTGCTCGCCGTCGTCGGGGACGGGCCGGCCGCCCGCACGCTCGCCGAGCTCGCCCGCACGGTCGGCTGGCGCGTGACCTCGGAGCCCGATCAGGGCGCGGACGCGGTCGTCGTCGCGACCATGGGCACGCGCGACGAGGAGGCGCTCGCCGCCGCGCTCGCGCTCTCCGTCGACTACGTCGCGCTCGTCGCGAGCGCGAAGCGCGCCGGCGTCGTGCTCGGGCATCTGCGGGAGCAGGGGCTCTCCGAGGAGGAGCTCGCGCGGGTGCGCAGCCCGGCGGGGCTCGACCTCGGCCCGTGCACGCAGGAGGAGATCGCCGTCGCCGTGCTTGCAGAGCTCGTCGCGTGGCGTCACGCCCGCACGCCGGCGGAGGAGGCGCCGGCGGAGGCGATCGACCCCGTCTGCGGCATGACCGTCTCGGTCGCCGCGCCCGGCGCGACCGCGGAGATCGACGGCGTCACGTACTACTTCTGCTGCGAGCACTGCCGCGCGACGTTCGTCGGGTCGCACACGTGAAGACCCTCACGTTCCTGGGGCGCCGCCGGCGTCGCGATCCATCGTCCGGCGGGACGGGGACAGTACATACGGGTACGGCCACGGCCCGCCGGACCTCGGAGCGTGCCGCCGGCGTCGTCAGCCTTTCGCGGAGCCCGGCTCCGCCGGGCGGGAGCGAAAGGCGGCCAGGGGCGTGAGGATCGAGAACTCCTTCGAGGTCGAGGCTCCGCCGGAGGCGGCGTGGGCGCTGATGATGGACGTCCCCCGCGTGATCCCGTGCATGCCCGGCGCGACGCTCGCCGAGACGATCGACGACGACCACTGGAAGGCGAAGCTCGCGGTCAAGCTCGGCCCGATCTCGCTCAACTTCGACGCCGACGTCTCGCGCGAGTCCGCCGACGTCGCCGCGCGGCACGCGGTGCTCGCGACGACCGCGCGCGAGTCGCGCGGGCGCGGCAGCGCGCAGGCGACGATCGCCTCGACGCTCGCCGAGCAGGACGGCGGCACCCGCGTCGACATCGTCACCGACCTGACGCTCACGGGCCCGGTCGCGCAGTACGGGCGCGGCATGGTGCAGTCCGTCGCGGCGCAGCTCACGTCGCAGTTCGCGAGCTGCCTCCAGCAGCAGCTCGTCGAGCCGCCGGTCGACGCACCGGCTCCCGGCGAGTCCCCTCCTGCGGCTCCACCGGCGGAAACGAAGCCCGTATCGGGCCTGCGGCTCGGCTTCCGCGCGCTCTACGACGTCGTCACCCGTCCGTTCCGGAGGAGGAAAGCGTGAAATCGATCGCGGTCACGGTCAACGGCGAGCAGCGCGAGGCGGAGGTCGAGCCCCGCCAGCTGCTCGTCTACTTCCTGCGGGAGCAGCTCGGGCTCACCGGCACGAACGTCGGCTGCGACACGTCGACGTGCGGCTCGTGCACCGTCCTCGTCGACGGCCGCTCGGTCAAGTCGTGCACCCTCCTCGCCGTCCAGGCGGACGGCGCCGAGGTGACGACGATCGAGGGGCTCGGACGCGACGGCGAGCTGCATCCGCTCCAGCGCGCGTTCCACGAGCAGCACGGCCTCCAGTGCGGCTACTGCACGCCGGGGATGATCATGGCGGCGCTCGGTTTGATTCAGGAGCACGGCACGCTCGACGACGAGGCGATCCGCGCCGGGCTCGAGGGCAACCTCTGCCGCTGCACCGGCTACCAGAACATCGTCGCCGCGGTCCGCGAGGCGTCCGCCGAGATGGCGGGGGCGAAGTCATGAGCGCCGCGACGCAGGAAGGCACCCGCTGGGTCGGCCAGGGTGTCCTCCGCAAGGAGGACCCGGAGCTCGTCACCGGCCAGGCGCGCTACATCGACGACCTGACGCTGCCGGGCATGGTCTGGATGACCGTCGTCCGCAGCCCGCACGCGCATGCGCGCATCGTCAACGTCGAGCTCGAGAGCGCGCTCGCGCGCCCAGGCGTCGTCGTCGCGTTCTCGGGCGAGGACCTCGCCTCCGAGTTCGCCGCCGGCCTGCCGTGCGCGTGGCCGATTCCGACGACGCACTGGCCGGAGCCGTTCGACTCCGACCCGCGCATGCCGACGCACTGGCCGCTCGCGCGCGACAAGGCCCGCTTCGCCGGCGACGGCGTCGCGGTCCTGATCGCGGACTCGCGCGAGCACGCGCGCGACGCGGCGGAGTCAATCGTCGTCGACTACGAGCCGCTCGAGCCGGCACTCGATCTCGAGGCGGCGGCCGCCGACGGCGCGCCCGTGATCCACGAGGACCTCGGCGACAACCGCTGCTACACGTGGAGCCTCTCCGGCGGCGAGCCGGAGCAGGTCTTCCTCTCGTCGCCCGTGCTCGTGCACGAGCGGTACGTCCACCCGCGGCTCGTGCCGAATGCGATCGAGCCGCGCGGCGTGCTCGTCCAGCCGGTCGCCGCGCAGGGCGAGTTCACGATCTGGTCGGCGACGCAGATCCCGCACATCCTCCGCACGACGCTCGCGCTGACGCTCGGCATCCCCGAGTCGAAGCTGCGCGTGATCGCGCCCGACGTCGGCGGCGGCTTCGGCTCGAAGCTGAACGTCTACGCGGAAGAGGTGCTCTGCCTCGCGGTCGCGCGCAGGCTCGGCCGCCCGGTGAAGTGGATCGAGGACCGCTCCGAGGCGTACGTTGCGACGATCCACGGGCGCGGTGTCATCCAGGACATCGAGCTCGCCGCGACGGAGGAGGGGAAGCTGCGCGGCGTGCGGGTGAAGCTGCTCGCCGACATGGGCGCGTACTACCAGCTCGTCACGCCCGGCATTCCGCTGCTCGGCGCGTTCCTGTACGGCGGCGTCTACGACATCGAGGCGTACCACTTCGAGTGCACCGGCGTGCTCACGAACCGGACGCCGACGGACGCGTACCGCGGCGCCGGCCGCCCGGAGGCGACGTTCGCGATCGAGCGGGCGATGGACGCGCTCGCGCACCGTGTCGGCAAGGATCCTGCGGAGATCCGGCGGCTGAACTACATCCCGCCGTTCGACGAGCCGCACCCGATCGCGGCCGGACTCCAGCTCGATTCCGGCAACTTCGTCGCGCAGCTCGACCGTGCGCTCGAGCTCGTCGGCTACGACGACCTGCGCAAGCAGCAGCACGCTCGGCGCGAGAGCCACGACGTCAAGCAGCTCGGGATCGGGCTGTCGAGCTACATCGAGATGTGCGGCCTCGCGCCGTCGCAGGTGCTCGCCGCGCTGAACTACGTCGCGGGCGGCTGGGACGCGGCCGTCGTGCGCTGCCATCCGACGGGGAAGGTCACCGTCGTCACCGGCACCTCGCCGCATGGGCAGGGTCACGTGACGACGTGGTCGCAGATCACCGCCGACCGGCTCGGCGTCACACCGGACGACGTCGACGTGCTGCACGGCGACACGGCGATCTCGCCGCTCGGGATGGACACGTACGGCAGCCGTTCGCTCTCGGTCGGCGGCGTCGCGCTCTGGCACGCGACGGGGAAGATCCTCGACAAGGCGAAGACGATCGCCGCGCACGAGCTCGAGGTCTCCGAGGAGGACCTCGAGTGGCGCGAGGGCGCGTTCCGCGTGAAGGGCGCGCCCGACAAGGCGAAGACCGTGCCGGAGATCGCGTTCTCCGCGTGGACGGCGCACGCGCTGCCGGAGGGCGTCGAGCCGGGGCTCGAAGCGACCTCCGTCTGGGATCCGCCGAACTTCACGTTCCCGTCGGGGACGCACGTCTGCGTCGTCGAGGTGGACACGGAGACGGGCGAGTCGGAGATCCTGCGCTACGTCGCGGTCGACGACTGCGGCGAGGTGATCAACCCGATGATCGTCGACGGCCAGGTGCACGGCGGGATCGCACAGGGCATCGCCGAGGCGATGTACGAGGAGGCGGTCTACGACGAGGCCGGTAATCTCGTCACGAACTCGATGCTGAGCTACCGCGTGCCGTCGGCCGCGGAGCTGCCGCGCTACGAGACCGACCGGACGGTGACGCCGTCGACGACGAACCCGATGGGGGTGAAGGGCATCGGCGAGGCCGGGACGATCGCGTCGCCGCCCGCCGTCGTCAACGCCGTCGCGGACGCGCTGATCCCGCTCGGCGTCACCGCCGTCGACAAGCCCGTCACGCCGGAGCGCGTCTGGCGGGCGATCAGAGCGGTCAAGGAGCAGTCCGCGAAGGAGGCGACATGATCCCCGCCGAGTTCGACTACGAGGCCGCGACGTCGGTCGAGCACGCGATCGAACTGCTCGGGACGAACGCGGAGACACGGCTGCTCGCGGGAGGCCAGTCGCTCCTGCCGCTGATGAAGCTCCGGCTGTCGTCGCCGCTCTTGCTCGTCGACCTCGGCCGCGTCGAGGGCCTGAGCGGCGTGCGCGAGGACGGTGACACGCTCGTCGTCGGCGCGCTTACGTGTCACGAGGACCTGCACCGGGACGCGACGGCGGCGAAGCGCTGCCCGCTGCTCGCGCACGCCGCCGGTGAGATCGGCGATCCGCAGGTGCGGCACCGCGGGACGATCGGCGGCTCGCTCGCCCATGCAGCGCCGGAGGGTGACCTGCCGGCGGCGCTGCTCGCGCTCGACGGCGAGGTCGTCGCGCGCGGACCCGGCGGCGAGCGGACGATTGCGGCGAAGGACTTCTTCGTCGGCCCGTTCACGACGGCGCTCGGCCCGCAGGAGGTGCTGACGGCGGTGCGGGTGCCCGCGACGGACGGTGCGCGCTGGTCGTACCGCAAGTTCCATCCCCGGGCGCAGGACTGGGCGATCGTCGGCGTCGCCGCGGTCGCCGCGAACGGCGGCGCGCGCGTCGCGCTGGTGAGCATGGGCCCGACGCCGATGCGCGCGTCGGCGGTCGAGTCGGCGCTCGCCGGCGGCGCGGACGCGGCGACCGCCGCGGGGAGCGCGCTGGAAGGCACCGCCCCGGTGGACGACGCGTTCGCGAGCGCGGAGTACCGCAACCACCTCGCCGAAGTCCTCGTCAGACGCGCGCTCGAGGAGATCCGCGCCTAGAAAGCATCGAGGCGGGCGCGACGTGCACGCGCGTCGCGCCCGCCGGGCGAGAGGACTGCTCGCCCATGCGAGCGGGCTCTCTTCACAGCCGCGCTTGAGGCTGGCGTTATGCCGCTACTCGTTCGGCAACGGCAAGCATCTCGCGCGCGACAGGCTGCAAGCCGCAGCCGTACTCGCTTGCCAAGCCGGCGGTCAACGCCGTCAGTTCCGCCCGAGCGCAGCTAGCCCGCGCCGCTCGCTCGATCCTGGCCCCGGTGGACTTTCATCGACCGGCCCACCAACTGACGGGAGGACGCCGACGTCAATGTCGGCGAGGCTCTTGATGTAGAGGCAGCCCTTGCCCGTCTTATGCGGTCCGAGTCGCCGCAGCAACTGCTCGTGTCGGTCGGTGAACCCGCCGATCAGATAAATGACAAGGTGCGCGGCACGGGGGGCGAAGCTCGCGAGCGGCGCGCTGCCCTCGTGGCCGCTCTCGTAGCGGTAGTGATAGCTGCCAAAACCAACGATGCTCGGACCCCACAGGACCGGCGGCTCTCCCGTGATCTCCGAGAGAAGCACGCAGAGAGCACGAGCCTCGGCGCGGCGGGTCACGTTCGGGATCGCCTCCACGAATGTCTCCACATCCGCACCAGTGGGCTGCATCTTCGATTGGTTTGCCATTTCGAACAGCGACTCGATCGACTCCGGCGATTCTCTCAGGCGTGCTCGCGGAACACACGCGCTCTGGCGACAGTTCCGGACTGTGAGTGGCCCAGCCGAGTGACGCCGCTCCTGAGTACCTGCGAGCTACTGCGCTTTCAGTGCCGGGGAACCAAGTTCACCGGCGTACCGTCCCACGCCGTCACTGCCCAGATGTCCATCTCGAATTCGGCCTGCAAAGCCGCTCAAGCGGATGCCGCGATAGCGAATGTGCGGCGATGCCAAGCGCTTCAAGCAGTTCACGCTCGAGAGCTTGGCCGGTCTTCTTCCGCGTCGGTGTCCGGCGGACGATCTGTCGCGTACCAGGCGACCGTCGTGCCCCTGTACGGGATCTCGGCCTGAAAGGTCAAGCCGCACTTCTCCATCACTCGACGGGAGGCGAGATGGTCCAATCTCGTCACACTGATAATCCGATCGAGCAGGGTCTCCTCCCAGCCGAAGCGGATCGCTCGACGTGCGCCCTCCGTCGCGAGCCCGCGTCCCCAGAACTCACGCGCGAACTCGAAGCCGACCTCCCACTTGTCGTCGCCAGGCCAGTCGGCGAGCAGGTTCAGCCCGACCCGTCCGGCCCAGCGGCCGGTCCCCTTTTCGATCGCAGCCCACGGCCCAAAGCCGTATTCCTCCCACATCGCGCGCGTCCGGCCAAGGATCACCTCAACGTTTTCTCGTGGGAGTGGCCTTCCGCCGCTGATGAAGTGCATTGCTTCCGCGTCTGCGCAGAGCGCGGCGAAATCGTCGACGTACTCGTCACTCCACTGCACCAGCAAGAGCCGCTCGGTCTCGATCGCATCCATACCGTCGACCCTACCCTCCACCGTCCTGAACCAGCGGAGACCCCGTACAGCCGCTCAGGGTGTACTCGTGCGCACTCGCCCAGGCAAGCGCGTTGTCCTACGGGCCGAGCGGACTCTTCGTCACGAGTACGGTGAACGAGAGTCTTGCTTTCTTGAAGGTTCCTGTCACGCGCCAGCAGCCGGTCGTTGAGAACGTTAACCCGGTCGGTTGGAACCCGATGCCGTAAACGTTGGGCACATCCGCGGTCAACGGGGGCGCAGCGGCATCGAGACGATGCCCGCTGATCGTGAGTCGAGCGTCGTCGTTCGCTCGCCACCATCCGAACTTCGCCCAGATCGAGCCGTTCGGGTTGATCGTGGCCATACTGCCGCCGCCCGGCAAGCGGCCTGCAATCAGGTGGCCTCTCGGGTAGAGACGTACCGCGAGCGTCGCGTTCCCGTAGTCGAGGGAGCGTGGCACCGAGGCGGGCGGTTTCATGCGCTGGCTGGCGAGCGTGACGGCACATGCGTGAACGGCTTGCCGTCCGCCGGGGGCAGCTGATGCGGCGACAAGCCCGACAGCAGCCAATCCAGACGCTGCGACGACGAAACGCCGACTGGCCATCAACGCGAACAGTACGCCGCAATTGGCCCGCTCGCCAACTCTGGCCCGGGCGACGTTCGCCGCACCGCATCCTCCCGCCGTCGGTGGGTGTCGGGGCGAGAATGCAGACGTAGGCTTCTCGCCGAGGAGTTCGCTATGAACGGTTACAGGTGCGTAAGGGGTCGTGTGATGCGGGTCGTGCTCGTGTCTGTACTCGCCGCTCTCGTTGCGGTCGGTAGTGCTAGCGCGGCTGCGTCGGCGCGCACCTTCACGCTGAATCTCGGCCAGAGTCGGGTTCTGACAGGGGCTAGCACGGGGGACCGGGTTGTCTGCCGCGGGGCGGGGAGTTCAGTTCAGACGAGGGTGCGGCGTCCGCCCACCGCATACTGGGTCTGGAACCGGAAGCTTCAGCTCGACGTCTCCGTTTCTCTGCGCGGTGTCGTGAGCGCCAGCTGTCACCGGCCCTAGTGGGCGCACACAGCGGAGGAGCAGTGCTGCTTCATGTGACGGCACGCACGCTGGCGCACCCCAGCGACCCCTGGTCACGCCATCGAGCCGGACGGTCGCTAGCAGTTCCGCAGAAGCTGCGGCTTGCCGCCGCCGGCCGGCACGCGCCAGAGGGACGCGCACCGGTTCAGACGAAGCGGCTGCGTCTTGACGAGCAGCTCTCGCGAGCTCGGCGACCAGACGACGTTCGGCGCGAAGCGGAGCCGCAGCAGCTTCTTCACCTTGCCCGTCGCAACGGCGACGATCTCGAGCCATCCACCCTGGCCCTGGAACGCGATCTGCTTCCCGTCCGGCGACCAGCCGAAGAGCCAGCCGACGCTTCGCGTTACGAGCGTCTTGCTCGCACCGCCCTGCGGCGCGACGAGCTGGAGGGCCCCGGAGGGAGCGAGGTAGGCGATCCGATCGCCGGCGGGGGACCAGAGGGGCGTGAAGCCCTTCGGCACGAGCCGCCGCAGGTGGCTGCCGTCCGCCGACGCCGTCCAGATCCCCGTCGTTCGTCCGGAGTCGTCGGCGTACTGGCGCACGAACACGACCTGCGTGCCGTCCGGCGAGAGGCTCGGAGTGACGTTGTCGAGCTTCGTGCCGCCGATCCTGCCGACGAGTCTTCCGGACGGGACGCCGAGGACGGTCACCGGCCCGGCGCACTGGGGGCAGTTCGAGAACCCGGCGGCGACGCGGTCTCCCGCCGAGTCGACGGAGAACTGCTCGAACGAGCCGGGCTGGGTTCCGAGGGGCGCCGGACTGCCGCCGACGGGGATCGTGAAGATCCGGAAGTCGTCCCCGTAGAGGAGCAGGTTCGGCTTCACCCAGAACAGCTGCGACGGGGAGTCGATCAGGTCGAGGCGGCACCGCCTCGTGCAGACCGTTTGCGGCAGCGGCGCCGCGTTCTTCCCGTTGACATTCGCAATGCAGATCGCGCGCTGTGGAAGCAGTCCGTGACCGAGGCGCCGACCGACGAATGCGATCTGCGTCCCGTCCGGCGACCAGGCCGGCAGATTGGTCGAGCTGCACGCGGGAGAGGCCTGCCGAACGGCAGGCGCCGCGAGCGGCCCTGCACCACCGCTCGCGCATCCAGCGACGACGGCCGCCGGCACGACGCAAGCCGCGCCGACCGTGAGAATTCTCGATCTGCCGTTCACTCCTGTCTTACCCATGATCGTGGCTACGGGTGCGAATGGTCATCGCATTATCCGACAGCGGCCGTCGGGTGACTGTGAGACCGTCAGAGCCGACCGCACGCACCGCATGCCGAACCGGCTCGCGGCGATCATGCGCTCGATCAGGATCACTCCCTGACGCATCAGGGTGATCCTGGACCGCCACCGCGCCTCAGCTCACGCCGAGACGCCGTCCCCGCTGAGGGGCAAACTCCCCTGATCCGGCTCGGCGGGCGGGATTGTCCGTCCGCTCGCTCCGGTTCAATGCCGCCTCAGGTACGACCACGAGGATGGAGGTTTGCTGTGCCGATGACTCAGACGCAGTTCGCAGACGCGGTCGCCGACCGCGCCGGAGCCAGCCGCGCCGACGCCAAGCGGATGCTCGCGGCGATGGAGGAGGTCATCCTCGAGCAGATCGGGGCCGCCGAGAAGGTGAAGATCGGCTCGGTCGTCCAGCTCGAGGTGCGCGTCCGTCCCGCGACCGCGGCGCGTCCCGGCCGCAATCCCGCGACCGGCGAGGAGATCATGATCTCCGCGAAGCCGGCCTCGGTGGCCGTCAAGGCCCGGCCGCTGGCGAAGGCCAAGGCGGCGGCGCCGTCGGTGGAGCAGGCGAAGCGGAAGCTGGGCGGCTAGCTCAGCGCAGGCCTTCCCCGATCGCCGCGAGCTCCCCGACGACCTCGTCGATCGTCCGGCTCGCATCGATCTCGTGCGTGCACGTGGCGCGCAGCAACGGCTCGACCTCGGCGAGGTGGCCGAGGATCAGCTCGCGCTCCTCGTCGGTCTTCCCGTCGTCGTTCGACGTCCTGCTCGCGATCCGGCCGAGCAGGACGTCGGCGGGCGCGGCGAGAAGCACGACGGCGTCGAAGCGGGGATAGAAGCGTCCCTGGTTCGAGACGGTGCCGGACACGAACAGCGTCGTGCCGCGGTCGCGCGCGAGCAGCTCCGCAATGCGATCCTCGCGCCAGACGTAGCCGCCGTCCTCGTCGCTCCACTCCGTCCAGCCGGGCTCGTCGGTGTCGACGACCTCGAGGCCGCGGCGCCGCAGCTCCTCGAGGGGCCGTCGACTTCCCGGTGCCCGACATCCCCGTTACGAGAATCGCGCGCTTTGCCGGAACGCTAGGGCACGACCGCGCTAGCGTGTGGTCATGGCCGAACGGCCGCGGCCGTACGACTACGCGCACCGGACCGGCGTGCGCCGTTTCGGCTGGGACGAGATCGCGGCGATGTCACAGGAGCTCGCCGAGCGGCTCGAGCGCGAGCAGCCGGACGTCGTGATCGGCGTCGCGCGCGCCGGCGTCCTCCCGGCGATGGTGATCGCATCCGCGCTCCGGTGCGAGCTGCTCGCGGTTCGCCTCAGCCGCCGCGTCGACGACGAGGTGAGATTCGAGCATCCGGTCTGGCACGTTCCGGTCCCGCCCGCCGTGCGGGACAAGACGGTGGTGGTCGTCGACGAGATCGCCGACAGCGGCGAGACGCTCGGGTGCGTCCGCGCGTCGGCGCTCCGGCAGGGCGCCGCGCGCGTGCTCAGCGCCGCGCTCGTCGCGCACAGCTGGGCCGAGCCGCGACCCGACGTCGTCGCGCTCGTCAGCGACGAGCTCGTCGTCTTCCCGTGGGACGAGCGGATCCTCGCGAACGGCCGCTGGATCCCGCTGCCCGAGGTCGAGGCCGCGATCCGGGCACAGCAGCGGAACGCGGAGCCCGGCTAGCCGCGCCGCTTCGTCGGTCGGGGTCGAGCTCGATCGGCTCGGGGAGCTCGACCCACGCATGCCGCCGCGCCTCCCAGACGGAGCGCATCGCATGGCAGATCGAGACGCGAGTCGGCTCGCCCTCCGCCACGAGACGGAGCTGCCCGCAGCTGCATGCGGCGTCGTGCGCGGCCATCGAGGGCGATCCTCTGCCCGGGCGATAGTTCGGAATCCGTTCAATCACTCGAACGAGGGACGTCGGACGGGCGCGCAATGCGCATTCTGGGGTGCGGAAACCCCCCGTTTCCGCCGATGAGCTTGTAACCGCCGAAGCAACCGGTGGGTGCGGCATCCGCCGGTCGCGGGCGGCCCGAAGGCTTGGCGCCAGATGAACGACTGCGACCCCACGACTCGGCCCTCCCGCGGCCTGCCGGGAGGGCTCGGCCTGCTCGTCTGGGCGACGTGCGTCGCGGTCGCCGCCGTGCTCCTCGTTCCGTCGCATCACGCCTCTCCGCCGTCGGTGCGGACGTTCGTCGATCGCGCGCTCGGCGCGCGCGCGTCCGGCGCCTCGCTCGAGCGGCGGCTCGCGAACGGCGCGACGCTCGCCGTCGACCCGCACGGCCTCGACGCGCACGTCGGCCCGACGGCGATGTCGCTCGCGTCGACCGGCGCGGCCGCCGGCGCCTGGCAGCGATACCGCGCCGGCGTCGTGCGCACGACGAGCTTCGGGCGCGAGTCGATCCTCTTCGGGATCAACCGCGTCGAGTCGTTCCTCACGGTCGACCGGCGGCAAGGCCCGCGCGCGTGGACATGGCGTCTCGACGCGACGGACGGCACACCGGCGCTCGAGGCGGACGGCAGCGTCGGCTTCGTCCGCGCGGGCCGCACGGTCGGGCTGCGCATCCTCCCGGTCGCGATCCTCGATGCACGCGGCCGTGACGTCACGCCGGCGGGGTCGCGCTGGACGCTGACCCGCCGCGGCTCGAGCTGGATCCTCGGGCTCCGGCTCGACGACCGGAGCCTGCCGCTGCCGTACCTCATCGACCCGATCGCGCTCGTCGCCGCGTGCAACCTCTCCGGTGCGGGCGGAACCACGAGCTGCACCGCCGCGTCGTCGACCGGCTCGTCGAGCCTCGGGATCACGAAGCCGTCGGGCGCCGTCTCGGGCGACGTCATGCTCGCGCAGATCACAGTCGGCTCGACCGGCGCGATCACGGCGCCTGCGGGCTGGAACCAGATCGGCTCGACCGTGCAGGACGCGGCAGGGCCGATCGAGCAGGCGGCGTTCTGGCACCGCGTCGACGGCACCGAGCCCGGGACGATCACGTTCTCGTGGTCCGGCGGCAATGCGGACGCGTCCGGCGGCATCGCGACGTACAGCGGCGTCGACCCGTTCGTCGGCTACGACCAGGGCGGCAGCGCGCTCCTCTCGATGAACAGCGGCGGCACCGCGGCGACCGGCAACGCCACCGGCCTCTCGGTCACGACTGCGGCGGCGAACGAGATGGTCGAAGCGCTGTACGGCGTCGCGAACGGCGTGACGATCACGCAGAGCGGCGGCCAGACGCTCACCCGCGAGTGGACCGTGTCGTCGTCGGGCACGACGAAGGTCAGCTCGGGCATCTCCGACGGCGTCAAGGCGGCGGCCGGCAGCACGGGCAACAAGACCGCGACCTGGGTGACGAGCTCGTACTGGGTGGCGCAGCTGCTCGCGCTGAAGACCGAGGCGGCAGACGGATCGGGGACCGTGGCCGCGTCGTGGACGACCGCCTCCGCCTCGCAGTCGGGGCTGACGCAGACGCTCACGTACACGCCTGCCGCCGGAAGCATGGCGAACGGCGACGTCTCCTTCGTCGTCCCGGCCGGCTGGACCGCGCCGCAGGCGACGACCGCAACCGCGGCGGGCTACGTCACCGCGACGGGCGGGACCGGCACGAACACGATCAGCGTCAGCGGGACCGGCCCGTGGACGGTGACCGTCTCCGGCGTCACGCTCGACCAGGGCTCGGCGCAGACGCTCGTGATGACGTACGGCGACACGAGCCGCGGCGGCCCCGGGGCGACGGCGACGTCGACGACGGGCGTTGCGACGTGGACGACGCAGGAGCGCTCGTCGAGCCGGGGGACGCTGACGAGCCTCCCCGCGGCGGGTCAGCCGAAGGTGACCGTCTACGCCGCCGACGGCGCCAGCGTCGCCGCCATCGTGCTCGGCTTCTCGACCGTGTCCGCCGGGCAGACGGGTCTGACGGAGACGCTGCGGTGGGGAGCGCCCACGGGCGGGACGAGCAACGGGACCCTGCAGGTCGACGTGCCCGCGGGCTGGAGCCCTCCGAGCACCGTCGCCGGGACGCCCGGGTACACGACGTCGAACGTCGCCGGCACCACGGTCTCCGTCTCCGGGCAGCGGATCACCGTCACCGGGGTCACGCGCATGGCCGGGCAGACGCTGATCATCACGTACGGCTCGAAGACGGGCGGGGGATCGGGCGCGACGGCGCCGTCGACACCCGGCGCGCAGACCTGGCAGTTCGACGAGGCGTCGACCGCGGGCGGCGTGATCACGCCCATTCCCGTCCAGCCGGTCGTCACGGTCTACGCCGCCGACGGCGGCGGCGCGGCGACGACGCCGACGACGAACGTCTCCGCCTCGCAAACCGGGAACACCGTCAGCTTCACGTACACCGCGGGAACAGGCGGCATGTCGGCCGGCGGGGTCAAGCTCGTGATCCCCTCCGGCTGGTCGGCTCCCTCCGCGACCGGCACCGCCGCCGGCTACACGACGGCGGACGCAGGCTCGCTGACCGTCTCGTCCCGCACGGTGACGGTCGCGAACCTGACGCTCGCGGAGGGAGATTCGTTCACGATCACGTACGGCGACACGAGCGGTGGGGGTCCGGGCGCGACCGCGACCGCGACGACAGGCGCACAGACGTGGCAGGTCCAGGACAAGGCGACGAGCGGCGGCGTCTACACGAACATCGCCTCGTCGCCGTCGATCACGATCAACGCGACAAACGGCTCGGGGACGATGACCGCGTCGCCCACGAACGTCTCGGCATCGCAGGACGGGCGGACGATCACGTTCACCTATACGGCCGCCGCGGGCGACATGGTCGACGGCGCGGTGACCGTGACGGCACCGGCCGGCTGGAGCGCGCCGTCGACGACGGCGACCGATCCCGGCTACACGACGGCGTCGACCGGCACGGTGTCGGCCGCCGGGCAGACGATCACCGTCAGCGGCGTCTCGCTCACCGCCGGCTCGACGATGACGATCGTCTACGGCGACACCGGCGGCGGAGGGCCCGGCGCGACCGCGGGCTCGACGACCGGCGCGAACACGTTCCAGGCGCAGTCGCGCACGACGACCGGAGGCGTGCTCGCGAACCTCGCGGCGTCGCCGTCCGTCACCGTGTACGCGGCCGACGGCTCCGGCACGGCGGCGACGTCGATCTCCGTCGTCTCCGCCGGCCAGACCGGCCGCACGGTGACGCTGACGTACACCGCGGCGACCGGCGGCATGCTCACCGGCTCGATGACGGTCGACGTCCCGTCGGGCTGGACGCCGCCCGCGACGGTGGCGGGGCCCGGCTACACGACGACGAGCGTCGGCAGCCTTTCGGTCTCCGGCCAGCGGATCACGATCACGGGGATCACGCGCACCGCCGGGCAGACCGTCGTCGTCACGTACGGGTCCGGCGGCACCGCGACGGCGCCGTCGACTCCCGGCTCGCAGACGTGGACGGTGCAGGAGGCGTCGACCTCGGCGGGAGTGCTGACCCCGATCGCGTCCTCGCCGTCGATCACCGTCGAGTCGGCGGACGGGTCGGGGACGATGTCGGCGTCGCCGTCCGCCGTGTCGGCGTCGCAGACCGGGATGACCGAGGCGTTCACGTACACCGCGGATACGGGCGGCATGAGCGGGGGCACCGTCAACGTCACCGTGCCCGCCGGCTGGAGCGCGCCGTCGACGACGGCGACCGCGGCCGGCTACTCGACCGCGACCGCCGGGACGGTGACGGTCGCCGGCCGGACGATCACCGTCTCCGGGCTCACGCTCGTAGGCGGCGCGAGCGTCTCGATCTACTACGGCGACGCAAGCGGCGGCGGCCCCGGCGCGACGGTGACGGCGACGACCGGCGCGGCGACGTGGACGGCGCAGGAGCGCTCGACCGCCGCCGGCGTCCTGACGAGCATCGCGTCGTCGCCGTCGATCACCGTCTACGCGGCGAACGGCACCGGCACGCTGACGACGACGACGTCCAATGTCGGCAACGGCTCGACCGGGAACACGCTCACGTTCACGTACACGGCCGCTGCCGGCGGCATGAACGGCGGCGAGGTGACCGTGGCGGTGCCGGCCGGCTGGAGCGCGCCGTCGACGACCGGGACCGATCCCGGCTACACGACCGCGTCGACGGGCGCCGTCGCCGCCGTCGGGCAGACGATCGACGTCACCGGCGTCACCCTCGCCGGCGGCGCGACGATGACGATCGTCTACGGCGACACCGGCGGCGGCGGGCCCGGTGCGACCGCCGGAACGACCGCGGGCGCGAACGTGTTCGCGACCCAGCAGCGCTCGACCGCGGCCGGCGTCCTCGCGAACATCGGCGCGTCGCCGTCGGTGAACGTGTACGCGGCCGACGGCTCGGGGACGATGTCGACGCCGACCGCGAACGTCGTCAACGGCTCCTCGAACACGATCGTCTTCACGTACACGGCTGCTGCGGCGGGCGGCACGTCGAACGCCTCCGTGCAGCTGACGGTGCCGGCGGGCTGGCCCGCGCCGACGGCCGGGAACACGACGTCGTCGGCCGGTGCGCGAAGCTACAGCGGCCAGACCGTGACGGTCACGGGGCTGACGCTCGCGCCGGGCGCGACGTTCACGATCACGTACGGCCCGGCGAACGCGCCGACGGCCGGCGGCGCGCAGACGTGGTCGACGTCGGAGGCCTCGACGGCCGGCGGCACGCTCACCGCGCTCGCCTCGTCGCCGTCGATCAACGTGTACGCGGCCGACGGATCGGGCACGCTCGCCGCCGCGCCGGCGACGGTCGGCTACGCGTCGGCCGGGAACACGGAGACGTTCACGTACACGGCCGCGGCCGGCGGGACGAGCAACGGCGCCGTGACCGTCGCGGTCCCCGCGGACTGGCCGGCGCCGAGCACCTCGTCGGGCGACGCGGGCTACACCGTCTCCAGCACGGGCGCCGTCTCCGTCGCCGGCCAGACGATCACGGTCTCGGGCGTGACGCTCGCGGGCGGGGCGACGATGACGATCGCGTACGGGAGCGGCGCCCCCGGCGCGACCGCGCCCGCGTCCGCGGGCGCCGAGACGTGGCGGGGCCAGTCGAAGGCGAGCGCGGGCGGGACGCTGACGAGCCTCGCCTCCTCGCCGAGCGTCACCGTCGCGGAGGCGCCGACCGAGGCGACGAGCTTCCCCGTCGCCTCCGGCCTGTACGGCACCGCGTCGTGGGCGGCCGGC
>Ga0335069_10005346_pt1 | contig 18900 bp, 15 predicted proteins | sample Lox_Sample_11_FD_206714 | JGI IMG/M metagenome (GOLD analysis project Ga0335069, IMG submission 206714) | Soil microbial communities from Loxahatchee National Wildlife Refuge, Florida, United States - Lox_Sample_1.1 | ecosystem: Environmental > Terrestrial > Soil > Wetlands | place: USA... | reverse complement strand
TCGCGACCTTCGCGGACGCCGTCGCGTTGAGCGTCGCCAGGCGGTTGCGCATGTCCGGATCGAGCATGAAGGTCTGGGTAATCTGCTGATACACCCAGGGCGCCACCTGTCCCGTGGTCGCAGACCAGCCCACGGTGTTGGTCACGTGGGTTTCGATCTGGCGGACACCCTCGTAGCCATGCTTCAGCATGCCCTCATACCATTTCGGATTGAGCATGCGGGTGCGCGTCTCCAGCGCGACCTGCTCGGCGAGAGTGCGCACCAGCTCACGCCCCGTCGTCTGATCACCGATATAAACAGGCACCGTTGCACCTTGCGCCCGGCCGATCGCCCGGCTGATGCCGCCGAGCGTATCGAAGTAGTGGTCGACGGTAGTGACGCCGAGTTCCACGGAGTCGAGGTTCTGGTAAGCGAGATCGACGGTGCGCAGCATGCTCTGCAGCAGCGCCGGCTGCGGCGCCGGCCGATCGGTGCGGCCATAGGCAAAGCATTTGCGGCGGGTGAAGGTCTCGGCGAGTTCGTCGTCATCCGTCCAGCGGCCGCTGTCCACGAGGCTGCTGACATTGGAGCCGTAAGCGCCGTCGCCATTGCTGAACACGCGGAGTGCCGCCGTCTCCAGGTCGCAGCCCTGCGTTTGCTGATGCTGAAGAGCGTGCTTGCGCACGAAATTGCAATCGACTGGTTCATCCGCCGCGGCGGCGAGGTAGGTCGCCTCGGCCAGCATGCGGATTTGCAGGGGGAGCAGGTCGCGGAAGATCCCCGAGAGCGTCATGACGACGTCGATCCGCGGACGTCCCAGGTCTTCCAGCGGAATGAGCGCTGCGCCGGCCAGCCGCCCGTAGCTGTCGAAGCGCGGCTTTGCGCCGATCAGGGCGAGCGCCTGAGCGATCGGGCCACCCTCGCTCTTCAGATTGTCGGTGCCCCAAAGCACGAGGGCGACCGTTTCCGGGAGCGGCTTGCCATCGGCCAAATGCCGGGCCAGCAGCTGTGCGGCATGCCGCGCACCGTCGGCCACGGCATAGGCGCTGGGAATCCGGAACGGGTCGAAGCCATGGAGGTTGCGGCCAGTCGGCAACACCGCCGGGGTGCGCAGCAGATCGCCGCCGGGCGCCGGGCGTATGAACCGTCCGTCGAGCGCGCGCAGGAGAGCCGGAATCTCGCTGTCTTCAGCAAGCAAGCGATCCGTCGCAGCCAACTCGCGCAGCGAGGCTATCATCGAGTCATCCGGCGACACGTCGGCGACCGCGAGCGCCTCTTCCGGTGACTTGCCGCCAACCAACGCTTCGACGGTGGCGCGCTGCGGCCGCGCACCGTCCGTTGCTGCGGCGGCCGCGAGGAGGAGTTCGACGCGTGCTTCGGGCGACAACGGCGCACCGACGACGTGCAGGCCATCGGGTATCAGCGCCTCCTCAAGCTCGAGAATGGCCGCCGTGACCGCGCCGATCCGCTGGTTGGCGTCATCGCCCCAGACCGGCTCCAACGCCGCCAAGTCCACCGCAGCGGCCTGCGATTGGATGAGCGCGGTCAGATTTCGACGCTCGGCCTCGGCTTCCGGGGGCAGGCCGCGCCAGCGCCCGACCGAGCTCTTGACGTCGAGCAGACCGCGATAGAGGCCGGCTTGTGCGACGGGGGGCGTGAGATAGCTGACCAGCGTCGCGGCCGACCTCCGCTTGGCGATCAATCCCTCGGAGGGATTGTTGGAGGCGTAGAGATAGATGTTCGGGAGGTCACCGATCAGGCGGTCAGGCCAGCAGGCGCCGGAGAGTCCCGTCTGTTTTCCCGGCATGAACTCGAGCGCGCCGTGCGTCCCGAAATGCAGGACGGCGTCGGCGCAAAAATCCTCGCGCAGGAAGCGGTAGAAGACGGCGAACGCATGGGTCGGGGCGAATCCCTTCTCGAACAGCAGCCGCATCGGGTCGCCCTCGTAGCCGAACGAGGGCTGGATCCCCACGAGCAGGTTTCCGAACTGCGCGCCGAGAACGAAGATCGACGAGCCGTCGCTCTGCTGACGTCCGGGGGCGGGGCCCCATTGCGCCTCGATCTCCGCGAGCCAGCGCTCGCGTCGCACGTGGTGATCGGTCGCAATGCGCGCCTGCACATTCGCGTGCGCGCCAAATCGCGACGCATTGCCCTCGATGATTCGTGACCGCAGCTCGTCGACGGTCGCAGGAACCGCAACGCTGTAGCCATCAGCCTTCAGCGCCGACATCGTGCGATGGAGCGACTCGAACACCGAAAGGTATGCCGCCGTGCCTGTATTGCCGGCGTTCGGCGGGAAATTGAACAGCACGATCGCCACTTTCCGTTCGGCGCGCGGCTTACGACGCAGCGCGATCAGCCGGTCGACGCGCGCCGCCAGCGCGTGTACCCGCTCCGGATCCGGCTGCATGTCGCGGGCGCGCGGATCGGCCGCCGCCGCGCGGCCGCCGAACACGATCGGTCCGGTAGAGCCATCGAGTTCGGGTATCGCGACCATCATGGTCGCCTCGATCGGCAACAGGCCGCGATCCGAGGCGCGCCACTGTTCCAGTGTCTGGAACTCGACGGCCTGGGCCGCGATGTAAGGCACGTCCAGCCGTACCAGCATTTCCTCCGCGGCCCGGGAGTCGTTGTAGGCGGGACCGCCGATCAGCGAAAAACCCGTGAGCGAGAGCAGGGCATCGATACGCGGCTGGCCGTCCTTGAGGAAGAACTTGTCGACTGCCGGCCGCGCGTCCAGACCGGTCGCGAAGGCCGGGATCACAGCGAGCCCGCGCGCTTCAAGCGCCGCGATGACGCCGTCATAGTGCTCGGTGTTGCCGGCCAGTACGTAGGAGCGCATGAGGAGGAGGCCGACCGTGCCACGGACGCCCGTGGGGGTCGGGAGAGCCTTGGTTTGCTCGGCGACCCGACCGGGCAGGCGCGGATGGTAGACGCCGACCTCCGGATATTCGGCGGGCGGCGGCGGCGCCATCGTCGCGCGCAGCGCGCGCCGCGGCCCGTCGGCATAGCGGTCCACCAGGAAGCGCACGAGGTTCGCGACGTTCTCGTCAGAACCGGCCAGCCAGTACTGCATCGCCAGGAAGTAGGCACGCACATCCTGGGCCGTGCCCGGGATGAAGCGCAGGATCCGCGGCAGGCGGCGCACCAGGGCGAGCTGGCGTGCTCCCGCGCTCTCCGTGCGTTCCTTACCGCCGCGCAGCCGCTTCAGCAGCGCGATGGCCCCGCCCTGCGGGCCGTCCATGCTGAAGCGACCAATTCGGGTCAGGCGCACGACCTCGCCTGCCGACATGCAGCCGATCATGGCGTCGCAATGATCGCGCCGCGCCTGCAATGCCGGCAGCACGGCCTGAATGTGCTCTTCCATGAAAAGCATCGTGGCGATGATGATGTCGCCGCGCGCGATGTCGGCGCGGCAGCGCTCGAGCGCAGCCGGGTCCGCATTCCACTCAGCTGCTGCGTGCAACGTGAGTGACAGGCCGGGAAGGGTGTGTGCGAGGGCGCGGCCGGCACGATCGGTGGCGCTGGCCAGATGATTGTCCAGCGTCACGATGACGACTCGCACGGGCGTCGGATCAGCGGCCGAAATGCGCTTTCGCGTCATATAAAGTCTCGACGGTGATCGTGGCGACGCCGCTTTCCGCGGCGAAGCGCTCGGTGTTGCGGCGTGCCTTGCCGCGGACGAAGAACGGCACTTTCCGGAGTTCCTGCTCAGCCTCCGCTGCCCAGGCGACTTCAGCAGCCGGTGCGGGCTCCGTCGCAGATGTCGTGGCCGCGGCCTCACGCGTCTCGACGGCCGCACCTAGATGCGACGGCGCGGCGTCGTCATGAAACTCGAAGTCGTCGCGGAACATCGCCAGCAGATGCTCTTCGAGCCCCATCATCAGGGGATGGATCCAGGTGTCGAAGATCACGTTCGCGCCTTCAAAACCCATCTGCGGCGCATAGCGGGCCGGGAAGTCCTGCACATGCACTGGCGCCGAGATCACGGCGCAGGGGATGCCATGACGCTTGGCGATGTGGCGCTCCATCTGCGTGCCCAGGACGAGCTCGGGCTCGAGGCTGGCAACTTTCGCCTCCACCTCCGCGTAGTCGTCCGTGATCAGTGCCTCGATCCCGTATTGCTTGGCGGCGTCACGCACATCGCGGGCGAGTTCGCGGCTGTAGCTGCCGAGCCCGACCAGGGTAAATCCCAGTTCCTGCGTGGCGATACGTGCGGCGGCGATGGCGTGAGTGGCATCGCCGAAGATGAAAACTCGCTTGCCCGTCAGATAGGTCGAGTCAACCGAGCGCGAGTACCAGGGCAGGCGTGATTGCTCCTGTGCCAGCACCGGCGCAGGATCGACACCGACCAGCCGCGCGACCTCGGCGATGAAGTCGCGGGTCGCGCCGACGCCGATTGGCACGGTCTTCACGACCGGCTGTGCAAAATTGCGCTCAAGCCACTGAGCGGCTGGACCGGCGATCTCCGGATATAGGACGACATTGAAATCCGCCTCGCCGAGGCGGGCGAGCGCGGCCGGATTCGCTCCGAGCGGGGCAACGACGTGTACATCGACCCCGAGCGCGGCCAGCAGACCGGTGATCTCGCGGACGTCGTCGCGATGACGGAAGCCGAGCGCTGTCGGACCTAGCAGATTGCAGCGCGGCCGCTGCGCAGGATCGCGGGCCGGCCGCTGCGATCCAGGCGTCGGCGCCCTCGGCCCAGCCAGTGCACGAACGAGTTGATAGAAGGTCTCGGCCGCTCCCCAGTTCTCTTTGCGCTGGTAGGCTGGCAGTTCCAGCGGCACGACCGGGATGGGCAAAGCGAGCGCTTTCGCGAGACCGCCCGGATCGTCCTGGATAAGCTCGCCAGTGCAGGAGGCGCCGACCAGCAATGCCTGCGGCTGGAATCGCTCATAGGCATCCCGGGCTGCGGTCTGGAACAGGTCCGCTGTGTCGCCGCCGAGGTCGCGCGCCTGGAAGGTCGTGTAGGTGACGGGCGGCCGCTTCGGCCGCCGCTCGATCATCGTGAACAAAAGGTCGGCGTAGGTATCGCCCTGCGGTGCATGCAGCACGTAGTGCACGCCCTCCATTGCAGTGGCGATCCGCATGGCTCCGACATGCGGTGGGCCTTCATATGTCCAGAGGGCGAGTTGCATAGCGCTCAGGCCACCAGCAACGAATCGCGCACCAGCGGCCTTGCGAACAGCTCGGCAAGGTCACCCGCTTGGTCGAAGCCTTGGATCGGCGTGAAGAGCAGCTCGATTGCCCATTTCGTAGTCAGGCCCTCGGCCTCCAGAGGATTCGCGAGACCGAGTCCGCAGACGACAAGGTCAGGCTTTGCCGCGCGGCAACGATCGAGCTGCTTGTCGACATTCTGTCCTTCGACCAAGAGGATGCCCGGCGGCAGCAGATCAAGTTCGCGGCCAAGCTGCTGCCGGTCGAGATAAGGGGTCGATATCTCGACCAAGCGCATCCCCAGTTCCCGGGAAAGAAACCGCGCAAGCGGTATCTCGAGCTGAGAATCCGGAAAGAAAAAGACGCGCTTGCCGGTGAGGTAGGTTTGCTGGCGGAGGAGCGCTCGGCGCGCGCGCTCGTAGCCAGGCTCTGTGATGGCCCTGAACTGTTTTGGATCGACGCCCCAGGCATCGGCGGCGGCTTTCAGCCATAGCAAGGTGCCTTCGGCGCCAAGCGGAAACGGAGCGGCGATGCGGCGTAGCTTTCTCTCTCCCAGCGCCCGCACCGTGCTCGAGAGGAACGGCTGGACCGTGAGGAAGCTGGTGTTGGGACCAATCGGCGGAAGGTTGGTGCTGGACCGCGGCGGAAAGAAGCTGACCGGGCCGACACCGAGCGCCTCGAACAACCGCCGGAATTGATCTTCGACGACGTCTGCCAAGGCGCCGACGACGAGCAGCGACGGCGGCGCGTTTCGCTCCAGCGGCAGGCTCGGCACCAAGGAAGCCAAGCAGGCATCCTCACCCTGGGTGAAAGTCGTTTCGATCCCACTTCCGGAGTAGTTGAGGATGCGTACCCGCGGCGCGAACGTCTGGGACAGTCGAGCCGCCGCCCGCGACAGGTCGAGCTTGATGACCTCCGACGGACAGGAGCCTACGAGGAAGAGCAGGCGAATGTCAGGGCGCTGAGCCAGCACACCGGCGACAACGCGGTCGAGCTCTGCGTTCATGTCTGCCAAGCCGGCAAGATCGCGCTCGTCGATGATCGCTGTCGCGAAGCGCGGCTCGGCGAAGATCATTACGCCCGCCGCCGATTGGAGCAGGTGGGCGCAAGTGCGCGAGCCCACGACTAGGAAGAACGCGTCCTGGATCTTCCGATGCAGCCAGATGATTCCGGTAAGGCCGCAAAAGACCTCGCGTTGACCGCGCTCGCGCAGGACCGCAGCGGTGGCTGTCGTGCTCATCAATAGCTACCGAGCTGCGCCGCTGCGGCCGCCGGTCCATGCCGCTCCCGCCGCGCCCGGCGCAGCTTCAGCACGAACTGGGACGCATTTGCGACGTAGGCCGCGTATGCCGCCAGGGCGATCGTCATTTGCTGGTGTACATCCAGCGAATTGGACAGCAAGCCGACCAGGTAGGCGGTGTGCAGCGCCAGCACGAGGACGCTAACGACATCTTCCCAGAAGAAGGAGTGTGCAAACAGATAACGGCCGAATACCTCGCGCTCCCAGATCGAGCCGGTGATCATGATTGCGTACAGCAGCATCGTCTTTGCAACGATCGATGCCGTGGCAATGACCAAGCCATCGCCGGTGGCGAGATATCGCAGGACGAGGCAGAGGCTGATGAAGAAAACGCCGAACTGCAAAGGCGCGAGCACGCCCTGCACGATCGTCCAGCGGGACGAATCGCGGCGTCGCCGCTCAGCGGCAGTGTAGACCGCCTCACGCGGGGCAGTCGGCGATGCAACACCCGGGGCAGCCTGCGATCCAAAATGATGTCCGCCGGAGATGCCGGCGTAGGTCGCCCAAGGGCAGGAATCCACCAACCCGACGAACCTTTCGAAGATTTGATCTGCGACCATCGTGCGACAGTCCTTGGCTGATACCCAGGCGGGCCGTTCGATCCCGCCGTCGATGTCGCTCCGTGGCTGGATCCCGGCAGGTTGCAGCCTGCGGGTTTCCCGTCGCCTTATCGGCTGTTGCCCCGGATGCCTCCAAACTGTCAAGCAAACTAGACTACTCAGAGTGTCATGTCAACGATTGTGTACGTAAAGCTGTATTGACAATCTGCGAATTGTGGGTAGGCTCGGCCAGCTTTAAAGGGAGACGCTGCGTTCTGCGCGCTTGGCAGTGACAGCGGGAATCCGGGAACAAATCCGGCACCAAAACCGCTGAAGCCGCGGAACGCAGGCCTCTCGATAGGGGGAGGTAGCGATGGTTGGATTGAGGCAGACTGCAGTCGCTAGGGGAAACTGGTCGGAAATCGGAGAAATCGCCACCAGTCGCAGTCAACAGCCACCATGGGCGCCGGGGGCGAGTGCACCGGTCAAGCCGCGCGTGGCCCAGCTCGTCCGCACGATCGAGACCGAGATCATTCCGCGACTGGTCCTGGCGCAGCGCGATGCCATACGAAGTTCGCTTCCGGTCGCGGCGAGAACGCAGCAGCGGAAGCTCGACGGCGGCGAGATCGAGAATTTCGCCGCGCTGGTGCTGGGGCAGGAGATCGCCTCGATCGCAGCCTACATCAACACGATGCGCGCGGGCGGGACGAGCATCGAGGACATCTATCTGAACCTGCTGGCACCGGCGGCTCGGCGTCTGGGCGAGTTCTGGGTGGCCGATCTCGTCGATTTCACAGAGGTGACGATCGGGGTCGGTCGGCTGCAGCAGGTCCTGCGGGAGCTCAGTCCGGCATTCCAAAACGAGCGCGAGTGCCGCAGTCATGGTCGTCGCGTGCTGTTGTCACCCGCGCCCTCCGAACAGCATTCGTTCGGACTCATCATGGTCGCGGAGTTCTTCCAGCGGGCCGGCTGGGATGTCTGGAGCGATCCCGCGCTCAACGTTGATGAAATGGTCAAGGTGGTGAGGAAGGAGTGGTTCGCGGTGGTCGGCCTGTCGCTCAGCTGCGAAGCTCGCCTCGAAAGCTTAGCGAACGTTATCCGTGCGATCCGGCGCGCCTCGCGCAATCGTGCGGTCGGCGTGATGGTCGGCGGCCAAGTCTTCACCCAGCATCCGGAGCTCGTCGCCTTAATCGGTGCCGATGCGATGGCAACCGATGGTGCGCAGGCGGTCTCGCGCGCCGGTGAGATGTTAGCTTTGTTGGCAATTTGATTTTGAACGCTCTGCAGCAAAGAACTGGTCTATCCGGGAGGAGACCCTGGGCTTGGAGGACCTCGCCGGTCGTGAAGCAATTCAAAGCGCCGAAGAAATCGCTTGGTGGACTCGGCCCGGAGGCAACAGCCAGGCTCATCGCGGCTGTAGCCGACGTGGCGCTGATCGTCGATCGTGATGGCGTCGTTCAGGACTTCATCTTCGACAGCAATGCGGTAGCGCTGAAAGGGCACGAGACTTGGCGGGGACGCCCCTGGCGCGAGATCGTTACTGGCGACAGCCGCTCCAAGGTCGATGCCCTGCTGAGCGAAGCGGCCTCCGGCGCCGTATCCAAATGGCGCCAAGTGAATCACGCATCCACAAGCGGCGCCAACATCCCCGTCCTCTATTCGGCAATCCGCATCGATAGCGATGGCCGCTTCGTCGCAGTGGGCAGGGATCTGCGGACTGTGGCCGCGCTGCAGCAGCGCCTTCTGGAAGCGCAGCAGTCGATGGAACGCGACTATTCGCGCGTCCGCCATGTCGAAACCCGCTACCGGCTTCTGTTCCAGATGTCGTTGGATGCCATCCTGGTGGTCGAAGTCGCTTCCAGAAGAATCGTGGAAGCCAATCCGGCCGCGGGACGCCTTCTCGGGGAGCCTGCAGCTCGGCTTGTCGGCCGACTCTTTCCGGAAGGATTCGATCCCGAAAGTATGCGCCTCATCGAGGGTTTGCTGACGCGGCTGCAAGCCACGGGACGCGCCGACGACGTGCGCGTTCGACATGTCGATGCGAGGGGGGAGCTTCTGGCCTCGGCTTTGCTGTTCCGGCAGGAGAACGCTTCGCTGCTGCTCATCCGCCTGTCGCCTGTACAGCCCGACGCCAGTGCAACTGCCTTGCCGAGCGCAGAATCGAAGATCATCCAGGTTGTCGAGCAGTCGACCGACGCCTTTGTCGTGACCGACACGAGTGGCGAAGTTCTTGCCACCAATGCGGCCTTCCTCGAGCTGGCACAGTTGGCTGCCGAAGAACAGGCTCGCGGCGAGCCGCTCGAGCGCTGGCTTGGGCGATCCGCCGTCGATCTGAACGTGCTGATCGGCAATCTCCGCCAGAAGGGATCAGTGCGTCTCTATGCGACCGTCCTGCGCGGGGAGCAAGGCGCTTCGGCCGATGTCGAAATCTCCGCAGTGTCGGTAATGGACGGTGGGCAGCCCTATTTCGGATTCACCATTCGTGACGTCGGGCGGCGCCTGACCGGTCAGCCCCGGTTGGGCCGCGAGCCCGCGTCGTCGGTGCTGCCGCGGTCGGTCGAGCAGTTGACCGAACTGGTCGGCCGCGTCTCGTTGCGCGAACTGGTCCGAGAATCGACCGATGTCATCGAACGGCTCTGCATTGAGGCTGCCCTCGAGCTGACCCGCGACAATCGCGCCTCGGCGGCCGAGCTCCTCGGCCTGAGCCGTCAAAGCCTCTATGTGAAGCTGCGCCGCTATGGATTGGGCGATGTGGGCGACAAGCCGGAGTGAGAGGGCTGCCATGACGCAGCAGGCGCCGATCGCCGCGGTCATCGAGCTTCTGAAGCCGATCACCTGGTTCGCGCCAATGTGGGCCTTCAGTTGTGGGGTTATCTCGTCCGGCTCTGTCGTCCGCGATCGCTGGCCCGTCATCATCGCAGGCCTCCTGCTGTGTGGCCCGCTGGTGTGCGGAACCAGCCAAGCGGTCAACGACTGGTTCGATCGTCATGTCGACGCAATCAACGAGCCGGGTCGGCCGATTCCCTCTGGTCGCGTACCCGGCCGGTGGGGCCTCTATATCGGCTTGGCCTGGACCGCGCTCTCACTCGTCGTTGCGACTGCGCTCGGTCCTTGGGGCTTCGGCGCGGCTCTGGGTGGCCTGGCGCTGGCATGGGCCTACAGCGCCCCGCCACTGCGTTTGAAGCGCAATGGCTGGTGGGGAAACTCAGCCGTCGCGGCCTGCTACGAAGGTTTGCCGTGGCTCACCGGTGCAGCGGTGATGGCTGCGACCCTGCCGGATTGGCGCATTCTGGCCATGGCCGGACTCTACAGCGCAGGCGCTCACGGAATCATGACCCTCAACGACTTCAAGTCGGTGGAGGGTGACCGTCGCATGGGAATCGGCTCCTTGCCGGTCCGCCTCGGCGTCGCAACCGCGGCGCAGACCGCCTGCGTCGTCATGGCCGTGCCGCAGCTCGTCGTGGTCGCGCTCCTAGGGGACTGGGGACGTCCGATCCATGCTGCCGCGGTAGCGCTTCTCCTCGTCATCCAGTTGCTGCTGATGGTGCGACTGCTGCGTAGCCCACGGGAGCGCGCGCCTTGGTACAACGCGACCGGCACCACGCTCTATGTGATCGGCATGCTGATCGCCGCATTCGCGGTGAGTTCGTCGGGCGCGGTTTCGACATGAATGGCAACTTCCTCGGCTGGCTCTCTATCGTCCGGCTCGGCCTGGTGCAGACGGCGCTTGGCGCCATCGTCGTGTTGACGACCTCGACGTTGAACCGAGTGATGGTCGTCGAGATGGCGATGCCGGCCATGGTGCCTGGCGCGCTGGTGGCGCTTCACTACGGGGTTCAGATGTTGCGGCCGCGGTTAGGCTACGGGTCCGATGTCGGCGGTCGGCGGACCCCATGGATCATTGGTGGGATGGCCGTCCTTGCCCTTGGTGGGGTGGGAGGCGCCGTGGCGACGGTCTTGATGGGCATTAATCCGGCGGTGGGAATAGCGCTTGCCGTCGCCGCGTTCACCCTGATCGGTCTCGGCGTTGGTGCGGCCGGGACTTCGCTTCTGGTGCTCCTGGCGAAGCGGGTGCAGCCGGAACGGCGAGCGGCGGCAGCCACGGTCGCATGGATCATGATGATCCTCGGATTCGTCGTGACGGCCTCGGTGGCCGGCGCTCTGCTCGATCCATTCTCGCCAGTCCGCCTAGTTGGGGTCACGATGGCGGTGGCGATGATCGCTCTCGTGGTGACATTGCTTGCAGTGGTCGGGATTGAAGGTCGGCATGCTCCCGTCGCTCACAGGGTCGGCACTCTCAAAGCCGCTGCGGCCGGTGAACCCTCGTTCCGCTCTGCGCTGTCGCAGGTGTGGTCCGAGCCACGCGCCCGCCGATTCACTCTGTTCGTGTTCGTCTCGATGCTCGCCTATAGCGCACAGGATCTGATCCTGGAGCCGTTCGCTGGTTCGGTGTTCGGCTTTTCGCCGGGGCAGTCGACCAGGCTCTCGGGAGTCCAGCACGCCGGCGTCCTCATTGGCATGCTATCGGTCGCGGTCGCCGGCAGTGGATTTGTCCGCGGGCGGTTCGGGGCGATGTCGAGTTGGACCATCGGCGGCTGCATCGCCTCATCGATTGCCTTCATCAGCCTGACCATGGCTGCCCACGTCGGGCCGGCCTGGCCGCTGCGAATATCCGTCTTCGGTCTTGGGTTCGCCAATGGCGTCTTCGCAGTCGCGGCCATCGCCTCGATGATGGCCCTCGCTGGCGCCGGCCGCGAGGCACGAGAAGGAGTCCGGATGGGGCTGTGGGGTGCTGCGCAGGCGGTGGCCTTCGGCCTCGGCGGTTTCACCGGCACAGCGGTGGTCGATGCGGCGCGAATGCTGCTGGGTAATGCTGCAACTGCCTACGCCATCGTCTTCGCGGGCGAGGCTGTTTTGTTCGTCGCCGCCGGAATTCTTGCGGCCCGTGTCGGGCGGCCGGCCGATGCGCGCCAGCGCACGGCAATTTCGGCCGTCGGCGCCAGCTACCTCGTCGGCGAGGGTTGAGAAAATGAATACGGTTGATACCTTCGACGTGGTCGTGGTCGGCGGCGGGCCAGCCGGAGCAACGGCGGCCCATGCTCTCGCCTGCCGCGGCCGCTCGGTCCTGCTCCTCGACCGCGCCGGCCGCATCAAACCATGCGGCGGCGCAATACCGCCGCAGTTGATCGAGGAGTTTGCGATCCCCGAATCGATCCTGGTGGCGCGGATCACGTCCGCCCGTATGGTATCGCCGAGGGCCCGACGTGTCGACATGCCGATCGAGGGCGGGTTCGTCGGCATGGTCGACCGCGACGTCTTTGACGAATGGCTGCGGACCCGGGCGGCAGCCGCTGGAGCAGTGCGTTGCAAAGGCAGGTTCGAGCATCTCGCTCGTGACGCGGACGGCACCGCGGTCATTGCATTCAACCCGCAGGGAACTTTCGGCGGGGAACGGCTGGATCGGGTGCGAGCGCGCGCCGTCATCGGCGCCGACGGTGCCACCTCGGCGGTCGCGCGCCAGACTGTACCGGGTGCCGAACGCATGCGCTACGTGTTCGCGTATCATGAGATCATCCGCTCGCCGCGGATCCGGGAAGCCGACTTCGATGGCGCGCGCTGCGACGTCTACTATCGCGGCGAACTGTCGCCCGACTTCTACGGCTGGATCTTCCCGCATGGCGAGACGACCAGCGTCGGAACCGGCACGGCATGCAAGGGCTTCTCCATCCGCGATGCCGTTGGCGCCTTGCGGGCGGCGGCCGGACTCGTCGGTGCTCCGACCGTTCGCCGCGAGGGCGCGCCGATTCCCATGCATCCCCTGAAGCGATGGGACAATGGTCGTGATGTCGTGCTCGCCGGCGACGCAGCGGGTGTCGTCGCCCCTGCCTCCGGCGAGGGCATCTACTACGCTATGACCGGCGGCCGGCTCGCCGCCGACGCGGTCGACACGTTCCTAGAAACGGGCGACGTTCGCGCCCTGCTCACAGCGCGAAAACGCTTCATGAAGATGCATGGGCGCGTCTTCTGGATCCTCGGTATCATGCAGCGCTTCTGGTATGCCAACGACGGCCGTCGCGAGCGCTTCGTCAGCATCTGCCGGGACGTCGATGTACAGCGGTTGACCTGGCAGGCCTACATGCACAAGAAGCTAGTCCGCGCGCGGCCGGCGGCCCACCTGCGGATCTTCTTCAAGGACCTCGCCCATCTGTTGCGTCTCGTTGCGCCATGAACGCTGTGCGCGAGGTCCAATGGCGCCCCGTCCTGGCCGCTGCTGCTGCCGCGATGGCCGTCGCCGGCCTTGGCGTCGCTGTGACCAATCTTGGACCTTGGTACTACACCCTCCACAAGCCGGCTTGGCAGCCACCGGACTGGCTATTCGGACCGGCATGGACGTTGATCTTCGCATTCACCGCCTTGGCCGGCGTGCTGGCTTGGCGGAGCGCCGGAGCGCGCCCCCGCAAGGCGCTGATCCTCTGTCTCTTCGCCCTGAATGCCGCTCTGAACGTCTTCTGGAGCTGGCTTTTCTTTCACCTGCATCGTCCGGACTGGGCGCTTGTCGAGGTTGGCTTCTTCTGGTTCTCGATCCTTGCCTTGGTCGTCGCTCTGGTGCGCCACACGCGGGCGGGGAGTTTTCTTCTTGTGCCCTATCTGCTGTGGGTGGCGTTCGCCGCGGCGCTTAACTACGCCGTCGTGCAGCTCAACGCTCCCTTCGTGGGAGGCTGACTCGCTTCTGGGAAGGCCACCATGGACGAATTGTTCGCAACGGGGCATGTGGTCGATCTCATCCTAGGTGGGATCGTGCTTGAGGCCGCGCTCCTTGTCCTCTACGCCCGCAACACTGGCCGCGGCGTCGCCATCGCCGACCTGCCGGCCAACCTGCTGTCGGGCGCATGCTTGCTACTGGCGTTGCGCGGCGCGCTCGTAGGTGCATCGCCAACCTGGATCGGCCTATCTCTTTCGGCGTCCTTGGTAACACATCTGGCGGACCTCCGCCGTCGCTGGCGCCGCTGATGCGCTGCGCCGCAGCGCTTATCCTGCTCGGCCTTACCATCTTGCCGCCGGCGCTTGCCGGTGATCCGCCGATCGAGCGCTACTATGAGGTCGTCGTGGAAACCGGCACGCGGGCGGCGCCGGGCGGGGCGAGCGTGGACTATGCTCTCTATATTCCACAGCCGACACCGTCGCTGCCGGCGCCGCCCTGGCCGGCGATCGTACTGACGCACGGTTTCGGACGAGACTTCGGTCGGCATCTCCTAAGCGCTGTGTACCTCGCCGAACACGGCGCCATCGTAATGACCCCGAACATGTTGACCCTTATCGGCGGCGACGCCGCACAAGAGCGCAACATAGCGCTCACGGCCGATCACGTGGCTTGGCTGTTGCGCCGCAACTCCGACCATGGCGATCCGCTCTTCGCGCTTATAGACACGCACCGTATCGGGCTCGCGGGGCATAGCGCCGGTGCCGCCGTTTCGCTGGAAGCTGCGCTCGCCTTACAGGAACGCGGAACACCGGCGGCGGCGATTTGCCTCTTGGACGCCGTGCCCTGGCAGCGCACGCTGAGACGAGCGGCAGCTCTCGGATCTAGCGCCGTCATCAGCCTCCGCTCGGAGCCAGCGGTCTGCAATGCGCGTGGTGCCGCTGTCGATCTGACCGACGCGCTCCGGTTTCCCCACTATGATCTCAAGATCAGGGGTGCAACCCATTGCGACCCGGAGTCGCCTACCGACGCCACCTGCCGCATCGCCTGCGGTGGCGGCAGCATCGAGGCGACGACACTCTACCGTGATCTGACCTACGCATTCTTTCGCGACAGCCTCAACCTGCCTGTCGCCGAACTGCCGCCCGAATCTCTGGCGCAGGCCTTGCTTCGCCTCACTCGTGACGGCCGCATCGAAGTCCGCGAGACGCCATCACATTGAGGCTGCGGCGACCTCGGTCTCGCCGGGGGCGATCTAAACCGCCGTCCTGGACCATGCTCCTGAACGCGACGCTCGGGTCCAGGTCGGATCGCCCTCGTCAAAGCCCCTTCGAGTCCTTTCCGCCTGATCCGCCCGACGATACTGTCCGTAGAGATTGATCGCTGCAAAATTTGGTAGTCGCCCAACATGAATGTCGGCCCGCAAGACGGCTGCGCGTGGATCACCGGCGCCAGTTCGGGTCTGGGACGGGGACTTGCGCTACGGCTGGCGCGCGCCGGATGGCGGGTCGTCGCGTCGGCCCGCAACGCAGCGGCGCTGGCGGCGCTTGCGCACGAATCCGACCACATCACCGCGCAGCCGGTGGACATCGCACAGGACGCCGCGGTGGCACAGGCTGTCCTCGACATCGAGGCCAGCATCTCGCCCATCGGCCTGGCTGTGCTCAATGCCGGCCTGCACGTCCCGGTCAGGGCGCGGACTCTGCATGCGGCAGAGTTTCGGCAACTAGCCGATGTCAATCTGCTCGGCACCGTCAATTGCCTCGCGGCCGTGCTGCCGGCGATGATCAGGCGTCGCCGCGGACAAATCGCCATCGTGGCGTCGGTGGCGGGCTATCGTGGCCTTCCGACGGCCGCTGCCTATAGCATGACCAAGGCCGGGCTCATCGCTATGGCGGAGGCGCTGAAGCCCGAACTGGACCTGCTCGGCATCAGGCTGCAGATCGTCAATCCCGGCTTCGTTCGAACGCCGCTGACAGAGCGCAACCGCTTCCCGATGCCTTTCCTCATGGACCTCGACGACGCCGTCGCCGCGTTCCACCGAGGCTTGGAGAGCGAGCGCTTCGAAATCGTCTTCCCGCGCTCGCTGGCTTACATGATGAAGATCTTGCGGCTCCTGCCCTATCCGCTCGCCTTCGCGATCACGCGCCGGCTGGTTCCAAGGGATTGATCGGGGGCCGGATCTTCGATGCGCTGGAACACAATGGTCAGCTCTCCCAGCCGAAGTCCCAGTTTGCGCATCAGCGCTCGATTGATCATGACGCCGTCGGGTTGCAGGTACATCACGTCGTGGAAGCTCAACGTCCATATCCGTTTGCCGATCGGCAAGCGCAGCCGATAGCGCCACGTAACCATCGTCCCATCGGCCCGGCCGATCGCTTTCCCGACGACGTCGTCGGCTTCACCCTCATAGCTGGTCGGCCCGGTCTTGCGTACATGCCAGATGCGCTCGCTGGTGCTGCCGTCGTCATAGCTGAAATGCTCGTCGAGCGTGAGTTCGTCGCCGTCTAAACTGCCTGTCATCTCCACGACGAACTGTCGGCGCAACCTGCCGAAGCGGTCCTGCACGACACCCCAGGCACGCGTGCGACCGCTGAAATAGCGCTCCAGAGCAAAGGCAGGTCGATCGCTAGCGGCAGCCAACTTCGTCATGCGGATGGTTGCCTTTCACTGCCGGATCAGGGCCGCTGAACCACCAGCTGCCGTACATCGACACGGCCGATCCGGAAGCCAGCCTCGCAATAGGCCAGATAGAAGCGCCACAGGCGGCGGAACCGCTCATCGAACCCGAGGGGAGCGATCTGCGGCCAGGCGCTCTCGAAGCGCTGCCGCCAGAGAGCCAGCGTGTCAGCGTAGTGGGGGCCGAACCCGTCATCCTGGTGGCGCACCAGGGCCGCGCGCTCGATTTCTCGTGTCATCGCGGCCGGCGACGGCAGCATGCCGCCGGGGAAGATATGCTTCTGAACGAAATCGATCCCGTGACGATACCGCTCGAAGGCCCGATCGGCGATGGTGATGACCTGCAACGCCGCTTGTCCGCCCGGCGCGAGGCAATCGTGCAGCTTGCGGAAGAAGACCGGCCAATAGCGCTCCCCCACGGCCTCCAGCATCTCGATGGAGGCGATCCGGTCGAAACGACCGGCGATGTCGCGATAGTCCTGCCGACGGATCGTCACGCGCTCGCCGAGGCCGAGGCGCTGAACCTCGGCGGCGGCAAAGTCGTATTGCGCATCCGATATCGTGACCGCGGTCACGCGGCAGCCGATGGTCCGCGCCAGCCAAGTGGCGAAGCCACCCCAACCGCAACCGATCTCCAGCAGGCGATGGTCGGGCCGGATGTGCGCCAGTTCAGCGATGCGCCGATATTTGTTGACCTGCGCCGCTGCCAGGTCCTCGCCCGGTCGTGCGAACAGCGCTGACGAATACGCCATGCTCTCGTCGAGCCAAAGTCGATAGAAGTAGTTTCCGAGGTCGTAGTGAAAGGCGATGTTGCGACGTGCGCCCCGTCGCGAATTCCCGTGGACAAGGTGGTTGAGGTATCGTGCCGCCCGCCGCGTCGCCCGGCCGCGGAGCAGACCCGTCGCATCCAGGTTAAGCCCGGCCAGCGCGAGAACGGCCGTCAAGTCATCCGTATCCCAGTCACCCGCCACATAGCCTTCGCCAAGGCCGATGCCGCCGCCGACCACCAGCCGTCCCACGGCACGCCAGCGATGGACTTGCACAGCCGCGCTCGGGCCTGCCGTCATCCCTTCGATGATGCGACGACTGCCGGACGGCAGCCGCAGGGCGAGCCGTCCGACTCGCAAGCTTCGGGCGGCGGCCAGAGTCAGTCGCTCGACCGCTCCGTGCAGAAATCCCGCTTCCGTCAGTATTTCGCCGGTGCCCGTCATTCGGCGGCGGAGATGAAACGAGGCGGCAAGCGCGTCACCGCAACGCGCGGTGACGCAGGACGAGGCACTGGTCGGGCGCCCTTGAGCCAAAGACGGAGCGCCTGCCAGTGGATGGCGCCGATCACCTTGAAGGTCATGAGGGGGTGGCTCAGAAGAACGCGCGTCAGGCTGCGGCTGGTCAGGGAGCGGCGCCGGCCCATCTGCGTGGCCGCCAGCGTAGGCTGCTCCGCCACCGTCTCGAGGATCGCGACGGCCAGCCGTTCGTCAGGCGCTTTGAGGCGAAAGCGATAATGCGCCTTCATCGGCATGAACGGCGATACGTAAAGCTGCTTATCGCAGCACTGTTCGATGACCCCATTTGTGTCCCAGGCGATGGGGATCAGATAGCCATGCCGTTCACCGAAGGTGTTGCTGACTTCGTACAGGACTGCAACGAGCCGCCCGTCGGCAGCGTGGCAGAACCACAGGCTCAGGGGATTGAAGACGTAGCCGAGCAGGCGCGGGAAGCACAGCAGCCGGATCGCACCGAACGGACCGGCTATGCCGGCGGCTGTCAGCTCTGCCTCGATCCAGGGGCGCAGCGGGCGGCCATCACGCGGCCCATGGTCGCGGTCTCGGAAGGAGACGAGGTTCCAGCGATTATAGGAAAAAAACCGCAGGTGACGCGGGAGGATCTCCAGTTCGTCGAGATCCAAATAAAACGAGAATATGCGATAGCGGAAGCGATGTCCGAATGGTCGCAACCGCCGGTGCATGACATGCCCGACATAGAGGCAGGATTGGAGCTGTCGGTCCATGGCGCTTCGCTATTCGGCCGCGACGGCTTCCGGCCAAGCGCTGGGCGCGGCCGGGCTCCGACCGGCGTCGGATGACGTCGCCCAGGGTGGCGGTGCGCCGAGGGCCGCGGCCACGCGCAAGCCCGCGTCCAGCGCATCCTCATGGAAGCCATAGCCGCAATAGCTGCCGCAGAACCAGCTGCGCTGGACGCCCTGCAACGCGGCGAGTTGCCGCTGGGCGGTGAGGGCCGCCGCATCTAATTGCGGATGATGGTAGACGAACTCCGCGTGCGTCAGTCGCGGTGCCGGTTCGATCGGTGGATTGATCGTCACAAGCATCGGCTCGACAGTGGTCAGGTTTTGCAGTCGGTTCATCCAGTAGGTCACCGAAGACGTCTTCGTGGCTCGGGTTCGACTGTCAGCCAGGTAGTTCCAGCTGGCCCAAGCGGCGTGGCGGCGGGGCATCAGCCGGGCATCTTGGTGCAACACCGCTCGATTGGCAGTATAGCGGAAGGCGCCGAGCACGCGCCGCTCTGCCTCAGTCGCACCCGAACCG
>Ga0335069_10005345_pt1 | contig 18902 bp, 19 predicted proteins | sample Lox_Sample_11_FD_206714 | JGI IMG/M metagenome (GOLD analysis project Ga0335069, IMG submission 206714) | Soil microbial communities from Loxahatchee National Wildlife Refuge, Florida, United States - Lox_Sample_1.1 | ecosystem: Environmental > Terrestrial > Soil > Wetlands | place: USA... | reverse complement strand
AGACGTGACCTCCGGGTCGCTACACTAGGCCCGCTCTCGCGCTGGTGGCGGAATTGGTAGACGCGCTAGGTTGAGGGCCTAGTGGCCGCATAGGCCGTGGAGGTTCAAGTCCTCTCCAGCGCATGCAAGGGTCGTCTGCGGGCGACCCTTCGTCGTTCTGCGGGAATCTCCCGATTACCCGGCCGGGGCGACAGGGCTAGGCTCGACCCGATGGGATACGTCGTCGCTGGAGAGGCGGGCTCCGGGCCGCTTGGAGAGCTGGTCCGGGAGCTGCGCGCCTCGCTCGAGCGCGCCGGATTCGAGGCGACTGCCGGCGACGAGGCGCCGGACCTCGTCGTCAACGTCGTCGACCGCGAGCGGCCGAAGCCGTTCAGGCGGCGCTCGCGCGGCACGTTCGTCGCGGCGCTCCACGCGGTCGACGCGCCGCCGCCGGATCCGCTGCTCGAGGGTTACCCGATGCTCGTCCGGGCGCTCGCGAACGTCTCCCTCACCTTCGTCCCCGGCCAGGGTGTCTGGTTCACGACGCTCGAGCGCGGCAGCTACCTCGTCCCCGCTGCCGACGGTGCCGGCCCGCTCGCGGACGCGGTCGTCGGCCGCCTCGCGCCGCTCGCCCGCTCGCGCCTCGTCATCGACAACGAGTTCCGCACCGACCTCGAGCCCGAGCTCTGGGACGGCGACGAGATCAGCGCCACGATCACCGAGGCGGGCCGGCGGCTCGACGACCTCGGCCTGCTCCCGGCCCCGTTCCCGGTCGAGGAGCTCGTCAGCGAGCGCGACCTCCGCCACATCAAGCGGCTCTACGGGATCGGCGGCCTGTCCTACGGGAACCTGTCCGCCCGCAAGGACGAGACGCGCTTCTGGATGAGCGCGAGCGGGGTCGACAAGTCGAAGCTCGAGACGCCGGGCCGCGACATCCTCCTCGTCTCCGGCTACGACCCCGAGCACCTGAGGATCGTCCTCAGCGTCCCGCCCGGCATCGAGCCGCGCCGCGTCTCCGTCGACGCGATCGAGCACTGGAAGATCTACCAGGAGCATCCCGACGTCGGCGCGATCCTCCACGTCCACGCGTGGCTCGAGGGCATCCCGGCGACGGAGGTGAACTTCCCCTGCGGCACCGAGGAGCTCGCTGCGAACGTCGCGCAGCTGCTCGCCGCCGAGCCCGACCCCGCCCACGCGACCATCGGTCTCCGCAACCACGGCATCACCGCGACCGGGCAGAGCCTCGAGGAGATCCTCGACCGGGTCGCGCCGCGGCTCCTGCCTCAGGTCCCGATGACGTAGTCCCTCCCCGGGCGAACGTCTGTTTGACGCCGTCCGGAGGAGTCTCTACGCTTCTGGCGAACACACGTTCGACCTGAACGGTCGCGACGTACTGACCCCTCGCCCAGGAGGACCGATTCGTGGAGCTCACCGGCCGCCAGCAGGAGATCTGGACGTTCCTCGTCACGTATGTCGACAAGCACGGCTACCCGCCGACCGTGCGGGAGATCGGCGACGCGGTCGGTCTGGCCTCGCCCTCGACCGTCCACGCGCATCTCGCCAACCTCGAGCGGGCCGGGCTGCTCCGGCGCGACCCGACGAAGCCGCGCGCCCTCGAGCTCGTCGGCCGCGAGAAGGCCGCGGACTCCGTCGCGGAGCTGCCGCGGCTGCCGCTGCTCGGCCAGATCGCCGCCGGCGCGCCGCTCCTCGCCGACGAGAACGTCGAGGACGAGATCGCCGTGCCGGAGACGCTCCGCGGCGACTTCCTCCTCCGCGTCAAGGGCGACTCGATGATCGACGCCGGCATCCTCGACGGCGACCTCGTGATCGTGCGCCGCGCGCAGGACGCGCGCGACGGGGAGATCGTCGTCGCGCTCGCCGGCGACGACGAGTCGGCCGACGAGGCCACGGTCAAGACGTTCTACCGCGAGAAGAGCCGGATCCGGCTGCAGCCGGAGAACGCCTCGCTCGAGCCGATCTACGCGAGCCACGTGCAGATCCTCGGGAAGGTCGTGGGGGTGTTCCGGGAGCTGTGACCGGGCTCGCCTCGATCCATCGGACGCTCGAGCAGGAGCTGCTCGCGCTGCTGCGCGGCGCCTCGCTCGAGTGCCCGGCGTGCGGCGAGTTCGTCCTCCACGACGGCAGCGCCGTGCGCTGCCCGGAGTGCGAGCTCGTCCTCCACGGGCGGATCGAGCCGAACGTCGTGCACGTGTCGTTCGGGTCGAGCGCCGGCTAGGCGGGTACGTTCGCGCAGAGCTGCTCGATGTGCCGCTCGTCGGTGCCGCAGCAGCCGCCGACGACGGCGAGGCTCGGGAGCAGCGGATAGAGCGTCGCCATCGCGGCCGCGAGCGCGATCGGATCGCCGTCGTCGAGCTCGTCCGACTCGTCGAGCTCCGCGTGGCTCTTCGCCGACGCGTTCGCGCGCACGCCGCCGATTCGCTCCAGCCAGGGGCCCTCGTCTGCGAGCCCACGCGCGACGTGCGTCGGGTGCGCGCAGTTGACCATGAAGAACGCCGGCGCGCAGTCGGTCTCCCGGTCGACTCGCTCGACGGCTTCGCGCAACGCCTGTCCGCTCGGCAGGCGGCCGTCGACCTCGACGGTGAACGAGATCGAGCTCGGGATCCCCGCCGCAGCGGCGGCGCGCGCGATGCCGATCCCCTCCTCGGCGTACGCGAGCGTGAGCGCGCTGACGAGCGCCGCGTCGGTGTCGGCGAACGTCTCGACCTGGGGACGGTGGTACGCCTCGGCCTCGGCGGGCGACATGCGCTCGCCCGGCCGGTACGCGTCTGCGCGCGGTCCGACGGCGCCGCAGACGAGGACGTCGTCGCCCAGCTCCGAGACGAGCGCGACGCCGCGGCGGTTGACGTCGTCGAGCGCGTCGGCGGAGTAGCCGAGCTGCGCGCCCCAGTCCGCGCTCGCGCGCCAGGTCGGCGCGTCGAGCAGGATCCCCACCCCGTGCTCACGGGCGAGTTCGAGGTACGGCGCGAAGTAGGAGCGGAGCGCGGCGACGCCGCGCTCGTCGTCGAGGAGCGGAAACGCCGCGAAGCAGGGGAGGTCGAACCCCTCTCGGAAGATCAGCGTCGTCTCCATCCCGCCGTCCGTGACGAACGTCCCGCCTGCGAGCACGTCCATGCGCGGATTCTGTCGCAGGTAGCATTCGTCACGCAGGCCGGGTGACCGCGGGCCTTTCGAGGCTCGAGGAAAGTCCGGACACCACAGGGCAGGACGCTTCCACGAGGAAGGCGGCGAAAGCCGACGGAAAGTGGCACAGAGAACAGACCGCCGGCGACGTGATCTCCGGAGACGTCGCCGGTAAGGGTGAAACGGTGGGGTAAGAGCCCACCAGCGGCCGTGGTGACACGGCCGGCTCGCCAAACCCCGTCCGGTGCAAGGCGAACAGGCTCCGCCGACGCGGCTCGCCGAGGAGCCGGGTAGCCGCACAGATGGATGGTCACCCTCGACAGAATCCGGCTTACAGGCCTGCTACGGAAAAAGCCCTGGTAACTCGGGGCTTTTTCTATAGGCCGTCAGCCGCGAAAATCGTCATAGCTGCCGGTGACGCCGTCCTCGGCGGTTTCCTTGGAACCGCTCGGCGCGGGCGCCCGGCCGTTCGCCTTCGGGCTGTGCCGGCTTCGCTCCGCCCCGCGGCAGCGAGACTAGCAGGGCCGGCGGGCGTCGCCCAGGCGGTTGCGAGGGCGGGGCTGGCGGCGATCGCGGCCGCCGCCTCGTGCATCTCCTGCTCGGCGACGTGGGCGTAGCGGCTGACCGTGGAGAGGTCGGCGTGGCCGAGGTAGGCCGCAACAAGGCGCGCGTCGCCGGTCTGCTGGCGCAGCCAGGTGGCGGCGGTGTGGCGGGGGGTGTGGGCGGTCACCCGCTTCTCGAGGCCGGCGCGCTCCGCGGCGCGGCGGACGATCAGGCCGAGGATCGCCGGCTGCAGCCGCTTGCCCTCGAGCCCGCAGAAGACCGGGCTGTCGGCGCGGGGTGAGCCGGCGGCGCGCAGGCTGAGGAGCTCGTGCGCGAGCGCCGGCGAGAGCGGCTGCCGCCGCGGCTTGCCTCCCTTGCCGCAGCGCACGAGCAGGGACGGACGAGCGCTGTCGAGGTCGAGGTCGGCCCAGTCGAGCGCGAGCAGTTCGGAGCGACGTAGGCCGGTGGCGACCAGCGCGAGCAGGACGAGCCGGTCGCGCTCGGCGAGGCCCGGGAGCGTCCTGTGGGGTCTGCCGGCGGCCTCGAGCAAGCGCGTGAACTCCTCGGGGGTGAGCCAGGCGGCCTCCTGGCGCGGCTTCTTCGGCGCATCGAGGTCGCGGAACGGATCGGGCACGGCGGCGCGGGCGCGACATCCAGCTGACGGCGCGCGAGCGGGACGTGGCCCGGCTGCTGCAGAAGCAGATGTCCACCGCAGAGATGGCGGCGGTGCTCGGCATCGCCGCCGTGACGGTGCGGCGGCACGTCTCGAGCCTGCTCCGGAAGCTCGGCACCTCCGACCGCGCCGTCGCGGCGCGGCTGCTCACCCCGTAGCGCGCGTCGGCACCATTGACACGCCGCGGGCGCGGTGACACATTCGGCCGCGGTGGGCTGAGTGGCGCTGCGCATCTTCACCGGCGCGGGCGGCTCGCGGTTCGTCTGCGACGACGACGGAGGCTTCGGCGATACGGTCGCGGCGATCTCGATGCGCGCGAATGCGCCGATCTCTTCGTGTGCGCGCGAAGCCGCGGCCGAGCCGTTCCTGCGCCAGCTCGGAAAGATGAGCCAGCGCGAGCTCTACGACTGCGCCCAGGCGAAGATCAAGACGGGCCGCTGTCCCGACTCGTGCGACGGGAACTGCAACGCGGCCAACCCGCCCGGCCGTTCGACGCACGAGCGCTTCAACGACGGCGTCGCGTACCCGGCCTGGCTGCCCGGGCTGCGGCTCCCCGTGTGGGCGCGAGGGATCGACGTGCAGCGCGACCGCGTCGCCGCCTTCTGCGACGAGGCGCGCAAGGAGGGATTCACCGTCACGCTCACGTACCCGCACTCGGCGCAGGAGGCGCAGCACGTCAACTTCCGGAAGAAGCCCGCGATCGACCTCTGGTCGACCCGGCCGCTGCGGGAGGGGATGAGCGGCCCGCGGGTCAGGCTCGTCGTCCGGCTGCTCTGGGCGGTGCACGACCCGCAGACGCGCAAGCCGTACCTCGACCCGCACATCCGTCCGAACGGCAAGTTCACGCCGCAGGTCGCCGCCGCGGTGAAGGCGTTCCAGCACGACCACCACCAGCCGCTCACCGGCGAGGTGGACGTCCACACGATCCGCGCGCTGCGCGCCGCACGGCGCGCCCGAGCGAACTAGCCGTAGTAGTTCCGCACCCAGCGGTGCGGGCGGAGCGCTGCGACCTGCTCGTCCGACAGCGGTCCGCGCTCGACCGCGGCGACGTTCCGCTCGACGTTGCGGACGGTGCGCATGCCCGGAATCGCCGCCGACACCGCGGGATGCGTGATGCAGAAGCGAAGCGCCACCTCCGCGAGCTCGTCGACCGGCACGCGCGCGTCCGATGCGACCGCCTGCGCGCGCTCCCAGACCTCGCGCTTCCGGTCGCCGGCGAAGTAGCGGTTGCGCCAATCGCCGTCCGGGAACTCGGTGTCGGGCCCGATGCGTCCGGTCAGGGACCCTTCGTCGAACGGCACGCGCGCGATCACGCCGACCCCCGCCGCCTCGACCGCCGGGAACAGCTCGTCCTCCGGGCTCTGGTCGAAGACGTTGTAGATGACCTGCACGGTGTCGGCATGCCCCGACTCGACGAGCTTGACCGCGTTCGACGGCTGGTGGTCGTTGATCGAGACGCCGAACGCGCGGATCTTCCCGTCGCGCTTCAGCTGCTCGATCGCGTCGAGCCAGTCGCCCTGGCCGACCCACTCGTCCGACCAGACGTGGAACTGCTGCACGTCGATCGTCTCGAGGCCGAGCCGCGCGAGGCTCCCCTCCGTCTGCGCGATCACCCAGTCCGCCGGGAACGCGTCCTCGGCGCGGACGCCCGGGGGCGCGGGCCAGACCATGTTCTTCGGCGGGATCTTCGTCGCGACGCGGACCGTCCCGGGCGACTCGCGCACCACCCGTCCGACGAGCTCCTCGCTGTGACCGCCGCCGTAGCCGGCGGCCGTGTCGATGAACGTGACGCCGAGCTCGACCGCGCGCCGCAGCGCGGCGAGCGACTCGTCGTCCTCGGCGCCGATCCACATGCTTCCCCCGATCCCCCAGGCGCCGAAGCCGAGGGCGGAGACCTCCATGCCGGTGCTGCCGAGCGTGCGATTGATCATGCGTATCGCCTCCCGCTCAACACTAGCCCCGGCTGGGATCGGCGAGGTAGGAGGTCAGCTTGTCACCGCGCCGGGCGGCGAGCCTCACGACGTAGCGGTGGCCGATGAACCAGAGCATGACGCTGACCACGCACGCGATCAGCCCTCCGATCGCGAGGTCGGCGTCGGTGAGCGACGTCAGGTGCTTGTTCGAGAGCGTCTGCCACGCGACGGCCTCCGGCAGGACGACGACGGCCGCGAGCGCGGGCACGTACATGTACGGGAGGATCACGAGCGTCCCCCAGCGGAGCCAGTAGCGCCTCCAGTCGTCGCGGCGCTCCCACCGCCACTTCAGCGGCTGCGGGTGGTACGGGAAGTACGTTCCCAGCACGGCGGCGAGGCCGAGCAGCCCGAGCGGCGTGAGCGCGATCACGATCAGCGTCACGCCCGTGAGCACCCACTTGTGCTCGACGACGCCGATCCCGACGGCGATGAGCATGCAGATCGGCGTGACGAACAGCCAGAGGACGAGGTTCTTCGCGTAGAGCAGCATGCGCAGGTCCCGGGGGTCGTCCTCGCCGAGCGCGACGAGGACGCGGTCCCGGTCGGGGGCGAGCACGTTCGTCGATGGCACGTCCGCGTACATCCAGCCGGCGAGCAGCACCGGGAACGCGAGTGCACCGGTGAAGCGGAACAGCCAGTCGCGCGGGAGGAAGAACCACGCCGCCGCCATCATCAGCCCGTTGATCAGCACGACGAGCGGCGCCTCGTACGGTGGATGGAACGCGCGGGCGAACTCGGCGCGCACGGCCTTCCGCATCGTCCGCGGCAGAGCCGGTACCGGACCGTCGTCGGTCATGTCAGAACGTGCGGTACGCGATCGTCACGCGCTCGCCGCTCTCGCTCGAGCGTACGAACGCGTCGCAGATCTCCGCCGCCCGGTAGCCGTCCTCGAGCGTCGCCCCGTAGGGAGCGACCGGGCCGTCGTCGGCGATCGCGCGGAGCAGGTGGTGGATCTCGTGCACGAACGTGTCGCCCCAGCCGACGATGTGCCCGGGCGGCCACCAGTGCTCCATGAACGGATGATCCGCCTCCGTGACGAGCACCGTTCTGAAGCCTCGCGCCCGGTCGCCGTCGGCGCGGAAGACCTGGAGCTCGTTCATCCGCTCCATGTCGAACGCGAGCGAGCCGCGTGTGCCGTTGATCTCCCACTGGAACGCGTTGCGCCGGCCGAGCGCGAGCCGCGTCGACTCGAGCGTCCCGACCGTCCCGTTCTCGAACTCGACAGCCGCCTCGACCGCATCGTCGACCTGGCGGCCCGGAACGAGCGTGCGCACGAGGCCGGACACGGTCGCCGGCTCGCCGACGAGGAAGCGCGCGAGGTCGACGACGTGCGCGGCGAGGTCGCCGAGCGCGCCCGAGCCCGCCTCGTCCGGGTGGAACCGCCACGTGTCGAGGGTCGGGTCGTCGCCCCAGTCCTGGAGGTAGCGCGCGCGGAAGTGGCGCAGCTCGCCGAGCTCTCCCGCCTCGATCAGCTCGCGCGCGAGCCGCACCGCCGGGACGAAGCGGTAGTTGAAGCCGCACATGTGCTTCACGCCCGTGGCCGCGACGCGCGACCAGATCTCGAAGCTCTCGTCTGCGGTGCGGCCGAGCGGCTTCTCGCAGAGCACGTGCTTGCCCGCCTCGGCCGCCGCGATCGTCGGCTCGCCGTGCAGCGCGTTCGGGCCGCCGTTGTCGAAGAGGCCGACGCTGTCGTCGGCGACGATGTCGCGCCAGTCCGTCGTCCACCGCTCGTAGCCGTAGCGGCGCGCGGCGGCGGCGACCGCCTCCTCGTTCCGCCCGGCAATGGCGACGAGCCGCGGCATGAACGGCGGGGGCCACGTCATGGTCGCGATCGTGCGGAACGCGTTCGAGTGCGCCTTGCCCATGAAGGCGTAGCCGAGCATGCCGACGCCGATCTCGGGCAGCTCGCCCACCGCCTCGACCTTCGGCGTCGCCCCGATTCCTGTTTTCTCGTCAGCCATCGACCGCGCGAGATACTACGCGTGTCACGGACGACGAAAGGGAGGTAGGCACGTGAGCGCTGCGGTGAAGTGGGGGATCATCTCGACGGCCCACATCAACCGGCTCGTCATCCCGGCGCTCACGCATCGCCCGAGGTCGACCTCGTCGGCGTCGCCAGCCGCGACCTCGCGCGCGCCGAGGAGTATGCGCGGACGTGGGAGATTCCGCGGGCCTACGGCTCCTACGACGAGCTGCTCGCGGACCCCGAGATCGAGGCGGTCTACGTCTCGCTGCCGAACACGATGCACTGGGAGTGGTCGATCCGCGCCCTCGAGGCCGGCAAGCACGTGCTCTGCGAGAAGCCGCTTTCGCGCCATCCCGAGCAGGTCGAGGCCGCGTTCGACGCGGCCGACCGCACGGGCCGGCTCCTCATGGAAGCGTTCATGTACCGCCACAACCCGCAGACGAAGCGGCTGAAGCAGCTCGTCGACGACGGCGCGATCGGCGAGCTCCGGCTCGTGCGGACGACGTTCAGCTACTCGCTCTACGACAGGGACAACATCCGGCTTCGCACTGAGGTCGAGGGCGGGGCGCTGATGGACGTCGGCTGCTACTGCGTCAGCGGCCAGCGGCTGCTCGCCGGCGAGCCCGAGCGGGTCAACGGCCAGGCGTGGTTCGGCGAGACGGGGACCGACTGGGTCTTCACCGGCGAGCTGCGCTTCCCCGGCGACGTGCTCGGCCACTTCGACTGCGGCACGGCGCTCACCGACCGCGACGAGCTCGAGGCGGTCGGGAGCGCGGGCTCGCTCTTCCTCGACGACCCGTGGCACTGCAGGACGCCGGTGATCGAGCTGCGCCGCGACGACGGCGTCGAGCGGATCGAGCTGGAGCCGGTCGACTCGTACCGGCTCGAGCTGGAGAACCTCAGCGGCGCGATCCGCGGCGAGGCAGAGCCGCTGCTCGGCCGTGACGACGCGCTCGCGCAGGCGCGCACGCTCGAGGCGCTCCACCGCTCGGCCGAGACCGGCGAGCCGGTGTCGCCGGCCGCATGACGATCCCCCTGCTAGAGCGCGGCTGCGGCCGCCGCCCGTCCGGCGTCGAGCCTCTGCGCGACCCGGTCGATCTCCGTCGCCGGGAGCAGCCGCGGCTCTCCGAGCAGGCTCGAGCGCAGGTAGAGCGCCGAGAGCCACTCGAGCAGCACCGTCCGCGAGTACGCCTGCTCGAGCGTCCGGCCGTACGCGATCGTGCCGTGGTTCCCGAGCAGCGCGGCGGTGCGGCCGTCGAGCGCCCGCGCGACGTTCTCGGCGAGCGCCTCCGAGCCGAAGGTGGCGTACGGCGCGACCCGCACGGGGCCGCCGAGGTCGGCGATCAGGTAATGGAGCGCCGGCAGCTCTTCGACGACCGTCGACAGGGCGGTCGAGAACGGCGCGTGGGTGTGCACGACCGCGCACGCAGCCGGCGCCGCGTCGTAGACGGCGAGATGCATCGGCACCTCGCTGGACGGCGCGAGCAGCGCCTCGACGGCGGAGCCGTCCCGCTCGATCACGCAGATGCGCTCCGGCGTCAGCTCGTCGTAGTCGAACGACCCGGGCGTGACGGCGACGAGGTCGTCGCGGCGGACGCTGATGTTCCCCGCCGTCAGGACGACGAGCCCGTCCGGGCGGAGCCGTTGCGCATAGCGGACGATCTGGCCTCGTTCCGGGCCGAGCAGCATGGGGCTCCTTTCCTGACAGGAGCCTCGGCGGAGCACGTGCGCGCTCCATCGGCGAAAGCGCTGAAGGCCGGTCAGTGGCCGTTCGGATGCGCCGCCGCCCGTGCCGGGCGAGGATCGAGCGGCCCGGCGCGACGACGTTCGCGAGGAGGGATTCGATGCTGACGCAGGCCGAGCAGGACGCAGCGAGGACGCGGGCGGCCGCGGCGCTGGCCGACGCCGGGATCGTGCTGACCGCGCCGGAGCGCGACGCGATCGAGATCGCCGACTTCGGGCTCTCGCGCCTCGAGGAGACGGGGCTCGAGGTCGTCGTGTACGTCAACACCCCGCGGGTCTGCGCGAAGGAGCTCGTGCTCTTCCCGCGCCAGCTCTGCCCCGAGCACCGGCACCCGCCGTTCGAGGGGACGCCGGGCAAGGAGGAGACGTTCCGCTGCCGCGCCGGCGTCGTCTACCTCTACACGGAGGGCGAGCCGGCGGCGCAGCCGGCCGCGCGGCCGCCCGAGGACGGCGTCTTCACCGTCTGGCACGAGATCGTGCTGCGGCCGGGCGAGCAGCACACGATCCCTCCCGACACGCTCCACTGGTTCCAGGCGGGCGACGAGGGCGCGATCGTCTCCGAGTTCTCGACCGAGAGCCGCGACGAGCTCGACGTCTTCACCGACCCGCGGATCCGGCGGAAGACCGTCGTCGCGGACGGGTGAGCGCGTCCCCCGTCCTCTGCGTCGGGATCCTCGTCGCCGACGTGTTCGTGCCGCCGCTCGAGCGGCTGCCGGCCGCCGGGGAGCTGATCTCGACGGAGGACTTCCTTCTCCAGCCGGGCGGCTGCGCCGCGAACACGGCGATCGTCCTCGGCCGGCTCGGCGTCCGTGCCGCCGTCTGCGGGCGCGTCGGCGACGACCTCCTCGGCGAGTTCGTCGAGCGGGACCTGCGGGCGCGGGGCATCGATACGAGCGGCATCCGCCGGACGGAAGGCGCCGCGACCTCGAAGACGGTGATCGTCCCTGTCGTCGGAGAGGATCGGCGCTTCATCCACACGTTCGGCGCGAACGCCGCATTGACCGCGGAGGACATCGACGCCGACGCGCTCGAGGCGGCCGAGGCGATCTACGTCGGCGGCTACCTGATCCTTCCGTCGCTGGGCGCCGACGAGCTGGCCGAGCGCCTGCGCGAGGCGCGGGCGCGCGGGACGCGGATCGTGCTCGACGTCGCCGTCCCGGCGGGGCAGTCGCTGTCGCTCGACGCGGCCGCGCCGCTGCTGCCGCTCGCCGACTACTTCGTGCCGAACGACGACGAGGCGTTTGCCCTCACCGGGGAGCGCGATCCTCGCCGGCAGGCCGAGCGCTTCCTCGAGCACGGCGCCAACGCCGTTCTGATCAAGCTCGGCGAGCGAGGCGTCTACGTGCGCGACCGCGACGTCGAGCTCGAGATGCACGCGCCGCCGCTGCAGGCGGTCGAGCCGTCCGGCGCGGGCGACGCGTTCGCGGCCGGGCTGATGCTCGGCCTCCTCGAGGGCTGGGAGCTGGAGCGGTCGGTGCGCTTCGCCTGCGTGATCGGCGGCTCGGCCTGCACCGCACTCGGCTGCTGGGCCGGCGTGTTCACGCGCGCCGAGGCCGAGGAGTTCATCGCCGCGAATCCGGAGTTCTGATGGCGCTCGTGCCGCTGCCGGAGCTGCTCGCCGACGCCGTCGCCGGCCGCTACGCCGTCGGCTACTTCGAGGCGTGGGACGGCGCCTCGCTCGAAGCGGTGCTCGAGGCGGCGGAGGCCGAGCGCGCGCCGGTGATCCTCGGCTTCGGCTGCCTCCTCGTCGATCAGGGCTGGCTCGACGCAGGCGGGATCGAGGCGCTCGGCGCCCTCGGCGGCGCCGTCGCGGCGCGCGCGAACGTCCCCGTCTCGCTCCTCCTCAACGAGGCGCACACGGCCGAGCACGCGCTGCGCGGCGCCGGCGCAGGGTTCAACGCGGTGATGCTCTGCTCGAGCGAGGTCGAGACGGTCGCCCGCCTCGCTGCCGAGGCGCACGCGCGCGGGGTCGCCGTCGAGGGCGAGCTCGGCACGCTCCCGGACGCCCACGGCGACGAGATCGACGTGGCGCATGCGAGCCTCACCGATCCCGAGGACGCTGCGGCGTTCGTCGAGGCGACGGGCGTCGACTGCCTCGCGGTCTCGATCGGCAACGTCCACGTGCTCGAGGGGCGCAGCGCCGAGATCGACCTCGGCCTGCTCGCCGCGCTCCATCGCCTCGTCCACGTGCCGCTCGCGGTCCACGGCGGCACGAGCTTCCCGCCCGGCGCCGTCGCCCCGGCGATCGAGCGCGGCGTCGCCAAGGTCAACGTCGGCACGGCGCTCAAGCGCGCCTTCCTCGGCGGCCTGTCGGCGGCCGTCGCCGCCGCGCCGCCGGACGCCTCGCCGCACGACCTGCTCGGCTCGCACGGCCGGTCGGACCTGCTCGACGCAGGCAGGACGGCGATGATCCCCGTCGTGCGGGACCTCATGCGCCTCTACGGGAGCAGCGGCCGTGGCTGACGCCGCCCGGCTCTACCGCTCGATGCTCCGCATCCGCCGCTTCGAGGAGCGCGTCTACCTCCTCTTCCTCGAAGGTGAGGTCCCCGGCACCGTGCACCAGTACCAGGGGCAGGAGGCGGTCGCGGCCGGCGTCTGCTGCGCGCTCGAGCGCACCGACTGGATCACCTCGACCCACCGGCCGCACGGGCACGCGCTCGCGAAGGGCGTGAGCGCGCGTGCGGCGATGGCGGAGCTGTACGGGAAGGCGACGGGATGCTGCCGCGGCCGCGGCGGCTCCATGCACCTCGGCGACCCCGACGTCGGGATGCTCCCGGCGATCGCCATCGTCGGAGGCGGCAACACCGTCGTCACCGGGCTCGGCCTCGCGTTCAAGCTCCGCCGGAGCGGCCAGGTCGCCGTCTGCTTCTTCGGCGACGGCGCCGCGAACGAGGGCGCGTTCCACGAGGGTCTCAACTTCGCGGCGGTGCAGCGGCTCCCGGTCGTCTTCGTCTGCGAGAACAACCTCTACGGCGCCTCGACGCCGTACACGCAGGTGTCGCTGGTCGAGGACGTCGCCGCCCGCGCCCCGGCGTACGGCGTGCCCGGCCGCATCGTCGACGGCATGGACGCGCTCGCCGTGCACGCGGCAGCGGTCGACGCGGTCGCCGCCGCGCGCGCCGGCGACGGCCCGACGCTCCTCGAGTGCAAGACGTACCGCTTCGTCGGTCACAGCCGCAGCGACGCGCGCGGCTACCGGGCGCGCGAGGAGGAGGCGGCGTGGAAGGAGCGCGACCCGATCGCGCGGCTGCGCGCGGAGCTTCCGGAGGACGAGACCGCAGCGATCGAGGTCGCGGTCGACGAGGAGATCGACGACGCGGTCGAGTTCGCGCGGAGCTCGCCCGAGCCCGACCCCGAGGAGCTGCTCGGCGATGTCTACGCCTGAGACCGCGACCCGCCGGCTGACGGTCGCGCAGGCGCTGCGCGAGGCGGTCGCCGAGGAGATGCGGCGCGACGAGTCGGTATTCCTCATCGGCGAGGACATCGGCGTCGAGGGCGGCTTCGGCGGCGCGTTCGGCGTCTACCTCGGGCTCGTCGAGGAGTTCGGCCACGACCGCATCGTCGATACGCCGATCAGCGAGAAGGCGATAGCGGGAGCTGCCGTCGGCGCCGCGCTCGCCGGCATGCGCCCGATCGCCGACATGCAGTACTCCGACTTCCTCTTCGAATGCATGGACGAGCTCGTCAACCAGGCGGCGAAGATGCGTCTCATGTCGGGCGGGCGCCTCTCGGTGCCGCTCGTCATGCGCGCGCCGGTCGGCGCGACGCTGCGCGGCGCGCAGCACGGCCAGAGCCCGGAGAGCTACTTCGCCCACGTTCCGGGGCTGAAGGTCGTGTGCGTCTCCGACGCGTACCACGCGAAGGGCCTGCTCCGGAGCGCGGTGCGCGACGACAACCCGGTACTCGTCTTCGAGCACAAGCTCCTCTACGGGAGCAAGGGACGCGAGCAGCTCGCCGGGCTCGACTCGACGGCCGAGGTGCCGGAGGAGGAGTACCTCGTCCCGATCGGCAAGGCCGCCGTCGTGCGCCGGGGGAGCGACGTGACGATCGTCGCCACGCACGTCGCGCTCTACCGCGCCCGTGCGGCCGCGGAGGAGCTCGCCGCCGAGCGCGGCGTCGAGTGCGAGGTGATCGACCCGCTGACGCTGCTCCCGCTCGACGCGGAGACGATCTTCGGCTCGGTGCGGCGCACGGGCCGGCTCGTCGTCGTCCACGAGGACTCGCTCACGGGCGGCTGGGGCGCCGAGGTCGCCGCCCGCGCGGCCGAGGAGTGCTTCGGCGACCTCGTGGCGCCGGTGCGGCGCGTCGCGGCGCTCGACGTGCCGATCCCGTTCGCGCCGGTGCTCGAGCGTGCGACGCTTCCGAGCGTGGAGCGGATCAAGGCAGCGGTGACGGAGCTCGTCCGCTGATGCACGCGGTGCGGATGCCTCCGCTCGGGCAGACGAGCGACGAGCTCGAGATCCGCGCCTGGCTGAAGCGGGAAGGGGACGCCGTCACCGCCGGCGAGCCGCTGCTCGAGGTCGAGTCCGACAAGGCGCTGCTCGAGGTCGAGGCGACGAGGAGCGGCACGCTGCTGCAGATCGTCTGCGGCGAGGGGGAGACCGTCGCCGCGGGAACGGTGATCGCCTACATCGGCGAGCCCGGCTAGCCGACCGAGAGCCCGGCGGTGCGGATCGCCGCGACGGCGAGCGCCTCGTCGTCGGCGCCCGGCAGGCCGCTGACGCCGACGGCGCCGACGCGCGTCTCGCCGTCGAAGGCGGCGACCCCGCCGAGGAAGAAGGTGAAGAACGGATCGAAGCTCGCGCGCTCGACCGGGTCGTCGCGCGCCTTCTCCGCGAGCGCCCGTGTCGAGGTCGCGTCGCTGCGGGCGGCGGTGTACGCCTTCCGCTGGGCGTTCAGGCGCGTGTCGGGCGCTGCGCCGTCCATCGTCGCCGCCGCGACCATCTCGCCGTGGCCGTCCGCGACGAAGACGGAGACCGGCGAGGGCGCCGCCGAGACGACGTGCTCGACGATCGCGAAGGCCTGCTGAAGCCTCATTCCGGCATTCTCCCCCAAACCTCCGGCCGGTTCGAACCGTCTACGATTCCGTGGCGATGACGGCGCAGGCCGAATCGGTTCGGAGCGGCCGGGCGCTCGTCATCCGAGGCCGTTCCTACCCGATCCTGCTCCCCAAGCCGAGCGATCCGCGGCTCCACCTGGCCGTCGTGATCGTCTCGCTCCAGGTGCTCGGGCAGGTCGCCTTCGAGTTCAAGCTCTCGATCGCGCAGATCCTCGTCGCCATCTTCACGTGCGCCGTGCTCGAGGTCGGGATCGCCTTCCGGCGACAGCACGTGATCATGTGGCCGGCGAGCGCCATGCTGACCGGCAACGGCGTCGCCTTCATCCTCCGCGTTCCCGGCACGCAGCACGGCGACTGGTGGAGCATGCACGGGTGGTGGATCTACGCGGGGACGGCGGCCGTCTCGCTCCTGTCGAAGTACGTCATCACCTTCCGCGGCCGGCACGTGTTCAATCCGTCGAACTTCGGGCTCGTCCTCTGCTTCCTCATCCTCGGGAAGAACCGCGCCGACCCGCTCGAGTTCTGGTGGGGGCCGATGTCGTGGTGGATGGCGCTCGCGCTCGCGATCATCGTCGGCGGCGGCTTCGCGATCCTGCTGCGGATCCGTCTGCTCTCGATCGCGGTCGGCTTCTGGATCGCGTTCGCCGCGGGGATCGGCCTGCTCGCGCTGCGCGGTCACGCGATGACCGCGTCGTGGCATCTCGGGCCGATCACGAGCGCTGCGTTCTGGTGGGTCCTGATCACGTCGCCCGAGATCCTCGTGTTCACGTTCTTCATGATCACCGACCCGAGGACGACGCCCACGAGCCGCCGCGGCCGCCTCGCGTACTCCGTCGGGATCGGCCTGCTCGCGACGCTGCTGATCGCCCCGCAGACGACGGAGTTCGGCGCGAAGGTCGCGCTGCTCGGCGCCCTCACCCTCGTCTGCGCCGCGCGGCCGCTGCTCGAGTGGCTGCCGGCGAGGAGACCGCTCAGCGTCGGGCCGCGGGGCCTCGGCGTCGCGACCGTGCTCGGGCTCGCGGTCTTCACGGGGCTCCTCGACCTCGCCGGGCTGCCGGCGCGGCCGAGCGCCGCCTCCGCCGCGCCACTCGCCGGCGCCGGCCCGCTCCCGGCCGTGACGGTCCTCCACTCGCCGGGGCTCGCGACTCAGCTCGACGGCACCACGGCGCGCGTCGTCGCGGCCGACCTGCTCGCGGACCTGCGCGCCCGCGCCGACGCGCTGCGGCTGCGCGACGCCGGCCACGCGTCCGCCGGCGTCGCCGGCTCGATGCTCGCGTCCGTCCAGGAGCAGATCCGCACGGCCCAGGGGCGCGAGATCGTCGTCCCGACCTACCGCGTCGACCGGCTCACCATCCAGCTCCGGCCGGGGACCGACCAGGGGCCGCCGACGATCGTCGCGAAGGCCGCCGGGCTCGTGCAGACCGCGGTCTACACCGGCTCCTCGCAGACGCCGACCCGGCGGGATGTCGCGGCCCCGTTCGCCGGCACGTTCGAGCTGGGGCAGAGCGGCGCCGGCTGGGTGATCGTCGGCGGCACCGGCGTCAGCGCCGGCGCTGCGGGCTCGAGCGGGGTACTGACGGTGAAGGTCGGCGGCCTGCGCCTGCGCGACGTCGCGCAGCAGGTCGGGCTCGGCTTCCGCCAGGGCTCGTTCCGCTACCGCGCGGCGGCGAACGACGTCGGCGCGATGATGGGCGGCGGCCTCTGCTGGCTCGACTACAACGGCGACGGCTGGGAGGACCTGTTCGTCGTCAACTCGTACTCCGACGCCGACACCACGGCGTGGGCCGCGCACGGCGGGCTCCCGCGGAGCGCGCTGTTCGAGAACGTCCACGGCAGGTTCGTGAACGTCACCGGCCGCGCCCACGCGGGCCTCGCCGTCAAGGGCGACGGCTGCGTCGCCGCCGACTTCGACGGCGACGGCCGGCCGGATCTCCTCGTCACGACCACCGACGGCCTGAAACTCCTCTGGAACAACGGCAACGGGACGTTCACCGAGCGCTCGCAGCAGGCCGGCCTCGCGGCCGCGACGGGCTGGTACACGGGCGCCGCGGTCGCGGACGTGAACGGCGACGGCAGGCCCGACCTCTTCGTCGCCGGCTACACCGACCTCAACGATCCGATCCAGGGCTCGACGGCCGGGTTCCCGACGAACGACGGCGGCGTCCGCGACCTGCTCTACCTCAACGAGGGTCCGGGCCAGGACGGCGTCACGCGGTTCCGCGAGGTCGGCGTGCAGGCAGGGCTCGAGGCGGCGGGCTTCTCGCACGGCCTCGGCGCCGAGTTCCTCGACGCCAACGGCGACGGGCGGCCCGACCTCTACGTCGCGAACGACGAGGACCCGAACATGCTCTACGTGAACGTGCCCTGGCCCGGCGGCGCGCAGGCGGACCCCGCGGGCCTCGGGTTCCGCTTCGAGGACCGGGCCGTCCCCGACGGCGTCGCCGACCGGTATGCGGGCATGGGGATCGCCTCGACCGACGGCAGCAGCAACCTGTTCGTGACGAACTCCCGCCGCGAGCCGTCGGCCGCGTACGTGCGGACGGCCGCCTCGCGTGCGTTCGCGAGCGCCCGGCCGGCGTTCCTGCCGGCGCTCGGGACGAGCTTCGCGGGGTGGGGCGCGTCCTGGGTCGACCTCGCGAACAGCGGCCGGCCGGATCTCGTGCTCGCCGCGGGCGCGATTCCCGTGACGAGCCTCGCGCAGGACGCGGAGCCGGTCCGCGTGCTCGCCCCTCTCTCGGGGAAGGCGCGCCAGCGGTTCGGCACCGCCGTCGACGTGTTCCGGAGCGGCGGCGTTCGCGTGAACGGGCGCGGGCTCGCCGCCGCCGACGTCGACAACGACGGGCGCATGGAGATCGCGATCAACACGATCGGCAACCGGCTCGTCCTGCTCCGGTCGACCGGGCCCGTCGGCCACTGGCTCGACGTGAAGCTCGACTCCTTCTCGCCCGGCGCGACGGTCACGGCCGTGCTGCCGTCGGGCCGGAGGCTCGTCCGCAACGTGCAGGCCGGCGGCAGCTACCTGTCCTCGGAGGATCCACGCGTCCACTTCGGTCTCGGCGGCGCGGCGACGGTGTCCGAGCTCGTCGTCCGCTTTCCCGGCGGCGGCGTCACCCGGCTCGCCGGCGTCCGCGCCGACCAGGTCGTCGATGTCGCGCGGCCCGCCGCGCGCGCCACCGCGAGCGTCGCCGCGCAGACGCCCGCCCTCGGCGCGTCGTGCCGGCCGGGCAACCTCGGCGGCCGCTCGATCGCGCGGATCTGGGACGAGACCGCGCTCGCCGTGCTTCGGCAGGAGAACGCCGCGCCGACGACGCAGGCCCGCGACCTCTTCCACCTCTCGGCCGCCATGTGGGACGCGTGGGCGGCGTACGACCCGGCGGCGGCCGGCTACGTGTACACGGGGAAGGCGACCGCTGCAGACGTCGCCGCCGCCCGCAACACGGCGATCAGCTACGCCGCGTACCGCCTGCTCCTCTGGCGCGCGTCGTTCGGCGCGAACCTCGACCGGACCTTCGGGCTGCTCACCTCGACGATGCGCTCGCTCTGCTACTCGACGAGCTTCACGAGCACGACGGGCGGCTCGCCGGCGGCGCTCGGGAACCGGATCGCCGCCGCGCTGATCGCGTACGGGAGGCACGACGGGTCGCTCGAGGCGCAGCACTACGCCGACCCGAGCTACGTCGACCAGAACGCGCCGATGGTCATCAGCCGGCCGGGCTCGTCGATGCACGACCCGACGCTGTGGCAGCCGCTCGCGCTCGCGGAGACGGCGGTACAGGGTCTCGCGCCGATCCCCGCCCAGGTACAGGCGTTCGTCGGTGCGCAAAG